>JGI24724J26744_10002579_pt1 | contig 11991 bp, 9 predicted proteins | sample Cruoilmetagenom7_FD_26744 | JGI IMG/M metagenome (IMG submission 26744)
CGATCTTTGAGGATTCAGTCTTCGTCCTTCCGACGCTGCTCATGTGGAATAAGCTCGGGCTCGGATAGCTCGTCCTGCTCTTCGACCTCTTCGATCATTGCCCTCGCCCTCATCAGCGCTCCCATCGCCGTGTCCATGTTTCGCTCGGTAATCCAGGCCGCCTTCATGGCTGGTGTAAGGTATCGAAACACGAGCCCGAAATTGGCCGTTCTGTCTGCGACGTAGGCCTTGCGACGCCGATCCCAGGAAACACCGGGGATGTGGCGCGCGGCGTCCATCTCGAAGCGGGGGACGAACAGTGGCACGAGATGGTCATCGTCGCCATCCGCACCGATCCCTCCGCCATCGAGCAGGCCTGCGATGTCATTCATGTCGATCCTGCGCTCAAGCACGCTTTCGAGAAGCTCGCTGATCCAGACGATCCGGGCGGTCGGCGTCAACCACCTCGAAAACGATGCCTGGTCGAACCTTTTGGGAAGCGGGTTCGGCACGTGAAGCCTCGCGTCTCCCTCTACCAGAACGGCACCCAGCGAAAGTGCCGCAGCCCGCTCGCTTGTCGGCACGTAGAGAGGCATTCCGGGCACAACCTTGGTCGTCATCCCTTACCTCTCGTCTGCAATATCGAGCAGCGTCTTGAGCGCACCCGGGGCCCGCCTGATCCCCTCGCCGACATATTTCGTGGTGGTGTCTGCAACAACTGCGGCGGCGTTACCGAATGGCCGCAGGGCATCGAGGTTCGCCTTGATGCCCTTGCGAGACATCATGGCATGACCATCCTTCTGCACCTTCTCCGGGTCCATGTGTCCGAGTTCCGCGAGGGGCTTTCCGATCGCTCGCCGACCCATGTCGAGGCGATCGTGCGCCACCTTCTCTGCCGGAGTCAGCTTGTCCTTCCGCTTCCTGAGGTCCTTCAGGATCTCGAGGTTGTTCTCGTAGATGTCCTGGAGGCGTCCCGGGTTTGTCCGAGCCACCTTCATAACCGCCTCGTCGACGTTGGAATGTGCCGCCCATGCCTCCAGCGGCAGGGAGAAGATCTTCGTCTCGCGATGCGACAACTTGGACGTCACCGACCGGGTGTCCATCGCCATCGAAAGCCCCACCATGTCGGCGAGACGCTCGCGCTTGTCCTTGGCAGAGAGACTCGGAGACATGTCCTCGGTGCGCCAGGTCCTGTCGACCTCCGGGAAGCCCTCCTTCCACAAGCCGCGCCTGAAGGATTCCGCCTGCTTCGCGAGGTTTTCACGGCGCGTAATCCCTTCGCTCTCGTGCGTAGGAAGGCCGTATCCATCCCTGATCATTCTCTGGGAGAGGCTTTCACCGGAAGGCATCGTCGCCTTGAGCACGGGTTCTCCGTTGGAGTTATTCTCGATCTGGAGGCCCATCCTCTCGACGCTCTTGTCCGCACCGTAGCGCGCAACGAGCCCCTCGATATGCGATTTCGCCTCCAGCCCAGCATCCAGCGCACCGGATTTGGTCTGCTGCCCCATCTCGGGGACTGTCAGGCCCTCAAGTCTCAGCTGCACGAACTTTCCAGCCTCGGCGTCCTGCCGGGAATTCGACAGGCGAAGATGGTTGCCGTCTGCAACCTCGATATGAATTCTATCCCCATGCGCATCGAGGTCGAGATGGTATTCCTCTCCACCTCGGGATTTCGGCTGTCTGGTGGCGAAGCCGGTCTTGCTGCCTTCGTTGAGCAGGTTGTCATTCGTCAATCGGCCAAACACCACCTCGTCGATCTTCTCGGGAATCTTGTCCAGCGTGCTTTCTCGATACTTGGCCGAGAACATCGCCAGGCAGCCGAGGTCCTCGGGGTTATTCAGCTGGTTGTTCTTGTTGTGAAGTGGGTAGTTTTTCAGGATCTCCTGGGCGGCGTTCTCCATGACCGCGAAGCTCGCGGCGAGCGTCGATCCATCCACGGAACGGCCCTTTGCCAGGGCGTCGAAATCGCGTTCGAAGGTCTCCCTGGCTTTCCTCATGAGTCCCACCGGGGTGTTCTGGTCCTTCATCATCTTGCGCTCCGCGCGCGGGATGGAGTCCAGCCACTCCTTCGTGACCGAAGGCGAGTTGACCTTGTTGTCGAGCGCCTGGAGTCCAGCCTCGAGGAAACGTTCGTCAATCTTCGGAGGTGATCCATCCGGGCCCTTCCGGGTCATCCGCGCAAAACGCATGATCGAGTCCTGGTTGTGCGACACCGACCGGCCGGTCTCGCGCATCTTCTGGAAGCTCTCGATCTTTGCAGTCGTGCTGACCTCGGTCTCGAGGTCGATGGACTCGGCAAAGGCGTCGGCCATGACTTGCGACCGCTTCTTGGCAGTCGGATCGCGAAGATCCCACCGATCGAAGTCTACGAGGAGCTCGTCGTCGATCCGGTTGCGGGCGTAGAGACCGACCTCGGCGACGAACCTCGGGTCGTTGAAGTGCTCGAGCGCCGCCTCTTGGCGGACCGCCAGGAATTCGTAGTGCTGCTCGACATCCAGCTTGGCGACCATCGCCTGGCTGATCGCGCCAGTAGCCCTCGCGTAGTCATCGGCGCTGGAAATCGTGTCGTTTACCTGGACAATTCGATTGTCATCGTCCTTCTCCGAGAATACCTCCATCCGCACGCGATTGCGGTGCTTGATATAGTCGGCGTATTCACCGTCACGGGGGTCCGGCCGAGAGATCCACGCGATATCCGCAGCGATAAACCTCTCCAAGCCCTTCAAATCAGGGTGATGCGTCAGGCCATTGGCCATGATCTCCTGCATCGCCGCGACACGATCGGACTGCAAGCCGGCGACCGTGTAGGCGTCAGACGATGTCGAGAAGCCATTGTTCCACTGTTCGATTTTCTCCTTGTAGGTTCCGATGACTTCCGTCGACACCTTCTCGTCGATGGGTCTGCCAGCGGGATTGATACGGCTCTTGACGATCTCAGCGTCTTCGACGTCTTCCCCGAAAGAGCGGCTATCTACGCCCTCCGGAAACTCCATGTCGGCATAGTGAGCGGTTCCGTCCGGGTCCACGAAGACGGTCGATGAATCTGTGCGGAAGCGATCGCGATACTCGGCCTCTGCCTTGCGCGCGTGCTCATCTTCGTCGCCCTCCGGCGCAGAGAGACCGGCGGCACGGAGGGCCGCCTCGTAATCGAATCCACCTTCGTCGTTGCTCATTCCGTCATCGGCCATGACGACCTCCCCTTATGATCTTTCGTCGCCGTCAGTCCTTCGAAGCAGGCTTCGCTTGCGCCCCTTCACCTCAACGCCGCGCTCCTGCCCCTGCCTCACCAGGTCGAGATCAGCGCGTGGATTGACCGCCAGAACCTCTGCGACCGCCAGAACGGCCTTGTCAATTTCCCGCTCGACCGAGCGCCACTTGCTCCAGGCAGCCTTCGCCTCCGGTCCCGAGAAACTCCGGAGCGTCGCCGGGGCGCGAACATGGTCAGGCATGTAGCGCAGCCCGAAAGTTTCGCTTTCGCGGTCCCAGTCCACGGCATGGGGAACGTCAGATGATCTGAGTTCCGCTACCAGTCCCGAGATTCCGAACCCATTTTTATGAGCGTGGGCATCCGGCACGGCATAGAAGTAGATCCGTCGATCCCTTGGCGGAATTTCCCCAAGAAGGAATATTTTTTCCGACATGCCAGATGCCTCGAGCGCAGCGGCTGCGAGGTCGAGGCGGCATTTTTCTTTCTGAAGAGCTGACTGTTCCATAGGTCGGATATAGGCGTCCAAGCCTCCGACCGCACGCAACACGGAAGACCCCGATGGCCAAAGACACACTTTATCTCTGTGAGAAGCCCGACCAAGGACGCAACATCGCCAAGGCGCTTGGCGGAGGCAGGAAGGCGGACGGAGGAATTGCCGGAACCGGCTGGTCCGTAACCTGGGGCTTCGGACACCTCCTCACCCCCTACATGCCCCACGACTACGACGAGGATCTCAAACGATGGGAGTGGGACCCCCTTCCCATCGTTCCCGGGAAATTCCTCTTCAAGGCCAAGGATGGCATGGCCAAGAAGCAGATCAATAACATCCGGAAGTTCATGAAGGATGCCGGAGAGATCGTCATCTCCACCGACGCCGACCGGGAAGGGGAACTCATCGCCTACGAGATCCTCAACGAGCTCAAATGGAACGGGCCGACGAAACGGCTTTGGCTCTCCGACCTTACTCTGCCAGCGGTCCAGAAGGCCTTGTCCTCGCTTCGGGACGCATCGGAGACAAAGCCCCTCTACTGGGCCGCCATGGCTCGCACTTACGCCGACTGGATTGTCGGCATGAACATGTCCCGTGCCGCCACCCTGAAACTCGCCGCCCCGGGCAGCAAGCCCATGTCGGTCGGACGCGTTCAAACACCGGTCCTGGCGATGATCGTCGATCTCGAAAGAAAGATAGTCAACTTCAAACCCGAGGACTATTTCGAGATCACCGCCATCGTGAAGGCTTCTTCCGGAAGCGTGAAGATGCGCTATGCCCCTCCCGCGGAAAAGCGCATCAAGGACGAAGCGCAGGCTCGCGCCCTTCTTGCAAAGGTGCAGGGTGCAACAGGACCCCTGTCGGTCAAGACGGAGGCCAAGAAGCAAGCCCCTCCGCCGCTTCTCGATCTCAACGCCTTGCAGCAGGAATGCAACTCCCGCTTTGGTTGGTCCGCGGACAAGTCGCTGAAAGTCATGCAGGCCCTCTACGAGACCCACCATGCCCTGACCTATCCCAGGACCGACTGTCAGGTTCTTCCAGAGGAGCACAAAGCGAACATCCCCACCATCGCTGCGCATCTCGCCCGAGTGCCTGAACTTTCTCACCTGCTCTCCAGCCAGGCTCAGGTCGAGATGGCAGGGTCTGCCCGCGGCTCCGTCTACAACGACAAGAAGGTCACAGCACACCACGCCATTGTTCCGACCAACCAGGCAACGGATGTCTCCAAGCTGTCCGCCGACGAGAAGAAGCTCTACGTGCTCGTCTCGAGGCACTGGCTGGCCGCTCATATGCCCGACATGGAATACCTCCAGACTTCGATCGGCATGGACGCCAACGGCGTGCCCCTCAAGGCCGGCGGCCGACAGATCACCCTGCCTGGCTGGAAGCAGGCATTCCAGTCGCCATCAGGCATCGAGGAAGATGCCGCTGACGACGAGGCCCAGGATACCGATGATGAGGCCAATGCCTCCCTGCCTCCTCTCAAGAACGGCGAGACCGGAACCGTGTCCTCCTCCCAGCTGGACAAGAAGAAGACCAAGCCGCCGCAACGCTTCACGGAGAAGTCGCTTCTTCAGGCGATGAAGAACGTTGCCGCCTATGTCGAAGATTCCGGGGCGAAGAAGAAGCTCAAGGAGACATCCGGAATTGGCACGCCTGCAACGCGGGCGAACGTCATCGAGACCCTGAAGGCGCGCGATTACATCCGGATCAAGAAACGACAGATCACCCCGACCGAGACTGCCTTCGTGCTGATCGATGCCATGCGCGCGACAGCGCCGGGATATGCCGACCCGGCGATGACCGCACAGTGGGAAGACGTCCTCGAAATGATCTCCAAGGCGGAGAACATGAACCTCATGAAGAAGTTTGTGGGCGGCATCGCAGACGTGGTCAGGACCGATGTCTCCTCGATCAAGAACTCGGGGATCAAGCGGATGGCAGGCGACCCAACGAAGAAGGGGAACGCGAAGAAGTTCTCCGGGCCCAAGCTCGACGGCGACTGGAAGACGAAGATCGCGAAGGGAACGCTCCTCAAGGTGCCGTTCGACGACAAGGACAAGGCAAAGGAGTTGGGCGCGCGCTGGGATGGGGAGCGCAAGTCATGGGTCGTTCCCGAGGGCGTTGACCCCGCGCCCTTCAAGTCGGCCGGATGGATGTGAAGGAAACCTGATGCAATATTTTGCCTTGACCGCCGTGAAGGGCAAAGAGCGAGAGCGCAGTTGCGCGCTCATCGATGCGCCGACCATCGAAGATGCCGCGGCGAGGGCGCGACGCCTGAAGGACGATGGCTTCCTCAGCTTCGTCAAGCCCGGCTCGACCTACGCAATCCGGGCCGCGTCCAGGCGAGAAACACAACTGCTTCAGAAATTCTTGCAAGCGTGCAATCGAGCGGATGCTCGGATTCACATGCAGAGCGATTTCGATGGGCTACTTGCGCGGCGGCAGTCGCTGCTGCTGTCGTTCTTCATGGGCATGTATCTCGCACCTGAGAAAATCAGGCAGATTGCAGACGGGGGGAGCGCCTCGACCCCAAGGCCACTGGGGGCAACAAACGCTTCCGGCAGCGGTGGCGTGGAGATGTCGTCCGAGGCCTCCCTCGAGACCGAGCCCACACAGGAACAGGGTGCCCCGGAAGGGGGGACGCAGCAAGATACAGATCAAGCCGACGAGGAAGTCGAGGCAGAGGCGAGCGACGAACCGATCGACGCGTCCAGCCAGAACGACATGCTGGCGTCCATCCTCAACGACCCCTCCTCCCCCACCTCGGGTGGAGATCTGTCGATCGACCTCGGGGACGACGAGGTGCTGTAAAGCCGATCGCAGCTCAGGCAGGCGTCTCCTTATCGCTCGCCACGGTGAACGACAATCCAGCCAGACAGCGAGAGCCACGCTCCTGAATCGGCTCAACAGCCACCTTGATGCCTGCCGCCTTCTCGACCCGGCCAATCGAGCGACGTATCCGCTCGACCACCCTCTTGAAGGGGCGGTCCCCGCCTATGCCACATACGCGATGCAGATCGACCGCGGGCAGTTGAAATTTCGGACGGCGCATGTTCTTGACCAGCATGGCTTCTCTATAAAGGAAGATGTCAATCCCCTTCACCAGATCCGCCATGTCCCGGATGCTGAGAATGGAAAAGCGCGCGGGGTGATCGAACAGGGCCGATAAATCATGGCCGAACTCCCACTCCGCAAGGTCGAGGTCCTTGTATCGAACGATCCTCAGGGACCTGAAGACAGGCATCGCCTCGCCGTCAGGAAAGATGCATTTCTCGCCCTCCAGCAGGTTCAAGGCGCGTCGAACGGGAGGATTTCCATTGTGCCGCGTCAATCCGGCTGCGTGCCGCAAATCCGAAAGAGGGGCCTGGAAGGCCACCTCGTTGCCACGCTTGAGCGTGTCGGAGGCGATCCACATCATCGCCATGAGAACGCGCGCCGCGACACCGTCCTGGTCGGCATGGTGAAAGACCGGGCCACATAGCGGTCCGGGCAGGGCGAACTCCGCCCCTTGCGCGACCTCTGCGATAATTCGTTCAAGCGCCGGCTCGGTCCGAGCTCTGCGGCTCGGTGCGAGGCGGCCGGTGTCTGCATGCACGGCCAAAGTGATCCCTCCGGGTGCCGGCATCCCTGACCGGCCCAGGAACCAGATCGTATCGACGCCCCAGCAGGGGAAGAATTTTCCTCCTCAAGGAAGGGTTTTTGCCGGGTCCGACAAGCGGCGCCGGCTTTTTTGGCGCGGGGGACGGCCTTGCCTATCTCCTCCCCAAGTTCATTCAGGATATGCCAATGCTTCGCAAATTCAGAACCACAACACTCTCACGAAAGCTGCGCGGCGTCACGCTGCTCGAGACGCTTCTGGCGCTCTCGATCGGGGGTATCGTCATCGCGTCCAGCGTGGTGGGCCTGAAAAACTACTCCGAGGGCGTAAAGGTTCAGGCAACCGCGAGTATGCTTGATCGTCTTACAGCCGCGGCTGACAGGTATGCCGATGACAACTTCGAGCAGCTCGTGGCCAACGCCCCGCAGGAACTTAACATCTCAGTTCTCGAGCCCTACTATGGCTCCAACATCCGGACGGATGCATTCAGGACCCAATATCGCCTTAGCACGCGAACATATACCTACCGGGTGGCCGAACCGGGCGGCGGAACGCGCGACGAACAGGCCCTTCAGGTTCTCGTCGTAGGGCGCATCGATCCCAACGGCCCCCTTCAGAATGACCAGGCGGTGCGGGCAGATGTCGCCAACAGCGCCGGCAACGGGGCGGGTTTTATCGCCACCGCGAGCCTCACTTGCCAGGATTCTACTGGCGCCACGCGGGCAGCCGGGGATATCTGTGGCGCCTTCGGCAGCTACTCCTTCGACGACCGAGAATTTCGGGCAACGAACTTCCGTGATATCGGCTACGTCTCTCTGATCACCAAGGGCGACTCATCGGTTTATGGCGACCAGCTCTACCGCTACGATTTCGGCGATCCCGAGCTGAACACCATGCGCACAGATCTTCACATGGACAACCGTGACATCACTGACCCGGAGCGCATCACCGGCGTCAATAATATCCAGTTCAGCGGCAGTCAGCAGTCAATCACGACCCCCAGCGGCGGTCTCGCCCTGCGCCCTTCCGGAACCCTCCTGCTTCAGCCCGGCTCCGACAGGACAGTCCTTGCCGCGAGGGGCAGCAGGCCGGTTCTTGCCAGCAGCACGCCCCAGATGCAGATCGGAGACAGCCTCGAACGGGTATATTTCGGCCAGGAGACCATACGCGAACTCACTGGCGGCGGAGCAGGCAGGCGCCTTCACTCCGGAGCCGATGGCAGTATTCGCTTTGGCGACGCTGCGGGCAGCAAGGTCAATGCCTCCGAGATCAACTCTCTCTTCGAGAACCCCCGAGACCCGCTCCGACTGCAAAACTTTGCCAACGGCGAGGTGATCGTCGGAAAGCGGGTCCGCTACCAGAACGGCACCTCAGGAACCTACGAGATTGCCGACGGCACGGTGCGTGCGCAGAACGTTCAGGTGCAGGACATCACCTGCGCCGATTGCGGTGGAAGCCTGGCGAATATTCTCCCCCGGTGGCGACACATGGGCACCTACTATATCGAGGACCTCGCTGTGAATCCGCGGGGCACATTCGTCCCCTACCCAGAATGCAGCAACGGCAACCGCCGGGAGCTGGTCAACCGCAGCCAGACGAACGAGGAGGCGAGCTTCAGCGAGCCCTCCTACGACGGCCGATACAGGCAAAAGATCGTTGTCATGCCGAAGGAGATGGGTCTTCACCTGGGAGCGAACGTGGGTGTCCTGTTCAGCTTTTACGCGCAGCGATCTTCTTCTCCGGCCGGCTGGCGCGTGTTTCCGCGTGTCCAGAACAGCACTCAGGCGCGTGAGGGCGGCAAGGCCACTGCCCTTGCGGCGACCTACTGCGTCTTCGAGGGTGGAAACGCCGCGCCTGAAAGCCCCTCCTTCAACAACCTCAACAACAGAAACGGTGGCGGCTGGGTGCGCCTCGACTGATGCCTGAAGAACTTCAGAAAATCCCGAACTGTTCGGGGTTTTCTGCTCCCGATCGCTTCGCCTCGCCAGATTTAGGCCAATCTTGCTTTTGCAAGCCATGCACTCTGAAAGGTAGAAACGATATGAAACTGAACACATCCTTCCGCATTCTGTCCGCAACCGCGATCCTGGGCCTTTTGGCCGCCTGTGGCGGCGGTGGTGGCTTGGGCGGCGGCGAGCCGGAGCAGACCTGGACGCCCATCTCCCCCATGACCGACATGAGCATGGAGGGCTACGAGAAGATCCAGAAGAGCGGCATCATCGCCGGCGACGGCGAAAAGACCCAGTTCTCCAGTCTGGCCTCGACCCGCACCTCCAATGCACCCTTCAACACGGCCGTCGGCCGCCGCGACGGCAGCCTGACCATCAGCGCCGGACGGACCAACGGTGCAGATGTGGAAAACCCCAACGTGGTCTTCACCACAGGCGGCCTCGACGATAATCCGAAGTCCTATAACGAGAATTACGGCAACGGCACCAACAACATCGGTCAGCCGATCATCGAAAGCGACTCGGGCACCGTGAACGGCCAGGGTGTCTACATCGGTCGGCGCAACGACGACGCCCAGACCACCTCGGTGGTCTACATCCCCCGCGAAGACAGCGACATGTATGTCGGTGGATACATCTCCGACGTCGACGGCATCCGCGGCTTCCACGGCGTATTCGGTCGCGAGACGACCACTTCGGAAATGAACCAGCTGGTCGGGTCCGCCACCTACGGCGGCGTCGCCGCGGCATCGGTCAACCGCTACCAGTCCGGCGTGGTCGCCGAGGGCGGGCTCTACGAGGGCACGTCGACGGCCAACGTCAACTTCGACACCAACCAATTCAACATGAGCGCCGGCATCGGCCGGGATCGCGCCTACAGCAATGGCCGCGACGATATCACGATCACCTCCAGCGGCAGCTTCGACGCCAGTGGCAAGATGACCGGGAGCGCGACCTACAGCGGCCTCGAGGTCAATGGCCAGACGGTGCAGGGGGATCTGGAAGGTCGGTTCTTCGGACCGCGCGGCCAGTCGATCGGAGCCACCTTCATCGGGACCGCCGAGAGCGGCGACAACTTCGGCCACATCGTCGGCCACACCACGATGAACCAGGACTGACCGTCTCGGGCCGGAACAACCATCCGAACCAAGTGCATGGCTGACATGGTTCGGCCTCTGAACAGGGCGCCATCGGCGCCCTGTTCCCGTAACCCCCTCTCTCGGGCCGTCATGAAAATCTCCTACAGAAAAACGGCAGGGCCTGGCTCGGGTGCGTTTTGGGTGGGGGCGCGATGATCCAACCTCCTTAAATGAAGAGGGGTATATCAATGCGCACGATCGGAACCGTCATCATCAAGCCAACCAAGGGGTGCAATGCAGATTGCTCGTATTGCTGCGCCCCGCCGGACGGCGCGCCGAAATGGAGTATCGAAGACTTCGCATCCGTATTCGACGCACTTGCCCCGCGGCTGCTTCCTGGCGCGACATTCATCTGGCATGGGGGNGAGCCGATGCTTCTTCCTCCGGACTTCTACCGGGAGGCCTTCGCCTATGCCCGCGCCAGGATGCCAGGTATCCGGTTTTCCATGCAGAGCAACATGCTCGGCTACAACGGTCGCTGGAACGAGGTCTTCAGGGATGTCTTCGCGGGATCGATCTCGACCAGCTGGGACCCGGACGAGCTTTGCAGGACGGTCAACGGGAGGGCGGATGTCTTCTCCAAACTTTTCAAGGCGAAGCTGTCCAAGGCTCTCGATGACGGCTGGCGCCCGAAGGTGATCAGCACGTTCACAGAGGAGACCATCGGCCTCGCCCACCAGGTCTACGACCAGGCGATCGAGGAGTCGGCCCGCGGCCGTGTCTATGACATTCGGCTGAACTACCGGTATCCTGCCGGAAGAGCATCTCTGGAAGGTCCTGCCATCGAGCCGGAGACCTACGGGCGCGTCCTGCTCGAGATCTACGATCGCTGGATCGAGGACACGCCGGACTTCCTCATTACGCCGCTCGATCAGATGTTCCACAAGGTCACCGGCCGAGAAATCGCTCGCTGTCCCTGGGCCAAGGGGTGCACCGGACACATCGTGGGGATCGAGCCGAACTTTGACGTCTACAACTGCGGCGAGTTCGCAGATCTCGGCGAGGCGGAGTTCCGCTTCGGCAATCTCATCGAGGATGGGATCGAGAAGTGCCTGACCTCCGAGGCAGCCAGGAAGCTGTCCATGCGCCGCGTGCGCCAGCCCAAGAGCTGCCAGAGCTGCATCCATTTCGCCGAATGCGAGGGCGGTTGCATGCGCGACAGCGCGCTCTTCGAGCGCGGTCCCTATGGGAAGTTTTTCTATTGCCACAGCTGGCAGGAAGTCTTTTCCCGGATCAAGGAGAGTATCATCACCGGGGAAGCAGACCGCGCTCTCGCCAAGTTCGGACATGATCCCGAGCAGATGCGCGAGTGTGTCCTCAAGCGGCTGAATGCCGGGCTCGAACGTGGGCTGACACACATGCGTCGTCCCGTCCTTGCGAACGGCTATATCCCCGACTTCGCGACACTCCACGCACCCATCGAGATCGACTGATGACCCAGACCACAGCCGTCATCCCGTCGCGTCTGCGACCATCCGACCGAAAAGGGCGGCCAGTCGTGGCCTACCTGAAGCCCTCCGACTACTGCAACGTCGGTTGCGATCACTGCTACCTCCCCCTTGCTGTGCGGCAGAACAAGAGCCGCATGACCCCCGAGACGCTCGACAACGCCATTCATGCGATCC
>JGI24724J26744_10002582_pt1 | contig 11983 bp, 9 predicted proteins | sample Cruoilmetagenom7_FD_26744 | JGI IMG/M metagenome (IMG submission 26744)
ATGTCCGCTTCCGCGCCCATCACCCAAGACGTGATGACCCTTCCCCGCAAGTTGCCCGAGGGGCCGATTAACCTTGTCGGTCTGACCCGTGACGCCATGCGCGATGTGTTGATCGCAAACGGTACGCCTGAGAAACAGGCGAAGATGCGTGTGGGGCAAATCTGGCAGTGGATATATCAGTGGGGTGTGCGCGATTTCGACTCCATGACCAACCTTGCCAAAGGCTACCGCGCTGAACTGGCAGAGAAATTCGTGATCGAAGTTCCTGAGGTGGTCACCCGGCAGGAAAGCGAAGACGGCACGCGCAAGTATCTTGTTCGGATCGCAGGCGGGCACGAAGTTGAGGTGGTCTATATCCCTGAAGAGGGACGGGGCACGCTTTGTGTGTCGAGCCAAGTCGGCTGCACGCTGACCTGTTCTTTCTGCCACACGGGCACGCAGAAATTGGTGCGCAATCTGACCGCCGCTGAGATTATCGGTCAGGTTATGGTGGCGCGCGACGATCTGGATGAATGGCCCGAAACCGGCACTCGGACCGAAGAGGCCCGTCTTTTGAGCAATATCGTGCTGATGGGCATGGGTGAGCCGCTCTATAACTTCGAGAACGTGCGCGATGCGATGAAGATCGCGATGGACCCTGAGGGGATCCAGCTCTCGCGCCGTCGCATCACGCTCTCGACCTCCGGCGTTGTGCCCGAGATTCACCGCACCGCCGCCGAGATCGGCTGCCAGTTGGCCGTGTCTTTCCACGCCACCACCGATGAGGTGCGCAACAAGCTGGTGCCAATCAACAAGCGTTGGAACATCGAAGAACTGCTCGATGCCCTACGCGCCTATCCCAAGGTCAGCAATTCCGAGCGGATCACCTTTGAATATGTCATGCTGAAGGGCGTGAACGACAGCGACGAAGACGCGCATCGCTTGGTCGAGCTGATTAAGGGCATCCCGGCCAAGATCAACCTGATCCCCTTCAACGAATGGCCCGGTTCGCCCTATGAGCGGTCGTCGAACAACCGCATTCGCGCGTTTGCGGATATTGTCTATAACGCGGGCTATGCCTCGCCCGTGCGCAAACCGCGTGGCGAAGACATCATGGCCGCCTGCGGTCAGCTGAAATCGGCGACAGAGCGCGCGCGTAAGTCGCGCAAGCAGATCGAAGCCGAAGCTGGAATGGGCGGTTAAGCCAGCCCTTCGCGGTCCCATGCGAGGGCCGCAGCAGTAACCCCCTCGGCGGCGATGTCGCCGGGGATATCTTCGCCCCGTACCAGAGCGGCGGCAGCGCGGGCCAGAGCAGGCGCGGTTTGAATGCCATAACCGCCTTGCCCCGCCAGCCAAAAGAACCCTTCTCCTTTAGGATCATACCCCGCGACCGGGTCGCCATCGGGCACAAAGCTGCGCAAACCAGCCCAGCGGCTCTCAATCCGGCGCAAGCTGAGGTCAAAGGCGGTTTCGATCCGGTCAATACAGATCGCCACGTCCAATTCCTCGGGCTGCGCATCGCAAGGCGCGGAGGGGGTCGCGTCTGCTGGAGAGATCAGCAGCTTGCCCGCATCGGCCTTCAGGTAGAACTGCTCATCAATATCCACCACCATTGGCCAGCGGTCGGGCACCACGCCCTCGGGCGGGGCCACGGTCAGCGCGGTGCGGCGTTTGGGGGTCAGGCCCACGGGGGCGAGCCCGGCCATCGTCGCAATCTCATCCGCCCATGCCCCTGCAGCGTTGACGATAACAGGGGCGTGAAACTGGCCCTGCGGGGTATCAACCTGCCAATCGCCGTCTTTGCGCAGCGACAGCACTTCGGCCTTGGTCTGCAAGACGCCGCCGGCTGCACGGAAAGTCTTGAGGTAATGTTGGTGCAACCCATTCACGTCGATATCTGCCGCCGACCCGTCGCGCAGTCCGGCAGCGGCATAGCCCTTTCGCAGAAGTGGCACGAGGGTTTCGATCTCGGCCCCGGTGAGCGGGGTGACATGCGGTCCTAACTCTTCGGCCGTACGGGCGAGTGAGGCTTTCTGATCCTGCCGCGCGACAAATACCGCCCCGCGCGGCTCCAACAGCGGGTGGTCGAGATGCGGGCTGGTGGGATTTTTGAAAAATGAAGCTGAGGCCCGGGACAAAGCGCGGATCACCTCAGGCCCATAGGTCACGGTAAACAGCGCGGCGGACCGGCCCGTGGTGTGATAGCCGGGCTGGCTTTCCCGCTCCAGCAGCAGCACGCGCCGATCACTGGCCAGTTCCGCCGCGACAGAGGCGCCAGCAATGCCCGCGCCGATGACAATGCAGTCAAAACCGGTTGTGGAGGTGTTCATAGTCGTCCCCTTTGCGCAAAGGCTAGCACCGCCTGCAACGGGGCAAAAGGGCGGATACAGGCGAATTCAAGGTTGGATGCCGCGGCGGGAAAACCCGCCAGTATGTTGCAATTGCATGAAGTTTTCCGCCCGAGTCGCAAAGCCGTTGACCGGATGCCCCCGCCCGGCGCAGTCTATTGAAAAGGGGCGCCCGGTCTGCCGGTTCGATTGATGCTCCTGCCAACAGGAGTGCTGCCCCATGTTTGACCTGCCCCTTACCAAAACCCTTCCCGCGCTGACACTGGCCTTTGGCCTCATGGCGTCCGCCTCTGCCGCTGCTGAGCTTGTCGTCGGCATGCAGCAAGAGCCGACCTCGCTTGATCCAACGGCGGATGCGACCGCCTCCATCGACAGTATGATGACGCAAAACGTCTTTGAATCGCTGACCACCGTGGCCGAGAATGGCGAAGTGCAGCCGAACCTCGCGACCAGTTGGGACGTGTCCGAAGACGGGCTGACCTATACTTTCCACCTGGCCGAGGGCGTGATGTTTCACGATGGCAGCGCGCTGGGTGCCGACGATGTGGTCTTCTCTTTCGACCGCGCCATGGGTGAGGAGAGCGTAAACCCTTCCAAGGATATTTTCGAGCCGATCACGAGCGTCGAAGCCATTGATCCGCAAACAGTTGAAATCACGCTCAGCGGCAAGGATGCGTTCTTCCTGTTCAATATGGGGCAGGGCGACAGCGCTATCGTCGCTTCCGAGACGGCAGAGGGCAACAATGCCAACCCGGTGGGCTCCGGCCCCTTCAAGTTTGACAGCTGGACCCGTGGCGACCGTCTGACCTTGGTCAAGAACCCCGATCACCGCGACGCGGCTGCCGTGGCGCTGGATAAGGTGGTGTTTCGCTTCATCTCTGACCCCGCTGCCGCCACCGCTGCGATGATGGCCGAGGAACTTGACGCCTTCCCCGGTTTCCCCGCACCGGAACTGCTGCCGCAGTTCGAAGCCGATCCACGTTTTCGGGTGAACGTCGGCTCGACCGAGGGCGAAGTGATCCTCGCCATGAACAACGCCAAGCCGCCTTTCGACAATGTCGACGTGCGCCGCGCCGTGGCCACGGCCATCGACCGCGATGAGATCATTGAGGGCGCGATGTACGGCCAAGCCGTGCCCATCGGCAGCTTCTACCCCCCGCATGGCACCGCCTATGTCGACCTGACCGGCGCCTATCCGCATGACACCGAAAAAGCCAAGGCGATGTTCGAGGAAGCAGGCGTCGCAGGTCAGACGATGACCCTGCGCGTGCCGCCATTCCCATATGCCACCCGCTCGGCAGAGATCATCCAGAACGAACTGGCCGAAGCCGGGATTGATGCCAAGGTAGAGAACGTCGAATGGGGCTTTTGGATCGATGAGGTCTATAAGAAGAAAAACTACGACATGACGATCATCGCCCATACCAGCCCCAACGACATGGGCAATTTCGCCCGCGGGCCGGATTATTTCTATGGCTATGACAATGCCGAGATGACAGCCCTGTGGGAGCAGATCACGACAGAGGTTGACCCGGCCAAGCGCGACGAATTGCTAAAGCAGGGTCAGCAAATGCTGTCGGATCAATCGGTCCACGCATTTCTGTTCCAACTGCCGCTTTTGGGCGTGTTCCGGCAAGAGGTCGAAGGCTACTGGGCCTCCTCGCCGGTGCTTTACATGCCGCTTAAGGGCGTCAGCATCGCCAATTGATTTCTAATTGTCCGTGGCACCCTATTTGCCGCGGCCTTAGGACCTGACCCCGTGGCCTATTTCCTTTTCCGACGCACGCTTGGTTTCGTGCTGACCCTGCTGGCCGTGTCGCTTGTGGTTTTCGCCGTGATGAACGTGCTGCCCGGCGATCCGGCGCTGACGATCCTTGGGATGGATGCCAGTGACGATGCACTGGCCGCGCTGCGCGATCAGTTGGGGCTGAATGAGCCTATAGTGGCGCGCTATCTCTCTTGGGTCTGGAACGCACTGCAGGGGGATTTCGGTCTCAGTCATTCCTTCCGCGTACCTGTGGCTGAGTTGATCGCAGAGCGGTTGCCGATGACCATTTCGCTTGCCGTGGCGGGGATGTTGGTGACCTTGGTACTTGCCTTGAGCCTTGGCATCACCGCCGCAGCGCAGCACCGTCGCGCGGGCGATTGGGGGGTGATGTTCCTCAGCCAACTGGGCATCGCGGTCCCGGCCTTTTGGCTGTCGATCCTTTTGGTCATGCTCTTTGCTGTCAAACTGCGTTGGCTGCCGCCCGGTGGATTTGCAGGTTGGTCTGATCCGGTCGCGGCGATTCGGTCTTTGATCCTGCCAACGGTGGCGCTGGCGCTGGTGCAATCAGCGGTGCTGGCGCGGGTCACGCGGTCTTCGGCGTTGGAAGTGATGCGGCAGGATTTCGTGCGCACCGCGCGGGCCAGCGGGTTGTCACGTCGGCGGGTGCTCTGGCGGCATGTGCTGCCCAATGCGCTGGTGCCGATTGTCACCATCGTCGGCATGCAATTTGCCGCTCTCGTCACCGGCACCATCGTGATCGAGAACGTCTTTTACCTGCCCGGCCTCGGGCGGCTGATCTTTCAATCCATCGCGAACCGAGACTTGCCCACCGTCCAAGCGCTGGTGATGCTCTTTGCGGCCATCGTGGTGACGGCGAACTTCGTGGTCGACCTGCTTTATGTCGTGATCGACCCACGGCTAAAGGCGCGGGCATGAGGGGGCTTCCGGCGAATTTTCTTCTGGGCGCGGTTCTGGTCAGCGTCGTCGTCGGCATTGCAGCCCTGTCGCTCATCTGGACCCCGCATGATCCGCAGACCATGTCGATCTCGACCAAATTCGCGCCACCCTCAATGGAGCATTGGTTGGGCACCGACCAACTGGGCCGTGATGTTGTGGCGCAACTCATGGCGGCGGCGCGCAATTCGATGACCGTGGCGCTGGTGGCGGTGCTCTTGGGCGGCAGCATTGGCGTAGCGCTGGGCCTCCTGGCCTCGGCGCTGGGCGGCTGGGTTGAGGACGGGGTGATGCGGCTGGCCGATCTCGGCTTTGCATTCCCGGCGCTGTTGTTCGCGATCATGTTGGCAGCGGTTTTTGGCCCGTCGCTGACCAATGCGGTAATGGCGATCTCGTTCATCAATATCCCCATCTTCGCCCGTGTGACCCGCGCCTCGGCCAATCAAATCTGGACGCGCGACTATGTCGCCGCCGCGCGGGCTGCCGGGCGGGGGCGCTTTGCGATCAGCCGCGATCACATCCTGCCGAACATCGCCGCTGCGATCATCGTGCAGGCGACCATCGAGTTTGCCGTGGCGATCTTGGCCGAGGCGGCGCTGAGCTATCTCGGCCTTGGTGCGCAGCCGCCTGCGTCGAGCTGGGGGCGGATGTTGTCGGAGGCGCAGACGCTGATGTATTTCGCGCCGCAATTGGCGATTTATCCGGGGCTTTGTATCGTAACGGCTGTACTCGGGTTCGGTCTATTGGGCGATGGGCTGCGTGATATCACCGACCCAAGACTGGTGCGGGCGCGATGATCGAGCTTACCAACCTCTCCGCCCATTTCGGCGAGGCAGCGGCCCTGCGTGACGCCAATCTGGTAATTGAGCGCGGCGACCGTCTGGGCATTGTTGGCGAAAGCGGTTCTGGCAAGACGTTGCTGGCGCTCTGCCTCATGGGCATGGCCCCCGACAGCGCGCGCCTGACTGGGCGGCTCAGCATTGACGGGCAGGATATGGCCAGCGCGACGGAGCGGGACTGGCAGCGCCTGCGCAGCCGCCGGGTGGCAATGGTATTTCAAGAGCCGATGGCCGCGCTGAACCCGCTGAGACGCGTGGGCGATACGGTGATGGAGCCGATGTTGCTGCACGATGGCCTGACGCGCCGCGCGGCCCGCGCCCGGGCGCTGAGCCTGTTCGAAGAGGTGGGCATCCCGGACCCCGACCAACGGTTGCGGCAGTTCCCGCATGAGATGTCGGGCGGGCAGCGCCAGCGGGTACTGATTGCGCTGGCCTTGGCCTGCAACCCAATGCTGCTGATCGCGGATGAACCGACCACCGCGCTGGATGCCAATGTGGCGTTGCGGATCACCGATCTGCTGCAACGGCTGGCACAAGAACGCGAGATGGCGCTGATTTTCATTAGTCACGACCTTGCCGCTGTGGCCCGTGCCACCCAAGACATCGTGGTGATGTATGCAGGCGATATGGTAGAGCGCGGCCCGACGGCAGAGGTGCTTTCAGCGCCTGTGCATCCCTATACCAAGGGTCTGCTGGGCGCGCGGCCTGATGCCGCTGTGGCGGGGCGGGACGCCAATGGAAAGCGGCGGCGCCTACCCACCATTCCGGGTTCTGTGCCGCCCCTGCATGGTCTGCCCGAAGGCTGCCGTTTCGCCGGGCGCTGTCCGGTCGAACTGCCCCAATGCGCTACGCAGCGCCCGGTCTTTACGCAGACCGACGTGGGGCGCGGTGCTGCCTGTCACTTATTGACGGAGGCACACCATGACTGACGTGCCGCTCTTGGAAGTCCGCAACCTCACCCGCCGCTACAAGCTCCCGCGGCAAAGCCTGCTGCGCCGGGCACCCGTGCTGACGGCATTGGAGGGGGCTGCATTTTCGCTGCGCGCCGGAGAGACTTTGGGCGTGGTTGGCGAAAGTGGTTCGGGCAAATCGACCTTGGCGCGGCTTATCATGGCGTTTGAGGCTCCGGACGCGGGGGAGGTGCTGTTTCAGGGCCGCGATCTGCACGGCCTGACCACAGAGGAATTGCGTAAGTTGCGGCGCGGCTTTCAGATGGTGTTTCAAGACCCTTTCGGCTCGCTCAACCCGCGCCGCCGCATTGGCTGGTCCATCGCAGAGCCGCTGCGCGCCAATGGCGAGACCGAGAATATCACCCACCGCGTCGCCGAAGCCTTAGCGCAGGTTGGGCTGCACCCTGCCGACGCGGGGAAATATCCGCATGAGTTCTCGGGCGGGCAGCGCCAACGTATCGCCATTGCCCGCGCCATCATCACGCGCCCCGCGCTGTTGGTGGCGGATGAGGCGGTCTCGGCCTTGGATGTTTCGGTGCAGGCGCAGATCCTCAACCTTTTGATGGATCTACAAGATGATCTGGGCCTCGGCATGGTGTTTATCAGCCATGACCTCGCGGTGGTCGGCTCGATCTGTGACCGGGTGCTGGTGCTGCAGCACGGCAAAACGCTGGAGAGCGGAGCGGCGGTTGATGTGTTGCGCGCGCCTAAGCACCCTTATACGAAAACTCTGCTGAAAGCCGCAGGAGTACGCCCATGACCCGTTTCGTCCACCTGACCGACCTGCATATCTCGCACCCCGATCTGAAGGATCCGCATCTGCAAAGCAACACGCCCGCCACGCTGCGCCGCGTGGTGGAGGTGATCAACGCGATGGCGCCGCAACCTGATTTCGTGGTGGCCAGCGGCGATCTGACCAATCAGGGCGACAAGCAAAGCTATGAACTGGTGCGCGACATCCTTAGCACCCTGCACGCGCCCTTAGTGCTGGCGCTTGGCAATCACGACAAGCGCGCCGGGTTCAACGCGGTCTTTGCGCCGGGGCTGGCGGATGCGCCCTATTTTCACGATGCCCCACAGGGCGATCTGCATGTCATCACGTTGGATAGCAGCGTGCCGGGCAAGGTGGCCGGAGCACTTGATGACGCGCAGTTTGAATTCCTCGGGGCTGCGCTACAGCGTCACCCCGAGCTGGCGAAGCTCTTGGTGATCCACCACCCGCCGCGCATCGATCCCAAGGCGCTGGCGTGGGGCAGTCTTGATGAGGCCAGCAGTGCCCGTTTAGCTGAAATGCTGAAGGGCCAGCGCGTCGCGGGGGTCCTCTCGGGCCATGTTCACGTGAACCGGGTCAGTCAGTGGCATGGCATACCTGTCGTGATCTCTAACGGGCTGCACTCCACCATTGATCTAACCGAGACGCGCGATCTGCGCATCGTTGAGGGCACCGGATTCGGGCTATGTGACTGGCTACCAAGCGGCCTGAGCGTTTCTTTCGCCCCGCTTGACCCGTCGGCGCGTGAATTGGCGCGGATTGATGAGGCCCAGCTAAAATCCTTTGAGTAGAACGACATCCACCGCCTGCAGCCGCAGCATTTGTCTCATGCCGCGCCGCAGTAAAAAAATTATTGTTGACCCTCAACCTTTTTAATCTCACACAACGATACAAGAAAAAGTGATATCCGGCGCAAGATCGGATTGCTGTTCACGGGGAGGGTGAATTTGCCGACTGCCAATGGCGATAGTGTATCCACACTTGGCGCGCGTATGCGTAAGCAGCGCCACCGGTTGTCCCTGACGTTGCAGCAGTTGGGCGAAGCCTCTGGCGTGTCGGTCGGATATCTCAGCCAAGTTGAGCGTGGGCTCGCCACGCCATCGCTGGGCACCCTGTCGCAGATTGCCGTCGCGCTTCAGGTCGAAGTTGGCTTTTTCATCCATACCCCCAAGACCCAAGACAGCCTGACCCGCGCGGATGAACGTCAGCGTTTTGCCGTGTCGGGGTCTTCGATCGAATATGAAAAGCTCGGCGCGGATTTTCCCGGCCATGAGCTGTCATCCTACATCATGAACGTGCCACCGGGCTATGCCTCGGAAGAGGTCGTGCATGAGGGCGAAGAGGTGATCTATATCCTTGAAGGAGAGATCGCACAGGTCGTCGATGGCGGAGAGCACATCATGCGGCCCGGCGACAGCCTGCATTACCTCGGCAGCAGCCCTCATTCTTGGTCGAACAAAACAGACAAGCCCGCGCGCATGCTCTGGGTCGGTCGGATGCAGTACGAACAGGTCGCTGGCGCCAACAGAATACGTCCGAATGAAGGGGCAATAGCCACCGCATTCGCGTCGTCTCGCCCGTAAGGGCGTATCACCTGCGGCGGACAAACCGCTGCCAAAAAACAAACCAATCAGGAGAGAGAAAATTATGTCATTTACAAAAAAACTGGCCGCTGGGGCCCTGCTGACGGCACTGGGTGCCACAGCGGCATCGGCCCAATCGCTGGTCTATTGCTCCGAAGGCTCGCCCGAGGGTTTTGACCCGGCGCTCTACACTGCCGGCACCACCTTCGACGCCTCCAGCCACCCGATCTACAACCGTCTGGCCGAGTTCAAAGTCGGCACGACCGAAGTTGTTCCTGCACTGGCCGAAAGCTGGGAAGTCAGCGAAGACGGCATGAAAGTGACCTTCAAGCTGCGTCAGGGTGTTAAATTCCACTCCAACGACCAGTTCACGCCGACACGCGACTTCAACGCCGACGACGTGATCTTTAGCTTTGACCGTCAGGGCAATGAAGAGAACCCCTACAACCAGGTTTCCGGCGGCACGTGGGAATACTACGGCGGCATGTCGATGCCCGACCTCGTCGAGAGCATCGAGAAGGTCGACGATTACACCGTTGTCTTCAATCTGACCCGCCCCGAAGCGCCCTTCATCGCCAACATGGCCATGGATTTCGCTTCGATCGTGTCCAAGGAATATGCTGACGCGATGCTCGAAGCTGGCACGCCCGAGATGCTGAACCAAGCACCTATCGGTACTGGCCCGTTCCAGTTCCAAGCCTACCAGAAAGACGCGGTCATCCGTTACCTGCGTAACGACGAATACTGGGGCGACAAAGCCAAAGTCGAAAGCCTGATCTTCGCGATCACGCCTGACGCTTCGGTCCGCTACCAAAAAGTGCAGGCGGGTGAGTGCCACGTGACGGCATATCCGAACCCTGCCGATGTTCAGGCGATGAAAGACGCCGAAGACATCGTCGTGATGGAGCAGGAAGGCCTGAACGTTGGCTATTTGGCTTACAACACGCAGGTTGCGCCCTTTGACAACGCCAATGTCCGCAAGGCGCTGAACATGGCGATCGACAAACAGGCGATCATCGACGTGGTGTTCCAGGGCTCCGGCGAAATCGCCAAGAACCCGATCCCGCCGACCATGTGGTCCTACAACGACGCCATCGAAGATGACAACTATGACCCCGAGGCCGCCAAGGCGATGCTCGAGGAAGAAGGCGTCACCGACCTGTCCATGAAGATCTGGGCGATGCCGGTTCAGCGTCCCTACAACCCCAATGCTCGCCGTATGGCCGAGCTGATGCAGGAAGACTTCTCCAAAGTTGGCGTCGATGTTGAAATCGTCTCCTACGAATGGGGTGAGTACCTTGAGCGCTCCAAGTCCAAAGACCGTGATGGCGCGGTGCTGCTGGGTTGGACCGGCGACAACGGCGACCCAGACAACTTCCTCGCGGTTCTGCTGGGCTGTGACGGTGTAGAGAAATCCAACCGCGCCCAGTGGTGCAACGAGGAATTCGACGCGCTGATCCAGAAAGCCAAGGTTCTGCCGACTCAAGAAGAGCGTGCGCCGCTGTACGAAGAAGCGCAGCAGATCTTCAAGGACCAAGCCCCTTGGGCCACCATCGCGCATTCGGTCGTCTACATGACCATGCGTCCCGAAGTTGAAGGCTATGTCGTGCACCCGCTGGGTGGCCACATCTTCAACCAAGTTGGCCTGAAGCAGTAACCCTGCCGCTATGATCAAGGGGGGCGGCATTCTGTGCCGTCCCCATTTTATTAACCTCACCCGCCGGGAAGCCCTACCTTGTCCAATTCTCTGAATGATCGCCTGTCGGCCTATGCCGATATCGCCGCCGACCTATCGGTGGACGCCGTGGCGCTGGTGCCCGGCCCGAATTTTACCCGCGCTGTCGACCATGCCTTTATGAGCCACGAGCGCCCCTTTGTTCTGGTCATCCCCGCGCGCGGCCCCGCCGCCGCACTGGTGCCGAACCTTGAGCTGGGCAGCTGGGACTTGGTCGGCTTTGAGGGTGCCGTTTTCGATTGGCGCGACCAGACAGGCTATGACGATGCTTTTGCCGCGCTGACCCAGCATCTGAACATCACTTCGCTGGCCGTTGAGGGCCAAGTGATGCGCGTCTTTGTGCATCACGCGCTGAAGAAAGCGCAGCCCGATCTGCGGATCATCGACGCGGAGCGCGAAATCTCTGCGCCGCGCATGATCAAGACCGAGGCCGAGGTTGCCGCACTGCAAGAGGCCATTAACATTTCCGAACGCGCCCTGCGGGCCACGCTCGACTCTGTGAAGCTCGGCCAGACCGAGAAAGAGATCGAACAGAAACTGGTCCAGATGGTTTTTGCCGAAGGGGCGGATGATCTGTCCTTTGCGCCGATCGTCGCTGCGGGGGATGGCTCGGCCCGTCCGCATGCCAAAGCGCGCGAGGATTACCGCGTCAAAGCGGGCGATGCGCTGCTGATCGACTTCGGTGCCCGCAAGAACGGCTTTGCCGCTGACATCACCCGCACCGTTTTCCTTGGCCATGTCAGCGATGAGGGGCGCGAGGTTTATAACACCGTGTTGCGCGCCAACCTCGCCGGGCTGGACGCCACCCGTGCAGGCGTCACCGCGCATGAGGTCGACGATGTGGTAACCGGCGTGCTCGAAGCCTCGCCCTACGCCGACCGCATCCGCACCAAGACCGGCCATGGCCTTGGCCGCGATGTGCATGAAGCGCCATACATCATGCGCGGCAACCACATGACTTTACCCGCCGGAACGGTGTACACCAACGAACCCGGCCTCTATGAGATCGGCAACTTTGGGGTGCGCATCGAAGATGACGTGCTGATCACCGAAGA
>JGI24724J26744_10002585_pt1 | contig 11982 bp, 8 predicted proteins | sample Cruoilmetagenom7_FD_26744 | JGI IMG/M metagenome (IMG submission 26744)
TTAAGGGAAAGGTTTATCCGGTGAATTGGAAGGAGGAGAAAGTACTCGGTTATCCGGCTTTTAAAAAGGTGACCGATATACCAGACCCCGTCGATCTCGCAGTTTTTGTCATTCCTGGCCCCAATGTTCCCGCGGTTATGGAGGAGTGTGTTGAAAAGGGTGTTAGATCAGCCGTCATCATCTCCGCCGGATTTGCAGAGATGGGTGGAGAAGGGAAGAGATTGGAGGAGGATCTCATCAGGGTGGCAAAAAAAGGTAAAATTCCCTTCGTTGGGCCAAATTGCATGGGTATGTGGAGCGCATCATCAAATTTGTCGGCTCTCATGTGGCCTACGCCTTTTAGGGATGGTCCATTTGCTCTCGTGTCGCAGGGGGGGAATCTGGGTGTTGCAATGGCAATGGACGCATATAAACGGGGAATCGGTTTTCACAGGTACGTGAGCTGTGGACGTTCCGTTGGCATACAGATCGAAGATTACATCGAGTACTTCGGAAAAGACCCCGAAGTAAAGGTGATCTTGGCTTATATAGAGGGTTTAGAAGATGGGAGAAGATTTATCGATAAGGTCAAAGAGGTATCGCAGAAGAAACCGGTCGTCGTGCTTAAGCCCGGGAAGAGTGAAGTTACGGAGAGGGCGATAAGGTCTCATTCGGGGGCGCTCTCTGGTTCTTATCAGACCTACGGGGAGGCATTCAAAAAGGCTGGAGCGCTCAGGGTGGATAACGCAGAGGAGCTTTTGGATGTAGCTACAGGGTTGCTATCTCAACCGCTTCCAAAGGGGAGAAACGTCGCCATTGTCACCCCTGGTGGAAGCTACGGTGTTATGTGTGCAGATTGTTGCACTCCTCTAAATCTCAACGTGGTTGATCTTCCCAAAGACGTTATCATTGAGTTAAACAAGATGTTTCCCCCCCGTTGGAGCCACGAAAATCCTATAGACCCGGCGGGAGATAGAAATTTTGTTGCCTATATAAAAGCGGTTGAAAGGGTATTAGAGCTGAAAGAGGTGGATTCATTGATTTTTATGGGTTTTGGAGGTTTTTCTGGCATTATAGAATTTAATTCATCAATAGTTAAGGGAATGACGAGATTCATGCCAGAGATCGTTACAGCAGTTCTTTCTGAAGTCGACCTTGGGAGGCTTGATATTCAGCAATTTTTACATGTGGGGGGCACGGTTGTAAAGAATCTAATCAAAAAGTTGATCGATCGCATGGTTGGGGGCGGGAAAAATATAAAAGAAGAACCCGTCACAGGGTTGATGGACTTTATCTTTGAAAAGAGTGACATTGCTGGGATGATCTCACCATTTTTATCTATAATTGCTCCTTTCATATCTGCTGGAGATAAGAAAAGTGCAGAAGACTTTAGTCCGTTGATTCTTCCAAAAATTGAGTCTAATAAAGCCGATATGATATCCATAGCTGAAGATGTCATCTCAAATATTCCATCGGCTATCAGGTCCTTCTTTATCTCTTGGCAGATAGACCCAAGCACAATTTTTCAAGTTATAGATTCAGTTCTCGGGGTAATCGTCTTTCATTGGATCAAAACCTATAAAAAACCGATAATTACAACCACATTTTCCGAGGCAACGACCCGCTTAATGACATTAGAGAGAGGATTCTACTTTGCATACCCTTCTCCCGAGAGGGCGACTAAGGTTCTTGCTAAATTGGTCGAATATAATGAATATCTGGATAAAGAATGTGTGCCCAACTGACCTTTGAGGGGATTTTCATGACAGACGTGGTGCTGTTGGCCGAAGGAACCAGTTCCTGGTCTATTCTATTGGAAGGAGCATTGAAGTGGTTATTCGGTATTATCTGTGGGGGTCTCTGCTGTGGTTGGTGTGTCTCCAAACCCATCGAGTGTTGTTTATTACCAACCAAGATTATAGGCGTGCCCGGATTCGTAATCAATATCATTGCAAGAGTTTGTAGTTTCCCCTGTAGCATTCCTGGCAGGTGCGTCGGGAAAATTATTGGGGACGTTTTTAGCAAGTATATCTTTGGATTGGCCGGGAAAATATAAGGGGATCTGGCAATAAAACAAATTTTTTTGTTTATTCAAAGGGATAATAAAATTTATGGCTGAAAGAAGGAAGTTTCTTACATAGTAGAAGCCGAAAGGTTGGATGGAAGTTTCGAAAGATTCTTGAGACCTCGACCGACTACTATCACACTCATAAACTAAGCGATATTAGAAAAATTTATATCTACATATAAAACTCCACCAGTCAGGTGATTTGAATGAAAGATATTATGTTGTTGTTTGATACGGATAAATATGTGACGCCTTTTGATATTTTGATAGCGTATGACTCGGGGTTTGACATTGTTGTTCCCATTGCACAGGTTGAGGCAAAGAGTGTAACTGCACTCACCCAGGATACCATGTTTCCAAGGGGGGTGAAAGGGGTAGGGCACACAACCATTTTTGTCGGCGGAAAAGATGTTGATGAGGCAAAGAAGATCTTGAAGAACGTTAAAAAGTCTATGTTCCCCCCGTTCGAGATATCCATAATNGTGGATCCGAGAGGGGGACACACGACTGCTTCTGCGCTTGTGGCCAAGATAGATAATGTNTTATNTGAGAAAGGGTTTGAAGGTTTAAAGGGAAAAAAGGTAGTAATATTAGCTGGTACTGGTCAGGTAGGGCAGTTNGCNGCNACAATCTGTGCTTGCGAGGGTGCAAATGTTATCATCACGTCCAGAAAGAAGTCTAGGGCAGAAGAGATAGCTTCAGAGATCGAGAAGGAGGAAGGAATCAAGATAACGGGAATGCAAGGTGCGAACGATGACGAGATATTTGAGGCTGTGAAGGACGCCGACGTGATAATCACGGCAGGTAAGGTAGGAGTCTGTCTGGTCAATACGGAGATGTTGAAGAAACTGGATAAGTGCAAGGTAGCGGCGGACGTCAATGCTGTACCTCCCCTGGGGATAGAGGGATTAGAACTATCAGACGATGGAAAAGAGATTTTACCGGGAGTGTTTGGTCTTGGTGCGCTTGCCACAGGCGATTTAAAATATAAAACAGAGATGGCTGTATTGAACGCAGCAAGAGAGGCGAAGAAAGGCGTCTTTGACTACAAGTTTGCATTTGAAAAGGCAAAGGAGCTCTTAAAGTAGGAAAGGAGAGTGTCTCGGATGTATGAGATTGTTGAAAAGGAGAATCTGGCCGATAATGTAAAGTTGTTTGGTATAGACGCTCCTTTAGTTGCAAAGAAGGCAAAACCTGGCAATTTTATAGTTTTAAGGGTCGATGAACACGGTGAGAGGATACCGGTGACGATAACAGATTTTGACGTAAAAAAAGGCACGGTTACAATCGTGGTGCAGGAGGTAGGTAAGACTACCAAGAAATTGGGGCTTTTGACTGAAGGAGATGCTCTCCTCAACTTTGCCGGTCCTTTGGGGCACCCATCCGAAATAAAGAATTATGGGCACGTCGTCTGCATAGGAGGAGGTGTAGGAATAGCACTCATCTACCCGGAGGTGAGGGCGTTCAAAGAGGCAGGGAATACTGTCACATCTATTATCGGGGCAAGGACAGAGGATTTGCTGATATTTGAAGAAAAAATTTCAAAATACAGCGATAAGTTCTACATCACCACTGATGACGGTTCTAAGGGAAGGAAAGGATTTGTTAGCGATGTCTTGAAGGAACTGATGGATGGTGAAGAGAAGATCGATCTCGTGATGGTTGTTGGGCCGGTCATAATGATGAAGATCATCGCTGAACTCACAAAACCCTACGGGATAAAAACCGTCGCAAGTCTAAATCCGATCATGGTAGACGGTACCGGGATGTGTGGGGGTTGTAGGGTTATAGTAGGCGGAGAGGCAAAATTTGCCTGCGTCGATGGACCGGAGTTCGACGCTCATCTGGTTGATTTCGATAATTTAATGGCGAGAAATCGAAGATTTTTGGATGAGGAAAGGATGGCCCTGGAGGGATGATCAAGATGGCAGAGGCGGAGAAGAAAAAGAAAAAAATTCCCAAGAAGACGCACGAGATGCCGGAGCAGAATCCTTTAGAAAGGATAAAAAACTTCGGCGAGGTCGCCTTGGGCTACGATTTTGAGACTGCAAAGGCCGAGGCGGAGAGGTGCCTCCAATGTGAGAGAAAAGAGGGTAAAGAGCTATGTATCGACGGCTGTCCCGTAGAAATTGACATACCCAAATTCATCAAGTGCATAAGTGAAGAGAGACTGGATGACGCCGTTGAGATACTTAAAGATAAAAATGACCTTCCCGCCATTTGTGGGCGGGTCTGTCCTCAAGAACAACAGTGTCAGAAGTATTGCACACTTGGAAAGGGCAAGGGCAGGGACCCCGTGGCCATCGGAAGACTCGAGAGGTTCGTGGCTGACTATGATATGGAGAAGGGGTATAGTGCCCCAGAATATATTACATCTCTCTCCAAGAAAGTGGCGATCGTCGGATCGGGGCCGGCGGGTCTCACCGCAGCAGGGGATCTGGCAAAACTCGGTTACGACGTAACGATCTATGAGGCTTTACATGGATCCGGCGGCGTTTTGAGATATGGGATACCTGAGTTCAGGCTTCCAAAGGCAATATTGGATAAAGAGGTCGGATATATTAAGAAACTCGGCGTTAAATTAGAAACGGACGTGGTCATCGGTAAAACGATCCTCGTGGATGAATTGCTGGAGGAATTCGATGCGGTCTTCATAGGTACCGGCGCAGGCGCCCCAATGTTTATGAGGATTCCCGGTGAGAACTTAAACGGGATTTATTCGGCGAACGAGTTTTTAACGAGGATAAACCTCATGAAGGCATACAAATTTCCGGAATATGACACGCCAATAAAAGTGGGTGAAAAAGTTGCGATCATCGGCGGCGGAAACGTCACGATGGATTCTGCGAGGTGCGCGCTGAGGCTCGGCGCGAAAGAATCTACCGTCGTCTATAGAAGGTCGGAAGAGGAGATGCCAGCTCGAAGAGAAGAGGTGGAGCACGCGAAAGAAGAAGGTGTTGTATTCAAACTGCTCACAAACCCGGTGAGATATTTGGGCGAAGACGGAAACGTCAAGCAGATGGAATGTATAGAGATGAAACTTGGAGAACCCGATGCGTCGGGGAGGAGAAGACCAATACCAATAGAGGGCTCCGAGTTTCTGATGGACGTGGACACGGTAGTCGTGGCCATAGGCAATACTCCAAATCCTCTGGTACCGAGCACCACGGAGGGGCTGGAGACGACCAAGAGGGGTACGATAGTCGTAAATGAAGATGGAAAAGCCTCGATAGATGGTGTATATGCGGGCGGAGATATAACAACCGGGGCTGCAACCGTTATATCAGCGATGGGTGCCGGCAAGAGGGCTGCAAGGGCAATAGATGAATATCTAAAGGCTAAGTGATGATATTTTTGGATTGAATGATAAAAAAAAAGAGTGATAAAAGATGGGTGAAGAAGAAGCGCTCCTACAAGAAATGTTGGATGCCGATAAGCTGAAGTACTGCTATGACTGTGGAACCTGCACCGCGAGCTGTCCCATCTCGGAGTTGCTTCCCGGTCGTTATAGCCCGAGAGGTATCCTCCAAAAGATCTCATTTGACTTCGAGCGGGTTTTGGAGGAGGAGGAGATTTGGCTATGTGCGGGGTGTCATCGATGTTACAAGATGTGCCCACAGAGAATAAAGATACCTGAGATAATAATCTTGATGAGAGATATGGCGGCAAAGAGAGACTACCTGGAGGGGTTTATAGAGGCACTAAAGACAATCAAAAGAGATATACCTCTACCTGCCGTCTGTTCTTATATATGTTTTAATCCTCTTTGTGGTGAGGTTGACAAAGAGAAAATCTCTGAAAAATTTGAGCAATTTATTGCTGAATATAAACNTGATGCGGATAAAGTGGAGGGCATACCACAGATCTATAATGAGAGGATAGCCATCGTAGGATCTGGTCCGGCAGGACTTACAGCAGCACAAGATCTGGCCAGGATGGGGTATCCTGTCACGATCTTTGAGTCGATGGCGAAAGCCGGCGGGATGCTCAGAAAATGTATACCGGAATATCGGTTGCCTAAAGATGTAGTTGATGCCGAGGTTGAACGCACAAAGAGATTGGGGGTTGATATTAAAACCGATGTGACGATTGGAAGTTTGGATGATTTAAGCGAATATGACGCAATATTTGTTGCCATCGGAGCACACAAAAGCAGAAAGCTCGGTATAGAGGGAGAGGATCTAAATGGTGTCATTCCCGCTACTACATTCCTATGGAAGGCAAATAAAGGCGAGAAGATGGAACTTGGAGATAAAGTTGCGATTGTGGGGGGAGGCAATTCTGCCATAGATGCCGCTAGAACCGCGGTCAAGCGTGGAATCAAAGAGGTGTATGTGTTATACCGAAGATCCAAAGATGAGATGCCGGCAAGCCCAATTGAAATAAAAGAAGCAGAAGATGAGGGGGTTAAGATAAGATATTTGGTTGCGCCAAGTAAGATATTGGGCAAAGAAGGACGAGCAGTAGCGATGGAATGCATTAAAATGGAGTTGGGCGAGTTAGATGATAGCGGGAGAAGAAGGCCGATACCCATCAAGGAGAGTGAGTTTAATCTTGATCTTGATACTATAATACCCGCCATAGGAGAGATGTCAGATCTCTCNTCTCTACCGAAGGAGATCACNGGTAGAAATACCATAACAGCCGATCCATTCACGCAGGAAACAGATATACCCGGGGTATATGCCGGGGGCGATGTAGTATCCGGACCAGCAACCGCTATAGAAGCAATAATAGCAGGAAGAAATGCCGCTATTTCGATTGACCGGTGCCTGCGAAAGAAATATGGAACAGAAGAGAAGATCAAGGAAGAAGCCAGTTGAATAGAGAAAGGAGGTCATTTTAATGTCAGAAGATATAGCAAAAGTGGCAGAGGAAGGCGCGGGTGCAAAAGTTGTGCCTGCCAAACCGGAAGAGCTCAGAATAGGCGTCTTCGTCTGCCATTGCGGATTGAATATAGCAGGATCCGTCGATGTCAAGGATGTTACCAAGTTTGCGGCAACACTTCCACACGTCGCGTACGCGGAGGATAACCGATACACCTGTTCAGATCCGGGACAGGACTCGCTCAAGAAGGCTGTAAAAGAATACAACCTAAATCGTGTGGTCGTAGCGTCATGTTCGCCCCGTATGCATGAACCAACATTTAGAACCGCCTGTGAAGAGGCAGGATTGAACAAATACCTCTTTGAGATGGCAAACATCAGGGATCAGTGCAGCTGGGTGCACCTGTATGAGAAAGAGGAGGGCACGGAGAAGGCAAAAGATCTCGTCAAGATGGCGGTTGCAAAGGCGGCTTTACTTAAACCGGCAAAAGAACTTGAGGTTCCGATCATAAGAAAGGCTTTGGTCGTTGGAGGTGGAGTTGCGGGTATTCAGGCGGCGTTGGATCTGGGAGATGCGGGTTTTAAGACGTACATTGTGGAGAAGGAACCGAGCATTGGCGGGAGAATGGCGCAGATAGATAAAACATTCCCCACCGTAGATTGCTCTATATGTATCTTAGGACCAAAGATGTCGGATGCAGGCAGACATCCAAATATCGAGCTGTTGACGTATAGCGAGATAACGGATGTGCATGGCTATATCGGTAATTTCGCCNTAACGGTCAAGAAGAGACCAAGGTATGTCTTAGAGGATCTTTGCAACGGTTGCAGTGAATGTTTCAGCGTCTGTCCTGTGGAGGCCCCAAACGCGTTTGACGACAACGTGGCCCCCAGACATGCCATATACATGCCGTTCCCACAAGCAGTACCCTCTTTAGCCACAATCGACATAGATCATTGTATAAAGTGCTACAGGTGTGCAGAGATCTGCGGCCGTGATGCGATAGATTTTACACAGGAAGAAGAGGAAGTAATTTTGGAGGTCGGTACGATAATTATTGCAACAGGGGTTGATGCGTATGATCCCACACCTTTAAAGAGGTACGGATACGCTGAATGTCCAAATGTGATAACTTCTTTAGAATTTGAACGGCTGATAAACGCCGGTGGACCGTCAAAGGGTCATCTTCTCCGACCCAGCGACAAGGAGATCCCAAAATCGGTAGCATTTATACAATGCGTTGGTTCCCGCTCGGAGGTGAGTGGACACCGTTATTGCAGCAATATATGCTGTATGAACACGCTCAAGGACAGCCTCCTGATCAAGGAACACTGGCCCGATACGAAAATATACGTCTTTTATATTGATATAAGGGCATTTGGGAAGGGGTTTGAGGATCTGTATAAGAATGTGACAGGAAGAGGCGTGACATTCATACGTAGTCTGCCCTCTCAAATATTCGAAGACAAAAAAACACACAATTTACGTCTTGTGGGAGAAAATACGTTACTCAGCGAGCCATACAAACTTGAGACAGAGATGGTGATCCTCTCGGTTGGCATCCAACCAAGAAAAGATAGCGGTGTAGTTCAGAGGCTTTTTAACCTATCCAAGACGTCTGATGGTTTCTTCATGGAGTCCAATCCGATACTAAAACCTGTTGATGCACCAACGGGGGGTGTCTTCTTCGCAGGATGCGCCGAGGGTCCAAAAGACATTAAGACCAGCGTGATGGAGGCGGGTGCAGCAGCATCTCACGCGGCTATCCTGATGGGTAAAGGAAAGGTTACCGTAGAGGCGATCACTCCGGAGATCATTGAAGATATGTGCATTGGCTGCGGACTATGCGAAAAAGTCTGTCCGTACAATGCGATCTTTGTGAACGAGGAGACAAAGAAAGCAGAGGTGATCGAGGCGGCATGTTCAGGGTGTGGTACTTGTGGTGCTGAATGTCCGCAAGGTGCTATAATATCTCGTCATTTTACTGATGATCAGATTTATGCCCAGATTGATGCGGCAACAGATACAAATGCGGATAAAAAGATCGTGGCGTTCTGTTGCAACTGGTGTTCTTATGCCGGAGCTGATAACGCGGGTGTTAGCAGGATACAGTACCCAACGAGTGTGCGTATCATCAGGACGATGTGTTCTGGCCGGATAAGACCACAGTTCATTGAGCATGCATTCAAACGGGGAGTCGCCGCGGTGCTCGTTGCCGGTTGCCACCTTGGCGACTGCCACTATATAGACGCCAACTACCAGACGGAGAAGAGGGTCAATAGGTTATGGAAGAAGATGGAGAAACAGGGACTTGACAAGGAGCGCCTGCAACTAGTCTGGGTGAGTGCAGCAGAGGGTGAGAAGTTTGCAGAGAAGATAAGGGATATGCAAAAGATTATAGATAACGTTAGCAAGGAGGCGATAGAAAAGGCAAAAGCGGTCTTTTCTAAGAAGAAAAAGAAGAAAGCGCAAAAGAAGAAAGTTGATGAGATCGCTACCGCCTGATAAAGCCTCGAGAGGGATTTGAACCCTCGACCTGCTGATTACAAGTCAGCCGCTCTGCCAACTGAGCCATCGAGGCGATTTTTAAATTTTTCTTTTGATCTTTTGAGTGCTTCCACGCCCGGAAGNTNTTCTCCGGCAAGAAAAGCTATGCTTGCTCCCCCTCCCGTACTTATGTGCCTAACCTTTCCCTCTAGTTGTAACCTGCGGGCGACCGATGCTGTGTGCCCTCCTCCTATCAGGGCACATTTGGATCTTATGGACGCCTTTAATATCTCGTACGTCCCGAGTGAAAATTCCTCCTCCTCAAATATTCCGGCAGGGCCATTAATGACTACTGCTTTCGCATTCTCGACCACATTTGAAAATTTTACAAGGGTCTCGATGCCTATATCACATATGGGATACTCCACCGGGAAATCTTTCACATTGACGTCTATCCTCTCCCCCTCTTTCTTGATCGCAAGATCCTTGGGTAAAACTATCTTATCTTTGGATCCTTTTAATATCCTTTTTGCTTCCTCTATCTGCTTAACGTATCCTTCTCTCTCAACAAATCCTAAATTTTTCTTCCCAATATCTACACCATCTGCGGCGAGAAAAACATTTGCCACGAGTCCTGCAAGAAGGATCTTATCCACCTTTCCCCGTTTCAAGACATTTTTTATCACTTTTATCGTATCATCTACTTTACTTCCACCAAAGACAAATGTCACAGGATGAGAGTTCTCTGTGATCACCCGCCCAAGCCCATTTAACTCTTTTTCCATCAACCTTCCGGCACAAGACGGCATCACGAGCGGAAAGCCCACAATACTCGGTTGTGTCCTATGAGATGTGGCGAAGGCATCGTTTATATAAAAATCCGCTAACCCGGAGAGTCTCTCAACCAAAAGCGTTCTCCCCATCTCTTCAGGTTTCATTTCTGACATCTCTTCGGATAGCATCCTTACGTTCTCCAGTAGAAGGATATCTCCTCGCCTCATCTCTCTTATCTTCTCTCTCGCATATCTCCCGATGACATCCTCGACGTACTCTACGGGTCTATTGAGTATCTCCTGAAATTTCTTCCCGTGTGCCTCGAGCGTTGTAAAGTCTTTCTTCGTGGGTCTGCTTTGATGTGCCAATATGACCACTTTTGCATCTTTAAGCTCGGATATCGTCCTTGTGTGGCTTCTAAACCTTGTGTCATCGAGGATCACCTCACTCTCCGGATCCAGAGGAGAATTTACATCGACCCTCAGTAGAACGGTTCTGCCGTAGAAATCGAGATCATCCATCGTATAATATTGCTTTCCAGCGTCGGAAGAATTCAAATGATCACCTTATCTGTATAGGGTGTCTGGCACATTTTTCCTCTTTTTCTCCCCCAGTTCCTCTAAAGCACAATTCAAATACTCTGTTTTAACCTCTTTTTCATCGTCTAAGATCGCCCTGTGAAGTGCCACCTTCAAAATTTTGTCCGTCAGATCCCTTCCAGAAAATCCCTCGGTGCTATCTGCGATCTTCTCCAGATCGACATCTTTTGAGAGTGAGATCGGATATTTCTTCGCATAAACTTCCANGATCTCGAGTCTCTCTTTGCGGTCTGGAAGCNTAAACTCGATCTCTTCTTCAAATCTGCTTTTTATCGCCGAATCAAGCATATCTGCCATATTTGTTGCNGCTATTAAACAGACCCCTCTTCTATCCGTGATGCCATCCATCTCCGTAATCAGGGCATTCACAATCTCTGAAACGTCCCCNCTCAACTCCTGATATCTTCTNTCAAGGGCTATCGCATCTATCTCGTCTATAAAAATTATACATGGGGCATCTTTCTCAGCGTAATCATAGAGTCGATGGATATTAGCAGAACCTTCTCCCACGTGTTCCCCGATTAAATTAGTCGCGTTTATACCTATTAGATTAACATTGGTTTCAGATACCAGCGCCTTTGCCATCATGGTCTTTCCCGTTCCAGCAGGGCCATAAAAAAGAACGTTTCTNGGCTCCCAACCCCTAAATTTCTCTGGTTCGTCCAAAAATTTTTTTATGAGTTTGCACTTTTTNTTGGCAAGATCCTGCCCTATCACATCNTTAAACTGGATGTCATATTCTCTCCTTTGGATACCCACCTCCTTCTCTTCCTCAAGGNTATCATCCTCTAATAAGATCGTCGTCTCTTCGTCTATCATGGAATTTTCGGGTTCTGNGATGACCACCTCAAATGCAAAACCCGGATACATCCGTCCATCGAAGAGATAATCTCCTTTCTTGATCTTTAAACCGATCCATTGTTCCCTCATATACCTCTCAAAGACTTTTTTATTCTTTACGATCGGATATTCCTCCTCTCCTGATGTCATCGGAAATCCTGCAGGTTGGAGTATGAGGAACCTGACCTTTTTATCCTGCTTTCTCTGTTTTTTATCATCGAGTGGTTGCACGCCAGATCACCATTTATATTTAGCATAACTTTTTTGGGTGGCAAATATTAAATCTTTTCGATGGAGGTCAGAGATGATTGCAAATCTTTGATTTGCAAACTTGAAAATCGGAGATTTTCAAATGATTAGGACATTTATAGCGATCGATCTACCTGAAGAGATGAAAGATGAGCTATC
>JGI24724J26744_10002586_pt1 | contig 11981 bp, 9 predicted proteins | sample Cruoilmetagenom7_FD_26744 | JGI IMG/M metagenome (IMG submission 26744)
GAGGAAGGCGAGACCGTGGACGATGTCCTGGCGGAGCTGAACGGCAACGGCCAGGCGGGGGGGGATGATTGATCGAGGCCGAGCAGCGACCACGCATCATCGCGCCGGGCATCCAGCGCGTGATTCGTTCCAGGCACCCCGAGCTCCTGGTCGAGGGACCGGCGGGCACCGGGAAGACCTATGGCCTGCTCGAGGCCGCGGCGCTCGAGGGGATGATCTACCCTGGGATCCGCACCCTGTTCATCCGGGCCACCCGGAAGAGCATGAACGAGTCCGTTCTCCAGCTCTGGGAGGAGGAGATCCTCGGCCTGGACCATCCGGCCGTGGCCGGCGGAGCGCAGCGCGGCCAGCGCTCTCAGTACGTCTTCCCCAGGCGGAGGACCGTGGTGGATGGGAAGGTCTACGAGGGCCAGAGTTGGTACGCCCTGGTGGGGATGGACTCCCCAGAGCGGATCATGTCCTCGCAGTACGACCGGGCCTACTACTTCGAGGCCACCGAGGGGACGCTCCACCAATGGGAGCTGGTCAAGACGCGGATGCGACGCTTCCACACGCCCTACGGGCAGATGGTGGCCGACTGCAACCCATCGAACGAGTTCCATTGGCTGAACCAGCGAGCCGAGGACGCCTACAAGATCCCGGCGGACCTGATCGGGAAGGTGCCCTTCCCAGCCGAGGGCATGAAGGTCATGGAGCGGGTACTCACCTCGCTCTCCGACAACCCCAAATACTACAACCCCTTCAAGCGGGAATGGACTTGGGAGGGCCTCCAGTACCGGATGGACCTCGAGCAGTTGACCGGGGTGAACTACCAGCGCCTGGTCTCCGGCCTCTGGGTCTCCGCCGAGGGGCAAATCTGGGAGAACTACCGCCGCCAGAAGCACGTGGTCCAGGGGCACCTCCATCTCCAGGACGGCGTCTGGCGCCTCAAGCCGGTGTCGGGCGAGACCAGCTCGGGCTACCTCCTGCGCGAGGACTTCAAGGAGCGCCCGGTGGCGTGGTTCGGGATCAGCGTGGACTGGGGCTGGCACCCGGACCCCGGCGTCATGCAGCTCTGGGCCTTCGACAAGGCTGGCCGCGCCTTCCTCGTGAAGGAGCGCTACCAATGCAAGACTCAGCTGGACGAGTGGGCGAACCTGGCCGCGGAGTGGCAGGCCGAGTACGACGTTCGGACCATCGTATGCGACCCCTCCGACCCCGAGGCCATCGACAAGCTCAACGAGCGGATCGGGGAGAAGCGGGGCCGCGAGGGTGTGGCCTACGCCACCAAGGCCAACAACGGGATCCGCGCCGGCCTGGACCAGGTTCGGTGGGGCTTCGACAACGACGAGACCGGGGAGCCGCGCATCCGCATCCTGGCCAACTCGCCCGAGGTCACGTGCACCATCCGCAAGCAGGCCAAGCGCCCCACCTCCTGGGTCCAGGAGCTCGGCAGCTACGTCTACAAGGCCCAGGTGGACGGCAAGCCCAACAAGGAGATCCCGGACCCGCTCTGCGAGGACCACGCGTGCGACGCCGCCCGCTACATGCTCATGGACGCATGGGACAGCCCCCAGGAGCCGATCATCGTCCAGAAGACCCTCAAGCCCGGGCAGCTCGGGCACAAGTTCGACCACGACCGCGTTTTCAAAGAGGCCGTCGAGGCCGCATTCCCCGAGGACAGCCATGACCTTTACGACTAGCACCGCGAGCCTTTGGGCCGCCATCGAGTCCGACCTGGAGAAGCAGGAGGACGAGCTCGCCACCTACGAGCGCCTGATCGAGGCCTACCTGGGCCAGGACATGGCGCCGACCAACCACACCTATGAGTTCTCCACCCTGACGGCGCCCCAGATCGCCTTCCAGAACGCCAAGGTGAACGTCAAGAGCCGCGTGCCCGGCCTCTGGTCCCAGTACCAGGTCGGGATCCGCTACTCCCTCGAGGTCGTGCAGCAGGACCAAGAGACCTCCTCCGTGCTCGAACAGGTCTGCATCGAGTCCTTCTTCTGGCGCGGGGTCACGATGGTCAGCGTGGAGCTCGACCACGCGCGCACCTTCTCGGATGACTCCTACTGCGTGGGCTTCACCCACAACGAGGACGGATCCATGCGGCCGGGCGAGGTGAGCTTGGACGAGGGCGAGGCCCTCACCACGTCGAGGCCTGGGAAGCGCGCCCGCGTCCCCGTCATCTCCCGCATCGACCCCAAGGACTTCGTCCAGGACGGATCCGGCAAGGGTGAGAAGACCCTCCGCCGCATGGGGCACCGCTACTACAAGGGCCGCCAGGAGCTGCTCGCTCTGGCCAGGATGGAGAAGGGCTGGAACAAGGAGAGCATCGACCGCGGCGCCACGGCTGTCTATGAGGCCGCCACCGGCGAGAGCTTCAACGAGGACACCAACGACACCATGCTCGAGGTCTGGTGCGTCTGGGTTCCCCACTACTACCCCAACACCCCCGAGGGCAAGAAGGCCAAGGGTGACCGCCGCTACCACGGGTCCATCTTCACCATCATGGGCGGCGAGGACGGCGGCCTCGAGCTCCGGGAGCCGCGGCCCTTCTTCGGGCCCAAGACCGGCCCCTACCAGGTCTACGGCGGTGTGCCGATCCCCTCGAGCTCGAAGCGCCTGGCGCCCCTCATGGCTTCGGACAACCAGCGCCGCGCGCGCGTCACCGCCGGCAAGGCCCTGGTCCGCGCGATCCGCAACTACAAGAGTGCGATCCTGGCCCAGAACAACACCGTGGCCGCGAGGATCCGGGCCATCGGCAGCGGGAGCGTGGGCAGCCTGGGCATCAGTTCCAAGATGCCGGTCCAGCATGCCGTGAGCGAGTTCAACTGGGGCGGACCCACCGCCCAACTCATCACCGCGGTCGAGTTCTTCACCTCGAACGAGGAGGAGACCTCGGGCACCAGCCAGAACAAGAAGGGCCTGCTCACCGGCGGGACCGCGACGGAGTCGGCCATCGCGTCCGAGGCCGGCGCCCTCCGCCTGGCCATGCACAAGGGCAACTTCCAGGGCAACACGGGGAAGATGCTCTCGGCCGTGGCCTGGTACATCTGGCACGACCCCAAGATCATGGTCCCCCTGCCGCCCGAGGCCGCCGAGGAGCTCGGCATCGACCCGGCCGTGCTCCCCGAGGGCACCGGGCTCATGTACCAGGGCGGGAGCGGAGAGAAGCTCGAGAAGAAGGGCACGGTCTTCGAGGACCTGGCCATCGAGATCGAGCCCTACAGCATGGAGCGGACCTCCGAAGGCCTGCAGATGAAGCGCGTGCAGGAGAGCATCGAGCTCGGCCTCACCATCGCCAAGGCCGCGGTCGAGGCCCCAGGGGCCATCAACGACGTGCCCGGGCTCATCGACCACGCCGCCGGCCAGCTCAACCTCCCCGGCCTGGGCAAGTTCTTCGGGACGCCTGATCCTGCGGATGATGAGCCGTCCAAGCCGAGTGCGCCGACCGGTGCCGCCCCGGCCATCGCACCGGTGAGCGGGACGCCCATGCCGGGGACCGCGGCCGGCGCCGAGGCCGCCAAGCAGCTGGGGGTCGCCTGATGCCCAGCTACAGCGCCATCGACCTCGAGAGCGGCCAGCACACCCTCGTCGTCCTCCCGATGTCCCAGGCCCCGGAGATCGGCACGGTCTTCCAGTACGAGGGCCGGGACTACAGGCGCCTCCCGGACATCCCGGGGGTGCCGATCATCGAGAGCGTGGCCCACGTCGCGCACAGCCTCCCCACGGGCTTCGATGAGCACAACCAACCCCTCACCAAGGGGGCTGGTGCCTACCTCCAGGACGGAACCCCCGTCATCACCTCGCAGCGCGACATCGACGAGATTCAGCGCCAGAACCCCGGATGGAAGCACGGGGCCAACAAGCACCGCCTCAACCTCGACAAATGAACGAATCTAAGAACGACATCCTCGAGCCCGACTACGACGACAGCCTTGGGGACGCCGCGGACGCGGTTCTCATGGAGGCCCTGGACGGCTTGATCGACGACGAGCCACCCGCAAGCGGCCCTGCGCCAGACCCGAACGAGGACCCCTACGGGACTCTGGGAGCGGCTGGCGATGGGAAACCCCTTGACCAGGGCCGGGAGCCGTCCCAGGATGCTGATGAGCAACCCGGTGATCCTGCCGCCGACGAGGCCTACAGCAAGGCGCTCCAGGCGGTCCAGCGCACCACCGGCCTCGACCCCGCCGCCCTGGAGGGGAGCCTTTCCAGGGAAGCGATCTTCGAGGCTGGGCGGCATGCTCAAAAGGTCTTTGCCGACCAGCAGCGGGATTACGAGCGGCTCCGAGCCGGTTCTGGCGAGGCCGGGACCACCGAAGGCACGGGTGACACGGCCGCGGCCCCCACGGCGGACGATCCGGGTAGAACCCAGGAAGACTCGACCGAGGGACAGCCCGCGGCCCTGCCCGAGCTCGACGAGGTCCTGCAACCCTTGGCCGAGATCGACGCGGAGGCGTCGGAAGTCCTCAAGTCGGCCCTGCAACCGCTCTACGACTCCCTTCCCAAGCTCCAGGCCGCTGAACTGCGGTCCCAGCAGGCGGAAGCGCGGGTCGTGACGATGGAGGTGGCGAACGTGAGGCGAGAGCTGCAGAAGGCCGACCTTCCGCAGCTCGCACAACCCGATGTCTGGAACGAGGTCGATGCGCGCGCGCAGCAACTGATCGCCAGCGGAGCCGCCAAGTACCGCGAACCCTCAACGGTCGCGGGGCGGATCGAGCTGGCCCTCCGGGATGCTGCCGCACAGGTCGCTCCGAGTTCCGATCCCTTGGCCGGCGGCACCACCGCATCAACGCCAGGCGGGAGTGACCAGGGCACCGAAGAGAGCCTCGACGAGCTCGACACGATGATCATGGGCCTCCTCGACTGACGAGAGCGGACGGCGCGGTTGGCCACGATCCCAAACCGAGAACCCTCACCTGAATCATGGCTGATCCCATCACCGCATTTGCGACGCTGATGGAGTCCCAGGGCCCTACCTTCATGGGTAAGCCCAAGGACATCGTCAACACGCTGACCAAGCGAAACTACACCAGCGCCTTCCTCATCGGCGGCCGCAAGGAACGGGAGGTCTTCAAGGCCGGCCCGGTCCTCAAGGACCGCATCCTCCTCACCGCAACCGACCGGGGCGAGTGGTACCTCCCCGCGGGCTACGAGAAGGACTACCAGAACCCGCAGACGGGTACCGAGATGACCGCCAACTGGCGGTTCTACATGTTCGATGTCGCCTGGACCGACCAGGAGATCATGATGGACGTGCCGACCGGAGTGGGCAAGCGCTACGCCGCCCACCAGCTGAAGGAGCTCATGTTCCAGAAGCGCCAGGTCGCCCACACCAACGCGGTCAACGCGATGGAGTACGCCAAGTGGGCTCCCCCGGTCTACGCGGACATGGAGGCCACCGGCACCGCCAAGCGCCCCCAGTCGATCTTGTCCTTCGTCAACGAGTACACGGACGCCACCTCGGGCATCCACGTCCCGCCGTCCGCCACCGGCGGCGCGAGCTGGGGCTCGACCGTTCAGACGATCCCGACCGCGACCGCGGCCACCAACACGGCCTGGGACAACCAGAGCCTCACCTACTCGAGCGTCGGCGGTGACACGGCCGACACCAAGTACGTGGCCGGTGGCGACCTGGTCGGGAAGCTCAAGCGCATGCGCCGGAAGCTCTCCTACCAGAAGCTCCCCGGCAAGCCGCAGTACGGCGACATGGCCTCGGCTCCCCACATCATCGCTTCGTCCGAGTGGGGCTGCGAGGCCTTCTCGACCGGCCTGCGTGGTGGCAAGGACACCTGGGGCGCGGCCGAGATGGAGGACGGCACCCTGACCGTGGGTGGCGTCGAGATCGTCTACATCAGCGAGCTCGACACGACCCCGGCCTACATCGACACGACCAACAACACGTTGGTTGCCGAGGACAGCGCGGACGCCGACTTCACCGGCCCCCGCTTCTACTTCCTGACCAAGGATGCGCTCCGCCAGGTCTTCTTCAAGGAGCGCTACTTCCACAGCCACAAGCCCGGCCAGGACATCCGCCAGCCCACCAGCTGGATCCAGAACTTCGAGGTGTGGTGCCAGCTCTGGTGCCGTGATCGCCGGAAGCTCGGCGTCGTCCACCCGTCCGCCCAGATCAGCCAGTAGGAGGAACCCCACATGGCCAACGTGAAAACCATCGGCGTCGGAAACGGCGTCTCCATCTCTGACCAGACCGGCTACCTCGAGGCGCATGCCGCGCTCTCCGAGGGTGATTCCATCGTGGTCAGCTTCGCCGCCTTCGACTCGACGAGCGGCCTCCCGTACCTCACGAAAGCGCCGGCGACGGCGCAGCAGGAGTACGACGTGGTCGCTATCGCAGCCCAGGACCTGGCGGCCGGCGCCACCGGGAAGTTCTACTTCTCCGGCGTCGTGCTCTCGAACGTGGACTCCGGCGTGGCGGCCGGTGAGATCCTCGCCGTCACCAACGCCGCGTTCGACCTCCAGGACGCGACCGCGGTGACCAACACCAAGATCGTCGGGCGCGCGCTCGAGGCCTACTCGGCCTCGGCCTTGTCCAAGGTCTGGTTCGACGGCCTCAACGGTCTCGGCCACAACGAGACTTGATCCCCCCGCTCCCCCTGGGCCGCTTCATGTTGCCAGCCCGGGGGGGGCACCCCATCCAACTAGGAGGTCCGCATGCCCCTCACCGTCAAGAAGGCCTTGGACTACATGACCCACGCCCTCGGTGGCGAGCCCGATGACCGCCTAGACAAGGAGGATCTGCTCAACCAGGTGGGCAACCTCTTCTTCTCCTCGCACTCCTGGGGCTTCCTCGAGCGCCGCGTCCAGCGCCTGGCGGCTCGAGCGGCCGTTTCCGTCACGGGGGCGACCTACAGCCACTCGGCCAAGACCTTCACCAAGGTCGGCGGCTTCGCCTCCTACGAGCTCGTGGCCGGCGACTTCGTCACGGTCTCCGACAGCTCCGGCGTGAGCCTGGCCCAGCTCGACATCGCATCGAAGACGGACGACGTGCTCACCGTCCAGTCCGTGACCAACGCCCTGGCCGTGCAGGACACGAACGCCCTTGACCTGGCCATCGACACCTCGCGGCTTGAGCTGCCCAGCGACTGGGGTGGCACCCTCGAGCTCACGGCCTCCGAGCAGTTCTCGCGCGCCCTGGTCAAGACCACGCCCGACGAGCTCATCAACCTTCGGACCACGTCCCTGGGTTGGTCTGGCTTCGAGACCTGGGCCGCACTCTTCGGGGCGAAGCTGGGCGCCGAGCTGGCACCCGAGACCGTGCTCGAGATTTGGCCGGCGCCGAACGAGGACGACTGGGATGCGTTCTCGATCAACTACCGCGCGCGGTGGGTGGACGTGGACGGCCCCGACGCCCAGGTCCCGATCCCGGACTACGCCATCCCGGCCTTCCTGTCCATGCTCCGGGCCTACGCCCGCGGAATGGAGGAGGAAGAGGGTACCGGCATGGACGTGGACGACCGGATCGTCAAGGTCCTCAGCGGCCCCGTCTGGGCCCTCGCCATGCAGCACGACGAGCGCCGCGAGTGGAACTTCGGGGCCATGCAGAACACCGCCTGGGACCAGGCGGAAGGACACTCCATCAACCACAGCCAGGCCCTGATCTGGGCCTCTGACCCAGTAACCATCACATGATGTATCCCCAGATTGGCCGCTTCCATGGCGACTTCGGAGGCACCGGCGCCCAGTACCCGGAGACCGGCGACGGCGACGCGACCGGAGTGGTCGGTGACGCCCATTGGCGCACCCTGGCCACCGCCGGCGGCCTGCCCAACGGCCACGACGTGCTCATCGAGGCCATCGAGTGGCTTGCCGGCCCGACCGCCGCAGCCGCGGCCGAGACTGTCACCGTGACGGCCCTGACCGGCTCCATGGCCATGGACTTCAAGACGCCCTACATGCCCGGCGTGAGCACCACGACCGACCGCATGCAGGAGGTCGGCAAGGTCTTCCGTGGCGGCTTCAACACCCTGTCCAGCGGCGCGGTTGCAGCCTACCGGATCTACTACCGCATCATCCGCCTGGGTGGCAACGCCGGATGATCGTTGAGCCGGAGCTGGGCACTCACAAGATGCACGTGCCGTCGAGCGGGAGCGACGACGACAGCGTCGCCTTCGCTACCGGCACGCCCTACTTCCCCTACCAGCCTGACGGCCGGTGCGGGCAGGCGGCGGAGAACAGCGTGCTCTTCACTCGCTCGAGCGCCTTCCTCGTGGATGCGATCATCGTGTCCCCGGTGGCCTCCGGCCAGGTCATCCTCCGGGACGGCAACGCCCACGTCCAGCTCGACGTGACCCTGGCCGCCACCGGCGAGCGCGGGCCTATCGACCTCCTGCAGGGCGCCGGCCCCATGCTGATCAACGGCCTCCCCTCCCTCGAGGTCTCCTCCCTGTCGCTCAAGCCCACGATGCTCTTCCGCACCCTCCGATGAACTTCTCGCGCATCCCAGCACCGATCCGTGGCGTGGACGAGAACCGCGGCGAGGGGGACCAGCGCCCGGATACCGCCCACGACGCGAAGAACACCCGGTCCGTGGATCCCGCTACCGGCCGCGTCCGCATCTCGCAGCGCGAGGGAACCCAGAAGCTCATCACCGCGGCCCTCGGCGCAGAGGTGACCCACCTAACCTCGATCACCTTCGACCAGAAGGCGATCCAGTACGACGAGCTCTACGGCGAGCTGGACTCCGGCACGCCCAAGGTCTCGGAGGAGTGGGCCAAGGACACGGCCTCGGGGCAGGGCGCGACCGCCCAGGACGTGGACCAGCAGGACAACACCTACACCGTCGCCGGCAAGGTGATCGAGAAGCGCAACTCCTCCGGCGCGCTGCTTTGGTCCTTCCCCATCCCCCTGCCCTCGGACAGCATGGTTCTGGGGTCGGTCCGGGTCGATACCGGCGGGAACGTCTACACGGCGACAGCCTCCGGGAAGTTTCAATCGAAGAGCGCCATCTACCGCATTCGCCAGATCCCGGTGGCGAACAGCAAGGACACCGAGCCCGAGCTCCATTGGTCCCTCACGGTTGGCCGGTGGGTGCGCGAGCTCCGCCTCTACCAGCAGAGCCTCATCGCCCTCGAGCAGGACGACAAGACCTACTCGGCCCTGGCCGTCACCTACGCCAACCTCACGACCATCGCGCCGAAGCCCTCCTCGGTGATCAAGGCGCCCTATCCGGCCACGTGCATGGCGGTGAAGGAGGACGGCTCCATCGTCACCGGCCACCCGGAGTACGCGGACCGCGACAGCAACCCCCAGGCGACCGGGACCACGCTACCCCTACAGGACTGGACGCCCGAGGACCTCGAGGACTGGGAGAACCGCATCTGGTCCTGGTACATGCCGGAGGACGCCCTCGAAGCCAACGGCGCCGGCGAGCCCGTGTTCAGCTGGAGTGACCGGATGGGCCACGGCCGCGACTGGCGCCCCGCGGTCAACGACGACCTCCAAATCACCAAGAAGGCGGTGCACGGCCATGTCGAGATCCCCGAGGGATCGAAGCCCACGGTCCTCGAGAATCGCCTGGCGGGACGGCCTGGCGTCTTCTTCAACGGGAAGTCCGCCCTGATCAGCGAGTCGGGCGGGGGCAAGGACTCCACCTCGAGCGAGCAGCTCTCCGCGATCCCCAACTACGCCGACGGCGCCTACGCCATCTTCATCGTCTGCCGCCCCCAGGTCGGGGATGCGGGCGAGATCGGGGGCGCCGAGCAGCGTCGCCACCTGATCTTCCAGCGCCACAACCTGAACTACGACGCCAGCCACTCGGGCTACGGCGCCTACGCCTACCCCTATGCCTCGGAGTTCGTGTCCGGGCTCGCGCTCAACAGCGAGGTCCGGTCGGCCAGCAACCCCTACACCTTCAACCACTACGGGAACGACTCGGCCGATGAGAACTGGGAGGGCAACTTCGTGCCCGGCGCCGTCCGAGCGTACACCAGCTTCCTCCACCGCACGGGCACCACGGCCTACGCCAACAGCGACCTGAACCTGGGGAGCGGGACCTACGGCTTCCCCACCGAGGGGAGCTACCTGGGCTCCGGGAGCGGCACGGCCGAGAACGCCATCGTGATCTCGATGATCCACGACGGCGGCCTCTCGAGCTACTACGAGTCCGAGGGCACCCTGGTCCAGAGCACCGGCGTCTTCACCGGCGCGACCTTCGCCTTCCACCCCTACCGGCTGACCACCGGCGACACGGCGACCCTGACCGACTCCGCGGGCACGGTCACCGGACCCTTCGTAGTCACGGCCAAGGGCAACAGCACGGTCACCCTCACCACCGGATCCCTTCCGGCCGACGGCACCTACACGGTCAAGGTCACCCCCCAGGACCGCGACTGCATGACCCGGTCCCTCCTGAGGGTCAATGGCGTCCCCATCGACCGGTGGGAGAGTCACCCTATGCAGCTCTCCGGCTACGACAGCGTCGGCACGGCCCGGATCCTCGCGGACGTGGTCGATGCCAGCCCCACGATCCTGGGGCATGTCTTCCAGCCGGAGGCGGCCTCGAGCATGCGCCCCTTCCTGGGCGACGTGTACGAGATCATCGTCGTGAAGCGCCGGAAGGACGGCGCCGACCTCTCGGAGCCCACGATCCTCTCCCACCCCATGTACGGGGATGCGAGCGACTACCGCGGCGCCGGCGAGTACCCCGAGGGCACCTGGCCGCCGACCCCGTCCGGGGCCAGCGATGACCACGCCTATGGGACGACCAGCTTCGTGGGGACGGCCAGCGCCCTGAACACCACCGAGCTCGAGCGCTTCGAGGGCTACCTGGCCCACAGCTGGGGCATCGGCCTGGTGCTCCCGGACCACACGGCCAGCTTCCCTCACACGCACTCGCGCCCCTCCTTCGGCTCCCTGACCTTCGACCTGCCGATCAGTTCCGCCCTGCAGTCCGGTCCCGCGGCGGTGAAGAACCTGCGCGAGACCGACCCCCTCCTCGTCAAGCAGTCCCCGGCCGGCGAACTCATCTATGCCCTGGTCGGGCTGAACGTGGGTGGCGGCCCCTCCGTGGACATCAACGACGTGGCCTACGTGCCCGCGGCGAAGTGCACGGGCGGCATCGAGCTCGCCAGCGACGGCGGGATCTACGTGGCCGGCCCCGGCCTGGACGATGACGGGATCGTCTGCATGGCCAAGCTGACCGACGTGGACAGCATCCAGGGGGTCTCCGATCAGGAGCTGGAGATCAAGTTCTGGTGGGACTCGACCGACGTGAGCTTCCCCCACGCGGGCACCACGGGGGTCGAGCACGCCTGCAACTTCGCCTCCGACGAGCTTGTCCGCCTCTGGCGGGACAAGGAGGACAACCTGTGGGTGCCGATCCCACCGACCGCGACCAGCACCAACTACGATCTCTTCGATTGCGCGCGCGTGTTCGCTGCTGACGGCACCCACCTCCTTCGCCTCTCGACCGAGGACCACGGCGTGACCGCCTACCAGAACGGCTATTGCGTCACGGTCCCCCAGAACGAGCCGGAGTTCGACGCCGACGACTTCACGGCGAGCGGCTTCCCGCGGGCTGAGTTCGCCACGGTCGGCCTCGAGACCGACGACAACAGCACCACGGACCCCAGCGAGGCGCTCCGCAAGTTCCGCACGGCCCTGGCGACGGTCTTGACCAACACGCCGCGAGACTTCCGCTACCTGGCCATCGCCGGCGGCGCGCTCTCCAAGCGGAACGGCGCGAGCTGGGCCTCCGTTGCCGGCGTGAGCTTCTCCAACACGGCCACCTACCTGGCCAGCACCACGCACCAGCAGAAGCTCTACATCACCGACGGGAGCACCTACGGGGTCTACACCCCGAAGACCGACCTGCTCGAGGCCTGGGAAGCCACCGGGTCCGGCTCCATGCCCCAGAAGTGCCAGCTGATCACGACTTGGCTGGATCGCGTCGTCATGGCCCGCGGCTCCGGCGACCCGCACAACTGGCACATGAGCGCCGCCGGCGACCCCCTCGACTGGGACAACTTCCCGCCGGT
>JGI24724J26744_10002589_pt1 | contig 11979 bp, 10 predicted proteins | sample Cruoilmetagenom7_FD_26744 | JGI IMG/M metagenome (IMG submission 26744)
TGAGCATCACCTATATAGCTAAGATGACCGGCTTTTACACCCTTAAGTGAGGATTTCTTAACCTCTACAAAGTTACCTATATGAGTATCTTCTAGATATGAGGCGGGGCGAAGGTGAGCAAGTGGTCCTACATCTGAGTTCTTAACAACTGAATCTTCAACAACACTTCCTGCTTTAATATGAGAGTTTTGAATAAGTGTATTGCCTGTTAAACGACATCCATTTTCAACCTTACATTCACCTTCGAATTCTACACTCTCTTCAATAAATATAGTTGATGGAAGTTGCATAATAATCCCAGAATTCATCCACTTAGCTTTAATTTTATCCTGCATAATAACTTCGCTATCAGCTAAATCTTTTTTAGAATTTACACCTTTGAAATGTTCTTCATCAACTAAAAGAGGTGTTATATTAAGAGAATCTTTTCTAGCCATTGAAATAACGTCAGTAAGGTAGTACTCTTCTTGTGCATTATCGTTACTCAGCTGTGGAATATACTTCTCTATAACACTTTTACTAAAGGCATATATACCTGCATTTACAGTGCTCACTTTTAACTCATTTGCATTTGCATCTTTTTGCTCAACAATATATTGAACTTGATTGTCATTAATAATAACTCGACCATATCCATCAGGGTTTTCTAGATCAAAAATAGACATAATGACATCAGCATCTGTCTCTAAAAACCCCTGTAGAGCTTTAGATGTAATAAGTGGCATATCTCCGTTTAGGACCAAAACTTTATCATTTTTTGGTGCTATATTTTTCATAGCACCACCAGTTCCAGGAAAATTTTCAGAGTCTTGAACTACAAATTTGATATCATCAAAAAAAGCTTCCATTTGCTCTTTTACAGTTTCCTTTTGGTGGGCAATAACAACAGTTATATCATCTGAGATTTCACGTGAGGCTTTGATGATATGGTAAAGCATAGGTTTGCCACTGATATTATGAAGAACTTTTGCCGTTGCTGACTTCATACGACTGCCTTTTCCGGCAGCGAGAATGATTATGCTAGTGTTATTTTTATTCATTATTATACTTCTTTATAGTTTGTATGGAATTTTACCATTAATTGTTAAAAATTTATCACGATACTAATAATTATTGTGGTATTATAAGGCAATTAAAAATTTATGTAAGGTATTTGAATGGATTTAGGTACGGTCATTGGTATTGTTTTAATTATGGCTCTTCTCCTTGGAGCTATGGCTATGGGTGTTGGTGTTGGTGCATATATCGATATACCGTCGGTTCTAATCGTTGTTGGTGGTAGTATCGGGGCGCTGATGGTCTCCTTTAAGCCATCTCAAATGAAATCATTTACAAAAATTTTCATGAAAGCTGTTAAGCCAGGTGAAGAAGATGTTAGTGAGCTTATTAAAAAGCTTGTTGAATTTGCTACAAAAGCCAGAAAAGATGGAATCCTAGCCTTAGAGGGTGAAGTGAATAATGAAGAGAATGAGTTTTTGAAAAAAGGCTTGTCTATGGCAATTGATGGAAGTGAACCGGATACTATCCGTGAGCTTTTAGAAATTGAGATGGAGCAGACTAGTACTAGACATAAAATCAATGGTTCTATCTTTAGTCAGTGGGCAGGTCTTGCAGGGGCGATGGGTATGGTTGGTACACTTATCGGTCTTGTTGCTATGCTTCTAAATATGGCTGATCCATCAGCAATTGGTCCATCAATGGCCGTTGCCCTACTTACAACAATGTATGGAGCTATTATTGGTAATGTATTTGGTACACCTATAGCAAATATTCTTGAGGTTAGAAATAATGAAGAGACAAAAGTAAAAGAGATGATTTTATCTGGAATAATGTCGATTCAGTCAGGTGATGCTCCAAGAGTTTTAGAGGCTAAGCTGTTAAGCTACATGGCTCCGAATGAACGTGTAAGTCAATTTGATTAATGAGACTTAAGTAATGGCTAAAAAAAAGTGTCCCGATTGTGAAAAGTGTCTGCCAGCCTGGTTAGCAGCTTTCGGGGATTTAATGTCTCTTCTTCTNTGTTTTTTTGTACTTCTTCTGTCTATGTCAAGTATGGATGCAAAAAAGATNTCTGAAGCAATTGGGTCACTCTCAGGTGCGATGAGTGTTTTAGAGGGTGGTACAAAAACTGAAATCTCTAAGCAGCGTATTCAAGAGTCAACACCAATAGAATCTAAAGATGAGACGAGTGAAACTGTAAATAGAGTTCAGCAAGCTGTAGGTGATGCAAATGAGATGATGGAGCAGGGCCATGGACCTGCTATTACTCTAGATGAAGCTCAAGAAGGTTTTGTTATAGAACTTCCTGCTTCACTCCTATTTAAAGTAGGAAGTGCGACTATTGAGAATGAAGATGCACTTCTTTTCTTAAAAAGGGTGGCACTTATCATAGAAGAGTTACCAAAGACTATGCAGGTCAGTGTTCAAGGCCATACGGATAACCAAGGACCTGGAACTAAGAGCCCCTTTAAAGACAACTGGGAACTCTCATCCGCTAGAGCAATATCTGTACTACAAGAACTACTTTTAGATGGTGTAGACCCCTCTAGAGTTAGTGCTTCAGGGTTTGCGGAATTTAAAGCAATTGCTACAAATGCAACTGAGAGTGGACGTGAAAAAAACCGTCGTGTTGAGTTGCATTTTTATGGAGCTAAAGGCGATGAAGAAGAAAAAGTAAAAGGTTCGATTTTAGATAGGGCAGCTGCCAAGTAATGTTAAGATACCTTGTCTTACTTCTCGTGTTTGTCTCTTTTTTAGGTGCAGAAGCTGTAACTNTTCCAACGATGAATTTTGCGCTCTCCGCACCAGATACGCCACAGCAACTAGTGAGCTCTCTAAATGTTTTAGTAGTCCTTACACTTCTATTTTTAGCACCTTCTATGGTGCTTGTTATGACAACATTTACACGTTTTGTAATTGTATTTGGTTTTTTACGTCAAGCACTCGGAACGCAGCAAGTTCCTCCAACACAACTCTTAGTAATGTTAGCGATGATTTTGACCTTTTTTGTTATGGAACCGGTTGGAACTAAAGCGTATGAAAATGGTGTTAAGCCATATATAGCAGAAGAGATAGGATATGAAGAGGCATTTGATAGAACAACACTGCCTTTTAAGAACTTCATGATTAGAAATACAAGGGAGAAAGATTTAGCTCTATTTTTTAGAATAAGAAAGATGGAAAACCCTCAAACTGTTGCTGAAGTACCTCTCTCTATCGTAATTCCGGCATTTGTAATTAGTGAATTAAAGACTGCATTTGAAATAGGTTTTTTACTCTTCTTACCATTTTTGGTTATAGATATGGTTGTTGCTTCCATACTAATGTCTATGGGTATGATGATGCTCCCACCTGTAATGATATCCTTGCCATTTAAGATACTTGTATTTGTACTTATAGATGGATGGAACCTTCTCATAGGTAACTTAATAGCGAGTATTAAATGAAAAATAGCACGGTAGACTGTGCGCGCCCTGAGTGTAACGAAGAAGTACTCTTGGGGTGTGAGGCTTTTCGCCGAGAAAAACCTAGCATTAGCGTAGATAAAGGGGCTTTTGCTCCTTTGTCGAATAGGAAAAAGAATGAACTGTAAATATTTTGGTGAGTGTGGTGCTTGTAGAGTTTATGATAGTGGATATGAAGCTCAATTAAATGACAAAAAAGAGCTAAATCAAAAAAGATTTAAAGCTTTTTACAGTGGGGATATATCAGCTTACAAGTCTCCTGAATCACACTATCGCTCACGTAGTGAATTTAAAATTTGGCATTTAGATGATGATATACATTATGGCATGAATCATATAGAAAAAAAGGGTGTAGTTTTAGTTGATGAATGCCCTCAGGTAAATGAACATATAGAATCATTGATGCCAAAGCTTCTTATATCAATCAAAGAAAAAGAGATAGGCTTTAAACTTTTTGGAGCTGATTTTTTAAGTTCAAGTAGTGGAGAGATTGTTGTTTCTCTGTTGTATCATAAAAAACTAGAGAGTGAGTGGGAAGACAAAGCAACACAAATAGCTAATGAATTGGGTATTTACATTATTGGACGCTCACGTAAGCAAAAAGTTATTATAGGACAGGACTATATAACTGAAACACTCAATATTGATGATAATGAGTATAAATTTAACCATATAGAGAATAGTTTTACTCAGCCCAACCCCAGAGTAAATGAGGATATGATATCTTGGGCAATGAAGCATTTTGCTTCGTCTTCAGGTGATTTACTTGAACTCTATTGTGGAGCAGGTAACTTTACTATACCCTTCGCGAAAATATTTGATAAAGTCTTAGCTACTGAAATATCTAAATCATCTATAANTGCAGCAAAAGCGAATATGCAATTAAACTCTGTAGAGAACATAGAGTTTGTTCGTATGAGTGTGGAAGAGTTTGTTCAAGCTTTAGATGGTGTGAGAGAGTTTAGAAGAATGAAAGATATAGATATAAACTCTTACGATATCAAAAGCATATTTGTAGACCCTCCAAGAAGTGGGATGGATGAAGAGTCATGTAAATTCACTTCCAGACATGAACATATTTTATATATATCCTGTAACCCTGAAACTTTAGTAAGGGATTTAGAATTTTTAACTCTTACGCATGAAGTAGTTGATATGGCACTATTTGATCAGTTTCCATATACACACCATGTAGAGATGGGTGTTAAATTAATACAAAAAGGCTTATAATGAAACTTTTACTGCTAGTGTTAATATTAGGTTTATCTCTAAATGCAGATGAGATGAAGAGAATTGAAGCGATAGTAAGCGATATCACAAAACTAAGAGCAGAGCATGAAGGTTGTCAAACTGAAGCTAAAATCTATGCCCTACAGTTAAAAGATGAGAGAGATAAAAATAAAATTTTAATACAAGAGATGAACTCTTTTAAGAATTTGTATAAACGAGAAATAGAGTATAAAAATAAAATACTAAAACTGGAAAACAGGATAAAAAAACAAGATAAACTTCTAAAAATCAAAGAAAATAGTAAAAAAGATTTGATTACTGTAAATAAACCAATAGCTAAAGTCAAAGAAAAAGATAAAAAAACTTTGGTTATTAGAGGAAAAACGGTTGAAAAACTAGTTTTAGTTAATTGTGAAGAGCCTAATCCTTTTCCAAAACTAGTTATGAAAAAAGAGTTTTTAAAAGAAGATAAAAAAGTCCAAAGAGCTGTAAAACCCACTAAGCAAAAAGAGACTATTAAAAAGAAAGAGCTTCCAAAGATAAAGAAGATTGTAGAGCCTAAGAAAATAGAAGTAGAGAAATTAGAAAGATTCAAAGCAAGTGCATTTCGTTTAAATAAAAATGCACTCGTTTATGACAAATTAAACGGTAAGAAATTATATGAATGGGAAGAAGGCACCTCTTTTACTTCATCTATTAAGACTCAAAACTGGGTTAAGATTACTGGATATTTTGTAGATAGAGTTTGGATGCCCTCATCTAAAGAGCTGTGGATAAAATCTATAGATGTAATTAAAAGATAATAGTTTCGCTATAATAAGTAAAAAATTATTAGAGAATAGATGAAAAAAATTTTAATTATTAGTGATGGAAATGTTGGTGAGCACTTTATTCAAAGAGCAATAGAGACATACACTAGTGAAAATATCTACTATATTGTTCAAACAAAAGAGAAGAGATTTGAGAATGTAAATCCTGCTCGTTTTAAATTTTATGAGTTTGACCCAACTAGCTTGTATAAAATAGCAAATCTACTTAAAATGGAATTTGTACAAGTTTTTATTGCTATGGATAGTGTGATTGATGTTGAAAATACAATTAAAAATATTAGAACTATAAAAAAACAGCTCCGTGTTATCGTTTTAAATCAGTGGAATATGCAAAATGAAGACCCCAATGTTGTACTAATAAACTCAAATGAGATTCTTGCTTCAAGACTTTTAGATTATCTGCCAAATGTTCCAGTTATCGCTCAGAATGTAGGGATAGGTGAGGGTGAAATAATGGAAGTTCTTGTTCCATTTGGAAGTTCGTTTGTCTATCGTCATATAGGTGTTATCGAGCAGAAAAACTGGCGAATTGTTGCTATATATAGAAATAGAAAACTTGTCATGCCATCCCGTCGTAGAATGATTCAGCCAAATGACCTGCTGGTACTTGTTGGTGAGCCAACAGTTTTAAAGTCAGTATACCGTGCGATCAAACGTGAGCTTGGACAGTTTCCAGAGCCATTTGGTTCAAACTTATATCTTTATATAGATATGAATATTGTAAACCATTCAACTATCGAAGAGCTGGTTAGACGTGCTGTTTTTGTGCATAAAAAGTTCAAACATGATTTGATTATTAAGATTGTAAACCCTAGCAATATTGAAATTCTAGAGTATATTAAAGAGTATAGAGATATTAATGTTCTTGTAGATATTGACTATGATAGTGTTAATCTAGAGAGAGAGTTTCACAGTGATATAAAATATCATCATATAGGGCTTGTTATAGTATCTAAAGAGATGTTTGCTTCCTTCAAGGTTAGAACAACTCTTTATGAGGCTCACGTACCTGTACTTAAAATATCAGACAGACCATTTTCAAGTGTAAAGGACGCTGCTTTAATCCTTTCAGATAATCGTGATTTTGAAAAAGTGTCAGCCACAATCTTTGATATCTCTGAACAGATGAATTTTAATATAGAGCTTTATAACTATATGAATGAACACCAAGATGATAAAGAGCAGGTCATCGAGCATTATTATAATCTATCAACAATTTTCTCAAAGTCAATTAAAGTATTTAAAGAGAATGAAAATCCGATTAGAATACTAAAACAAAAAGATGACTTTATACAAATACTTCCATTCACACATAAATTAACAACAAGAAGAATATACTCCCTTTTCTCTACAGATAGTGAGCGTTTACACTATAAGCTTGACGATTATCATCAGATTTTTATTCCTGTACAGTTATAAAACTATTTTTTAGTAATTTATTAGTCTTTTTTTAGTATTATATATTCAATTATAGAATTTATAAATTTGGATAGATAATGCAAGTAAACATCCCTTTAAAACAGCTAGTTGATAACTCTTATGACATAACAATTGATACCCTTCCTAAACTTTATTTTGATACAAAAGTAGCGGTTGTAACTAACTCAACAGTATCTGAACTTCATTTAGAATATTTACTTAGTAAAGTATCTGCGAAAGAGTTGCATATTGTAACGCTCAGAGATGGTGAGGAGTATAAGAATCAAGAGAGCATTAATGAAATATTAGAATCACTTTTTGAAAATCGTTTTAACCGTAAGTCTATGCTCATTGCTTTTGGTGGTGGAGTTATAGGTGATATGACAGGATTTGCTTCAAGTATCTACCAGCGTGGAATTGATTTTATTCAGATACCAACAACACTTTTATCTCAAGTTGATGCAAGCGTTGGTGGAAAAACCGGGATGAACAATAAGTATGGCAAAAACCTTGTTGGTGCCTTTCATCAGCCTAAAGCTGTCTATATAGACCCTTTCTTTTTAACTACATTACCCTCACGTGAGTTTGGAGCCGGTGTTGCTGAGATAGTTAAAATGGCTGTTACATTCAACAGAAAGTTCTTTGAATTTTTAGAAAAGGCAGATTTGACAGACTCTACAGTTTTACAGGATGCNATAAAACAAGCAGTTCAAACAAAAGCTGATGTTGTTGCTCAAGATGAAAAGGAACACGGTATTAGAGCTGCTTTAAATTATGGGCATACTTTCGGACATGTTATAGAGAATGAAACAAAATATAAAGAGTTTCTTCATGGTGAAGCAGTATCTATCGGTATGGTTATGGCAAATGAGACGGCTGTAAAAATGAATTTAATGAGTGCAGATGATGTAAATAGAGTAAAACTTCTTTTGCAAAAGTATGATCTGCCAACCTCATATGATGTTAAAGACTCTGAGAAGTTTTATGAAACATTTTTCTTAGATAAAAAGAGCTCAGACTCAAGTATTACTTTCATTATACCTCATGGTATCGGTGGTGTTGAAATTACAGATGCTGTAGATAAAAAGCTTGTTATATCTGTATTAGATGGTTTTGGGGAGAGTTGATGAAGTTTTTACTACTCTGCTTTTTACTTTTTTCATCCCTTTTAATATCAGCTGAACTAACTATTGAGGAACGTGTTTCTCTCATAAAAAAAGAGAAAGCAGAAGCTCAAAAAGAGAGTGAACGGTTAGAGCAGATTGAGCGTTATAGAGTTGAGTTACAAGCTTTAGAACAGGTTATTTTTGAAGAGAAAGTATGGATGAAGAGTTATGCCTCTTACCTAACATCTATAGAAGTAAGAGACAACTTAGCAAAAATTAAAAAAAGAATAAACTATCTCTCAAAAAAGGCTAAAACAACAAGTGACCATGATGAACTTAGTGCTTTAATCTCAAAAGAAAATATTTTAACTTCTCAAATTGAGAAATTAAAAGGGAAGTATGATGCACCATTTTCAAAACTGATTACTCCTCCAAAAATTGATGATATTCCTGAAATTTCTAATCCTTTTGATATATTTACAGGTATATCACTTGTAAAGACACTTAATGCTAATTTTGATGAGTACATAAAAAGGAAAAAGAGTCTTAATAGTCTGATTGTTCTGCTGAGAAAAGAGAACTCAATCTATAAGCAGATGAGCCTTTTAGATATTGAGCAAAAATATAAAAAAGAGGCACTTCAAAAAGAGCAACAGCTGGAGAGATTCGAGACAGCCCTTGATACTATTAATGTCACATCTGAGGTTTATCAAAAAAGACTTGAAATTGCTGAACTAAATATAAATAAAGCTGTAGAAAAGCAAGTTTATAGAGTTGTAAAAATTGGTATTATCATTTTAGTTGTATTTATTGTATTTTTTCTTTTAAAACAGGTTGTTAAGAAATACATTACTGACAATGAACGATTTTATATGGCAAATAAAATTATCACTTTTGTTAACTTTACTGTAATACTACTAATACTATTTTTTAATTACATAGAAAACGCAGCTTACTTAGTAACAATACTAGGGTTTGCATCTGCCGGTATAGCAATTGCGATGAAAGACTGGTTTATGAGTATGCTAGGTTGGCTTGTAATTGTTTTTGGTGGAAGTATCCATGTTGGCGATAGAATCCGAGTGGTAATGGATGGTCATGAATATGTGGGTGATGTTATGGATATATCACTTCTTCGTATGACACTTCTCGAAGATGTTACATTGACTACTCATATGGTAAATAGACGTGCAGGTAGAATTGTATTTATACCAAACAACTATGTTTTCACAAGGATGATAGCTAATTACTCACACTCCTCTTTAAAGACAGTTTGGGATGGAATAGATGTTGTAATCACTTTTGAATCAAATCATAAAAAAGCTATGCATATTTGTAAAGAAGTAACTAGAAAGTATTCAAAGGGTTACACTGATATAACAAGAAAACAATTAAATAAGTTAAGAAACCAATATAGCCTTAAAAATACAAATGTTGAGCCTAGGATTTTTTCTTTCATTGAGTCTAATGGTATAGCTATAAGTTCATGGTATTTAACAAATGCATATGCTACGCTTACTTTGAGAAGTGTAATATCAACAGATATAGTCGATGCTTTTAATGAGGCTGATGATATACAGATTGCATATCCAACTCAAAAGCTTCATATCGAAGGTGTTAAAAGAGAGAAGCCTTTTAATGGTAACGAGGATGTTTAATTGAAACAAAAAGTCTATTTTAAGACCTTCGGTTGTCGAACAAACCTTTATGATTCTCAAGTCATGATGAGTTCATTAAAAGATTATGAGATAACAGAGAATGAAGCTGAAGCAGATGCTATAGTTATAAACTCATGTACTGTAACAAATGGAGCTGATTCTCACGTTCGCTCATATATCTCCCATGTTGAAAAAAATGGTAGTGATGCTAAACTTTTTCTTACGGGTTGTGGAGCACATACAAAGGGTGAGTCACTTCTAAAAGAGAAGCGAATACATGGTGTTTTTGGCCAAAGTGAAAAAGAGAAGATAGACTCTATGCTAGGAAAAGACAAACCGTTTTACGACCCGGGTGATTTGAACCATATTGATGAAGCTGTCGTTGATGATTTTATTGGTAAGAGCAGGGCGTTTATCAAGATTCAAGAGGGATGTAACTTTCGCTGCTCATACTGCATAATTCCATTTGTTCGTGGCGATGCAAGAAGTATGGATGAAGGACGTATTTTAGAGCAGATTACAAGACTTGCACTCAATGGTTATGGTGAGTTTATCTTAACTGGAACAAATGTTGGGAGTTATGGACAAGATACAAAAACATCACTAGCACTGCTNATGAAGAAAATATCTCAAGTTCGTGGAGTTCGTCGTATACGTTTAGGGAGTGTAGAACCTATTCAGGTTACAGATGAGTTTAAAGAGATACTTGGTGAGCCTTGGTTGGAAAAACATCTTCATATTGCTCTTCAGCATACTTCCCCTGCAATGCTAAAGCTTATGAATAGACGCAATGTCTACAGGCAAGACAGAGAACTCTTTGAGCTTTTAGCTGATAAGGGTTTTACTATTGGAACTGATTTTATTACAGGTCATCCCGGTGAGAGTGAAGAGCTTTGGCTTGAAGGTATGAGAAATGCAAAAGAGTTACCATTGACTCACCTGCATGCATTTACATACTCCAAGCGTGACGGAACACAATCAGCTCAGATGAAACCAGAGGTAAATGGAAAAGTAGCAAAAGAGAGACTTCATGAGTTAGAGGCTTTAATTCATTCGAAAAACCTCGGTTTTAGAAAAGCTTTTAGTGGTGACCTTGATGTTTTAATAGAACAGGAAAAAGATGGTCTATATCATGGTCATGACCAACACTTTAACAAGATTGTAGTTGAGTCAGATGAAGATCTTGTTGGAAACTGGATAAATATTCAAAATTATGAAGTAAGAGAGGATTTTAACTATGCTAAACTCTAGTACAAACCGAATAGCACTTTATGTCTCCGCATTTATTATAATATCTTTAGTTATATTTGCAATTGTAAGAGATAACTCTGAACCTGTAACACTTAATGAAGCGACAGTTATGCTTGAAAATCATAGTGTAAAGAGTATTATAGTAACCAAAGAGTATGTTTTTTTAAAGACTAAAGAGAATCTTTTCAAAATAGCTTCTTCTCAAGTTACACCTAAAATGTTTGTAGACTATAAAGTTGAAGTTGGCAATGAATCAAATATTATACTTTATATTCTCTATTTAGTTCTATTCTTGGGCTTAGGCTCTCTACTCTTTAGAGAGTGGCAAAAAAGAAGTGGTTTTTCTATAGATAGTTCTGGTATTTCTAAATCAAACTCTACTGGAGTATCTCTTGATTCAGCCACGCCAGTAGCATCCATAAAAAGTGATGTAAGCTTTAGTGATATTGGTGGAATTAGTGATGTTAAAATTGAGCTTGAAGAGATTATTGATTTTATGAAAAATCCAAAGCGATATAAAAACTTTGGAGCACGTATGCCTCGTGGTGTTTTACTTGTAGGGCCTCCTGGTGTTGGTAAGACAATGATTGCAAAAGCAGTTGCACATGAAGCTGGGGTTCCATTTTATTATCAAAGTGGGGCATCGTTTGTACAGATTTATGTTGGGATGGGGGCAAAGCGTGTTCATGAACTTTTTAATGCAGCTAAAAAAAATGCACCTTCTATCATCTTTATTGATGAGATAGATGCAGTTGGTAAAAAGAGAGGTGGTGAGAGAAATGATGAAAGAGAAGCCACTCTAAATCAACTCCTTACTGAAATGGATGGTTTTGAAGGCTCCAGCGGTGTTATAGTTGTTGCTGCAACAAATAAGATAGAAGTACTTGACTCAGCACTTCTTCGTGCTGGTCGCTTTGATAGACGTGTATTTGTTGAGCTACCGACTAAACGTGAGAGAGAATCTATTTTACTTAAGTATCTTGATAAGGTACCTCATAAACTTGATGTAAAAGCAGTTGCA
>JGI24724J26744_10002597_pt1 | contig 11966 bp, 7 predicted proteins | sample Cruoilmetagenom7_FD_26744 | JGI IMG/M metagenome (IMG submission 26744)
CCTTCGCGCGCGTCTAACCGCGAAGCGGCACGAGGGGGGAGCGGCTCACTCCCCCCTTTTGCTGTCAGGGGAGAAAATGGCGATTACCATCGTATTTACATACAAGGACGACAAAGACACAAAGGCACAGATGATTATCAACGTGGCTGATGCTGCTGACTATGTGGCAGCGGCTGACCGGCTGCAGCTATTGCTCGACCCACTGACTGGCGCGCAACTGGTTGATTGCCATGCCGTTATCGGCATTCCGCTTGCTGACGGGCTGAAGACAGCAGCGGCTGCAAGTTCTGCGGTAGAAGAAGGCGGAAAATTTATCTGGAATGTGGCGGGTGGGTTCCGCACGGCATTCCAGTTACCCGCCATAAACGAGAGCGTTTTGGTTGCGGCGACTCCTTTCGTCGACCGTGATTTACCTGTAGTTGGCGCTCTCATCGCCGGAATGATGACGGATGCAACAGGGATTTATGGCGTGCCCGTGGTCGGGCTTGACAGGGCCGGCCAAGCCTTCAGCAAGGCGCGTGTATAATGCGCGCCTTGAAAGACACGGAATATCCCCACGTACTCCCGACTTATGATGCCCGCCCACCAGGTGCTGTTCCATTGGCCGGGATCAGCGATGATCCTTTGCTGTGCGTCGCCTTTAACCAAAATTGGTACTCGCACTTGATTGGAGCGCTAGAAGCGCTCGACCAAATAGACGCATGGCTTGGCGATAACGAGGAAATTGAGGCAGCGCGCGGAGAGATTCGCGCGCTGATTGCGTCTGTTAGGGAATGCGCAGGGCAGGAGGGAGCTTTGATGTTTGGTGCTTACGGCGCGATTTCGCATAGGCTTTTGGGAGATGGCGGTACCGCAATTGCTGATGGCAATTGGCACGAACTCGACCTTAATTCCCTTGACGCCGACGCAGAAGGGGGAATTCAACTATTGAATCCCGGCTCAATAATCGGGATTGGTGCTGGCAAGTGGCGCATAAGCGCGCGCGTGGCATTCTTCGCTGTGCAGAATTGCCAAATCCGACTTGTGGATATGGGTACGGGGGAAGCTGTAAAAGACATCTCCGGGCAGGATTGCATCTCTATTCCCGCATGGTTTGATATGGGTGATGGGGTGAGTCGGGGTGCGCACCCGATAGACCTTGATTTTGTGCTCGATTTGACGGATCACGGCAATTTTTGGATGCAATACCGTGTGGATCGTGGACAAACGGGATACGGGCGCGGATATCGGGGGGTGGATGAGAGTGTGGTCACAACACACGCGCGCATGAAGTTCTGGCGGCTCGTGCAAGCCGAGGACGGTGAGCAAGGGCCAATAGGTCCTATGGGGCCAGCAGGAGCTGATGGGCCAGCAGGAGCTGATGGGCCAGCAGGAGCTGATGGGCCAGCAGGAGCTGATGGGGTGTGCGACTGCGGCCAGATATCGACGATATCGCCGCCTCCTGGTGAGGAAGAAAGCAGAGTCCGTTGTGGGGCAGCGACCACACTCCAAGAGCGGCTTAAGGGGGAGGGGGAAGACTGGCTCGCGAAGTGGCAGTTAGGAATTTCGGCATCTTCTTTTGTCTCTGATTTGCTCGAAGCGATTCCCCTTATTGGGGATGCTGTAAGTGCTGCAGTTGGCATGTATTCGGGGTTAAGTCAGGCTCAAATAGACGCTATCGCGGCAGAAGCGACTATTGCTTTTTGGGACAAAGTACGCTGTTCAATATGGTGCTTGGCTGGGGAGAACGGCGCAATCGGAGAATCCGAAAAGTCGGATATTGAAACGGCAATACGCGAAATCCCAAACGCGCCCACTGCGACGGCATGGTATGCTGAGATTTGGCACATGCTACCATTGGCATATTTGCAGCGATTTGCGCAAATAGGAGCCGTAGCGCCGTGGTCGACATGCGACGCGCAATGTGAGTGCGCGGAACCCGCATTCTTGATTTTAGATGCTGCTCGCAGCTCCCCTGACGCAGTAGTCGAGGAACAGGAGGATGGTTGGTGGCTCTTTGACACGGGAGTTCTCCCCGCCATTGGTGGGCCGTGGGAAGGGCAAATAGTGTGCGCCGGGATACGCAGTGGCGGGCTTTGCTTCCGCCCACTTGCAGCAGAATTGCTGCAAGGGGATGATACGGATATGATACGCGGTTTCTGTGGGGGGGGATGGGAAGCGCGGGATAGCGTCTTCTCGTTTTTGGGAGGATTTGACTGCATTGACAGCGCGATTGGCAAGGGCAGCGCTCGATTGATATGGCGATTTCAGGTCGAGGGATGCACCAATGGATAACGACTTGTGGCTGGGGATTGCCAGAGACTGGGGGTTATGGGGGGCAGCGCTCGCTTTCGCGGGAGTAACCTTCTGGCGTTTGGTCTGGCCGGAAATCCAGAAAACAAGAGACTTTACTCGTGCGCAGAACGCAAAAGAGCGAGAGCATGAGCAATCTGTACAGAGGCTCCAGGTTGAGTTTTACGCGCAAGCGCTGGGGTTGATGCAGAGCATGGGAGGGCAGCTAGGGGATATCAGGCTGGCCGTAGAGCAATGGGGCGAAAATGCAAGCAAAATGCCACCGAAGGACTGGTAGGGGGAAGGGGGGTACCCCTATCTGGGGGTATTAAGAGGGAGGTAAGCGTGTTGGACGCTCATGAAATTCTCATAATCCTTTAATGCTGGATTAATCTTTGGATGATAAGCTATAGATGGACAAGGGGAGGGCGCGGCGACGGAAGTCGAAGCGCTTTTCTCTTTAGTCTCTAAAGCGCTGATTGGCGATCAGAGAAAAGCGAGAGATTTCAAGAGCCGTCGCCCTCCCCTTGTCCATCTTCGCCAGCTAGCAAAAAGGAAGAGACTAATGAATGTGGAGATTGCTTTAGAAGGCTTATTCAACCAAATTGATGCGCTAGATACGCTCAAGCAGATTGACATCCACCTGCACAGGTTGGCGGAGAGCACGGAGCGAGAAGCTGTTGTAGCTGTCTCTTTGCGCGTATTCGGGTGCTCTACTTCATTGATTGCCAACCAAGCAGGGCTTGGCGGGTGGAGCTTGCAGAGAGAAACAAAAGAAGACGCCGAACAAACCGTAATTTTGGCGTTTTCGCGCGCGTGCACTGGAGACGGGATACCGTTTTAGTCTTGTTCGTCAAGGAGGATTTTTGCTAATGGAGATTCATATTCTTTTACCCGATCCGCTTAACACCCCTGCCGGCAAGCACGAAATGCGTAAAATTTCGGCGGCTTGTGGAAAACTCGCAGAAGTGGACAAGGACGTTAACGTGCAAGTCGATATTGTCATCGAGCAAAATTCATTACCATATCTATTAAACCAACTTGGACTAGCGGGTTGGTGGGCGTATGATTGCGGATTTGGTCCGGCTGGAGGAACTCATGCGGTCACAATGAAGCAGACGTTCGTCTTTGACGACGGCGTGCCGTTCTAGTCTTTCTTTCTTTCTTCGTCCGGGCGGCTTGCCGCCCGGCTTGACTCTTAAGAAGAATAAGTGGCCGCCGGGTTGAAGGCGAGAAAGTTACTTGGCTGAAACCACGTTCCCGCAATGCGACGCACCTAATAGACCTTTCATGGCGGCGATGAAGACTGGCACGAAGGTAGTCATCCTTTACCGCCCACGCTGTGGATGTTGGAAATGTCCGGCTTGCGCTGAATTCAATAAATGGCAATGGGGGAAGCGCGCCACATACGGCGCGCTTGCTTTGTTGGATAACGGAACTCCGTTGTCTTTTCTCACCCTCACTTCTCATCCCCGCGCGTGGAGCGCGGCTAAGACGCTTGAGATATTTCAAAAGGCTTGGCCTTCCCTGCGCAAAAGAGCCACGCGCGCGGGGGGCAAATTCGAGTACTTTATCGTGCCAGAAAAACATGAAAACGGAAGGCTGCATCTGCACGGGATCGTGTCCGTAGCGCTCCCCGTTCGCTTCTGGAAGGATTCGGCGGCAAGCGTGGGGTTGGGGTATCAGGCAGATGCAAGACCTGTAGCTGACGCCTATGACGTTGCTAGATACACGACGAAACATTTGCAGAAGCAGCTAGAGACGCAAGGGTGGCCGCCCAACTTTCGGCGTGTTCGGCGTTCCCGAAACTGGCCTAAAGAGCCGCCACAAGAGCCGCGCGCTGGCTGGGAATATGAGGTATTTTTAGGTGAAAGGAACGCAGAAAAAGCCCGTACCCAGATGGTGCTGGACGGCTACACGATCATTGAGGCAAGTGGGGGGAATGCGTGGGAGGTTCAGGCTTGCATCGACCAAGTGACACAGATATAATTAATGCGCCGTAAGGCGCATTGAAAAGTTTTTTAGGAGGAAAAAAGAAATGTATCCGCTTATTCCGTATCTCTCACTCAGCATAAAGGACGCGAAAGGACGCACAGCGACGGCTCGCATTCACTGTGAAGTCTTCGATGAGGATGACTATATCGCCGGGAAGCGGTTAGGTGAATGGGCCGACAAAATGATCGGCGCGATTCGCCCGCTCATCAAGGGCGAAATTGTCAAGGCATCGATGGTCGAGCCGGTGTCGCTCGACTTCACGCCAGAAGCGCCCGACCCGACATCCGACACGTGCGAACGTGGCTTGTTCTCGTTTCGGACAGAGCTAGGGCATCCCGTAAAAATCCTGTTGCCGACGTGGGACGAACAATTCACGAAAGAAAACTCTAACGTGATCGACGTCGAAGCGACCGAAGTCGCTAATTTTATCGGGCTTTGCCTTGACGGTGCAGACGCAGTCCCTGGTGTTCTTGAGGGATTCATGGATGTGACCGACAATCGCGGCAACGAGGTTGACAGTCTTCAAAAGGCTCAAGAGCACTACGTTAAGTCCGGCGTTAAGACCTTCGCGCGCGTCTAACCGCGAAGCGGCACGAGGGGGGAGCGGCTCACTCCCCCCTTTTGCTGTCAGGGGAGAAAATGGCGATTACCATCGTATTTACATACAAGGACGACAAAGACACAAAGGCACAGATGATTATCAACGTGGCTGATGCTGCTGACTATGTGGCAGCGGCTGACCGGCTGCAGCTATTGCTCGACCCACTGACTGGCGCGCAACTGGTTGATTGCCATGCCGTTATCGGCATTCCGCTTGCTGACGGGCTGAAGACAGCAGCGGCTGCAAGTTCTGCGGTAGAAGAAGGCGGAAAATTTATCTGGAATGTGGCGGGTGGGTTCCGCACGGCATTCCAGTTACCCGCCATAAACGAGAGCGTTTTGGTTGCGGCGACTCCTTTCGTCGACCGTGATTTACCTGTAGTTGGCGCTCTCATCGCCGGAATGATGACGGATGCAACAGGGATTTATGGCGTGCCCGTGGTCGGGCTTGACAGGGCCGGCCAAGCCTTCAGCAAGGCGCGTGTATAATGCGCGCCTTGAAAGACACGGAATATCCCCACGTACTCCCGACTTATGATGCCCGCCCACCAGGTGCTGTTCCATTGGCCGGGATCAGCGATGATCCTTTGCTGTGCGTCGCCTTTAACCAAAATTGGTACTCGCACTTGATTGGAGCGCTAGAAGCGCTCGACCAAATAGACGCATGGCTTGGCGATAACGAGGAAATTGAGGCAGCGCGCGGAGAGATTCGCGCGCTGATTGCGTCTGTTAGGGAATGCGCAGGGCAGGAGGGAGCTTTGATGTTTGGTGCTTACGGCGCGATTTCGCATAGGCTTTTGGGAGATGGCGGTACCGCAATTGCTGATGGCAATTGGCACGAACTCGACCTTAATTCCCTTGACGCCGACGCAGAAGGGGGAATTCAACTATTGAATCCCGGCTCAATAATCGGGATTGGTGCTGGCAAGTGGCGCATAAGCGCGCGCGTGGCATTCTTCGCTGTGCAGAATTGCCAAATCCGACTTGTGGATATGGGTACGGGGGAAGCTGTAAAAGACATCTCCGGGCAGGATTGCATCTCTATTCCCGCATGGTTTGATATGGGTGATGGGGTGAGTCGGGGTGCGCACCCGATAGACCTTGATTTTGTGCTCGATTTGACGGATCACGGCAATTTTTGGATGCAATACCGTGTGGATCGTGGACAAACGGGATACGGGCGCGGATATCGGGGGGTGGATGAGAGTGTGGTCACAACACACGCGCGCATGAAGTTCTGGCGGCTCGTGCAAGCCGAGGACGGTGAGCAAGGGCCAATAGGTCCTATGGGGCCAGCAGGAGCTGATGGGCCAGCAGGAGCTGATGGGCCAGCAGGAGCTGATGGGCCAGCAGGAGCTGATGGGGTGTGCGACTGCGGCCAGATATCGACGATATCGCCGCCTCCTGGTGAGGAAGAAAGCAGAGTCCGTTGTGGGGCAGCGACCACACTCCAAGAGCGGCTTAAGGGGGAGGGGGAAGACTGGCTCGCGAAGTGGCAGTTAGGAATTTCGGCATCTTCTTTTGTCTCTGATTTGCTCGAAGCGATTCCCCTTATTGGGGATGCTGTAAGTGCTGCAGTTGGCATGTATTCGGGGTTAAGTCAGGCTCAAATAGACGCTATCGCGGCAGAAGCGACTATTGCTTTTTGGGACAAAGTACGCTGTTCAATATGGTGCTTGGCTGGGGAGAACGGCGCAATCGGAGAATCCGAAAAGTCGGATATTGAAACGGCAATACGCGAAATCCCAAACGCGCCCACTGCGACGGCATGGTATGCTGAGATTTGGCACATGCTACCATTGGCATATTTGCAGCGATTTGCGCAAATAGGAGCCGTAGCGCCGTGGTCGACATGCGACGCGCAATGTGAGTGCGCGGAACCCGCATTCTTGATTTTAGATGCTGCTCGCAGCTCCCCTGACGCAGTAGTCGAGGAACAGGAGGATGGTTGGTGGCTCTTTGACACGGGAGTTCTCCCCGCCATTGGTGGGCCGTGGGAAGGGCAAATAGTGTGCGCCGGGATACGCAGTGGCGGGCTTTGCTTCCGCCCACTTGCAGCAGAATTGCTGCAAGGGGATGATACGGATATGATACGCGGTTTCTGTGGGGGGGGATGGGAAGCGCGGGATAGCGTCTTCTCGTTTTTGGGAGGATTTGACTGCATTGACAGCGCGATTGGCAAGGGCAGCGCTCGATTGATATGGCGATTTCAGGTCGAGGGATGCACCAATGGATAACGACTTGTGGCTGGGGATTGCCAGAGACTGGGGGTTATGGGGGGCAGCGCTCGCTTTCGCGGGAGTAACCTTCTGGCGTTTGGTCTGGCCGGAAATCCAGAAAACAAGAGACTTTACTCGTGCGCAGAACGCAAAAGAGCGAGAGCATGAGCAATCTGTACAGAGGCTCCAGGTTGAGTTTTACGCGCAAGCGCTGGGGTTGATGCAGAGCATGGGAGGGCAGCTAGGGGATATCAGGCTGGCCGTAGAGCAATGGGGCGAAAATGCAAGCAAAATGCCACCGAAGGACTGGTAGGGGGAAGGGGGGTACCCCTATCTGGGGGTATTAAGAGGGAGGTAAGCGTGTTGGACGCTCATGAAATTCTCATAATCCTTTAATGCTGGATTAATCTTTGGATGATAAGCTATAGATGGACAAGGGGAGGGCGCGGCGACGGAAGTCGAAGCGCTTTTCTCTTTAGTCTCTAAAGCGCTGATTGGCGATCAGAGAAAAGCGAGAGATTTCAAGAGCCGTCGCCCTCCCCTTGTCCATCTTCGCCAGCTAGCAAAAAGGAAGAGACTAATGAATGTGGAGATTGCTTTAGAAGGCTTATTCAACCAAATTGATGCGCTAGATACGCTCAAGCAGATTGACATCCACCTGCACAGGTTGGCGGAGAGCACGGAGCGAGAAGCTGTTGTAGCTGTCTCTTTGCGCGTATTCGGGTGCTCTACTTCATTGATTGCCAACCAAGCAGGGCTTGGCGGGTGGAGCTTGCAGAGAGAAACAAAAGAAGACGCCGAACAAACCGTAATTTTGGCGTTTTCGCGCGCGTGCACTGGAGACGGGATACCGTTTTAGTCTTGTTCGTCAAGGAGGATTTTTGCTAATGGAGATTCATATTCTTTTACCCGATCCGCTTAACACCCCTGCCGGCAAGCACGAAATGCGTAAAATTTCGGCGGCTTGTGGAAAACTCGCAGAAGTGGACAAGGACGTTAACGTGCAAGTCGATATTGTCATCGAGCAAAATTCATTACCATATCTATTAAACCAACTTGGACTAGCGGGTTGGTGGGCGTATGATTGCGGATTTGGTCCGGCTGGAGGAACTCATGCGGTCACAATGAAGCAGACGTTCGTCTTTGACGACGGCGTGCCGTTCTAGTCTTTCTTTCTTTCTTCGTCCGGGCGGCTTGCCGCCCGGCTTGACTCTTAAGAAGAATAAGTGGCCGCCGGGTTGAAGGCGAGAAAGTTACTTGGCTGAAACCACGTTCCCGCAATGCGACGCACCTAATAGACCTTTCATGGCGGCGATGAAGACTGGCACGAAGGTAGTCATCCTTTACCGCCCACGCTGTGGATGTTGGAAATGTCCGGCTTGCGCTGAATTCAATAAATGGCAATGGGGGAAGCGCGCCACATACGGCGCGCTTGCTTTGTTGGATAACGGAACTCCGTTGTCTTTTCTCACCCTCACTTCTCATCCCCGCGCGTGGAGCGCGGCTAAGACGCTTGAGATATTTCAAAAGGCTTGGCCTTCCCTGCGCAAAAGAGCCACGCGCGCGGGGGGCAAATTCGAGTACTTTATCGTGCCAGAAAAACATGAAAACGGAAGGCTGCATCTGCACGGGATCGTGTCCGTAGCGCTCCCCGTTCGCTTCTGGAAGGATTCGGCGGCAAGCGTGGGGTTGGGGTATCAGGCAGATGCAAGACCTGTAGCTGACGCCTATGACGTTGCTAGATACACGACGAAACATTTGCAGAAGCAGCTAGAGACGCAAGGGTGGCCGCCCAACTTTCGGCGTGTTCGGCGTTCCCGAAACTGGCCTAAAGAGCCGCCACAAGAGCCGCGCGCTGGCTGGGAATATGAGGTATTTTTAGGTGAAAGGAACGCAGAAAAAGCCCGTACCCAGATGGTGCTGGACGGCTACACGATCATTGAGGCAAGTGGGGGGAATGCGTGGGAGGTTCAGGCTTGCATCGACCAAGTGACACAGATATAATTAATGCGCCGTAAGGCGCATTGAAAAGTTTTTTAGGAGGAAAAAAGAAATGTATCCGCTTATTCCGTATCTCTCACTCAGCATAAAGGACGCGAAAGGACGCACAGCGACGGCTCGCATTCACTGTGAAGTCTTCGATGAGGATGACTATATCGCCGGGAAGCGGTTAGGTGAATGGGCCGACAAAATGATCGGCGCGATTCGCCCGCTCATCAAGGGCGAAATTGTCAAGGCATCGATGGTCGAGCCGGTGTCGCTCGACTTCACGCCAGAAGCGCCCGACCCGACATCCGACACGTGCGAACGTGGCTTGTTCTCGTTTCGGACAGAGCTAGGGCATCCCGTAAAAATCCTGTTGCCGACGTGGGACGAACAATTCACGAAAGAAAACTCTAACGTGATCGACGTCGAAGCGACCGAAGTCGCTAATTTTATCGGGCTTTGCCTTGACGGTGCAGACGCAGTCCCTGGTGTTCTTGAGGGATTCATGGATGTGACCGACAATCGCGGCAACGAGGTTGACAGTCTTCAAAAGGCTCAAGAGCACTACGTTAAGTCCGGCGTTAAGACCTTCGCGCGCGTCTAACCGCGAAGCGGCACGAGGGGGGAGCGGCTCACTCCCCCCTTTTGCTGTCAGGGGAGAAAATGGCGATTACCATCGTATTTACATACAAGGACGACAAAGACACAAAGGCACAGATGATTATCAACGTGGCTGATGCTGCTGACTATGTGGCAGCGGCTGACCGGCTGCAGCTATTGCTCGACCCACTGACTGGCGCGCAACTGGTTGATTGCCATGCCGTTATCGGCATTCCGCTTGCTGACGGGCTGAAGACAGCAGCGGCTGCAAGTTCTGCGGTAGAAGAAGGCGGAAAATTTATCTGGAATGTGGCGGGTGGGTTCCGCACGGCATTCCAGTTACCCGCCATAAACGAGAGCGTTTTGGTTGCGGCGACTCCTTTCGTCGACCGTGATTTACCTGTAGTTGGCGCTCTCATCGCCGGAATGATGACGGATGCAACAGGGATTTATGGCGTGCCCGTGGTCGGGCTTGACAGGGCCGGCCAAGCCTTCAGCAAGGCGCGTGTATAATGCGCGCCTTGAAAGACACGGAATATCCCCACGTACTCCCGACTTATGATGCCCGCCCACCAGGTGCTGTTCCATTGGCCGGGATCAGCGATGATCCTTTGCTGTGCGTCGCCTTTAACCAAAATTGGTACTCGCACTTGATTGGAGCGCTAGAAGCGCTCGACCAAATAGACGCATGGCTTGGCGATAACGAGGAAATTGAGGCAGCGCGCGGAGAGATTCGCGCGCTGATTGCGTCTGTTAGGGAATGCGCAGGGCAGGAGGGAGCTTTGATGTTTGGTGCTTACGGCGCGATTTCGCATAGGCTTTTGGGAGATGGCGGTACCGCAATTGCTGATGGCAATTGGCACGAACTCGACCTTAATTCCCTTGACGCCGACGCAGAAGGGGGAATTCAACTATTGAATCCCGGCTCAATAATCGGGATTGGTGCTGGCAAGTGGCGCATAAGCGCGCGCGTGGCATTCTTCGCTGTGCAGAATTGCCAAATCCGACTTGTGGATATGGGTACGGGGGAAGCTGTAAAAGACATCTCCGGGCAGGATTGCATCTCTATTCCCGCATGGTTTGATATGGGTGATGGGGTGAGTCGGGGTGCGCACCCGATAGACCTTGATTTTGTGCTCGATTTGACGGATCACGGCAATTTTTGGATGCAATACCGTGTGGATCGTGGACAAACGGGATACGGGCGCGGATATCGGGGGGNGGATGAGAGTGTGGTCACAACACACGCGCGCATGAAGTTCTGGCGGCTCGTGCAAGCCGAGGACGGTGAGCAAGGGCCAATAGGTCCTATGGGGCCAGCAGGAGCTGATGGGCCAGCAGGAGCTGATGGGCCAGCAGGAGCTGATGGGCCAGCAGGAGCTGATGGGGTGTGCGACTGCGGCCAGATATCGACGATATCGCCGCCTCCTGGTGAGGAAGAAAGCAGAGTCCGTTGTGGGGCAGCGACCACACTCCAAGAGCGGCTTAAGGGGGAGGGGGAAGACTGGCTCGCGAAGTGGCAGTTAGGAATTTCGGCATCTTCTTTTGTCTCTGATTTGCTCGAAGCGATTCCCCTTATTGGGGATGCTGTAAGTGCTGCAGTTGGCATGTATTCGGGGTTAAGTCAGGCTCAAATAGACGCTATCGCGGCAGAAGCGACTATTGCTTTTTGGGACAAAGTACGCTGTTCAATATGGTGCTTGGCTGGGGAGAACGGCGCAATCGGAGAATCCGAAAAGTCGGATATTGAAACGGCAATACGCGAAATCCCAAACGCGCCCACTGCGACGGCATGGTATGCTGAGATTTGGCACATGCTACCATTGGCATATTTGCAGCGATTTGCGCAAATAGGAGCCGTAGCGCCGTGGTCGACATGCGACGCGCAATGTGAGTGCGCGGAACCCGCATTCTTGATTTTAGATGCTGCTCGCAGCTCCCCTGACGCAGTAGTCGAGGAACAGGAGGATGGTTGGTGGCTCTTTGACACGGGAGTTCTCCCCGCCATTGGTGGGCCGTGGGAAGGGCAAATAGTGTGCGCCGGGATACGCAGTGGCGGGCTTTGCTTCCGCCCACTTGCAGCAGAATTGCTGCAAGGGGATGATACGGATATGATACGCGGTTTCTGTGGGGGGGGATGGGAAGCGCGGGATAGCGTCTTCTCGTTTTTGGGAGGATTTGACTGCATTGACAGCGCGATTGGCAAGGGCAGCGCTCGATTGATATGGCGATTTCAGGTCGAGGGATGCACCAATGGATAACGACTTGTGGCTGGGGATTGCCAGAGACTGGGGG
>JGI24724J26744_10002598_pt1 | contig 11962 bp, 18 predicted proteins | sample Cruoilmetagenom7_FD_26744 | JGI IMG/M metagenome (IMG submission 26744)
CATCGATTTCGCCTAGCGTTAGCGATGTCGCCATCACGGCAGCAACGATGCCGTCCACGCGGCCGGTGGATTTACGTTTATCAACTTTGCGGTTGCCCGCAGGGTCTTCCTGATACACCGCGTTAGCCGCGCACCAGGTCAGCACCGGATGCCCGGTGTGCCGCATCTCGACGTTGATTAACCGCCGCTCGAATTCATCCACCGCCGGCGCCATGGTTTGGAAGCCTTGGCCGCAGCTGACCAGCGGCGGCAGCGTGACGCCTTCGTCATCAATCAGTGAGTTGAGGTCTTCGATTCGCCAGCGGTCGTAGCCAATGCCTTGCAGGTCGTACATCGCCGCGATCTCTGACAGCTGATGCAGCACGTGCCGCTTGTTGATCGCCTTGCCTGGTGTCGTGAGCAAGTGGCCCCGCTCTTGCCAGAGCGTGTAAGGAACGCGGTCTTTTTCCGCTTTGCGCACCAAGCCTTCTTCCGGCAGCCAGAAGTAAGGGATCATCCGCCATACCGGGTCATCCGGTACCGGCTCAAACAACAGCACTAGCGCGGTTAAATCCTGGGTACTCGATAGGTCTAGGCCCGCGTAGCAGCGGCGGCCTAGCAGGCTATCGTGATCAAACTCTTTGTCTTGAGTGGCAAGCCAAGCATCGCGACTGATCGCCGGGTTGTCTGCCTGCACCCACATGCAGAAGTTGAGGCGCTTAACAGTGGCTTCTTTGCTGGGCATGCCCCGCGCCTGGGTCACCTGCTCGCGCAGATACTTCAGGCCGGGGATGCCGTAAGCCAGTGACGGGTTGGCCTTGTACCAGCACTCTTCGTTATCAAAGGGGTCGTCTGTTTCATCCAGGCAGCAGACGAAGCCAAAGAACGAATCGTCTTCCAAGCCACCACTGGCGACCTTGAGCGCGTAGTCGTGGTAGTCCCAGCAAACTGAAAGCCGGTCGGTACCGGAGTTGGTGATCATGAAGATCAACGCTTGCTCGCGGCTCTTGGTACCGGCCCGCATCATCTCAACAACTAGCGGGGTTTTGTGTTCGTGGATTTCATCCAGCAGCGCGACGTGTGGCCGGGGGCCTGATTGCCCATCGTCAGCTGCCACCGTGCGAAAGAAGCTGCTCGTTTTGTGGAAGGCTAGGTTGTACTCCTTGCCCACCGCGCCTGACTTGACGATACGCGTGGCGAGCAGTGGAGACTGATCGACCATGGCCACCGCGTCGCGGAACAGGATTTGCGCCTGGTCTTTCTTCGTCGCCGCTGCATAGACTTCGGCGCGCTCTTCACCATCAGCCACTAAGCCATAGAGGCCAACGCCTGCAGCAAGTGGCGACTTACCAGAGCCCTTTGCCGTTTCCACGTAAGCAACGCGGAAACGACGCCAGCCATCTTCCGATTTCCAGCCGTAAAGGCTACCGACGATGAACGCCTGCCAGGGCAAAAGGTGAAACGGCTCGCCTTCGAAGCGCCCACCGTTGAGGCGCAGCACATCTTCAAAGAATCCGATAGCGTGGTTGGCCGCCTCAAGATCCCAATACAGCCCGCGGGCTTCGCCTTCTTCTAGATCGCGCAGGTGCCGAGCGCAGGCATTGCGAACTTGGGGCCCCGCAATCAGCTCCTCATCAACTACCGCTTGAGCAAATGCCGTCGCACGATCTTCACAGACCGTATTTGGCGGCGGTTTCTTTTTGCTCATTGGGGAACAACTCTCCTTGATTCACTTGTCCGGTACCGAGTTTGGCCCGGGCGCTGGGGTTCAAGCCGAACGAATCGCCTGCTTTTCGCATGCGTTCCTCAGCCCGGTTGGCCAACTGCATCCAGGCGCTCATCTGCTTGTAGCCACTGGGGGTCACTTCGACCATGCCGCGGTCTTCCATCTCGGTGATTTTTTCCCGAGCTACCTTCCAATCGCCCCACGCCTGGCAGTAAACAGCCAGTTCAGCGCGGTCGACCTTGGTGATGAGCCCCAGGATTTCGAGGTCTTTCACGATGCGGCGCCACTCTGCCTTGGCATCTTTAGTCAAAAACGCGGGGCACGGCGGCGCTTCAACTTTCAACTGGAGCGCATTGCCACCGTCTTGCAGATCGTGCGCGCCTTTCTTACTCGGGTTGCCGCGTAACATGTGGACGTTCCCTGGCAGCGGGCGGCGTCCGGAGTTCTTATTGCCAGCCATGGGAACCTCCAGAAATTGAAATTGGTCGGCATTAAACCGATGAAATGATAGGCTTCAGGTAACCCCACACCGATATACCCCCCTCCCATTTTTCCCGCTTGCACAAGAAAAGGGGGCTGATCGGTCTAGAAGCGAAAAGCCCTGAACTTTTACCTCCCCCCACCTAGAAAATGATAAAAACTCTCATTTACAGCCAAAACAGGCAAAAATGCGGCTTTAAGCCCAGTGATGATGCGGGTCGGCGGGCAATCCATCAGCATCGCAGCCAGGCAGCGCGCCGCCCTTCTCAAGCCGTTGCTTGTCGATGTCGTGGCACGGCTTACAAAGCCCTTGCCAGTTCGACCGTCGCCAGAACAGCTTCAGGTCGCCTTTATGGGGCTTGATATGATCGACAACCGTAGCGGCCGTAACCCTTCCCCGGCGTTGGCAGAACACACAAAGCGGGTTCTCACGAAGGTACTCTTCACGCGCCTTCTGCCACTTGTAGCCATAGCCACGTTGAGTCGATGAGCCACGCTGCTTGTCGTAGTTACTCACTGCTCGCCTGCCGAACCCGGCTTAAGCAACAGCTGATAGACTGATTCACGGTCAGCATTCGCCCGCCGGCGCAGTGATTCATAGTCGGCCAGCAACTGAAGTAGGTCGCGGTTGTGCGACACACGGCGCTGTGGCTCACTCAGTGGCGTCAGCAGGTGCGGCGGCACTTCCGGCATCACGAGCACCGGTACTGTCACCATCTTCGGGGAGGTCGAGCACCCAGCTGCTAACAGCATCAGGCACAGGCTGCCCAGCCCAATCGCTAGTCGTCGCATCGTCTCTCTCCAGTTGCCGTGCCGTGTGGCGCATCATGTCCACCAGTTCATTGTCTCGCTGCAGCTGCTTGTCACGCGTGGCGAGCACAGCGCTCAACGTCTCCATCTGCTCACGCTGCCAGCGCTGGTGTTCCTGCAGGATCTCTACTTGATCGTGTGCACGCGCTAATCGGCTTTCAGTCACCGATAACTGCATGGCATAGTCACGCGCCTGCATGCCTGCAAAGATCGTGATGCCTAACAAGCCAGCAATAGCCCAGCCAGATAGGTTGCCCAGAATCCGCTTAATCATTTCAGCCACCGCCCGAGGATCTTCTCGTAGAGTTCATCCGCTCGATTGCCAAACCACTCAGTCCCCTTGAACGCCACTACCGCGCCAAGGGCGGCAGCAAGATCAACCGGCAGGCCGAAGTAGTGCAGCACTGGGAAAGCGGCCAAGGTTAAGCAGCCACACAACATGGCTTCCAGCCAGCTCTTGCTGACGCGATTGCCCGCGTGCAGGCTGCGTAGCATGCCCACTAAGAAAGCCAGACCTGCCGCGTAAAGCTGAGGCCAAGCGGTGGCGACATACGCAAGCAACGCCTGCCATAAGTTAGGGTCACGTCCCGGCATTGGATGACTCATTGTTTGATGAATTTAGGGTCACGCCGCCCGCGCCGCGTCCGCGATCACGTCCGCCACCGCCTCAACCAGTTCGTTGTAATGCCGCTTGAACTGGTAGAGATCGTTAGCGTTCGAGAGAAAGAACAACTCAAAGATGATGCCGCCGCCACCGCTCACAAAAGCGAGTCGCTCGTGGTACCCCGCGTTCTCAGGCTTAGCACCACGATTAGCAATGCCCAACAGGTCAGCGGTCACACGGCAAAGCTCAGCGCCCAGCGGCTTGTTATGAGCGCGGGATAATGTCTCAACGCCAGTAGCACCAGGGCCACCACCGTTGGTATGGAATTCAATCGCGATCTCGAAACCCTTAGCGATCTGCACTGCCTCACGTAACGGCAGGTTCTCACCCGGCTCGCCGTCCAGGGCATGCTGAATGCCTAGGTGCTTCAGCCGATCGCTAACGTCATCGCGGAACAGTTGAACGATGTCCGCTTCCTTGTAGCCGTTAGCAACGATCCCCGGCACCGTGTCGCTATGCCCAGCAGAGAGCATTACCGTTGTGCGCTGAGGTGGCCGTTGGGGCACCGCGTTAACGTGATCAATCCACCGCATGCCCATTGGCCTACCTCCAAAATTAAAATGCCCCGCATAACCGAAGCTATGCGAGGCACCGCCCACCACGGACGGGAGCACTGGTTGTCAAGCGCCCAAAAAAAAGCCCCAGCGGTTAGGCTGGGGCTTCTAGGTGGAGACGCATCTATCAGACGGTAGCTGAATAATGGGCCTCCACTCCGGTGGCATCAAGGGGTCGGTAATGCCAAACCTTCAATGTAACGGGTTCATCCTGGCGTCATACAGACATAAGTGGGTGTCAGGCCCGTTTATATCGCTTGTGACTCTCCCTTAGAGCTTGCTTAAGCTCGTAGTGCATGCGATGCAGGCGATCGTAGTAGGTGCTTTCAGCAAGCCCAAGGCGCTCGCCTTTCGCATCGTTATACCCATTCCAGAGGTAATGCTCATGGGCCAGCACCTGATACTCAGCGCTCAAACTATTCACGGCCTTCTGCATTTCCCAAGCCGCATCATCCATATCACCCAAGCCAAGCAGATCACGCGAGCCCTTAGGGCCACCGCTAGGCATCACACCGCCAAACTCGGCAAGGCGTCCCAGAGGTGAGCATTGACGCATTCCCCGCCCTTTCAGTTGATCCGCCCAATGCTGCAGCAATTCGTCTATTTCCTTGATCATCATGCCCCCTGTCTGACTGTCTGATTACCTGTCTGAATATCTGTCTGATAGTTTTTATCTTGCTTATTAACTACTTACTTCATTCTTCAGACATTCAGACAGTAATATATAAAGGTTGTCATGTGCGTACGCGCGCGCATGGGCTATCCGGTAAAAGTCTGTCGGACTGTCGGAAACCGCATAGCGGCGGGATTCCTGCGTCTGAAAGTCTGTCTGATAGTCTGTCTGACTGTCTGACTCATAACCCAGTATCCTCATGCTTCACTTCCACCTTGAAACGGAACGCCCGCGCCTGCTCGCTAGCCAGGTCAGGCCAGCCCGGCTTGCCAACCTTGTCCACATATTCAGGGGGCACAAACAACCTGGTCGTTTTGAATGGGCCAGAGCTAGCCGGATAACGTATATCGCGCCGATCCCTCAGCATGTCCCTAGCCACTTCATCACAGAACCACCGCTGCTTGGTCTTAAACTCATTCGTGTTCTCGCACCATCGTAAGAAGGCCTTCCAAAGGTCGGGCACCGCCACCACCCCATACGGCAAATCTAGATCACCATTCCGCCACTCATGGATGAAGAACCGGGCCGGCGAAAGGCTGGAATCTATTAACCGTTGCTTAGCATCGGATAGCGGCGGCTTGGTGTGCGCCTTGAAGTCAGCCAACGGCAGGTTCAGCAGGTAGTGATAGAAAGACTCGACACCACCGTTGGCGATCTCCTCAGACAAGGCCTCAAAGTATTCAGGCGGTGGCACATCTTCCACATGCAGCACGAAGTAGCGTCGATCGCCCAGGTCGAGCTCCAACGGTACCGTCGAGTTAGAGAGAAAAACGAAGTTTACATGGTTGCGCTCACTGCGCAGCGGCATGTTCTTTTCATTGATCTGGAGTTCATCACCGGTCACTACATGCTTGAGAACGCCCTTGTAATGCGCCTTCTCAGCCCTGCTCACGACCTCCTCAGCCAGCGCGAACAACCGCCGCGACTGCCACCCGGTGAACTGGCTTTCCAGCTGGGCCTGCCCGATCGTCACGCCGTACTCACCATAGATCCGCTTCAAGATGCCCTCAAACAGCAACGACTTACCCGTACCTTCCGCACCGTGAACCAACACGGCGCTGGCCATCTTGGTACCCGGCTGCTGCAACGGCAATGCCATCCACTTCAGCAACCACCAGAACTCAGCATCACGTTTGCCACATAGGCGGTAGATATGCGCCCTGATTAGCTTGCAACCTTCATCACTTCTCGGGTCAGGCTCCATCTTGAAACCGTCATAAAGGTTCACGCTCAAACGCGGGTCGACCTCCTCGGTAGGATCGAACACCACCTCCTCGGCAATCATCCGCCACGGGTGATCCTGCCACTCTTTGAACGTCTCCCGGCCAACTGCCTCACGAACATGAGGTACGCGTATCAGCTTGCCGCGCATACCATCCCAGACCAAATCCGTGCCATAGATCAGCCGGAAGTGATTGAGCATGTCATCTTTGCGAATGCGAACGCCGTAAGGGTTCTCCTCCTGCCCCTCCTGTGGGTGAGTGGGCGCGATTTCCTGCCCTTGATCTTTTTCACTGGTACCGCACTCCAGAGAGGGGGCGATGGGGAGAGGTTGACGACTATCGTTCGCCGCCTCAACCGCAGCAAACAACTGTTGCCTAACAGCATCCAAGCCCTCAGCAACATGCAAGTCATTCCAATCTGCCATTACGCGGCCTCCTGACTCAGCTGGGGAAACACCGCCACGGCATGCATGGCTTGCGCGATCTCCTCGGCTTTCTTACGGCCGGGGTTATCCTTCACTTGCGGGTCATCATCGCCACACACCACCAGCGTCGCCCCCTGATACAGCTGGCCTAGCAGCGGTACCACACGCTGTAGGTTGCCAGCATCCATCGCCACGGCCACCGGCCAACCGGTGGCCATGTGAATGCTAGCCGCTGTCGCGTAACCCTCAGCTACCGCCACTATCTGCGATTCACTACCGGCGCCGATCCGATGCCAGGTACCCGACTTGCGACCATATTTAGGAAAAAGCTTGGTACCGTTAGGCTTAATCACCTGAATCGAAACCACCTTACCGTTTACGTCGCGCAGTGGTACCACCACATCGCCTTGCTGAATTCGCATAAAGGAAATGTGATCCGGCCTTGGCTGGGGTAAATCATCAAAAAACCGCTTCACTTCCATACCCGGCCAAACGTCCGCCCTTTGAGCCTGGTCATCGATACTAATCACCACCGAGCAACGCGGGAACCACACGCCGAACGCCTCCACCTGCTTGGCATCCAGGTAAGCGGATTTGCCCTCACGTTGGCAATGCTTCTTGATGAAGTGGCGGCACGCCATGGCCACCGTTTCACGCATCGCCTCACGGCGCTTTTCATCGGCCTCGATCTCAGCTTGGCGAGCCTTGCGCCTTTCCTCTTGCTCAGCCTTCATTCGCTTCCGATCGTCAGCGCTCATCTCCTTACGCTCACGCTTCCAGCCATGCTGACCCGCTAGCTTGATGATGGTACCCAAGCGCACGTGACCCGCTTGCAGGCTTTTCCAAACACTCTGAGCATCCTTCGCGTTATAGCTATCGCCGCCTTGGCTCCATTCATCCCACGCAAAAAAACCGTCATCACCGTATTCGGTTTTGACGGCATTGCCGATGTTCACCCAGGTATCACGGTCATCGGCGGGGATATGCGTTAACGCCAGGCGCAGTTCATCCATCGTTAAAAGATCATGCTGCATGGGGCACCTCCCCAGCAACGCAACCATTAAAGGGTGGGCACTCATAATGGTCATGAAGTAAGCTTTGAGTTGCGAACACCAAGCCCACTACACAAACCAAGGAGTGCCCATGACAACTGAACGTCGTGATCCACCACAACGGCCGGTTTATACACCACCGCCCGATACTGGCCGGGGTAAAGCGCAGGTACCAACTTCCAAGCGCCCGCAACCCAAAGGTCAATAATAAATCGCCTGAGGAGGCAAAATGGATACAGAGCAAAGCATTCCACGTACGCGAGACGACATGGAATGGGAACTTAGATTCGCCATTTGCCTTCTCAGCCGATACCGTAATCTGGCACGAAATGCTGATTTGGCATTGACTTTGATAACTCTGATTGGCCTGACCAGTGCAGCTAGTTCTCTTATAAATAGTGACAGCAGTGCCTTGCTTGCTAGCATCGCTGGTGGACTGCTGACCATGACCAGCATATTGCAAATTGTTTATAAACCGGCAGAAGCTAAGGTACACGCAGCAGTCAGCCGAAAAATGTATACCGACTTGTGGAGCGAGACATATCACATCACGCATGATGAGTTCGATAGACAACTCATCAAGCTCCATGGAGAGGATATTGGTGTGGTAGAAGGCTTGAGGCTTGTTGCTGAGATCGATACCGCTCGTCAGCTGGGCCTTAAAGATAAAAAGCTTATCAAGCAACTCACGCGCTGGAACAAATTTCTGCGATTTTGTAGCTAAGGCAGCCACATGAAAAAGAAATCTTCTAAAAAAAGATATAGACAGATAATCGTTACAGCAAAGGCCGTTAAAAGACGGGCTACTGCTAAAAAAGCAAAACGCCAGATGCCCGGTGGCAAAAGACCTGGCCCCAGAAAATGAATCTGATGAGAGAGTCATAAATGATTGCTTTAAAGTGCACGCAGGCATGTTCAAGCACTCATTCGGGCGCCCATAATTATGAGTTTTTGTGATTAACATCACCGCCCCTCCATCGCTGTCTGACACTCAACACAAAACTGCACCCCCGGCAGCGCCTCACGCCGCGCCGCTGGGATCGGCTCATCACACTGCTTGCAAACCGCACGGCTAGAAAGCGAAGAAGGCGCGCACTGCTGGCGAGCCTTCATTGCCTGCTCTAACCGCCACTCAATGTAATCGTTCGCGATATCGGCCTTATCCATCGTTAGCATCCCCATCAAACCGCTGAGCGCTCACCAGCAGCCCCTGCAGGGCACTAATCAACTGACCTTTCAGCTTCTTAAGCTCCGAGACTTCGCTAGCGGTATACACACCGTCTTTACGATGCTCGCTAATGCGGCTCAACAGGTCAGAGACACGGCTCGACATATCCGCCACTGCCTCCATTAACTGCTGTTCGCTGCTGTCGTTCGTCGCTTCTTGGTACTCGAACCAATGGGCACCAGGTACCAACGAAAGCAATGAATCAAGAATGCGCGGGTCTCTGGTCGCTTCCAGCACGTATTCCAGATCATCAAGCGACAGCTTGTGCGACTCAGCATTGGGATTAAGGCTGTGCTGCAGCGTGGTGGCAGGCACCCCATAAATTGCGGCAATCGCCTTGCCGCCACCGGGGTAATCACGCGCCGCATGATAGAGGGATAAATTAAGGGGCAGGATTTCGCGCTCAGCGCGATCCTTTGAGGTGGGCCAACGTTTAGACATGGCATTACTCCCGTTCCTATGCCATGCGCAACAGCTCCCCAGTGGTGTATGATGGGAACTGTAGCGCAAGGGGCTTTATTGGTTTGCTCTCTTGCGTTGCAACAAGTCCAGTGAGGGATCGGTCTGTGGTGGGCAGACCCTCATTGGCATCCGCTGGGTAAGTTGCTTTCGAGCAGCTTATCCAGCACCTCTAGCGAATCGCTAGGCGGCCTTACTTATCAATTCTTCTTCAGTGACGCCGTAGTGCATTAGCACCTCCAGCAATGAAACTTTCCCATCACTTGCATCAGCTAACTTGCGCATGTAACGCAAAGAAGCGGCCTTGCGAGCTTTCAGCACATGCACCCTAAGGTAGCCGGCAGATGTACCTACTCGTTTAGCATATGCTTCGATCGGTCTTTCACCTTCGATACTCGCCTGATCCAGCTCACGAAGATAATCATATAGCGTCATAACGACCTCGATACTACCCATATGGTATTGGACTATCAATACCTCAATGCTCGTTTACCTTTAAGGTAATGTCAAGGAAACTTGGAGGTATGGACATCAAAACTACGCGCCGCATGCGCGTCCAAAGCCTGATTAAAGAGCGTGACCTAACATTGAAGGCTTTTGCCGATAGAATCGACAGAAGCCAAGGTCAAGTAAGCGCGATTGCTGGAGCCTCTGCCCATAAGGGTATTGGTGACGCTTTAGCACGTCATATAGAAAATTGCTTACATCTGCCTCATGGATATCTAGATCAGCCATTCACAGATAACAATGCTTCAGTAATCACTACAACCACCTCACGCCAGCTACCTGTGCTTGGTCTAGCATCGGCCGGGAGGCTCATGGAAAACATTCAGGATGCCAGCGTAAGTGAATATGTCGTTGCGCCAGGCCCTACTGGCCCGCACGCATTTGCATTGAGAATTGAAGGGATCAGCATGGAGCCACGCTTCCAGGAAGGTGACAAGATCGTTATCGATCCTGACCTTGAGTGGAAAAATGGTGATTTCGTTTACGCTATGCGTATTTCAGATAATCACGGCACTTTTAAGCAGCTTCGTTGTGAAGATGAAGAAATGTACCTCTGTGCGACTAACCCTAGCTTTGAGCCTCGTTACACCCGTATGGATGGGGAATGGACTATTTTAGGTAAGGCCCGCTGGCGTGTAGAAGACCTATAAGGAATAACAATGGCTCGTCCAAGAGTATTTATTAGCTCCACCTATTTTGATTTAAAAAACGTACGCTCAGACCTAGAACGGTTCATTAAGGAAATAGGCTATGATCCAGTACTTAATGAACGGGGGAACATACCATACGGCAACCAATCAGAGCTTGAACAGTACTGTTATAAAGAAATCAATAATTGCGATATATTGATTTCAATAGTTGGAAGCAGGTATGGAACTGGATCGCGTCTTCATGATGCATCAATATCTAACCAAGAACTAAAACAAGCAATTGATTTAGGAAAGCAAGTATATATATTCATTGACAAAACAGTTCATGCAGAATTCAGGACGTACGAAAAAAACAAAAAAAATGAGAACATACAGTATGCTGCAGTTGACAACCCGAAGATATACAAGTTCATAGAGGAAATTAGCAGTTTACCAATAAACAACAATATCGCTGGCTTCGAAACCTCAAGTGACATAATTTTTTACTTGAGAGAACAATGGTCAGGCCTGTTTCAAAGACTTCTTAGCGAGGAAGCAAAGAAAAAAGAACTACAAGCAATTGAAGATATTAAATCAGCAGCTAAAACTCTAGAGCAACTAGTAACATTCCTAACTAATGAACGAAAAGAAACTGACTCAACAATTAAAGAAATACTTCTTTCAAACCACCCAGCATTCTTGTCTATAAAACAGAAATTATTGATTCCATTTAGAGTATATTTCACAAACCTTGCTGAGCTTAACGAATTATTGTCTGACAGGGGATTTGTAGACATAAATATTCCGGGAATAGGGGAAGAAACAGATTCGCTCGAATGGTGCGATTTTGGATCAAATAAACTGATGACAGTAAAAATTAGCAATGATTTATTTGATAGCCAAATGAAACTAAATATTATCACTCCTGAAGAATGGGATGACAGCTGGGTGCAGGTACATGTACAGACACCTAGACGCCTAAGAGATGTTTCTGCCAAAACAATTACATCAGATTTTGATGACGAAATACCTTTCTAAATACCCAAAAGGTATTTACATAACACCTTTATGGTACTAGTCTAGCTCCTACACGCCCACCACGTGTAGGAGAAAGCTATGCAAACCAATACCCAACCATGCCGGGTGTACATGCACCCGGCAGCAGGTAACAGCCACATCGCCATTCAGGCCATGCAATACGTCACAGGGCGCGTTGCCGCCCGCCTGGCTGGTAACAAATCCCGCACGATCTATCTGCTCACCCCTGAAGAAGCGGCCCGCTATCGCCGTCAGGGCGGTGCAGCATGAGCACTATCGCCCACCTCCCCGCTACCAGCGTGCTCACCCAAGCGCACCGCGACGCCATGGCCTACATCCAAGAGCTGGCGATCACGATCAGCCAGCAAGGCACCTATGCCGTTCATGCGTACTACTCAGGCATTGCCCACGAGTTCACGGTACACGTACTGCTATTCAGCGAGATAGAAAAGGGTAACTTCAAAGCGCCCACAGTCATCAACGTATACCTACCGGGGCGCTGCTCTTGGATGGGG
>JGI24724J26744_10002599_pt1 | contig 11959 bp, 8 predicted proteins | sample Cruoilmetagenom7_FD_26744 | JGI IMG/M metagenome (IMG submission 26744)
GCCTTGCCGGTGACGGTGGCATAAGATTTGGTGCCAACCCAGCGCCGCTGGATCAGAAACGCCCCGAGCGTGAGCATAAGAAGGGCGATGGAAAGGATGGCTGTGCCGGAGGCATCAGCCACCGTGCCGACAATCGAGAAGTAAATCTCGGTGGAGAGCACATCAAAATTGCCACCCAGCACCAGTGGATTGCCAAAATCGGCGAGGCTTTCGATGAAGCCGAGCAGGAAGGCATTGGCCAACCCCGGGCGCATTAATGGCAGCGACACAAAGCGGAAGGTTTGCCAGCGGTCGGCATTGAGGGTTTGCGAGGCCTCCTCCATGGAGGGCGAAACCCCCTCAACAACGCCGATCAAAACGAGGAAGGCAATGGGGGTGAAGGAGAGCACCTGCGCCATGTAAACCCCGCCAAAGCCATATATCCAGCGGGTTTTCTCAACGCCGAACAGGTTGGCAAAAATCTCGGTAATGGCGCCTGTGCGGCCAAAAAGCAGGATGAGCGCAAGGCCGATCACAAAAGGCGGGGTGACGATGGGGATAACGGTGAGCAGGCGCAGCACTTTTTTGGCGCGAAAGTTTGTGCGGGTAAAGATGAGTGCGAAGGCGAGGCCCAGTAGGGTCGTCGTGCCGCCGGTCATTATGGCCAGCACCACAGAGTTGATGCCCGGCCCGCAAGAGGTGCCGGTTAGGCAGCCAAGGCCCCAGATATCGGAGGAGAACAGGCGCGGCAAGAAAGGCGGTGAGGGAAAAGCCCTCGGGCGTTTCAAAGGCGCGAATTAGGATATGGACGACGGGGAAAAACACAAACACGCCGACCAGCGCGATGATCAGGCCGATCAGGCCGACCACAAAAGCATCTCCGCGGCCTTTGCCCATGCCGGAAATAGCGGTTGTCAGCACAAACAAAAGCGCAATCAGCACCACAAATGCCCCAGCGCCAAAGCCACGCTGGCCGTCCTCCATGCCGCCAAAGGTGAAGAATCCCTCAAGTATGCGCGGCCCACCGCGCACAATGATCAGCCCCTGCAGGGCGGTCATGAAAAGCCCAACCAGCGCAGCCAACCCAGTAAAACGCGCGCGTTTCACTGGGTTGTTCATGAGCAGCAACAGCCCAGCCACCAGCAAGGCCAAGCCCGCCGGTGCAAGCCAGAAGCGACCAAAATTCAGCACTTCAAACAGGGCCGGGGCCGAGAGGGCGTCCCCGAATTTTGGCACCCACTCAAACGACCAAAAGCCGCGCTTTAGGGCATACCAAGGCAATATGGCATAGCCAAACAGCCCGAAGAGCAGCCAAAGGCCGGTGGTGCGTTTCATGAAAAAATCCTAGAGTTTGGCGCGCGGGACCCCCCGCACGCCAGTTGGTTTTAGCCTTGTGGCTTCACTTCTGCATCCCAACGCGCCAACAGGCGCGCACGGGTATCCGAAGAGCCATAAGTGGCGAAATCATAATCAATCAGCTTGATGGATTCGACCGCAGGGGCCTCATCAGGCAAGATCGCATTGCTGTTGGAGGGCACGTTATAAACGCCCACTTCCGGCCCAGCTGATTGCGCGTCTGCGCTGATCACAAAGTTAACCCACTGCACGGCTTCGTCGAAGTTATCGGCGCCGGCAATAATGCTCACGCCGCCCACTTCGTAGCCTGTGCCCTCACAAGGTGAAACGATTTCCAGCGGGAAACCAGCCAGCTTTAGCTTAACCATATCATGCTCAAAACCGATCGAAATGCCGGTTTCGCCACGGGCGGCCGCCTTAGACGGCGCGGAGCCGGATTTGGTGTAGCTGTTTACGTTCGCGCCAATTTCTTGCAGCAAGGTAAAGGCATCTTCTTCGCCAAACACCTGCACAAGCGTGGCCAGCTCGGTATAAGCCGTGCCGGATGAATTCGGGTTTGCCACCTGAATTTCGCCTGCATAAGCAGGGTTAGCAAGGTCACGCCAGCACGCCGGAGCCTCAATGCCTTTTTCGGCCAAGATATCGCTATTATAAGCAACACCAAGCACGCCAAGGTGAATGCCAATCGCACGACCCTCGGAGATTTCGGCGAGGTTCACGGCCCAGCCGAGCAGCTCGCTGGTGTCAGCGCCCGAAGGCTGGGTCAGGTCTTCGGCAGCCGCGATCAAATGCGGGTCACCAGTGCCACCCCACCAAACGTCAAACGTTGGGTTGCCAGATTCGGCACGCACTTGTGCCAGTGTTTCACCGGTTGATTTACGCACCATGGATACGTCGATCCCTGTGGCATCCTCGAAATTGCCGACCATCAGGTCACACCAGTCTTGCTCGTTTGAGCAGATCACGTTGAGCTCTTGCGCGCTGGCTTGGCCCGCCAGCACTGTGCTGGTCAGGAGCGCCGCACTGATAAGTGATAGTTTTTTCATATCTTCCTCCGTTGGTTAACTTTGGGCCAACCCTTAGCCGGGCTGCGCCTTTATGCCCAAAGCCTACGCCTGTGCCGCGGCGCTTGGCGAGCCATCCCCGCATTAATAAACCTACAAAGGTACGGCCTTTATGTTAACAATGTTTCACAACCTGTGACTTTTGTAAGCTAAAATCATTTGGCAAACCTGTTAAACCATGCGTAGATGCACGGGTAAAAAGGGCTTGGGGGCCGAAGTCTTGTGAATAGTCCACCATCTGAATATAGAGCGAAAATCGCGGTCATTGATGATGACCCCGATATGCGCCTCGCGCTGGAGGCCTTGCTGTTTGAAAACGGGTTTGACCCGATTTTGCTAGAGGGCAGCCATGATTTTCATGCGCTTGGCCCTGCGCCCGAGGTGGACCTAACGCTGATCGACCTTAAGCTCAAAGGGGAATCCGGCCTTGCACTGGCGATGCACATCCGTAAGCGGTTTGATTTACCGATTGTTATGCTCACCGGTGTTGGCGACGAGGTCGACAAAATTGTCGGGCTGGAAACCGGCGCGGATGATTATTTAATGAAACCGTTTAACCCGCGTGAGCTTATCGCCCGCATTCGCGCTGTGCTGCGCCGCTATGGCCGCGCCGCGCCGCCGCCCCAGCCTGCGCAAGTGGGCCTCGCCTTTGGAGATAAAATTCTCGATACCGACGGACGCCAGCTCCGCACGCAGGGAGGTGAGGACATTCCCCTCACCAATGCCGAATACCGCCTCTTGGAGTACTTTCTACGCCACCCAGATGCCATTATTCCACGGCCACAATTACTGACGGAGCTGGGGTCAGACCTTTCGCAATATGTTGATCGCACAATAGATGTGTTGATTTTGCGCCTGCGCCGGAAAATAGAGGCGGTGCCTTCGAAGCCCGTGCATCTGCAAACCCGCCGTGGGCTGGGGTATATTTTTGTAATAGGTAACAACCTATGAATCCCCGCTGGCCGCGCCCTGATATTCGAGCGCGGCTATGGCTGGCGCTGGCCTTGCTGGCGCTTTCGACCCTCTTTGTTGGCGGCATAGGCTGGTATGCGCTCGATCGTGCCGATATTCGGCTTCAAGCCCTGCATTCCCGCACGTTGGAAGAAGTCGCCCGCTCGCTCAGGCTTTCCAAGCAATCGTCAGATCTGGCCACCTCTGCGCCTTATTTGCTGAACCTGCGATCCTCCTATTTGATCGAAAAAGAGGGCCAAGACCTCGTAGACGCCCTCGGCCCGGTACTGGAAGAATGGCCCACCAATAAAAACCGGCAAGCGCCTGATATTTATGCTTTTAACGGCGAAATCGCGCAGGCGGTACGCCGCATGCAGGTGGCGATTTCTGACCTTATAACCGCTGCCCAAAACCTGAGCGTGGAGCGTGATAAAACACGCGATTTAAACGCGCAGCTTTTTGCGCTGGAAACCCGGTTTTTCCAGCAAATGGCCAATGCAGATACCTCAGCCATAGACCAGCGCCTTTGGCTGGCTTTGCAAACCGAAACCAGTGAGCTGGTGGGGGCGGGCCATGCTGGCAGCCTTGTGGGCGTGGGCGAGCGGCGCCGGCGTTTTCAGCAATTGCGGAGGGATTTTTCCTTTCTTGAATCCTCGGCACCGCATTTGGAATGGGCGCAGAGACTAGACAAATTGGCCTATGGGGAGGAAGGGCTTTTTGTGGTACGGCGGCGCGAGCTTACCCACCAAGTGGATAGCCAAAACGCCCTGTTTCGCATTCGCCATAACGCATCACTCATCTCGGATCTTGCAGCGCAATTTGCCAGCAATGCTGAGGGATATCTTTCAAACGAGCGCAATGCTACGGCAACCTCAATCAGCTATGCCAAAGTGTTGATACTCGGGGTTTTGCTGGCAAGTATTGCGATTGCGCTCATCGCCGCGCTCTATGTTTCGGGCTATGTGACCCGCAATATCCATGCTATTTCGGACGCAATGCAGCGGCTGGCAGCGGGGGATCGCGGCACAAAATTGCGGCTAAAAATCCGCAGCAATGATGAAATCGGCAAGCTCCATGCCGCCTTTCGGATTTTCCGCGCCAATGCGCTAAGGCTAGATAGGAGCCACCGCCAGCTACGCCAGCAAAACGCACTATTTGAAAAGATTTTTGCCCATATTTCTGACGGGGTGGCGATCATTGATACCCAAGGCCAGCTCACCGCCACCAACCCACATTTTGCCGATGTATTGCGCCCGCAAGAAACCCTGCCGGAAAAGCCGGACATCACCAATTTTCTGGCGCACACGGCTTTTGCGGAGGCCGCTGCCAAAGCGGGCCTAAATGCCGATTTTCGCGGCTTTACCGAAGTAACGGGCACCGATGGCCGCACGCTTGAAGTACGCTGCTCCCGCCTGCCTGATGGCGGCGGCATTTGGCTATTTGCCGATGCGACCGAGCGGCGGAAAATGGATGATCGGCTGCGCCAAATTCGCCATATCGAGAGCCTTGGCAAAGTGACCGGTGAAGTGGCGCATGATTTTGGCAATATTCTTGCCGCCGTTAATTCCAACGTACATTTGCTACAAACCGGCAGTAAAACGGTAAGTGCCGAAGTGCTGCTCCAGCGCATTTCAAACGCGGTTGAGCTTGGCACCTCCCTTACCCAGCGCCTGCTCGCTTTCGCCCGCCAACAAGCCCTAGTGCCGGAAGTGGTAGAGCTCAATGAGCTGATCGAGGGGCTTACAGAACTGGTCAGCATCGGGTTGAATGACGACGTGAAGCTGGAGACGATTCCAGCCACCGAGCCGCTATTTGTACGGGTTGACCCAGGGCAGCTTGAAAGCGCCATTTTAAACCTGTGCCTTAATAGCAATCAGGCGATGAGCGGTGCGGGTAAAATAACGGTCAGCATCCAAAAAGCGCCATCCGAAACCGTGCAAATTACGGTATCTGACACCGGCAGCGGCATGGAAGATACGGTGCTCACCCATGCGCTTGAACCGTTTTTCACAGCGCGGGCCGATGGGGAGGGCACGGGGCTGGGGCTTTCAATGGTGTATGGGTTTATCAAACAGACAGGCGGCGATATTCAGATATCCAGCCAGCCCGGCAAGGGTAGCGAAGTGCGCCTCACCCTGCCCCGCTTTATGGGCGAAGCCGCTCAGCCAGAGCTACTACACCGCGCGCTATTGGTCGAGGACGACCCCGAAGCGCTGGCCTCGGTCGCGGCGCAGCTGAAATCTATCGGGTATCAGGTGGTGCGGGCGCGCACGTTTGAAGAGGGGCAGGCGGCACTGGATGCCAGATGCCGCTTTGATGTGTTGGTGACAGACCTGCACCTGAACGAGGGGCAAATGGGCTGGGACCTTGCGGAAAAATGCCTTGAGAAATGCAGCGATGCCAAGGTGATTATCACCTCAGGCCGCCTGCCTAAGCGCCACCGCTACACAGAAACGCCCCACCCTCGGGTAGCCTGCATTGCTAAGCCGCTAAGCCCCGAGCTATTGCTGGAAAACGTCTAGCTGGAAATTATTTCGTTGCGCCGCAGGGCTGACCTGCTAAAACGCCCCTGCGGATGGCTGGATGACTGCGTGAAAGCGAGGAAAGTCCGGACTCCAGGAAGGCATGGCGCCGGTTAATGGCCGGCCGGGGCAACCCGAGGGAAAGCGCCACAGAAAATAGACCGCCCGCTAATGTTGTTGGTTCGCCTTCGGCAAAACGCGGGTAAGGGTGAAACGGTGGGGTAAGAGCCCACCGCCTTGGGGGCAACCTTGAGGGCACGGCAAGCCCCGCCAGGAGCAAAGCCAAATAGGGGTCTCGCGAGGTTCGCCTCGGGTGCTTCCACCCAGAGACCCGGGTTGGCTGCTAGAGCGTATTGGTAACAATGCGCGCAGATGAATGGTCATCGACGGGCTTTACGCCCTGAACAAAATCCGGCTTATAGGCCATCCGCAAATACCTTTCCGCCTGCCATAGCATTTTTGCCGAGGCCGGCAAAAATGGCCTGCGGCGCTGTGGCCTCGCTGCGCTCGGCGCGGCCTTGCGAGCAAGAGCCTTTATGAGGTGGTATCGGGGTAAGCGCGGGTGAAGATCAGCTTTGTGGCGGAAGATTCAGCGGGCTGGAAGCTATAGCCGCCATGGTCGAAGCTTTTGAGGCCCTCGGGGGTTTCGATCTGGTTTTGCACAACGTAACGCGCCATCATCCCCCGTGCCTTTTTGGCAAAGAAGCTGACGATTTTGGCCTCGCCGTCTCGGACTTCCATGAATACTGGTGTGATCACATGGGGGGTGAGGGCCTCGGGCTTTACGGCGCTGAAATACTCGACGGAGGCGCAGTTAAGGAGCGTATCTGTTTCGACCTCGTTGATCGCTTCAGCAAGACGGGTGCCCCAATATTGGTAAAGGGTTTTGCCGCGCCGTGTGGCGAGACGGCTACCCATTTCCAGCCGGTAGGGTTGGATATTATCCATCGGGCGCAGCAGGCCATAGAGGCCCGACAATATCCGGAGATGNTTTTGGGCATAGGCGAGTTCANCGGCCGTGAAGCTTTCGGCCTGTAGGCCCGTATAGGTATCACCGTTAAAGGCCAGCGCGGCNGGTTTTACCTGCTCNGGNGTGGGGGCTTCGGCGAAATCCTTAAAACGGGCTTGGTTGAGTTTGGCCAGTGCGGGGCTAATGCTCATGAGTTTTTGCAACTTGGCCACGCTGAGNCGGCGCGCGGTGCGGCTCAGGCTATAGGCGTCGGCCTGATAATCCGGCTCGGTGGCGTCAAGCTTTAGCGGCACGCCTTCAAAATCNAGCTTTTTGGCGGGGGAAATAACAGTGAGCATGGCGGTCTCCTTTTCACAATTTCTAGCGGGTCACGGGCGGCGCGGCAAGCGGGCAGTGCTGGCCATATCCGCGCAGAGCGGCTAGGCTTAAAGCATGATAGATTCCCTCGCCCTCCCCGCCGCCGCCATGGTTATTTTCTCCTCTGCCGCCATTTACGGCTTTGGGTTTCTCAATGCTGAAATCAGCCATTGGCGCAGCTTTTGGAAAACCGTTCCGGTGGCGATAATGGCGCTATTTGTGGCTGCATTTGGTGGCTGGTTGTTGGCTTTGGCCCTCGCGCTTAGCGCCATAGGGGACTATTTGCTCTCAAGAGATGAAGGCAAATTCACGATCGGGCTGGTTTCATTTCTGAGCGCCCATTTGATATATATCTGGCTGTTTTGGCAGTTAATCGACGCTGCGAGCTTTGGAATTGGGCAAGCGGCTATGGTGGCCTATGCCCTAATTTATGGTGCATATTTGTGGCCACGAGTGGGGGATTACCGCCTTCCCGTACTGGCCTATGTTTTTGTGATCACAGTTATGGTTGCCAGCGCGCTCATGCTGCCAGATGGCTATATGCTCGTGGTTTTGGGAAGCCTGTTCTTTGCTATATCAGACAGTGTATTGGCGCTGGAAATGTTTGTGATCACAAGTGCTAAAACCAAAGAGACGCTAAGTAAGATCGTCTGGGTGAGCTACATCGCCGCGCAGGGGTTGCTGGTGATAGGGCTGCATGAAATTAGCTAGCACAATTCACCCCTCATGAAATTTTCTTTGACAATTTCACAGAATCATCCCTAACTGAACGCGCAACAACTAGGTATGCGCTATGTCTAACCTCGCAGAAAATATTGACCCAACCCCCGGCGCCCTTGGCCGCAACCTGCGTGGGCTTCGGAAAGCACGCGGGATAACGCTGAAAGAGTTGGCGTTAAAAATTGGCCGCTCGGTAGGCTTTATTAGCCAAATTGAGCGCGGCATGTCAGAGCCCTCAATGACCGACTTGCGGCGGATAGCAAAGGCTTTTGACGTGCCGACCAGCTGGTTTTTCCTGCTCGAAGACGAGGACACGCCGGAACAAAAATTTATTGTTCGGGCGGGCGGGCGGCGGGCCTTGGGCACCCCCGAGGAAGGCATAGTTGAGGAACTGCTTTCTCCCGATCTTGGTGGCGCCTTTGAGATGTTTCGCACGGTGATCGAGCCGGGGGCGGCCTCTACCGAGCTCCTTAAGCGCGATACCGAGGAAGCGGGATATGTGGCCAGTGGGGAAATTGATTTCTGGATTGATGAAACGCGGTTTAGCCTGAAGGCGGGCGATAGCTTCCGCTTTGATCATAAGTCGCACCGTTGGCACAACAATGGCAAGGATCACTGCATTATAATTTGGGTGGTCAGCCCACCGGTTTATTAGGAGAAATACATGAGCCTTCCAAGCCATGCACGGGTTGTGATTATCGGGGGCGGGGCTGTGGGGGCTTCATGCCTTTATCACCTAGCCAAAGCGGGCTGGACCGACGCTTTGCTGCTGGAGAAAAACGAATTGACCAGCGGCAGCACATGGCATGCGGCGGGTAATGTGCCCACATTTTCAATGTCTTGGTCCTTAATGAACATGCAGCGCTATTCGGTTGAGCTTTACCAAGGGCTGGCTGAGGCCGTGGATTATCCAATGAATTACCACGTAACCGGCAGCCTGCGCCTCGCGCATAATCGCAACCGGATGATGGAATTTGAGCGGGCTTGCGGCATGGGGCGGTATCAGGGGATGGACCTTGAAATCTGCGCCGTTTCGGACCTGAAATCGCGCTATCCTTTCCTTGAAACCCACGACCTTGCGGGCGGTATGTATGACCCTGCGGATGGGGATATTGACCCCTCGCAGCTGACCCAAGCGCTGGCCAAAGGGGCGCGGGATTTGGGGGCGAAGATCGAGCGCTTTTGCCCTGTTACCGAGGTGAATCGTGAAAACGGTGAATGGGTTTTGACCACCCCCAAAGGTGAGGTGCGCTGTGAGATTGTGGTGAATGCGGCGGGCTACCGNGCGCAGGAGCTTGGGCGGATGTTTATACCTCATGGGGGCCGCGAGGTNCCGATGATGACCATGTCGCACCAATACCTGCTGACNGANGAAATTCCGGAACTTCAGGCGTGGAGCGAAGGNGCGGGGCAAAAGCTGCCACTGCTGCGCGATGTGGATAGCTCTTATTACCTGCGCCAAGANAAATTCGGGCTGAACCTTGGCCCGTATGAGGCCAATTGCAGGCCTCATTGGCAAACGCCAAGCGANCCGATGCCNGATGATTTTTCGTTCCAGCTNTACCCAGACGACCTAGAGCGGCTGGAGTGGCATATTGAGGACGCCATGGCGCGGGTGCCGATTTTGGGCACGGCGGGCATTAACAAAGTCATTAACGGCCCCATCCCCTACACGCCCGACGGCAACCCGCTGATCGGCCCGATGCCCGGCGTGCCCAACGCCTTTGAGGCCTGTGTTTTCACCTTTGGCATTGCCCAAGCCGGCGGCGCTGGCAAAGTGCTGGCCGAGTGGGTGACGGAAGGCCAAACTGAGTGGGATATGTGGGCGGTGGACCCCCGACGGTTCACCAGTTTTGCCGATCAAGCCTACACCAATGTGAAGGGCCGCGAGATTTATGCGAATGAATATGCCATGCATTTCCCGCATCATGAGTGGCCAGAGGGGCGCAGCAAACGGCTTTCGCCCAACCATGGAAAAATCACCGCTTTGGGCGGTGTCATGGGCGCTTATGCAGGCTGGGAGCGGGCGAATTGGTTTGCCAAAGCGGGGGATGATACCAGCGAAGAAAGCACCCACACTTGGGGCCGCCAAGGCCCTTGGTTTGCCCGCGTGGCGGAGGAATGCGCGGCGGTATCCGAAGCCGTGGGCGTGCTGGACCTTCCCGGGTTTTCCCGATTCGCGCTTGGCGGCAAGGGCGCGTCGGCTTGGCTGCGTTCCCAAATTACCGGTAGGTTGCCCAAGATTGGCCGGATGAACCTCGCCTACTTTGCCGATGCGCGCGGGCGGATTTTGACAGAAATGTCGGTGATGCGGTTTGGGGAGGATGAGTTCCTCCTGATCACTGCCGCCACGGCGGAATGGCATGATTTTGAGCTGCTCAAATCAGCCCTCCCTAATAGCCTAACCCTGCGCAACGTCACGAACGACTCGTCAGCGCTGATCGTAACTGGCCCTAAAAGCCGCACGCTTTTTGCTGACCTTTCCGATGCTGATCTGGGCCTTCCATGGCTCAGCCATCAGCGTGCCACAGTGGCCGGCCACCCTGCCCTTTTGGCGCGGGTGTCCTTTGCCGGAGAGCTGGGCTGGGAGGTGCATGCGGCCAATGCTGACATGCGCGCAATTTATGCAGCGGTGCTGGCCGCGGGGGCCAAGCCCTTTGGCATGTTTGCGCTGGATAGCCTGCGGCTTGAAAAGGGATATAGGACCTGGAAAGGGGATCTTTCCTCTGATTATAGCTTGCTGGAAGCGGGGCTTTCGCGCTTTGTTAACCTTGATAAGCCAGAGGATTTCCCCGGCAAAGCGGCGATGGCCGCCGAGCACCCGCAAAGGCTTTTTGCGACTTTGGTTATCGAAGCTGGCGAAGAAGATGCGCCTTATATGGCCTCGATCTGGCAAGGCGATACGGTGGTTGGTGAGGTGACTTCCGGCGGCTGGGGGCATCGGGTTGGTAAGTCGGTGGCGTTGGCGATGCTGCGGGCCGACATTAATGAAGGCGCGGCGCTTGAGGTCGAAATTTATGGCCAGCGGCGTGCGGCCACGGTCCAGCCAGATGGCCCGCTTTATGATCCAAAAAACGAAAGGCTACGCGCATGAAGCCGCTTCCTAAACATGCCCGCGCTGTGATTATCGGCGGCGGGGTCGCGGGGGCCAGCGTGGCCTACCACCTTGCCAAACTGGGCTGGAAAGATGTGGTGTTGCTTGAGCGTAAACAGCTCACTTCAGGCACCACATGGCACGCGGCGGGGCTGATTGGCCAACTCCGCGCCAGCGCGAATATGACCCGATTGGCGAAATATTCAGCAGACCTTTATCGCGATCTTGAGGCTGAGACAGGGGTGGCGACGGGCTTGCGCCAGACGGGGTCTATCTCTGTGGCGCTCACAGAGGCGCGCAAAGAGGAGCTTTACCGGCAGGCCTCGATGGCGCGGGCTTTTGGGGTGCCGGTGGAGGAAATTTCAAGCGCCGAGGTGAAGGCGCGGTATGAGCATTTGAATATTGAAGACGTGCTCGGCGCGGTATATTTGCCGACGGACGGCCAAGGAGACCCCGCAAATATCGCACTCGCTATGGCCAAGGGCGCGCGGCAGATGAGGGCGCAGGTTTTTGAAAATGTGAAGGTTTTGGACATCAAAACCACCAAGGGCCGCGTGGGCTCAGTGCTGACAGATCAAGGTGAGATCACATGTGACCACGTGGTGAATTGCGCCGGCATGTGGGGCCGAGAGGTCGGTGATATGGCGGGCGTTTCCGTGCCGCTCCATGCCTGTGAGCATTTTTACATTGTGACGGAAGGCATTGATAACCTTGGAAAACTACCCGTGCTGCGGGTGCCTGACGAGTGTGCGTATTATAAGGAAGACGCGGGTAAGATACTCCTCGGCGCATTTGAGCCCAAGGCCAAGCCCTGGGGCATGGACGGTATTCCGGAAGATTTTGAGTTTGACCAGCTGCCTGAGGATTTTGACCATTTCGAGCCGATCCTTGAAAAGGCAATAAACCGGATGCCGCTGCTGGCGGAGGCCGGAATTCACACGTTTTT
>JGI24724J26744_10002601_pt1 | contig 11949 bp, 12 predicted proteins | sample Cruoilmetagenom7_FD_26744 | JGI IMG/M metagenome (IMG submission 26744)
CTTGTTATAACTCTAAATAAGCACCCGTAGCTCAGCTGGATAGAGCGCTGCCCTCCGAAGGCAGAGGTCACAGGTTCAAATCCTGTCGGGTGCGCCATAAATTTTTGCCAAATTTATTGTGGAATTTTGCTCATTGCCGTGCCTACTTAAAGATTGGCGTCCACTTTTCTTGAAATGATGAACACGGACTCACTGCCTTTTGGGTGCCAACGATGAACGGTTTGAAAGCCTGCGGATTGCAAGTTTTGTTCTAGTTGTTCGTTTGTAAAAAATGCGACCGTAGGGGCTTTGCCAATAAATTTCATAAAGGCGAGAACTGGGTGTAAATACCCCATTTTATCCGCAAGACATCCTGTGCTTGAGATCAAGAACCCGCCGTCCTTCAGTAAATTGTGGCATTTGGCCAAAACCGATGGCAGGTCGTCAACAAGATGTAAAATACTGAGTGCGAGCACTGCGTCGAAATCGGATGTAGCAATCGGATCCGTTGATACGTCCCATTGTTCAAAGATAACGTTATCGATATTTGCGCTTTGTGCCTTGTCCTTTGCTATCCGTAGCATCTCCGGAGAGATGTCAGTCGCCGTAATGTGTTTGACAAAGGGTGCATGGGCAATCGCCGTTGATCCTGTGCCACAACCAAACTCAAAAACTCGACTTTCGGGTGTGAAATATTCCCGCGTCAGGTCCTTTTTAAGTTGGTAAACTTCTTCATTAGGAACGGATTTTTTCGCGTAATTTTTCGCCATCTTATCCCAAAATTTTACAGTATCTATCATATCAATCTCCAATTTCATTCATGTAGTCATTGTGTGCTTGTAAGTTTTCAGCCTTTGTGTCGCGCCGCCTCAAGGAAATGCGCCAATTGCCAATCCATCCCTCAACCACACGAATAGTTGGCGGATCAAGATCTTCCACAAAATTAGGTGCCTGATTATGTGCATGGTTCTGTTGATGGATATTCATTTCGTTTTCCTTGTTTCTAGATGTAATTTGCCATACAAAAATAATAAGTACATTGCTTAATTATTAAGTTCTGATATACGAAAATAGATGAACTGGAATTCTGTACTTTTTGATTGGAATCATATCCGCGGCTTTTTAGCGACGGTGGAGGAAGGTTCTTTGTCTGCCGGGTCACGGGTGCTCGGCGTAACGCAACCAACACTAAGCCGACAAATTTCCGCACTGGAGCAAAGCCTCGGCGTAACCTTGTTCGAACGGGGGCATCGTTCATCTGAATTGACGGCGGCAGGGCTTGAGTTGGTTGAGCATGTCCGCGATATGTACCAAGCCGCCACACATATTTCTCTGACGGCATCGGGGCAATCCCAGACCATTAAGGGACATGTGAAACTGACCTGCACCAATAATGTAGCGACCTATCATTTGCCGCCCATCCTTAAACGATTGCGTATCAAGGCTCCGGAAATTGAAATTGAATTGGTGACATCAAATGACGTTCGGGATTTGAAAAAACGCGAAGCCGATATCGCAATTCGGCACGGGCGACCTGATCAGCCCGATCTTATCGCCAAGTTGATCGGCGAGACACGTGGGAAGTTTTATGCTTCAACCGAGTATTTGAACAAAGCTGGCAGGCCGCAATCGGTCGAAGAGCTCAGCGACCACGATTTCATAGGTTTTGAAACCGCAACACAACTCATTCCCTTTTTCAAAGAAATGGGCATTCATGTAACGCGCGATAATTTTAAAATTTATTCGGAAAGCGGCACAGCGATTATCGGATTAGCAAAACAGGGGTTAGGCATTGCAATATTTTCCGAAAACGATGTGTGCGACACCCCGGAGTTGGAACAGATTTTACCGCAGCGGCTCCATGTCCCAATACCGTTTTGGTTGGTGACACACCGTGAACTTCACACGAGCCGCCGCATCCGCCTTGTCTGTGACCATTTATCCATAGAGTTGAAGGCGCTCTTAAAAAAATGAAGTTCTTACAAATCGGAGAACTGTCTGCAGTGTTTGATGACGCGGCGAAGAAGCATTATTTATCTTCTTCATGTTGCCCATTTTGTTGAAGGTCGTGCTTTATGTTGAGCGTCAGGTCTAATTGGCGGTGAACATCTTGAATTTGGGCGAGCCACGGATGTAACCCGTCGCGCATAAAGGCATCATNTNCGTCTGCATTTACGGCTATATCGGCCATCAGACCTTTGTTTTGTTGAATGGTTTGAGCCGTACAGGTCGCCGTTACTTCACGTTCCATATCTTCGCGCGTATCACTGTGTTCGAGTGTTGAAGAAGATTCAATTATTTCAGGGTAAAGATGGCCAAGGTCATGTGCATGGGCGCCCAAGCTCGCTGTAAAATCAAGAGCTTCTTGTCTCTGCAGTAATTTTGCCAAAGCACTATTAAGTGCAGTGTCGCGTACTATATCCAGGCGCCCTGTCGCTTGTAGTCGTTCAAGAGACGGCAAATTAGTGCGTCCAAAATATAAAACGTTCGAATAAACAAGTGAAGTGCATTCCGCCTGAGTAAGCTCGCGCATTGGCGCCAAGCCGAATAAAATATTTGTCGTTTCGGCAAGAATATTCGCATAGCTGGTACGTTTGCCAACGATATTGGCTGCAAGTAGCTCTGTCTCTGTTATTTCTGTATGGAGGGCATGAATAATGGTGGTTTCGTCTCGCCTGTCTTGTCGGTCATTGCTCCAATTGGAAACTTGCAAGCCAATGAATACACCGCCAACAACGATGAAAAAATCTAAAAATACCGCGAACCAGTTTTGGTCGCGCACATGTTTTGTTATACTGCGTAATAGNATCCCCAGCTCCCCGTTTTTGGGTTTCTAGCAATTCTAGGGCAGGTTGTCTGTAATAACTTTGAGAATGCGAACGACCAGTTTTGACCAAGGTAATGTGAGCTCACGCTTGTCCAGTCGCGGGATTTTGGTTAAAACTATGAGGATGTCATGTTGGTGACGGGTTCGTGCCGTGTGTTGTCGTCTCCGTGTNGTGGTAAACGCATCTCCAATCCGCCATTAGGTTTGTGTCAGCGGATGAAAGGAAAAACCGATGAGTATTCAAAAACGACGTTTAGATAGTGGGTGGTCACAAGAATACCTCGCCCTACATTCCGGCCTTAGTGTGCGTACTATTCAGCGCATTGAAAAAGGGAAACGTGCCAGTCTTGAATCTTTAAAGTGCCTAGCCGCTGTTTTTGAAACCAGTGTCAGCAAACTTGTACAGGAGCAAACCATGACCAATACACAAACAACGAACCAACACTTTATCGACCAAGTAGAAAAAGAAGCCATAGCCTATGTTCAAAATTTGAAAGCATTTCATATGAACTGGATAACGTTCACTATAATAATACCCCTCNTATATATCTTGAACATGAAACTCAGCCCAGAATTTCTTTGGGTTCTGATTGTTAGGTCTCGCTTGGGGATTTGCTATTGTACTGCACGCCCTCGTCATGTTTGGCCTGTTCTCCGTATTTGGTGGAAAATGGGAACAAAGAGAATTTCAAAAGCGAATGAAATAGTGCTTTAACCAAAGAAAAATATTGGCTCGGTGTTTAATGTTAGCATCGAGCCAATGCATGCCATTGGACTTTTCCCCGAGTGTTTTTTAACTCTCTATCTTAGCAAATGAAACAATTATTCTCTGCTTCGGTTCCCAAAAANCATACATAATGATCCGGAAATAAAAACCACAATACGGTCAATATTAATTAGGGGCTATGTTTTGACATCAATCTTGGCTATAAGATAGTTCGACTAGAACAAACACATTGTTGGGGGAAATTGAATCATGCGGATGATTGCATATTTTAGATTTTTAAATCTTGTAGTGTTGGGTTTTATCCTATTGGCACCAGTACCGCAAACACCTTTCATTTCAACCGCCCTAGCAGGTGAAAAAGTCAAGAAAGTCAAACCTCCGAAAGTCAAGCGTCGCCCGAACTTGTCATATCGCCCGAATATCGCACGCCTTCCCACCAAATACTCCGGCACAGTTGGCGTGTTAGCAATTCGTGATAAGCGAGCTATGAAATTTTACGGTGGCGAAGACGGCTATTTTTCAGAAGGTGTTTTGCAAACTCTTTCGAACACCCTGTATCTCGAAATCAAAGCGGGCAGGTCTTTCGCAGGCGTAAAAAAAATACCAAATGTACATGACCAAAAAATCGACCGCAAAGAGATTAAAAATCTAGCGGCGCAACAGGGTGTTGACTATATTTTCATCGCCGATTTAACGGCTTTTAATATGCTGCGCAAGAAAATGCGGAAAAACAAAAAGGGCTTGGACTTTAAAATTAATATTAAGTTTGGACTGGTTGGGCAATTGATTGACGCCAACACGGGCGCGATCCTTTGGAGCGAACCGATTGCCCGGGCAGATGGGACGCTTAACACAGACAAAAGAATTTCCGCTGAAGATTATGGCCCAAGTTCTAAACGGGCTATACAGAGCGGGTTTGACGATTTGAAAATGTCCATACGAACGTTAGGTCTGGAGATTAATCAATGAGATATGTAACATTATTTTTAGTGGCATTTAGTTTATCGGTATCGGTATCGGTATTGGCAACGGCTAAAGAAGATAAATATTTGGCGGCGCTTAGCAATCAATTGAACTTCCGAGAAGCGAGCAGCTATGCCTTTCATACAAACAACCGCAACATCGAAATCGGCGTCGAACGTATCGATAAGGACGGGATGAAACGCTTGCTTGGCAATAACACAAAAAAATACACACCTTTTGATGTTGCAGTTACCAATAACACCAAATTCAGGATATACATTAATCAGATTGTGGTGAGTAATGCCAATAATCATGCTTACCCGAAAATAGATCTCAGCGACGTCCATGATGCCATAGACCCCGGTGGTAAAGGTAATAAGGATGACATGCGTGATGCAGCTCTACGAAATAATTTATTTAATAAAGCAATGGCACATACAATCCTGTCTCCGGGTGAAACTGTGCAGGGCATTGTATTTGTTAAAAGCAAACATCTGGATGAAGGGGCTCTCTTACTCTTGCAAATTCAAAATATGAAACGGGTTGCATTTATGGATTTTAATGCCCCGCTAAACAAATAGGGCTTGATTATGAACTCATTTTATAAATGGACCCTAGCTTTTGGTGTTTCTATTGTGGCCTTGGTGAACACAGCATTTGCTGCTGATCAATGTACGCTCGACGTTTATGACATTAAGTTCAAAAATGAAGTTCGTAAGCTCGCAATTAAAAACAATAAGGCCAGACAAAACTTTGATTCTTTGAAAGACAACTTTGGTCTCCACAAAATGGCAGTTGATCTTGCTGACAATATGCAGGCTGGTAAGTATGTTGAAGAGCTTAAATTTATCCACTCGTGGAAGGATACAGACAAAGCAATCTCGCTTAATACTAAAAGTGCAAATTTCAGCCAATGGCAAACAAAAATATCTCCAGCAGGGCAGCCGAGTATAATTTCTGATTTGGGGAAGACAATGAAAGGCGCTGGAGACACTCTATTGGGCTTATCGCTCGCCGTAAATGCCTATGACGCATTCACAGGGGATGAAAAGGCTTCCAAAGCTGCTGCTGTCGATATTTATAAGTTTGCAATGGGTGAGGCCGCCGCCAAATACGGATCGCAGACATTAGGGTTGGCATTAGTTGGTGTGTCTTTTATGGATTACGCCCTCAATCAATATATGAAAACGGCTTATGTTAAGTATGAAGATTATTGGTGGGAAGGCTATGATAAATATCTAAAGCGGACATACACACGGTCCAGTTGGGCAAGACTGTATTCAACCAAAGGACAAGCAGGTGTCGATGCAAGATTGCGGGAGTTTTGGAAAAATGCCTATCTCGAAGTTGGTACCCACAATCAAGGTAAAAACTCTCTAGCTACAGCAGCTGATGCGTTGGCTTTGGTTGACTATCCTGAACCATTTGCTGCTCGCTATATGACCGAAACCCTCGCTCCTGGATTAAAGCAGTATTACGCAGACAAAGCGGCTGATGCTGAAATGGACATGGAAATGACACTCATGCGAAGCTGCGATAGGCTTATGCGCCAAATGGGGGAGGTAGAGACTCTAAAGAAAGTTATTGATGCTGCCAGAGTTGAAATTGACCTAAGAGCCAAACAGGGCAGTAAAGATAAAATTGATGCGGAGGATGCCGATNCAAAGGCTGCTGCTGATGCGAAGGCTCAAGCTGATGCAGAGGCTATAATTGCAAAATACCGACAGTATATCTATGACGGTATGGATAATAACACTCTTATTCTACCATTAAATATGTCCGCTGAAGATGCTTTTAAAATCGGGATGAGGGACGTTGACGCCGGACTAGATTTTTATGCGGCTATTGATTATCTTGGCGTACTAGGTCGTCAGCAGGCTTTAGAACAAGAAAGCAACTCAAAGCTAGCTTTGCCTCAAATTCAGGACATGCTTGAAGAATNTGCTATACCAACAGAGCCATCCACTGAAATTCCTACAGAAAAATCAGCCATTGTCACCGTTCCAACTTCACTGTCAGAGCCATCGACAGAGCCTAAACCACTGGCAGGATATAATGATGGTGCGGGAAATAAAGATTTGCTGGCACTTCTCCCGGACTATCTTGCTGCAGATGAACGTGGAGAGCTTTCAGCTCAAGGTAAAGACGAACTGGCCTACTTACTCCGCATCCAAAAAAATGTTCAGGACAACAGTACGGCGAACCCTACACAAGAAGAAGCAAGTGACGATGATTGGGGNGATGTTGATGAGATTGACGGTGTGATTTACTCGGTCGCCAGCGAAGAAGAAAAGTGGATAATACGCGACAAAATGGCGGCACAACAAGCTGCTGATCAAGCACGTTCTGATGCATTGGCAGGACAATCATATGTTGCTATCGAACAACAGCGTGCCGAAGAAGCGCAAATTAGGGAAGAAAAAAGACGCCAATTTGCGGCTGCCATGCAAGAAATTTCAGCCGGCTTGACACAGGCGGCGGCTCAAATTCGTGAAGCTGACCAGCAGAGCAGTGCCGCTATCCAGCAAAACAACCAAGCATATAATAACATATTCAATCAGGCCAATGAGCAAAACCTATTCATGAATAAATGCATAGCCAGTATTAAACCCACACCAGGGTTCCCCACTCTGGATCCGAATGCGAACCGAATGGCATGTGCCGACAAATACCGCAGAAATCAAACAGGAGGCAGCAAAAATGGTGATTCCTATTCAGAGCTTCTGAAAAAACAACAAGAAGAAACGAGGCGCAGAAGAATTGATGAACAGCAACAACTTATCGCTGAACAGAAAATGGCAAGACAACAAGCCCTGGAGCGGGCAAGCGCGCAGAAACAATGTTCCTGCTACAATCAAGGCAGGCAGGCAGGAGTAAGCTTTGCGGCTGACCCTAAAAATAAAAACACCGTGATCAACACATCCAAAAGGCCTTCCACGTGCCGGGCGCACATCGTGATGGGTGATGAAGTGCCGTGGCATGATGGTTTTTTTGATGGTAAATACGGTAACAGCAATAATGCTGTAAGGCGCGACGGCAAAAGATGGTGTAGGTTTGGCGGTTAATGCCTTTGCAAATCACAGTGACAATGGTCGAGGTGCAACCATTCGAGGTGGCTTAGAGTAAATGCCGGGTTCACCCTTTATCTGGGCCCTGCATTGCGCGCCGGAGTGTGAGTGAAAAGGCGGGAAGATTAAAGATGTCCTTGCACAGGGTTCATCTATTGCCTTCGAAAGTGAAGCGGTTTATTAAGATGCTTACTCGGCATCCAACGATAATATATCCATATATGGTCGATTTTTTATACACCGAAACAGGGAACTAATATGTCTGATAGTGCAACAAAGTCATTGCCTAACAAAATTCTAAAAGATCCGCTTTTTCATTTTCTGATCTTGGGTGGTTTGCTGTTTGGGGCTGTTTCGATTTGGGGAACGGGGATTAAAACTCAAGACGAAATCGTGATAACGCCAGCTGGGCAGCAACATCTGGCAGACTTGTTTGCGTTGACATGGCAGAGACAACCGAGCACTGATGAGCTTAAGAATTTGGTCGAAGAGCACATTAAGGAAGAAGTGTATTACCGCGAAGCGTTAGCACTAGGGCTTGATGATAATGATACCATAGTCCGCCGCCGTTTGCGCCAAAAATTGGAGTTTATGCAAGAAGATTTGTCCGGCCTAAAAGAACCAACAGATAATGAGCTTAGAGCGTATTTTTCCGACCACAAAGACCAATATAAAACCGACCATATTTTGTCATTCAAGCAAGTCTTGGTGTCCTCTAAAAAGCTTGATGCGGATGCTGTGGCCGAATTACAAATCGAGGATAAGCTGGCTTCTGGCGTTGCGCCGGAAAGTTTAAGCCGTTCCAGCTTGCTCCCTGTGTCTATGAATCTCGAAAGCGTAAGGTCTATTACGAACACATTTGGTTCGGACTTTACGGAGCAAGTATCGGGTATGGGAACCCACAAATGGGCTGGCCCTGTTTACTCAGGTTTTGGCACACACTTTGTCAATGTCAGCCTCAATCAATCCGCAACACTTCTCACATTCGAGCAAGCCAAAAACAAGGTGAGTGTAGACTTCACGCAGTCTCAAAGGGAGGCATCCGCAGCCAGTTATTACAAAAGTTTACGCGGCCAATACAATATTCTCATTGAGAAAGCAGAATAATGTTCAGGGCAATCTTTATTCTCCTGACTGTTTTCCTCGGCGTGCTCATAGCACCGCTGGCAAATGCCCATGAGCTTCGCCCGGCGTTTTTATCCATCACAGAAACTGCAGATGTTACTGAAACTCTTGGGGCAGAATATAGTGTCTTGTGGAAAACGCCCGCGCTCGGTGAAAAGCAATTGGCGCTTAAGGCAAATTTCCCACAGACCTGCAAAATCTCTGACGGTATGCGCCGTATTGAAGAAAATAAATTCGCTATCGAAACATGGACTTTGACTTGCCCACAATCCCTGCGCGGACAATCTCTCAATGTAGGCGGGCTTGAAAAAACGCTGACCGATGTATTGGTGAGAACCAAATGGGCTGACGGGGAAAGTTTCACNGCGCGTCTTACGCCTGATAAAACGCAGCTCGATTTTGAGCAGGCGCAGTCGCAAGGCGGGGTCATGAAAACTTATTTCCTCCTCGGGCTCGGGCACATCCTCGGCGGTATTGATCACTTGCTGTTTGTGTTGGCGGTTATGTTGTTGGTGACACGAGGTCGGAAATTATTTTTTGCAATTACGGCTTTTACATTAGGTCATAGTGTAACCTTGGCTTTGGCAACACTGGATATTGTTCGGTTGGAGCCAAGCCTCGTAGAAACCCTCATTGCTATGAGTATTGTTTTGATGGCTTATGAGGCGGCGCGGCGTTGGCATTGGGGTAGGCGTGGTCAATCTGGCTTGACCTTGGAATATCCGTGGCTGGTTACATTTAGTTTTGGTCTTTTGCACGGCTTCGGGTTTGCGGGTGCATTGCGCGCTATTGGGTTGCCACAAACCGATCTGCCTGCCGCACTTCTTTTCTTTAATGTTGGTGTGGAGGCTGGGCAGCTCTTGTTTATTGCTGTGGTTGTCCTGATTGCATCTTTGCCGTTTATTAAACGCGCAAAAGGATCCACCGGATTTATGACATTGGCAAGTTACGGGATTGGGGTCGTTGCCGTGTTTTGGATGCTGCAACGGGCGCTGCCAATTTTGCAACATCTAACAATCTAGCTTATTTCTTAGAATATTTTCCCTGGGTTTAAAATGCCGTTTGGATCTAGCATCTGTTTGAATTTTTTCATCAGGGCGATCTCTTCGCTAGAGCGCGACACTGCAAGATAGTCTTTTTTCTCTAAGCCAATCCCGTGTTCGGCAGAAACGGAGCCGCCTATTTTTTGCAAAGGCTGATAGACCATTTTTTTGATGGTGGCCAACGTGGCTTCACTACCGTTACCGACAGAAACAATAACATGAAGATTGCCGTCACCCAGATGTCCGAATACGATTGTGTTGGCGGCCTCACCCCAAGTCTCAAAAACCTTTTCCTGTAAGTCTGTGATATAGGCATCCATATGTTTGATGGGCAAGCTTACATCAAACACCGNGCCCGGCATCAGTGCGATTGTCAGGCCCTCAATATCTTCACGGATATTCCAGATGGCTTGTGTTTGGGTTTTTGATTGGGCGAGGACAGCATCAACCAACAGTTCTTTTTCCGCTGCTATTTCCAGTGCAGCAGAAAATTGCGCGCTATCGCGTTCAGGGTGTGCGCCTTGTTGCTCCACCACAATATAATAAGCGTAATCAGCAGGTAGGGGCGGCGTATGACGGCCAGATTTTACGGCAATGAGTTGGTAATGATCCTGCCACATAACCTCGAAAGCAGTCAGACTACCCGAAAGCTGTTCACCCATAAGAGCAAAAAAACCGGTTAACATTTCAAACGAGTCTACCGCCACCAATGCCGTATTTGTGCTCAGCGCGCAGGGATGTAACCGCAAGACGGCGCGGGTTACAATCCCGAGCGTGCCTTCACTGCCAATAAATAAGTGTTTGAGGTCATAGCCGGTGTTGTTTTTCAGCAGAGAATTCATAGAGCTTATTATGGTGCCGTCGGCTAAAACCACTTCAAGGCCAAGCACTTGCTCACGCATCATCCCGTAGCGCAAAACCTGATTGCCACCTGCATTGGTCGCGATATTACCGCCAATCGTACACGATCCCCTTGCGCCCAGATCGAGAGCAAATTGCAAGCCTGCATTTGCGGCTTCTTCTTGTACTTTTTGTAGTGGTGCTCCCGCCTGTGCAATGATTGTTTTGCCGATGGGGTCAATGTCTTCAATGTCGGCCATACGCTCAAGGGAGAGCAAAATATCGCCTGATGTGGAATCCGTACCGTGTACCAAACCGGTTAACCCGCCCAGTGCAATAATGCTTTGTCCCGCTTCATTACAAGCTTTCAGAACTTCTGAGACTTCTTGGGTGGAGGTCGGACGTACAATTGCCAGAGCCTGACGGTTGCCTTGTCCCATCCAATTCAGAGGGCGCGCCGATACATCGTCGCCCGTCAGTAAACCGTTGTCGCCAACTATAACCTTTAGCGTCTGTAACAGCTTTTCCATGTTAACCCTTGTCTAAAATCTCACTTGAAATATCGGTGATGCTTGGCGCCCCGGTAAGTGCCATGCTGACATTCATTTCGGCTTTGAACGTCCTGAGTAAAGCGTCGAGGCCAGCTTGACCACGTGCAGCCAACGCCCAAATCCACGGTCTGCCTATCAGGGCGGTTTGCGCACCATTGGCAACCGCTTTAACAATGTCCTGACCACTGCGTACACCGCCGTCCATGATGATGGTGGTATTATCGCCAACGGCATCTCTGATTTTTGAGGTCATATTGATGGATGAGGAAACACCGTCCAATTGCCGTCCGCCGTGGTTGGAAATCACAATACCGTCTGCACCTGCCGCCACAGCGGCTTTGGCGTCTTCGGTGCTGAGAATGCCTTTAATAATTAGATTGCCGTCCCAGATAGAACGGAGCCATTCAATGTCTTTCCAGGTACAAGATGGATCGAATTGTGCGTCGACCCATGCTTTGAAATCAACAATAGATTTGGCGCTCGGCACAAAATCAGCCAAATTGCCGAATGTATGCGGCTTGCCTTTTACGCCAACATCAAGCGCCCATGCAGGGTGGGTCGGATATTCAAGACTGGCGCGCAATTTACTTAGCCCACTAAGGCCACCTGCCATGCCATTGCGTACATCTCTGTAGCGTGCGCCGACAACGGCCAAGTCTACAGTAAAGACAAGCGTCTTACAGCCTGCCGCTTTGGCACGATCCAGTAGTCCCGTCACATAAGCACGGTCACGCATCATATACAGTTGAAACCAAAATGGTTTGGTTGCGGCTTCGGCGACTTCCTCTAGTGAGCAAATAGAAACGGTTGAGAGACAAAAGGGGAT
>JGI24724J26744_10002603_pt1 | contig 11942 bp, 11 predicted proteins | sample Cruoilmetagenom7_FD_26744 | JGI IMG/M metagenome (IMG submission 26744)
CACAATACCCTCTAATCCACCAATTTCTGGTGAAGAGACAACAAACCAAGCCAACATAAAGCTACCAATCATGGCCAAGGTGAATTGTAAAACATCAACAATGGCTATGCCACGTAGTCCAGAAATGGTCGAGTAGAAGGTAACAAACAACATCAATCCTGATACAACAAAGAATGATTGGTCAGCCGTTAACCCCAATAACACTTGTACAATTGAAATCATCGCCAAGTTAACCCATCCGATAACAAGCGCATTCATAAACAAGCCAAGATAAACGCCTTTAAATTTTCTTAAAAACTTTGCAGCAGGGCCAGAATATCGTAATTCAATTAATTCAGCTTCTGTCAAAACACCTGAACGGTGCCATAATTTTGCAAAGAAAATAGCAGTCAACAAACCGCCAGCTAAAGCATTCCACCAAATCCAATTACCCGAAATTCCGCTAATTGCAACAATTTCAGCAACGGCCAAAGGTGTATCGGCAGCAAAGGTAGTGGCCACCATGGAAATACCTGCCACATACCAAGGCAAGTCACGACCACCTAGAAAGTAATCGTTCAGGTTCTGAATTTTCTGTTTGTGAAATTGGGTACTTAAATACCAGCTCAAAGCCATAAAAGCGATGATGATTGACCAATCTATCCAGTTTAAAATCATAGTTTTCTCTTCTTGTTACGTGGTTTCGTTTAATGCTGCCAAGGAACACAGGGGTTCGCAGAGGAATCGCAGAGTTACACGGAGGAAGAATATGCCATTAATTGAAATTAGTATTTAGTTTAGAAAGAGTTGATGATTTGACATTGTAGATATAAAAATCTTTCTCTGTATTATCTTCCTTTTCAATTAAAAGTTTATTATCTCCAATAAGTTCATATCTTTGAATGTTTTCAATTACCAAATTAACATCATCTCCTTTATAAGAGGACAAATACAAAGATTTACTATCATCTTCAGATAAAAACCCATCATTATTAGTATCAGAATGTATAACTAAATAAATATTTTTACTTAATGAATAACCGGTATTTTTTAAATTTTCATCGTCCGAAAGCGTATATCTTTGTATCAAAAGATCATTAATAAAAAGTTTTTGATTATGTCCATGCTCATCAACAAAAATAAAATTAACTGTTTCTTTACCATCATCTCTTGAAGAAAAGAGATTAAACGTTTTGGATGGTCGGTTGTGTTGTTTACTGTTTATTGTATTAGCAAGAATTNTAATTACATGAATATCTTTAGTAAAAGAAAGATATTGTTTAGAATTTTTAACGACTTTTGTTGAATCATCTATGGAGTTCTCAATCAATTGTACTCTAGGCCTTTCATACTTTGAGGGAAATAAAAATGGGTAAGCAGTCATTAAAACAAATCCTATAATTATTATTATCGCAAGAAAAAATAAAATCTGATTTGCCTTACTTATAAAATCAACTGCCTTTTTAAACATAAATTATTACCTTTGTGTAATTTTGTGCCTTCTTTGCGTTTTTTGTGATACTAAAACATACACATTTGGTGGTGCTAGTCAAAATCATTTATCCTTGCTTTCTTTGTTTGGAAAAGAGTCTGGGATTTCTTTGATATAAATATCCTGTTTGTTGTAGGGTATTTCTATACCTAGTTCGTTGAACTTATTGTAAACTGACATATGCAGTGAATGAGTAACGCTGCCACGGAGTACGGGTTCTTCGATCCAGCAAAGTAATTCAAAGTTGAGGGCGGATTCACCAAATCCACGCAATCGGACTCTGGGTTCAGGTGTTTCACAAACGTTCTCGTTATCTAAGCCAATTTGTTTAAGAACGTCACAAATTTGATTGACATCACTGCCATAGGCGACGCCTACTTTTATTCTAATGCGAAATTTTTCCCAACGGCCGGCGCTTTGATTTTGAATTTTTGCATTACCTATGACAGCATTCGGTACAGTAATTTCTACATCATCACGGGTTAATATTCGAGTTGATCGAATACCAACATTTGTGACCATGCCACGCTCTCCAGAATTTAACACAACAAAGTCACCGACTTTATAGGGTGTATCGGCGATAATAAAAAATCCCGAGAATAAATTAGATAAAGTATCTTTGGCAGCAAAACCAACGGCTATACCGATAACACCAGCGGAGGCTAACCAAGCAGTTGGATCAATTCCCCATATCAATAATATAAAATAAGAACCGGCGGCTACTAGCGCAATTTTTCCAATTAAATCAAACAATGGGACGGTTTTTCTTTGTATCATTTTGTATTTGTTACGAAGATCGCTTAATACCCGAAGTAACAAGTGTAAAATTTTAAAACCACGCGCCATCCACATGAAAACCATTATTGTTAATAATATATGAGCGGTTGTAATTTTGAGTGAATTAGATATATCTAAACTTTTAGTAGCGACTATTAAAAAGAAGAAAAACACTGTGAGAAATATGGGTCGTTTAAGTAGTGCAACAAGTTCATCATCCAATTGAGTACGTGTTCTTTTGGTTAATTGTGTTGCACTGCGTGTTAGTACAAATTGAATAATCTTGCCCACAATATATCCAATACTAACAATAATAAAGAATTTCAAAAGAGGAATAGATTGCAATTGATTCCAATAAGGTTGCCAAGAATCAGGAAGGTAGTCTGCGAAAGTTCCTATTAAATTAGTCACTTCTACAGAGGGAGGGTTTGCTGGTTCGCTTACTGGAGCTTGTATTTTAAAAATATTCATGAATAAATTATACAAGAGAATTTAAATATCTCTATGGAGGAATTCTAAATCAATGAAATTAGCGTAAAAATCACAAACTCTTCGCGGATAAAAATTAATTAATTAATCAGAAAGCCATGATATAATGGTATTTTTTAAATGATCGAGGGGATTATGGCTTTTGTATTTATTATAACTTTATTAATCATTGGTGCTGTAGCTGCAGCTGGTTTTGTAGAGAATAAAATTCCACAAAGTAAAACAGGATTGGATTTTATTAAACCACATTCAGAATGGATTGGATTGGTTTCTTTGGTATTGGGTATATATTGGATATTCAAAATATTATTCAATTTAGGTATCATGCTTAAGTATAAATTTGTCATGACTTTAATCTTGATTGCTTCTTATTTATTATTAATTATCATTGGTTTTCTTTTAGCACAGCCTTTAATTATGCAATTGATAGGCAAGAACAAAAATGTCACTGATGTGACTGACAAGATGAAAGCAAAATTTGCACCACTAACAGAAAAACTAGGCTTAGCAGCCATAGCAGCGGGCTTAATTAATTTGTTGCTTTTTATTACTTAATTTATTAAATTAACTAACGATGCGGTTTAATTTAAAACCGCATCGTTAGTTAGTAAAATAAATTATTTCCAATTATTTCCAATTCCAATTTTCTAAAGTTTCAACAAACACACTTAAAAATTGATTGCATTGTTGGGCATCTAATACCCTGTGATCAATGGTCAAAGTCACATAACACATGGGCTTAATGAGCATAACATCTTCTCCTTCAAATTCTTTGACAACTACCCTTTTTTCCATTTTCCCTAAGCCTAAAATAGCCGATTGTGGTTGATTAATAATAATCGGGGTGGCAATTAAAGAACCACTGACACCATGATTAGATATAGTAAATGTTCCATCTTGAACATCTTTGGGTTTCAGTTTTTTACTTCGAGCCTTGTTAGTTAATCTCGTGAGTTCTTTGGATATTGAAAATAAATCACGGTCTTCACAATTCTTTAATACGGGTACAATGAGTCCATCATCATTGAGAGCTGTGCCAATACCAATATTAATGTTGTTAAATACTTCTATACTGTCTTTGTGCAGTTGAGAATTAATAAGAGGTTGTTCTTTTATAGCAATAGCTGAAGCAGCAATGAAATAGCTAGTAAAAGTCAGGTTTGCCCCTTTTGCTGCAAAATCAGGTTTGTTTAATTTACGGTGGTTAATAATGGCCGATAAATCAAGGTTGAACACAGATGTCACATGTGGCGCAGTGTGTAATAAACTGTCAACCATGTGATTGGCTATACTTCTGCGCATATTGCTTATTGGTTGATGGTTGCTAGATACACCTGTCTTGGGTTGCGGTGTTTTTAAATAATTTTCAATATCTCTGCTGGTGACTCTGTGGTTTTTGCCTGTACCATTAATGTTGTTAATGTTGATAGTGTGTTTTGTTAGCAATCTTCTGACAGATGGGCTGATAAATTTACTTGAATTATTTTTGTTGGTTGTTTCGCTNTCGTCAGGCTCTTTTAATAATTCATNTTCAATGGCAAGTGAGGGTTTTTTCTCTTCAATAGCATTAATTGATTTTACACTGTCATCAATTCGTCCAATAATGTTTGTTCCCGAAACTTCATCGTCTGGATTTAACAATTTTTCAATCAATACTCCACTAGCCGGTGCGATGATTTCCATCATGACTTTATCGGTTTCTAATTCAAGAATGGGTTGGTTGATGATTACCGTATCACCTTCTGAAATCAGCCATTGACTTATGACGGCCTTGGTTCCTTCAACTTTATCTTCACCTAGTTTTATATCTACTAATGCCATTATGCGTTATCCAATTGATTAATAGCGGCTAAGATTTTGGCTGGCGTTGGCACAACTGAATCCATTAAGTTAGGTTCGTGTGGATTACCGATATCTGGCATAGCTAATCTTTGGATAGGGGCATCGAGATGATAGAAGGCTTCGTTGGCAAGTACTGCTGCAATTTCAGCTCCGAATCCTGCTGAAATATTATCTTCGTGTACAATTAAACAACGGTTGGTTTTTTTAACAGATTCTATAATCATCTCTTTATCCCATGGTCTAATGGTTCGAAGGTCGATTAAATCAATATCTAAACCAGATTGTTCAACAGCTTTTTGGCAGCGAGCAACCATGCCGCCCCAAGTGACTAATGTTAATCGGCTACCTTCTGTATTTTTTTGCCTTTCCCAAATGGAATAATGTATTGGTCACCAGGATATTCTCTTCTTGCCCAAATATCATCTAACATTTTACGGTGCTCAAAAAATATCGTTGGGTTGTTATCCCTTAAAGCATACCTTAATAAACCAACAGCATCTTCAGCATTTGATGGCATGGCAACTTGCCAACCTATGGCATGTACCCACTTAACTTCGGCAGTTTGAGAGTGCCAAGGATCACCGCATCCAAAATAACCACCAGCCATTCGTACCACCATTGGTGCGGCAAACCTGTTATTTGTACGCCAACGCATAGAACCGATGTCATTTAGCTGCTCTTCTGCTGGGTCAGCATATTTTCTAAATTGAATTTCAGGAACAGGCAGCAATCCTGCTAGTGCCATGCCTTGTGAACGACCTATGATTCCTTCTTCAGATAAACTTGTATTGAAAACACGGTCTTCTCCGTATTTTTGTTGTAAGCCCAAAGTGACTGCATGAACACCGCCTTTTTTGCCAACATCTTCGCCAAATAATGCCATTTTTTTATTGGTCTTTAGTTCAAAGTNTAAGGTTTTTCTAATCGCTGTCACCATGTTTATACGGCCCGGTTCAATTATTTTTTCTCTTGAAGTGGGCGGGAAAACTGGGTTAGATAAGTGTATGCCACCTTGCTGTTGTAATTGCATCTCACCTTTTTCGTCGTATTCACAAAAGGTGTTGAGTGTAATATTATCTGGGTTAGCAAATGGTTTGTTATCAGCTTTTATTAAGGCCTGATTGACAATTTTTTTAGCGTTATTTTCGAAGTCTTGCCATTTTTGTTCTGACATTAAGGTTTGTGCTATCAGGTATTTTTTCAACTTTGGTAAGGGGTCATGTTGTTGCTCAAAAGCAATGCGTTGTTTTGTTTTATAGGTTTGAGTATCTTGCGCAGAATGTCCGTTTAATCGAGGAACAGTTAATCGCAATAACACAGGCTTGCGTTCTACTCGCACAACATGATGNGCTTTGGCGACTAAATCGGCAGTTTGTTCGGGATTGGTTCCATCACCACTAAAAATTGTAAGTCCTTTGAAACTTTCTAGGTTCTTAGCAATATTGCCACCTGGTGTTTGAAAATCTGATGGAACCGAAATGCCATAACCATTATCCTCGATGTAAAATAGTTGGGGCAATTGTTGAGTTGTTGCAATAGTAATTGCTGACCAAAATCCATTAGTTGCAACAGAGCCATCTCCACCTAATACAAGTCCAATAGCATCTTTCCATTTGTGATTATTCAATACTTTGGCATGATAATTTGCCGCTTGAGCCCAGCCTGACACGGGTGTATATTGAGCGCCAACTCCACCTGACATGGGTAGAATACATGCACCGTCATGTTTGGGGTTATTGAATACAACTCCAATATCTCTGCCATCAGAAAAGCCACCCATCTTCATCATTGAAGCTTCCAAAGCTTGTTGTGGAGGNAGTCCCATAGCTAACAATAATGGTCTGGAACGATAATACCCAGAAACAGCGTCTTTCTCACCAATCAAGCATTGGCCAAGAATAATCTGTGCCATATCATGACCGCGAGCGGAGAATTGATAGAGCACTTTTTTATTCTTAACTAAAGTGAACTCTTCTAGATCGTCTAACTCTCTTGATATTAAAAGTTTGTTGACAATTTCATTCCAATCAAAGGCGAAATTTGANGTGATTTGTTCGGCNGTATTCATCTATATTATCGTTTATATTTTTTAGTCAGCTATTATGGGGTAATAGAAAAGAAATGTGCTTGCTAAATATATCGATATAAATACTATATAAGCAATATAACGTATGTATAATGGCCTATATTAAAATTATATTATAACAAAATGGATAAATACGACATTAAAATCTTGGAAGCTATTCAGCAAAATGGCCGAATTTCTAATAAAGATTTAGCAAAATTAGTTAACCTGTCTCCAGCACCTTGTTGGCGTCGAATGCAGTCTTTAGAAAAAAACGGACACATAAAAAAATATACAGCTTTGTTGAATCATGAAAAAATAGGATTGACGATTACGGCATTTGCTCATGTTAGTTTAGACGATCACCACGAAAAAACAGTCAAATCCTTTGATAAAGCTATAGCAGATTGGCCCGAAGTGCAGGAATGCCACGCGACTTCAGGAGGCTATGATTATTTGTTGAAGATAACAACAGTAGATATGCAGGCTTATAACAACTTTATGTATGATAATTTGCTTAAGTTAAAAGCCATACGTTCTGTCAATACTAGCTTCTCTATGAAACAAAAGAAAATGTCAACTCAATTGCCTTTAACGCATTTATTGTCATAACTATTAAGATCGCTAAGAAACGGTCTTAATAGTTATAATATGGCTTAATTTTATTTAAACNTATAACCTAAATTAACAGCAAATAAAGTATCGGTGTTATGGAAACCAACAGGAACGTCTGTATTGTGTTTGATTTGATGTACAAAATTAACATTAACCTTATCACTGACTTTCAGTGAAAAACCGGCGTCATTTTGAGCAAAGGTATTATCGCTAGTAGACTCAATAACCAATACATCAAGAAACTTCATAGTGTCTGTAATTTGACGCATATAATCAAGTTTTCCTGTAAAAGCAATGCCAGCATCTTCTGATCTATCAAGGTCATAGGCGACAGTTTTATAACCAACACCAACCTCAGTGATTAATTTTTTAAGATCAGTGTCATAANATTTATGCCCCCAACCAGCGCCAGAAGTGATNGTGTAATCAAAAGCAGTGAAATTATCTTTNTCATATCTTGAGCCATAAAAAACATAATCATTGTCATCGAATTTATAACCTGTTTTAGTCGAGAGAACATATCTTTCAGCAGTATCAATGTCATTTGATGAGGCACGTAATATATCAAGACCAAGCTCATTTATCCATTTCTCTGTTTCGCGTTTAACTTTTAAACCCGCTGTTAAGTTTTCTGTATCACTGTTTCCACCAGTTGTAGAAAAACCTAAGTAACCTGTAGATCCAGCCCATACACTTTTGGGTTCGTCATCTGCTACTGCATGACTCATAAAGCCTAAAAACAACCCTGTCAATAAAATTGAATTTTTCATAAAGTCCTCTTTGTTAAAATTTAAACGCGCATAATAAGGTTTATATCACTTAAATTCAACCGTGAGTAGGTTTCAATGAGCCCATTTTTTGTTAAATTTAGTGAAATTCGTGTAGTATCATGTATTATTCAATCATCTTCACAACATTACTCGATATGCAAAAAATTAAATATACTCTACTATTCACCTTGCTTAGTATCACAACTATTGGTTTTGGCGACGTTTTAAATTTAACATCAGAGCAATTGATAGAAGCACAGAAAATTGGAACGGTTGTTATTGATATTCGCACACCTGAAGAATGGGTTGATACAGGGACAATAAAAGGTGCTGAAAAGATTATGTTTTTTGATCAACAACGAAAACCATTAATAGACGAATTTATGAAAGCTTTTGAAAAAATTGTCACCAGTAAAGATCAACCATTTATTTTGGTTTGTCGATCAGGATCAAGNACCAATGCTGTCAGCAATTTTTTAAAAGGAAAACTAGGCTACAAAAATGCAGCTCATTTGGTCAAAGGTATGAATCAATGGATTGCTGAAAGGCGAGAATTGGAAAAACACACTATACTTAACTAGCTTGATTATGATATTGTAAAATTTAAGGAGTAACTTAAATTTTACAATATCACCTTTATATAAAATTTACATATTTTCCAATTTAACCAGCTGGTCTTTTAATTCTTCAAGCTTATGCTCATTGGCTGCTAAAGTATCGCGTTCTTTATTGACCACANTTTCTGGGGCTGAGTTGACAAATTTCTCATTTTTCAACTTACCTGAGCTTCGGGCAATTTCTTTGTTGGCGGTTTCAATGAGTTTATTCACGCGTTCAATTTCTGCATCAACATCAATTAAGCCAGCTAATGGAATATTGACTTTCATTTCACCAATCAGAGCCACAGCAGATTCGGGGGCTGTTTCACCCTCTTTTAAAACGGCTATGCTTTCGAGTTGTGCCATGGTTTTCAACAATTCTTCATTGTTGGACAATACACTTAAATCATTCTCTGAAGTATTTTCTAGAATAATAGCAAGTGGTTTACGTGGTGAAATGTTCATTTCGCCTCGAATTTGGCGTACACCTAACACAGCAGCTTGTAGCCACTGCATGTCTTTGAAAGACTTTTCATCAACTAAATTGGCATCAAACTCTGGAAATTCTGCAATCATGATACTATCACTTGGTAGTGCTAGTTTTATCTTAAGTTCTTGCCAGATTTCTTCTGTGATAAAAGGCATGATTGGGTGCAATAATCTTAAGGCATTATCCAATACATATAATAATGTATGTTGTACATTATATTTAGTGTCTTCATCTTGCTTTAATAATGGCTTGGCTAATTCAACAAACCAGTCACAATAATTATTCCAAATAAAATCGTAAATACATTGAGAAGCTAAATCTAGACGGAAATTATCCAAGTTTTTGCGGTAATCAGTAATGGTGTTTTGTAATTGTGAAAGAATCCACAATTCAGCTGTTGAATTGGGTTTCCAATTGTCAGTATTCAATTTAAAGTCTTCGGTATTCATAAACACAAAGCGTGAAGCATTGAATATTTTATTGGCAAAGTTACGGTAGCTTTCTAAGCGTTTCATGTCAAAACGCAAATGTCTGCCATTGGTTGCCAGTGCTGCAAAGGTAAACCTTAGGGCATCACATCCATTAGAGCTAATACCATCAGGAAATTCTTTACGCGTGGCTTTTTCAATTTTGGCAGCCATTTTTGGTTGCATCAAGCCACTCGTACGTTTTGTGACTAAGTCTTCTAATTCAATTCCGTCAATGATATCGATAGGATCAAGTACGTTACCTTTTGATTTAGACATTTTTTGTCCTTGTCCGTCATTTATCAGTCCGTGAATATATACGGTTTCAAATGGAATTTGCCCCATAAATTTGCAACCCGCCATAATCATGCGAGCCACCCAGAAAAAGATAATGTCAAAACCGGTGACCAATACTTGAGTAGGATAGAATTCTTGTAATCGAGCTGTATCTTCGGGCCAGCCGAGAGTTGAAAAAGGCCAAAGGTTTGATGAAAACCACGTATCAAAAACATCTTCATCTTGAGTTAATTTAAAATCGGCAGCTAAATTATATTTAACTCGAACTGCAGCTTCGTCTTCGGCTACGTAAATTTTACCATCTTCGTCATACCAAGCTGGCACACGGTGCCCCCACCATAATTGTCGTGAAATACACCAATCTTCAATATTCTCCATCCATTGATAATAGGTTTTNTCCCAATTTTCAGGTACAAAGCTGACTTCGCCATCTTTAACAACATCAAGGGCTTTTTTCGCCATGGTATCTACTTTGACATACCATTGGTCGGTGCGATAAGGTTCAACTACAGTGTGTGAACGATCTCCGCGTGGCACCATTAATTTATGTGGAACAATTTTTTCTAGCAACCCGAGTGCTTCGAAATCAGCGACAATTTGTTTACGTGCATCAAATCTATCCATGCCACGGTATTTTTCTGGCATATCATCATTGATGCTGGCATCATCATTGAGTATATTGATATTTTCTAAATCATGGCGTTTGCCCATTTCAGCGTCATTGAAATCATGCGCAGGCGTAATTTTCACACAACCTGTGCCTAATTCCATATCGACATAATCATCAGCAATGACTTTAATAGTTCGATCGGTTAATGGCAGTTCGATTTCTTGGCCAATCAAATCTTTATAACGCTCATCATCAGGGTGAACGGCAATAGCAGAATCACCTAGCATGGTTTCAGGTCTTGTTGTTGCAACTATAATGTGCCCCTTGCCATCCTTTCTAGGATAACGCAAATGCCACATAAAACCATCTTCTTCAGCGGATTCAACTTCTAATTCTGAAAGGGCTGTTTGTAAAACGGGGTCCCAGTTAACGAGGCGTTTGCCACGATAAATTAAACCTTCATCATACAATTGGATAAATTGTTTTTGTACGGCAGTTGATAGTCCTTCGTCCATAGTGAAGCGTTCTGTTTCCCAATCTACAGATGCACCAAGACGGCGGATTTGTGATTGAATTGTGCCAGATGATTTTTCTTTCCATTCCCATACTTTCTCAAGAAATTTTTCTCGTCCCAGGTCTGTGCGTTTAATGCCATCAGCAAGCAATTGTCGTTCAACAACCATTTGCGTTGCAATACCTGCATGATCGGTGCCACACTGCCATAAGGTCTTTTTACCTTGCATGCGGTTGTAGCGGACCAACACATCCATGATGGTATCTTGGAAAGCATGTCCCATGTGTAATGAACCAGTGACATTCGGAGGTGGTAACATAATGCAAAAAGTCTCGTCGCTTTTCGCACCTTTATCACTGGGAGAGAAATAACCTGCTTCTTCCCATTTGTTATACCAATTGCTTTCAATTTGTTTTGGATTGTATTTTTCTATCATAATGTATTTTTTGTTAAAAAACGTGACGCAAAGGGCGCGAAGGAGGCGCAAAGCTACGCAAAGTTTTTATAAGTTATTGACTATTCTCTTAATACCGTTTTTTAGAATTGATTCATTAAAGTTAACTAATAACCCTAATTTGAAGTTTCCTAGTTTTAAATATGTTAGTAGTTGAGATCTATGAATTTGGTTTAGTTTTTCCACAGTTTTTAGTTCGACAACAACAAGGTTCTCAACTAAAAGATCTAAACGATAACCATATTCTAGTTTCAGTTCTTTATATGAAACAGGGCACAAAGTTTCTTTTTGTACTTTTAGACCAAATTTTATCAACTCATAATATAGGCACTCTTGATAAGCTGACTCCAGTAGACCAGGTCCAAGACCTTTATGTACTTCAATAGCACAACCTATAATTATATTTGATACTTCGTTTTCATTCATAAAAAATCCTTTGCGTACTTAGCGCCTCCTTTGCGTCCTTTGCGTTACGCTTTTAT
>JGI24724J26744_10002604_pt1 | contig 11938 bp, 14 predicted proteins | sample Cruoilmetagenom7_FD_26744 | JGI IMG/M metagenome (IMG submission 26744)
TGGGGCGTTATCTCGACAAAAGCCAGGGCGCGTGGGATCAAACTCGCAAGCGGTTGGTGGATGGACGAGGAAACTTGGTTAAGAAGTTTGAAGATATAAAGCAATTGGGTGCTCGCACCAAACGTGACCTACCAGAAAACTGGCGCAATGAAGGGCTTGATCAGAATGACTTGACTCATCTACAGGAAGCTCCTTCTAACGCAGATAGTTCAGACACAGCTAGCTCAAGTACGGATAGTTCTAATACAGATAGCTCAAACAAGAGCCACTAAATAATTCCACCGGAAATTATAAATATATTGCTCTTCTCTACGTTAGGTAGGAGCACATTACACAGTGAGTTTTATGAATTTAGAATCGATTTTAGTGTTAACCCTGGGTGTCCTCATTATTCTTGTGCTCGGTGCTTATGCTTTACTTCTCTACATGAAGTTACAGGCACAGAAAGCCGAGAAAAAGCAGCAAGAACAGGTGTTGTCTGTGGAGCTGGCGACTCGCCGAGACTATTATAGAAACAGTATACGTGTTATTTGCTCAGCCATTGTAGAAGAGCAAGTTAGCCTAACTGAAGGTGCCATAAGAATAAGTATGTTGGCTCCTCAGCTGGAGTTGGCTGAACAGGAAAAAGGCGACTTTCAGGTATTTTTTCAGCTCGCCGAGGCGACATCACATATTCCTATTTTGGAGCAATGGAAAGATCTGAACAAAATGGAAAAGCTTCGTTATGACCAAGAGCGTGAGAAATTAGAAGAATCTTTTAAGGACTTTATTAAAGATTCAGCACGTCGAGTGCTGGATGGAACTGTTACCGCTGATGGACGCGCATTTGTTGATCAGGGTAAGTTGGGGATTAGTAAAAAGTCTATTGAGAAAGAAGAGCCTCTTTTTTATTCTGTAGGAAATGATCAAAAAAACACAAATTAAATAGTGTTTGTTTCTCTATTTTTAATCAAAACTAAGACAAGCTAATACTGAGGTTATGTATTCAAATGAGTATAGAACAAACATTGTTGCAACGTAGTAATTCAAGTTGTGAGTTGTGTGCAACAGATTCAAATTTATCTGTTTATGCAGTTCCTCCCGTGAGTGAAAACAGTGCAGATCAGTCTGTATTGCTTTGTAATACTTGTCTGAGCCAAATTGAGGCACCAGATACAGCAGATGCAAATCATTGGCGTTGTTTGAATGACAGTATGTGGAGTCAGATACCTGCCGTTCAGGTAATGGCTTGGAGAATGTTGACGCGTTTATCGGCCGAAGGCTGGCCTCAGGATCTTTTGGATATGTTGTATCTTGAAGAGGATGTTTTGAATTGGGCCAAGTCAGGGGTTGAACCAGACGAAGGTTCAAACGAAAGCTCTATATCAGATAGCCCTACGTTAGACAGTAATGGTGCCGTGCTTCAGATAGGTGACACTGTTACTCTAATCAAAGACCTAGATGTAAAAGGTACAGGCTTTACTGCCAAGCGGGGAACGGCTGTTAGGAACATTTCCCTAACATCGAACCCCGAGCATATAGAAGGGCGAGTAAATGGCGTGCGTATTGTGTTGTTAACTTGTTATCTGAAAAAATCTAACTAGCTGACATTTTCCTAGCGTTTCTATGAAACGGTTTGTATTAAATAAATAGTTTTATGCGCTAGGTGGTAGATACGGAATAGTACCCGCAACATCACTGTCATCAATAATGTACACGTTGCTGATGCTGCCATTCATACGAGATTTTCTAAATTCTTCATAGTCAGGATCATTTATAAACGCTTTGGCTGCTTCTGTGGTGGGGAACTCAACCACTGCCATTAGTGATACATCACTGGGTTCACCTTCTATTTGGGTAATATTGCCACTGCGTGATAGATATTTTCCACCATGCCGGTGAGCAATGTCGTGGACGTTAATGGCGTACCCGGATATCCAGGATTCATCAGTAATGGTGACAGAGGCTACGAGGTAGGCAGGCATATTAATTTTCCTTTTGTACTTATTTTAGTTATTTGGTTTTAATGCTTTGGTTTGAATAATGTATTTTGAATTAGCCAGCAGCTCCAATCGCAACAAGAAAATTAGTGACAGGGTAGATAACGGCAAGCCACATAAGGTAAAGCCCCACCGCATAAACTAAGACATGCCAGTTGGACTGAAAGCTATAATTGTCCTTAGCGCGAACCTCATCTCTATTCATTTGTAGGGTATCCACCATTATTAATGCCACAAATGAGTAGGTGCATTGGGCAATAGCTCCAGGTATTTGTTCTGGGATATAACGTAGAAATAGAATTAATGCCAAAGTAAATACGGCGCCGTAGATAACGGTATACTTGGCTTCTTTTGATTTGCCCAAGGTTTTAAAGTTTGCCCAAAGAAAATAAAGCATAGCGAGTGGTCCGCCCAAAATTGAGCCAAGAAAAACTTGATTGGGTGAATACATCTTTAGTTCATTAATTGTTATTTCATTCACATTCAGTTCTCTGCAATATATTTTAGCGACTTTCGAACAAGGATATTTTATACCAAATTGGGCTTATGGCGATTTAATAAATACACGGTCTTTACCAAAAAATTCTGGAGCTTGAATCGAGAGAACTTTCAAAGGTTCTATTGATAATACCGTTACCGCGTGGGGTGTGTTCTCTGGAATTCTAAGGTAATCACCTGGGCCTATTTCCATTCTGGTTTCACCCTGCTGAAACATTCCTCGACCTTCCAGTACATAGATGGTCTCCGTGTGTTCTAGGTGCTTGTGTAGTGGCACCTGTTTTTTGATAAAAATAACAAAGTCAGATGAATGAGCATCGCTGGCTATTTTTTGAACATGCACATTGTCAGTATCTGTAGGCATCGTGATTTCTGATAAGGCCTGCCGTTCAGCATGGGCTGCGGTAATACAAGACAGGGCCGCAGCTAGAATAAACAGTACATTAAGCAGCCCCTTAAATAATGGGATTCTGGTATTCATTGANATTTTATCCATGTATAGCAAACAATTTTAAGGCGAGAGAATTGTATGTGTACAGCATAAGAAATGGTATCACTGACGGCATATTTGTTACGAACAGAAAAAAGCCCCTATTAACTTGTAGCTAACAGGGGTTTTTTATTGGTACAGAGCCAAGTAATTATTGGTTTCTAACTTCTAGTTCAACCACATACTTAGTTTTTAGGCATTTGCCAATAGAGCATTCAGTGTTGCACTAGGGCGCATAGCTTTTTCAACTTTTGCGGGATCTGGTTGGTAGTAACCACCTAGATCTACACGGTCTCCCTGGCAGTTATTGAGCTCTTTCACGATTTTTTCTTCATTGTCACTAAGAGCTTTGGCTAAGCCACTAAAGGCAGCCTGAAGTTCAGGATCTTCTGTCTGCTCAGTTAGAGCCTGTGCCCAGTAAAGCGCCAGATAAAAATGGCTGCCACGGTTGTCCAACTCTCTTACTTTACGTGAGGGAGATTTACCATTTTCCAGGAATTTACCTGTGGCTTGATCTAGTGTTTTTGCCAGAATTCCTGCTTTTGAATTGTTGTTTTTGACAGCGATGTCTTCGAGAGAGACGGCCAGTGCCAGGAATTCACCCAGTGAATCCCAACGCAAATGTCCTTCTTCTTCGAATTGTTGTACGTGTTTCGGTGCAGATCCACCGGCGCCCGTTTCGAATAATCCGCCACCGGCCATTAATGGCACAATAGAGAGCATTTTTGCACTGGTACCCAATTCGAGAATAGGGAACAAGTCAGTCAAATAATCCCGCAACACATTACCCGTTACAGAAATAGTATCCTTACCATGTTTCAGGCGTTCCATGGTGTAACGAATCGCTTTGTCTGGCGGCATGATGTAGATACGAAGGCCATCGGTATCATGGTCTTTCAAGTATTTTTCAACTTTCATCATCATTTGTTCATCGTGGCCACGTTTCTCATCGAGCCAGAAAATTGCAGGCATGCCACTTGCGCGAGCTCGTGTAACGGCTAGTTTTACCCAGTCTTGAATTGGTGCATCCTTGGCCTGACACATACGCCAGATATCGCCTTCGCCCACTTCATCATGTTGCAGCAATACGTCACCATTTTGGTTGACGATACGCATGGTTCCATCTGCAGGGACTTCATAGGTTTTATCGTGAGAGCCGTATTCTTCTGCTTTCTGAGCCATCAGGCCAACATTGGGTACCGTGCCCATAGTGGTTGGGTCAAAGGCATCGTGGTGCTTACAGAAGTTGATAATTTCCTGATAAATTGTGGCATAACAGCTATCAGGGATAACCGCTTTGGTATCTTTTAACTTGCCGTGAGCGTTCCACATCATGCCGCCACTACGAATCATGGCAGGCATAGAGGCATCGACAATCACATCGCTGGGGACGTGGAGGTTGGTAATACCTCTGTCAGAATCAACCATTGCCATTTCAGGGCGTGTTTCATAACAGCGACGGAAGCAATCTTCTACTTCAACACGCCTGGAGTAGGGCAGTTTGTCAACTTTGCGCAGAACACTACCAATGCCATCGTCGGGGTTAACATCTAGCTCTTTCAGTGTTTCAGCATATTTTTCAAAGGCATCTTTGTAATAAACAGTTACTGCGTGGCCAAAAATAATGGGGTCTGAAACCTTCATCATGGTGGCTTTTAAGTGAAGAGAAAATAGTAGGTTAGCTTTTCTGGCGCCTTCCATTTCCTCATCAAGGAATTTGCGTAATGCCTTAACATTCATGAACATGGCACTGATGATCTCGCCATCCTGAACCGCGATGTTCTCTTTTAAGACAGAGACCTTGCCGCTTTTATCAACCAATTCAATATTGAGAGAATCAGCTTTCTCCATAGTGGTAGAAATATCACTGTGGTAGAAGTCACCACTGCGCATATGGGCAACATGTGTTCTGGAGGCCTGGCTCCACTTGCCCATGGAATGTGGATGTTTACGGGCATATTCCTTGACGGCAGCAGGGGCACGTCTGTCGGAGTTTCCTTCACGCAACACTGGGTTTACAGCACTACCCAATACCTTGGAATAGTTGGCCTTTATGGCTTCTTCGTCGGCATTTTTGGGCATTTCTGGGTAGTTGGGAATGTCGTAACCATGGGATTGCAGCTCAGCGATGGCTTCCTGTAGTTGGGGGATGGAGGCACTTACATTAGGCAGCTTGATAATATTGGCATTGGGGACTTGGGTCAGCTTACCGAGCTCTGCGAGTGCATCAGGTACTTTCTGTTCGTCAGTTAAGTTCTCTGGGAAAGCAGCCAAAATACGTCCTGCCAGCGACAGATCACTAGTATCTACTTCAACGCCTGCGGCTTCTGTGAATGTATTAACGATAGGAAGTAAAGAATAGGTGGCTAGGGCCGGTGCTTCATCTGTTTTGGTATAGATAATCTTAGATATTTGATCAGTCATTTTATTCCCTCAATGGAAGTTGCTGGCCTTATCGGGCCACTTCAACATGGATACCATCCAGAAAGAAGCGCCCCTTCTTATAATTTCTGGGTGCAGATTATACAGAAAAACAGCAAAACTTAACAGGTTGTAAAAAAACTACAGGGCAAAAAAGTAAGGGTTTTGACCCATATCAAGCCGGTTTTTATATCGCCCAGTCATAAAAATCATTTTTAGCCTAAATGTGGGTTTTGAGAGCAAGTATTTAGAATAATGTACTGAGAAACAGCAGTTACAAGTGTTGGGGCTAAGCCTTAAATAACTAAATGACCTAAAGAATAAGAATAAAAGCTGATTTGTAAATTATATACCAGTAAAGCAGATTATAGAGAGTGTTACGAAGAGAGATGGGACTTTAGGATGTATAAGATTAAGGGTAGAAGGGTAAACCTGAAGAATTTGGAAGTTTATTAACAAATTTATTAGCACTAAAAGTTGAGTGTAGGGCGGTGTAGTTTAAGGAAGAAGAGCATCGTTTTAAGCTATCCATTTTAGTTTATTCATCGGTACTCTTCTTCCGAGTTAGTTTGAAAGTATAAACACCAATCACTGCGGCAATAGTTCCTCCAAATAACTGGGCGATAGGCCACATGGATGCGCCACCACCGCCATAGGGCATAAAATATTCTGTATAGACAATAGCTGCCAGCAATGTAAACCAAGGGATTGCTCCAGCAAAATAGATTGCCGAGTTTATTTTGAGGTGTCTAGCTACTAGAAAACCAATTAATGCAGATGCGCTTATTAAGGCTAGCCAGACATACATATTAGTTTTCCAACAGAGCAATGACTCGAGGTGATCCAATATGGTCTCAATTTTTTAGTCCTTTTTATTGTTTCTTTTTCAACAAGATCCCTGACTCAAGGTGATGGGTGTAGGGGAATTGATCAAAGATAGCAAAGCGTTCGATAGTGTGAGTTTTGCAGATATTTTCCAGATTGTTTTTTAGTGTTTCTGGATTGCAGGATATATAAAGAATATTATCAAATCGTTTTACTAATTCTACAGTTGCATCATCTAACCCAGCACGGGGTGGGTCTACAAAAATGGTGCTGAAGTTGTAGCTTTTGAGGTCTATCTCTTTTAGTCGTCGAAAAGGTCGAACTCCATTTAGTGCTTCGGTAAATTCTTCACTGGACATGCGCACAATGGTGATGTTGTCGATGTTATTAGCCGCAAAATTATATTGAGCTGAGCGCACAGATATTTTTGATATTTCAGTAGCTAATACGCGCTCAAAATTTTGTGCCAAAGCACAGGTAAAATTGCCATTGCCACAATAGAGTTCAACCAAGTCTCCTTGGCATTGGGCCGTTTGTGTTACTGCCCAATTCAACATTTTCTGATTAACTTTTGCATTGGGTTGGGTGAAGCCAGTTTCCACTTGTTGGTAGTGGTAGTTTTTGCCAGCTACTTGTAATTGTTCGATAACAAAATCTTTATCCAACACCACTTTTTGTTTGCGACTGCGGCCAATAATGGGGACTTCCAATTGTTGTTGCAGTGCTTGGGCTGCTCGTTGCCAGTCGTCACCCAAAGGCTTGTGGTAGATGAGGGTAATAAGTGCTTCACCGCTGAGAGTAGTGAGAAACTCTGCACTAAATATTCGACGGCTTAGGGGTTCACTGGTATTGATGGCCTCTAATAGTTTAGGCATCAATTGGTTGATGAGTTCAGAGCCTATGGGGAAGTCTTCGATAATATACGGGCGCTTTTCTCCCGGCTGATTCATGGCGTAATGGGCTTGGTCATTTTCGTGCCAGATGCGGAATTCAGCGCGCATTCTGAAGTGCAACGGTTCTGAGGTGTGTATTTCTATCTCAGGTAGGGCGAGCCCACTAAACTCAGCCTTTAGTTTGGCCAGTTTTTCATCGAGTTGTTGCTGGTAATTAGCGGGGTTGATCTGTTGCAATAGACTGTCTCCATGAAGGAGGCGCATTATATAGTGGATTTAATTTGGCAGGTTGTTTTTAGTAATTATTGGAAGAGGGGCTGAACGTGATTGAACAAGTGGATGTCCGAGTTACTCAGCAGGGTTTGCATGATATCACATCATCGGTAAAAGCAGTGGTGAAAAGCTCTGGTATTACACAAGGGCTCTGTACTTTATATATCCAACACACTTCTGCCAGTTTACTTGTTCAGGAAAACTATGATCCCTCTGCTAGGGTAGATCTGGAGAATTGGTTGAATCGCCTAGTTCCAGAAGACGATGGTCTGTATACCCATACGCTGGAAGGAGCAGATGATATGCCAGCTCATATTAAGTCAGCTTTAACGGCGGTTTCTATTTCGATTCCAGTGATAGATGGGCAGTTGGCTCTGGGTACCTGGCAGGGTGTTTTTCTATGGGAACATCGTCATCATCCATGTAATCGCAAAGTGCTGATTCATCTAGCTTAGCTTCATTTTTTTCGTTTTTTCATTTCTGTATAGATTCACCTCGCCTAGCGGCACATATTGAATATAACTATTTGATATACATTATTTTTGTATTTTCAGTAGTTGTTCATTGCCAGCGTCTATACTTCTAAACATGTTGATGAAATCAGTTGGTTATTCAGTCGTTCAACGGACTATTAACGTAGGGGCAATCCTTAATATATAGAGGTGATTTATGCCCTGACAACTATATGGTGAGGGTAGCTTATGAGACGGCATTATTATATTAGTGATGATCTTGATGACCTCGAATCTATTGAAGTGGAGTTGGAAGAAAACGGTGTCACCACAGCTCAGATTCATGTGTTAAGTAAGGATGATTTTGGTGTTGAGACACACCACCTACACCATGTGCCTTCTTTCATGAAAAAAGATGTGGTGCATTCAACCATGATAGCGGCTCTGTTTGGATTTTTGTGTGGGGCCTTGGTGCTATTTGTTGCCCAATATACCGGAGTTACTAATACATTGGGTTGGGTACCCTTTATTTTTCTTGCTGTGGTGGTGATGGGTTTTATCACCTGGGAAGGGGGAATGTGGGGTATTCAAGAACCCAATATTCACTTTAAGCGTTTTGATCAGGCACTGTTTGAAGGTAAACATGTACTCTATGTGGAGGTTAAAAAGGATCAAGCGGCCCTATTGGGAGCTATTATTGAGGGGCACCCAAAATTATTGAAAGCAGGTGTAGAGGAGTCATCCACTGGGTTACTAATTGATGCAGAAAACAGCGCTAAGGATTTTGTTAAGTGGGCGCCATAGTCTTTAGTTAAATAGGACTTTGGTTAAACAGCACTTTGATTAATTAGTCGCTTTAATTAAGAAGCTGGACCTCGTTCCAGCTTCTTTAGTGGTCGCGAGAATAATAAAGAGGAGACCTTTAAACCAGTAAATCAGTACGTGCTGCCATAATAAAATCGTTATGGTGTAACCCACCAATTTTATGAGTCCACCAGGTTACGGTGACTTTACCCCATTCCACTAGTATTGCAGGGTGGTGATTGGCCTGTTCTGCTAGCTCACCAACACGATTGGTAAAATCCAAAGCTTCCATAAAATTTTTGAAACCGTACTGTCTTTCCAGTTGCAAAATGCCATCTCTGTTTTCTGCATGCCAGCCAGGTATTTCTTCCAATAATGTTGGAAGTTCTGTATCGGAGACTATGGGAGCACCTACTTGGCAAGGCTCGCAGCGTTCTTGTGATAGAGAGCTTTGCTGTGAAAGAGATGTTGGTGTTGATGGTTCATTAGGTAATGGCATAGTTGTTTCACTCTTTTGTGCTAAGTGTGGTTGATACACTTGGGCTATACAAAAGCTTAGTCTATATGCAGAGCAGATGGACAGTTTTGTGGGTGATTTGGTTTATAGACAGTTTTTTGGTTTCGGTAACCCAGCTATTTTGGCCGCAATACGAGCGGGGCTAGGGGGGAACAGCTGGATTAAATAAATACTGCGAGCTTTGCTGATGTCTAATTGATTTGCCACAGATTTTATTAGCGGCCGCATGGAGGGGGAAAAACCGTAGTCAGCATAGAACTGGCGGGCTATTTGTAGGATCTCCAGGTGTTCGTCTGTGAGCTCTATGTTCTCTTCAATAGCAAGCTGCCTGGCTGTTGTTTCAGACCAGGCAGCAAGATTATCCAGATAATTACTCGATTCTGTGGGCGTCACGCTTGTTGGGGAGGGTTAGTCGTCAGACATACCAATCAGTGCCAACAAACTAGAGAAAATGTTGTATAGCATGACGTAAAGGGTCACCGTTGCTGAGATGTAGTTTCTCTCACCGCCATGAATAATGGAGCTGGTTTGCCACATGATGATGCCTGAAGAGAGCAGTAGGAATACACAGGAAAGTACAAGTGACAATCCTTGGATTTGTAGAAAGTAGTTAGCAATAGCAGCAACAAAGGCTACTAGGATGCCTGTCATCAGAAAACCGCTCATAAATGAGAGTTCTTTGCGGGTAACCAGTACATAGCCGGAAGTAGCAAAGAAGATCAGTGCCGTTCCACCTAGAGCAGTTAGTACAGTTTCAGAGCCGGACATGACCATGTAGGCATTGATAATAGGTCCGAGGGTGAACCCCATCCAACCTGTGAGTGCAAAGACCCAAAATAGGCCCGCTGTACTGTTTTTATTTTTTTCTACCATCCAGAGGCAGCCAATGTAGGGCAAAAGCATCCAAAGTCCCATAAATGGGGCGTTTACCACGATAGCTACTACGCTCATCAGCGCACTGAAAGCCAGTGTCATAGCTAATAATGTGTAAGTGTTACGTAACACTTTAACGGCAGCGGGATCCAGTGCTGTGGAGACAATTGCTTTATCGTAGGCCATTGTTTCTATTTCCTCTTTAGTTAATTCACAATGAATTGTTAGTTAATACATTTAGTTGATAAATAGATACCTAAACCTTTCAATTGAGACACATTTTACAAGTTGAAAGTTTCAAATCAACAGATAAAACCGGTGCTAGGATTTCGGCACCTCAAAAAATTCGAGAATAGCTTCTTTCTGGGCCAAGCCGTCCTGGTAACCAAGTTCCAGTAGTTTTCGACAAAAACCGTGTGAAAACATGACATAACTTGCGGCACTGACGCCACCACCGCGGCTTGTGGCACCCATTAGTTTTAGAAAAAATTTAATACTTCTGGGGAGTTCTTTGAGATATTCACTGGCCAGCTTGTCGATAGGTTCTGAGGGTAAAATAGCCAAAAAATCAACGGGCCTGAGATCCTCGACCCCTTTCTTTTTGCGTTCAGAGTCGGTCATTTTCTCTGCCAGGCGATTGATTTTTTGCAAGGTTTCAAGGTCACTTTCAATACTATCGATAAAGGCGCTATTGAACATATGGCCAATAATCTGAGCAATAGAGGGCGAATGGTTTATCAACTGCTGCTTTTTTTTGTGGAAAGGATTATCGCTGACACCTATCACAAAAACTTTGTCTGCCCCCAGATGTAGCGCGGGGCTTATAGGTTTTAGTTGCCTTACTGCGCCATCGCCAAAATATTGATCCCCAATTTGCAGAGCCGGGAACATCATGGGAATGGCAGAGGACGCCATAAGATGATCTATGGTGAGATTAGCTTGAATGCCTACGCGCCTAGAGCGCTCCCAGGGTTTATGATTTTCTGTGCCTTGAAAAAAAGTGACAGATTTTCCCGAACTATAGCTAACAGCAGTGATACTGACGGCTTCGAGCTCACCACTAGCGATAGCTTCGTCTATATGGCGAAAGCGTACATAGTCTTCGAGTAATTGTCGTAATGGGGAGTTATCTAGTAATGCTTTGGGTTTGCCAATAGCGTAACCACTATGAAAAAAAGAAAAAAACATGTTCAGGCTATTTTTCAGCACACCCCAAAAATCGGTACGATAGATCTTTTTTGCATCCAATTGTCGCCAAATAGCCTCAAGCTTTTTAATTCTAAGTCGGAATGGCCCTGCGCGTCCGGCAATGGCCAATGTGTTGATGGCACCTGCAGACGTGCCACAAATAACAGGAAACGGATTATTGATACCTTCGGGTAGGGCTTCTGCTACAGCTTTTAGTACCCCTACTTGATAGGCAGCACGGGCACCGCCTCCGGAGAGAACAAGTCCTATTTTTGTTCCGTTTTTATTGTTCTTACTCATAGCCCACAAGTCAAAATCAGGTGCAAATAATTTCTGCTATTTTGGTAGAGAAAACTTAAACCGCCAAGCGCTAAGATGGTGACAGGGGGAACTTATCACGTTCTTTCCCCTGTGACAGCTTTTCGCTCGGTATATCTATTCTGCTACAGTGTGAAACCTTTGTATTTAATCGGAGACAAGGATGTCCCGAATACTTATTTTGTACAGTTTTACTCTTGGTGTCTTTTCTGTTGGTTTCTGGCCAGCATTGCCAGAAAGTGTCTGGTTGATTTTACCTTTAATCGTCGGTTTTCTCCTATTTGTTCTGGGTTACAAAAGCTTGGCCTGGTTATCCTGGGGCATGCTCTATGGTGCTTGTTGGGGATTTTATATGTTGTCTCACCAGTTGCCTGAGGTGCATAACCCCTCTGAATTTATATTGACTG
>JGI24724J26744_10002606_pt1 | contig 11934 bp, 8 predicted proteins | sample Cruoilmetagenom7_FD_26744 | JGI IMG/M metagenome (IMG submission 26744)
CACTGGTATATAGGCTTCCAGGTCCAATAATAATTAAATCTGCATTCAATATCGCCTGCACAGACGGTGGAAAAGGGAGAGGATTGCTGGGTTCAAGCCAGATATGCTCAATTTTTCCGTCAATTTTAGGAATGGTACTTTCTCCGACCACCTTTATTTCCCTACCCTCATCAGGCAATTTAATCTCCGCAACTAATTTGACGTCATGCAGCGTTGCGGGAAGCACGCGTCCTCTAATTGCCAGAACGCGTCCGGATTCAGCTACTGCTTCTTCAAAACTCCCTGTAATATCCGCAAGCGCACTGATGAATAGATTTCCAAGTGAATGACCATTTACTCCGGCTCTTTCACCAAATCTATACTGAAAAACATGCGCCAGCATCTCTTCGTCATCAGCCAGGGCAGTTAGACAATGTCGAATATCGCCGGGTGGGAGGATGCCTAAATTCTTGCGCAATTCACCTGAAGATCCACCATCATCAGCAACTGTCACAATCGCAGTTAAATTATGTGAATATTTCTTTAGTCCCCTTAGCAGCGAAGATAATCCCGTCCCTCCTCCAAGCGCGACGATCCTTGGACCTTTTTGGCGCAGTCGGTAAGTGGAAAGGGTATCCAATAAAGGTTGACCAGGTTTTATAAAGGGTTTTAAAACAGATTTATTTAACTCAAATAATCCCATAAATAAAATTACTAAACCTATTCCGCCATAGATCATCGCCCGCAGCAATCTCGGAAGGGTGGAAAGGGAAATCAACAATAAAGTTTTTCGAAGCCACCCCACGGATGTGTCCCTGTAGATATCCAACACAAAGAATGTCAACCCTAAGGCTATAAAAGTGGTTCCGATTAATACAACCAGCAGCCACCTTTTTACGCCAATCCCTGGGGTTAGCCATCTATAGATTTGGGAAAGAAGATTCTTAAATCTCACCTTCCAGTATTTGTTTTCCGTCGACATGCAAAAAAATCATAGCAGTCTTTCATTCAATAGTCAACTGCGGAGAAGACACGCTATAATTATTCCATGGACACTTTGATTGCGATTGACATTGGTGGCACAAACATCCGATGTGCTTTATATCCTTTTACAGGGGATTCTCATATCACGATTAAAAAAATCAAAACTCTGAACAGCCGGGAAAAAATTGAAAAACCTATTGATCGATTAATTTCCTGCATTGAGGATATTTGGCCAAAACAAGGGAAAGTTCTCGGAATTTGTGCAGCTGCTCCAGGTTCAGTTGAAGTGAACGATGGAGTGGTGCTTTTGGCACCAAATATCCCCGGATGGAAAAACATTTCTTTGGGCAGAATTCTTGAAGATCATTTTTCCGTAAAAACTTTAATTAATAATGACGCTCGATTAGCTGCCTATGGGGAATGGAAAAAGGGTTCAGGAATTGGGCATTCCAATCTTTTATACTTTACATTAAGCACTGGTATAGGCGGCGGGATAATTGTCAATGGAAGGCTCCTCCAGGGGGAGATTGGAATCGCTACAGAAGTAGGCCACATAACGTTATGTGCTGATGGACCCCTGTGTAGCTGCGGGCAGCCTGGACATCTGGAAGCATTTTCCTCGGGAACTGCCATCGAGAAATATGTCCGAGATAAAATTAGCGAAGGGAAAGGCAGCACTGATGTTTTTAATAATGAAGTACCAAGCTCTGCAGAAATTGCAGAAGCAGCACGTGCGGGAAACCCATTAGCGAAAGAAGCATTTGATCGTGCGGGGTATTACCTTGGTATCGGAGTAGCCAACTACCTTCATATTTTTAATCCATCCTGCATTATCTTTGGCGGAGGTGTTTCCCAGAGCGGAAATCTTATTTTCGATCCCTTTTATGCATCCCTTAAGAAACATGTGCTGAACAAACGGTATCTAGATAATTTGACAATAACAACAGCTAAATTGGGGGACAATGCAGGGCTGATCGGATCTTCGGAATACCTTCGTGATACCCTGCTGTGAATTTAGATTGTTTTGAGAGAATATTAATAAATTACATACTTAAATTTGATATAACAAGAAAATGCTGCCCGATCTTAGAGTAAGACAACGCGATTATTTATTAGAAATCTCAAGAGCGCTAACCCAAGTGCTTGATCTAGATGCACTATTAGAACGCATCCTTAAGATTTCGATTGAGATGTTATCTGGACAGGCTGGTTTAATACTCCTTCGTGGAGAACATGGCGGTTGGCAATTGCAGGTTTCTGAAGGAATCTCTCCTGCTTTTATAAAAGAATTAACACCGTTATTAAAAGAAATACCGGATAGTGAAAATCCCGAGCAATTTGAAATACCGGAAGTAAATCGTATTTTAAGTAAATTTACATTTGCCACAACGCTTGGTTTATTAAGTGGGGTTGGTTTACCTTTGGTTACGCAAAAAAGAGTGGTCGGTTTAATTTTTATATTCCGCGGATACCCAGGAGTGTTCTCCACAAATGACAGAAACATTCTTAGTAGTTTCGCAAACCAGGCAGCTATTGCCGTCAGAAATGCCCAGCTTTACACAACTGTTACTGCAAATAAACAACGCCTGGATGCAATTCTTGATAGTGCAGCCGATGGGATTTTACTCATAGGCGCAAATCAAGTGATAGAAAGGTGCAACACTGCTTTTTCACGGATGATTGGCGCGCCAGCTGAGGAAATTCACGGGAAAATTCATGGGGATGTTCTTCAATTTGAAAAACTCACCAGGGAAACAAAATTGGAGGATGCAATCGCTGGCGGATGGCCACTAACCCCGCATGCGCAATTATATGTAGAAGGTGATCTAAAAAGAAAGGGCTCACCCTCACTTCCAGTGGGCATCACATACGCACCATTGCTCTCCCCTAAAGGCATTCTTCTTAATATCATCGCTTCTGTCCGTGATATTACACGATTCCGCCAGGCCGAAGAGTTGAAGAGTACTTTCATCTCTGTGATCAGCCATGAATTAAAGACACCGGTATCTTTGATAAAAGGATATGTCTGCACATTACTTCGGGATGACGCCAAATGGGATAGTGATTTTTTTAATGAAAGCCTTACAATCATTGAAGAGGAAGCGGATCGATTAAGCCAATTGATTGAAAACTTATTAGACGCAACAAGACTCCAGGCAGGTGGTGTAACTTTAAAAAAATCTGAAATATTCCTGCCCGGGATCGTAAAAAGATTAGCAAAGAAATTCCAAACTCAAACTGAAGAGCATGAAATTATTGTCAGTTTTCCTGACGACTTCCCAGTATGCTTTGCCGATGAGTCAAGAATTGAACAGGTGATCATCAACTTGATTTCTAATTCCATCAAGTATTCTGACAAGGGAAAAATTAACATCAGCGGTGACACTCGAAAAGATATTCTGATTACCTGTGTTAGTGATGAGGGACCAGGTATCGCACCGCAGGATATTCCCTATGTTTTTGATCGCTTTTATAGGTCTGCAGAGGCCTTACGAAATAAGAAGGGTGCCGGATTAGGATTGTATTTAGCGAAAGCAATTATTGACGCCCATAAAGGAAGAATGTGGGTTGATACTGAACATGGGAATGGTGCAAAGATTTGCTTTGCCTTACCGCTTGAGTAAGTAGATTCCCAAGTATTAATAACTAATAAAAAATAAATAGAAAAGAGTAGAAAAAAATGGCGAGAACACAAACATCATGCCCGACATGCCGTCAGCCTGTTGTTGTTGATATTCAACAGGTTTTTGACATGGGAGAAGATCCATTAGCAAANCAGAAAATCTTATCAAATACATCAAACTTCCTGCACTGCCCTTCTTGTGGGTATCAAGGAATGATGGCAGTACCGATTATCTATCACGATCCTGAAAAAGAATTGTTATTAACTTTTTTCCCTCCAGACCTGAATACTCCGGTTAATGAACAGGAAAAGCAAATTGGCCCTTTGATCAATCGTATCATGAATGACCTTCCACAAGAAAAACGAAAAGCATATTTGCTTCAGCCACAAAGCATGTTCACATTTCAAACAATGATAGAAAAAATCTTGGAAGCGGATGGAATTACCAAAGAGATGATAGATGATCAGCAGGAAAGGATCAATTTATTAGATAAATTGATCAAAACACCCAATGAAGATCGTTTAGCGATCTTTGAACAGGAAAAGAAAATCATCGATATAAATTTCTTTTCAATCCTATCCCGAATCGTCGAATCTGCTATGGAACAGGGAGATGAAAAATCGCAAAAGCCACTTCTTGATCTACAGCAGCAGCTTTTTGAAAACACACAGGTTGGGCAGGAATTGTTCATCCAAGCGAAAGAAACAGAGACTGCGATTAAATCTTTACAAGAAGCAAGCAAGAATGGTTTAACAAGAGAAAAATTATTAGAAATATTAGAGAGCGCGCCATCAGAAACTCAATTATCAACAACCGCAAGCCTTGCGCGTTCTGGTCTTGATTACGGCTTCTTCCAACTATTAAGCGAAAAGATTGATGCAACTCAAGAGGAAGACGAGAAGAAAAAACTCACACAACTGCGTGAAAAACTGCTGCAGATCACCGAAAAGATAGATAAGCAGCTCCAAGAGCAAATGACCAATGCAAAACAATTATTAGAAAAGATTATTTCGGTAGAGAAAATTGAAGAAGAATTGGAGAAAAACTTCAATTCTGTCAATGATTTCTTTATTCAAGTACTGCAAGCTGAATTATCTGCAGCACGAAAGGACGCAAACATTGATCGTATTCAAAAATTAGAACGGATTATGATTGTCATCGAAAAGGCATCTGCACCAACCGAAGAGGTGAAGCTTTTCGAAAATCTTCTTGAATTTAAAGATAAGGAGGACCTTGATCGATTAATTTCGGATAATAGCGCAAAGATAAATCAGGACTTTCTAGATCTGATGAATAACATTGTTAATCAGGTGCAAAAACAAAATGACCAGCCCGAATTATTAGATAAAGTAAAAGCGGTTTACAAGGCAACTTTAAGACACTCTATGAAAAAGCAAATGGAAGCAGATTAGATATTAAAAGAATCATTTTTAAAAATAAACCCAACACCGCGAATAGTAACAACATATTCATGTGTTGGGTCATTTTTTAAAAGACGAGTTCGCAGCCGTCTTACAAGCGCATCCAGCGCTTGTTCAGTGACACCAATGGCTTCATCTTCACTCCATACTGCTCGTACAATCTCTTCGCGGGATACAGCCGTACTTTCAGATTGATACAGAAGGGAAAGCAATTTATATTGTGGTACAGAAAGAGGGGGTATCAATTCTTTTTCACCTATCCAAACCCTTCTTGCTTTTTCATCAATAAATAATTTTTGGGTTTTAGATTTTGATTGAATAGTTCTAATATCCAATGGTAGCGTAGCATCCGAACTGATAAATACCAGCTCTTGAATTAATGCAATTTTTATTGCATCACCATCCCCCAGAACGTATGAACTGTTTATGCGTTCGCCGTTTACATAGGTTCCATTTTTACTATCAAGATCAACAATTCGAACTTGCCTATTTTCAATTGGTTCAAATTTAGCATGGAAGCGGGATACTTGTCTATCAGAAATGGTGATATCACAATCCATATCTCGCCCGACCATTAATTCTTTCTCGACAACCCAGTTATCCCCTTGCAAAGGTCCATCATGCGCAAATATGATTGGGATATTTTGGTTCGTCTGCTTCATTTATTAATAAACTCCCTCATAGAAGTATAATATAGTAAATTTCTGTAAATATTTCTTAAAAAACAATTATGACTTTACCACTTAAAAAAGATGAACTGATTCACAACCGATATCTAATAAAGAAGATCATCGGTCAGGGTGGTATGGGATGCATATATCTTGCGGAAGATACTCGCCTAAGCGGAAGACTATGCGCCTTAAAGGAAGTTGAACATGATCGAACCTTGGATTCAGTACTTCATAAAGAAGCACAGGATCAATTCAAACAAGAGGCAACAATATTGGCTAGGCTTGACCATCCAAATCTGCCAAAGGTTTCAGACTTTTTCTCAAAAGGAAATCGGGATTACCTGATTATGGATTACATACCGGGTGATGACCTCCGCACATTGATGCTAAAAGCCAAACACCAGAAAAAATTTCTTCACGAAAAAGAAGTAAGATCTTGGGCAAATCAATTAGCAGATGCATTAATCTATCTCCATAATCAAGCCCCCCCCATTTTACATAGGGATATCAAACCAAGTAATCTTAAATTAACCTCAAATGGGTTATTGAAACTTGTGGATTTCGGACTGGTTAAGCTGTTAGCACCCGGCGAGATGACTATCACAATTATCCAGGGTCAAGGAACAGCGATTTATACGCCTTTGGAGCAGTATGGCGGAGACGGATCCCATACAGATATTCAAAGTGATATCTATTCCTTTGGGGCAACACTTTACCATTTGCTGACAAATAATCCCCCCGCTGATGCGAGAGCCAGATTTATAAATCCAGATACACTTACCCCTCCACGAAAATTGAACACGAATATTTCACTTCAAATGGAACGCGCGATTCTATGGGCAATGCATTTGCATCCCGATGAAAGACCACAAGATATGGCTCAACTTAAAGACTACTTTACAGGAAAATCTGTTGTCATTGAAAAAGACCGATCTGAAGAAGTCCAGATTAATGATTATCTCAAGAACCCATTTGAAAAAATGCTTCTCATATTGGCAGTAGTTCTGATGGTTATCGGCTTTTTCGGATCACTTTTTCTTTGAGCGGTATTGTAAAATCAAAATATATATCCACCCAATTGCCCCCCCCATTAGTACACCAATGAAAACAGAAAAGCACAGCGATATATATCCATTAATACCATACCGTGTCGAACTTCCCGGAAAACCGAGAACAAACCATGCAGTATTGAATAGCCCCCCAACAATACTGCTCCCGCTAATTTTTATTCGATCCTCTATCACAAAATAATCATGCAATAAATAAAAAATCACTACACCTAAAATCCATGAAAATACAGTAGCAATAAACCATTCCAAGACTTTATTATTTTTTTTCTCCAAATCAATTTCAGGAGATTCTATAACTGATTCCTCGCCATCCTCTGATTCTTCAAGCGTGGGGATCGGGGTTGGGAAAATCGCACTAACGATCGCTTCTTCTTCCGATATATCGAGAACGAGGATTTGTGAACTTAATGCTGGTTCACTTACTACTCGAATTTCATGCAATCCTGCATTTTGCAATATTACCGAAGCCTTTGCGATTCCATTTTCAGTAACAGATTCTATTTGTTGTATGGAAATATTAGCTCCCTGCTCATACATAGTGAATCTGACCACTGTTCCATTAGGTACAGGATTATCATTTTGGTCCACAATGATTCCGGTCTTGACAGGTAAGATGTCTCCTAACTTAAAAACTGAAGGAGTATCCTCCTGATCCCCATTGATTTGTTCTGCTCCCTCCTCATCCATGATAGATTGCGCAGCATCCTCATCTACCATCAAGGGGATAATTTGATCTGGTGTTGGGGTCATCGCGGTAATAAGATCATAAGCAATTCCGGGAATTGAAATGGGGGAAGTGCCCTGTGGGGTTATTTCCTGAAAAATGATTCTAGCGGCAACCTCCACAAAAGGAGGTAATTTACTATACAAACAATAAAAAGCCGAAAAAGCGGATATCTCTGTCGCGTCAAAATAATTTGGGGCATCAAAAGAGAAAACCAAGGTGTTCTTATCGCGTAAAACTGATGGATTCTCTGCCAGCAGGTTATGCAGGGCATAGGATGATGGTTGCTCAGGATTAATCTCCCGTAAAGCAAAAATCACCCATCTCGCTTTCGACAGATTCTCTTCCAATTCAGGGCGATTGAAAGGACTATTCACAAAATCATACAGATCATCAAAAGAATAGGAAATAATCTGATTTTCGCTAATCTGTCCGCTCCCTGACGGCCCATAAAGATTAAGTATGGATGCTTGTAAACCATTCACAGGAAAAATATCCTGTGGACTGCACCCCTCACATTGCTGAACTGTTTGGTAATCGGTAAAAATCAAGATCCTTTCACCAAATTGGGGAGGTAATGGGAAGGATTCATTTATTTGGTTTTGTGATGGGTTTATCAATGTAGCTGCTTGCAATGCCACTTCGAATACAATTTCAGAACCACTTCCAAAACCGGACAATTTATTTGCACTAGGTATTACTTCTTCTAATCTAAATTCGTTATACAACTCATACTTCTNTGTTAATACTCGTATGAGAGACGCATCTACTTTTTCAGCAAATGCCAGATCTTCTTTATATTTCCGAACAAATAAATCCATCGTTTTTCTATACGTAGCAAACCGATTTTCATCACCAGTTGATTTCAATTGATCCATATATAAAAGGTCATTCCCCGCCAAGAAAGCATTCCTTACTACTTGACGCGCGTCTATGAATTGACCGCTGGGGTTATAAAATTTATAAACTGCCTGACTTCCAAGATCATCGCTCACCAAAATTCCACCCTCTTCGCGCCATGTATCTAATGGAGAAAGACCCATCAGTAGTTCCATCGCATTTTGATCAAAACTTATTGGTTTGGTTGTAGCCCGTATATTNCCTTGAAACCCCTGGTAGCGAATATGACTGCTCAATAATCCATCAGCAATAATATTAACCTCGGTATCTATCGGAGTCGTTACCCTGAAAAATGGCGCCAATTCGATTAGTTGAAGCTGTTCAAGTGATTTCCGCACCGTGGCGACTTCTTCCTCTGGAAGTCGGTCAGAGCTGCCGCGTCCAGGAAAATTCTTGGCGATTACCACAATTTTGTTTTTACTTCCATGATTAATGCCGCTAATATATGCGGCACCCATTTCTCCAACCCAAAATGGGTCTCCGCCAAATGTTCGCACACCCAGGTTTTCTTTCCCTTTACTATATGTAATATCCAGGACATCTAATGATGGGCCAAAGAATAAATTAAACCCAAGAGCCTCCAATTCACTGCCAATGAGTTCCCCTACATCTTCCGCAACTGAAGTATTCCAAGTTGCCCCTATAGCCATTTGAGATGGTGAAGAAGTCACCCCGCTAATCATCTGGTCATATGGGAACGATCCACCTGGTTGCGAAATTCCCATGAATATTGGAATGTAATCATTTGTTAAACCTATATTAGGTGAGACCCCTAATTCATCTCTCTCGTCCCACGCGATCGACTGGAGTCCAGAAATGAGATCATATGCGTTCTGAAGTGCATGGTCAGGATTAGTAAAATTTCCGTTTTCGCTTTTCAGCACGACTCCTCCCACATGATACTTTGAGATGAGCTTATATATCTCCGATTCCTCGCCAATTTCCGATCCGTCAAATGTAATCAAGAATAATTGGCCCACTTTTTCTTCGGGAGATAAACGGGCAGCTAATTGCAGCGCTTTTTGATATGATTCAGAATTGCCAAGTTCATCCTCACACAAACCCATAGAGGTAATTAAAAGGGATACCAAACATGTGACCACAAGAATTAGTAACCCGGTTCTTTTTCTCTTCTTCATATGTCAATAATAATACTAAAAAACTACTGTTTTTTCATCCTGCGTTTCAATTTAATCGCTAGCTTTGGATCGTCCGTTATGATTCCATCCACCCCTTGATTGATCAACCCCATAATATTGGTTTGCTGGTTAACCGTCCATGTATTCACTTTTCTATTCATGTGATGCTGTTTTTCGATATACGATTTTGAAATATCCTTGAAATGCGGATGGATATAATCCGGTGATACCGATGAAAACACTTCTGACCTGGATATATAACCTAATACCCCCTTTGAACATAAAAGAGCAACTTGTGCCCATGGCATGAGTCTCTTTATTCTTTTCAAATTTGAAGGAAAGAAAGATGAGAATAGTAATTGATCAAATACATCAATCCTATTTGCCATATCAACCACTTTCTCTGGTAGTGCATCTGATGGATTGTGATAATTCTTCAATTCCACATTGATCAAAGCCCGATTTTTAAATAACGTGAAGATTTCTTCTAATAAAGGGATTCTTTCATCTAAATATTTCGCAGAGAAAGTGGAACCAGCATCCATGGTAAACAATTCCTTGGTATTAATTTGATCCACTTTTCCAGAACCATCGGTCGTTCTATCAACTGTCCTATCATGAATAACAACCGGAATTCCATCCGCACTCAGCATTGTATCCAGTTCAAATGCTTCCGCACCTTGGTTTAAAGCCAGTTCGAAAGCTGCGACGGTATTTTCAGGCGCGTATTTTGAAGCTCCGCGATGCCCGAAAATTATTGGTGGGTGTAATTCTTCAATCCAATGCATGGGGGTTCTTCTCTCTGAGATAGGGAGATTATAGCATCCAGCGATATTTGACTGAACGCATTTTGCTTATTATATAATTTCATTATGGACGTCAGTGTAGTCATCCCTGTTTATAATGAGGAATCAACCTTACAGACAATTTTTACCCTCATTAAAAAAACACGAATTCCATCCGAAATCATATTCGTGGATGATGGGTCCACTGACTCAACGCCACAAATCATTAAGAAGCTTCAAGAAGATCCATCAGTGCGCGCTATCACTTTTCTCGTAAACCGTGGGAAAGGTGCGGCAGTGTCAGCAGGAATTAAAGCTGCACATGGGGAGATAATTATCCTTCAAGACGCTGACCTTGAATATAACCCAGGGGAATATGAGAAACTCCTTAGACCATTCGAGGAAAATCAAGCGGAGGTGGTTTACGGAATTCGCTTTATGAAAATTAAAAAAAAGACATCATATTTTTTACACTTCGTTGCAAATAAAATGCTGACTATGATCACAAATATTCTCTACAAGAGCAGCCTAAATGATATGGAAACTGGCTATAAAATCTTTCGAAAGGATATTTTTGAGCAATTACAAATTAAAGCAGATCGGTTTGATTTTGAGCCAGAATTCACTGCAAAATTATTGAAGCGAAAAATAAAAATTCATGAGGTCCCGATCACTTTCAAACCGCGCAATTATGCCCAGGGTAAGAAAATTAAGTTCCATGATGCCATAGAAGCGGTATGGACATTAATAAAGGTTCGGTTCCTGGAATCTGAGTAAGGGGATCTCCCTTACTTTGGATTGATCATTAAACCTTAAGCCCATCTAAATCGATATCCTTTATTTTCAGTTGAAGCGATTTCCTACCGTTAAATATATTCAGATCATAGGAAAAAAGGATATCAATCGATTGAGCTGATTGTATCTGTTCATAATATTCCCCAAATCGGAAAGCGACCGCATCAAAACTTATCTTTCCGTCTGAAACCGTCATTTTTAGATGATCACCCGTTTTTCCGATCCGCCGAACTCCCCTGCATTCAATATNCCGCGCAACAAATAAAGGTATTGGATTCCCTATCCCCACGGGCTCCAGGATAGCATAATAATTCAACAGGTTAGGATGCAGGTCTATCAAGCTAACCTGCGCCTCTGCTTTAGTTTCACGGATTAAAGGAATATTTTCTAATTCCCGCTTACAGATTATTGCGAATTTTTCAGTAAAAGATACTATATTTTTCATCTCAACCGTTAATCCCGCTGCCATCGCATGGCCGCCATGCTGAAGAAGAAGATCCTCACATTCATCAAGGGCAGAGGTAATATTCAATTCTGGAATACTTCGGCAGGACGCGCGAACTACATCTCCCTTTTGGACGCCAATGATCGCGGGACGGTAGTATCGCTCCACCAGTCTGGAAGCAGCCAAACCCACCACTCCCTCATTGAAATCCTTGTCCCAATAAAAAAGCATCCATTTATTTATCTCCGGATCATATAAATTTTCAACTTGAGCTTGGATCTCTTTTGTTATACCCTGCCGTTTTTGGTTTTCTTGATCCAATGAAAGGGCTATTGGTCCTGCCTGTTCCGTAGTTTCTGCCATGAGAATTTGAAAAGCAAGGTCAGCTGATCCTAAT
>JGI24724J26744_10002607_pt1 | contig 11932 bp, 11 predicted proteins | sample Cruoilmetagenom7_FD_26744 | JGI IMG/M metagenome (IMG submission 26744)
TCTTTTGCCATTTTCTGCATGGCTTTTTGTAGCTTTTCGAAGGCCCGGACCTCGATCTGGCGGATGCGTTCGCGGCTGACATTATAGACCTCTGACAGCTGCTCCAGCGTCTTTGGTTCGTCGGTCAGGCGGCGTTCGGTCAGAATGTGCTGCTCACGTTCGGATAGATCAGCCATCGCGGTACCGAGCAGGTCCATACGGGCGCCGAATTCTTGGTTCTCGGCATATTCTTCGGCCTGGTTTGGCTCTTCATCGGCGAGCCAGTCCATCCATTCCATATCGCCTTCGGCGCCCATTGGGGCGTTGAGTGAGGCGTCAGATCCGCTCATCCGGCCATTCATTGAGATCACGTCTTTTTCAGGCACGTTCAANTTGGTCGCGATGTGGGTGACCTGATCCGGTTTTAGCTGGGCATTATCGAGCGCTTTAATCTCGCCCTTCATCCGGCGCAGGTTGAAGAAGAGTTTCTTCTGTGCCGCCGTGGTGCCGAGTTTAACCAGGCTCCAAGAGCGCAGAATATATTCCTGAATCGAGGCGCGGATCCACCACATCGCATAGGTCGCGAGCCGGAAGCCCTTATCTGGGTCGAATTTTTTCACCGATTGCATCAGGCCGACATTGCCTTCTGAGATCACCTCAGCCATTGGCAGGCCGTAACCGCGATAACCCATGGCGATCTTGGCAACCAGACGTAGATGGCTGGTCACCATTTTCTCGGCAGCAGCGGAGTCGTCATGCTCAAGCCAACGGCGGGCGAGCATAAACTCCTCATCCTTGGCGAGCATTGGAAACTTGCGAATTTCACTAAGATAGCGGCTCATGCCCTGCTCTGGGCTCAAAGCGACAGAGCGCGTAGCTGAATTATTGGCCATGACTATGGTCCTCCTTATCCCCTTGCGAACCCGTTCTTACGGCATCCGGTCCAGTTCGATTTGTTATGAAGTCCTTACACCCCGATCATCGGCAGCGTCAGTCCCATAACGCGCATGTGATTTATTGCGCTTTTGAATAAATAGGGGCGGATAGTGGCCGAAGGAAGACCCTGAAAGGTTTTTGTTAGGATTTGCAAATTCGCCGCATTTGCCAAAATTGTCCTAGGCAAACCGGCGCGGGGCGGTAGGTATTGCCGCGCAGATACATAAATCACGAAAGAAGAGCAAATCATGGCCCAAGGATTTTCAACCCGCGCCCTGCATGCCGGGGCGGCCCCCGATCCGGTGACAGGCTCGCGCGCACAACCGATCCATCAGACCACGAGCTTCGTGTTTAAAGATGCTGAGCAAGCCTCGAAACTGTTCGCCCTGCAGGAGTTTGGCAATATCTATACCCGCCTTGGCAACCCGACCACGGGCGCGCTCGAGGCACGAATTGCTGACCTTGAGGGCGGTACAATGGGCGTCGCGACGGCCTCCGGACATTCGGCGCAATTGTTGGCGTTCCATGTTCTTATGGAACCGGGCGCGAAAATTGTCGCCGCAAAACAGCTTTATGGTGGCTCGATCAATCAGCTTGGTCATGCGTTCAAGAAATTTGGCTGGAATGTTGAATTTGTCGATATCAACGACCTCGATGCGGTCGAAGCGGCGATGGATGATACGGTGCGGGTGATCTTTTCAGAAAGCCTCGCCAATCCGGGCGGCGTGGTGACCGACATGGCTGGCGTCGCGGCGATCGCGGAACGTCATGGCGTGGTCTATCTGGTCGATAATACAATGGCGTCGCCCTATCTATGCCGCCCATTGGAACATGGCGCACATCTGGTGGTGAATTCACTGACCAAATTTATTGGCGGGCATGGCAACTCAATTGGCGGTATGATTGTCGATGGCGGGACGTTCGACTGGAAAGCCCATACCGACAAATATCCGACGATGACGACGCCGCAATCATACTACAATGACCTGGTATTCGCGGACGGATTTGGCGCGCTTCCGCTTGGCCCGGATGGCGCGAATGTCGATATCGCTTTTGCGATTGCGGCGCGGGCGTTTAGCCTGCGTGACCTTGGCCCGGCTTTGTCGCCGATGAATGCGTTCATGATCATGACGGGCTGTGAAACGCTGCCGCTGCGCATGGACAAGCATTGCCAGAACGCCCTGGCGGCGGCGACCTATTTACAGGCGCATGAGAAAGTGGCGTGGGTCCGCTATGCTGGCCTGCCGAGCGATTCCCATCATGCGCTGGCGCAAAAATATTGCCCCAAAGGCGCAGGCGCAGTGTTCACATTCGGCCTGAAAGGGGGCCATGCCGCCGGCGTGAAACTGGTTGAGAGCGTCACTTTGTTCAGCCATTTGGCGAATATTGGCGACACGAGATCGCTGATCATTCACCCAAGCTCAACCACCCATAGCCAGCTTTCAGATGAGCAGAAATCCGCGGCGGGCGCGGCGCCCGATACGGTGCGTCTCTCCGTTGGGATCGAAGATGCCAGCGACATTATCGCAGACCTGGAACAGGCCTTGGCGCAGGTCTAGCGACGCCCACAAAAAAGCCCGCACCATTTGGCGCGGGCTTTTTACTTTATCTAATGGCAATCTAGAGCGCGTCGGTCAGTTCCGGCACCGCGTTGAACAGGTCAGCGACCAATCCGTAATCGGCGACCTGGAAGATCGGCGCTTCATCATCCTTGTTGATCGCGACGATGATTTTCGAGTCTTTCATCCCGGCCAAGTGCTGGATCGCGCCGGAGATACCGACAGCGATATAAAGCTCTGGCGCAACAATTTTACCGGTTTGACCGACTTGATAGTCGTTCGGGGCATAGCCCGCATCAACCGCGGCGCGCGAGGCACCAACGGCGGCACCCAGCTTGTCAGCCAATGGCACGATAAGGCGTTGGAACTCTTCTTCTGAACCCAGCGCACGTCCGCCTGAGACAACNGCTTTGGCAGCCGTAAGCTCCGGACGGTCGGATTTGACGACTTCCTCGGAAACAAANTGCGCCTTGAATGGGCCNGCNGGCGCATCCACGCTTTCAATTGAGGCAGAGCCGCCGTCTTGGGCCGCTTCAAAAGCAGTACCGCGAACGGTAACGACTTTCTTGGCGTCAGACGATTTCACGGTCATGATCGCGTTACCAGCATAGATCGGGCGCACGAACGTGTCCTGACCTTCGACACCAATAATGTCTGANAGCTGCATCACGTCGAGCTTTGCGGCGATGCGCGGNGTAACGTTCTTACCCATCGTCGTNGCGGGCGCGAACAGCGCATCATAGCCATCCATGAGCGGCACGATCAGGGCCTGCATCGCTTCGGCGACTTGCTTTTCATAAGCGGCGCCGTCGGCATGGAGAACTTTCCGCACGCCGGCCAGTTTGGCCGCAGCCGCNGCAACATCACCAGCGCCTTGACCGGCGACCAGAATGTCGACGTCACCGCCAAAGGCGATCGCGGCGGTTACGGTTTTTGCGGTGGCATCAGACAGCGCCGCATTATCGTGATCAGCTAGAACTAGAACAGCCATTATACAGCTCCCGCAGCTTTGAGTTTTTCGACCAGGGTCGCAACATCTTCGACCTTCTCACCGGCTTCGCGNACAGGCGGCTCAGTGACTTTCAAAACTTCCAGACGCGGCGAAACATCAACGCCGTAGTCTGAAACGTCCTTCATATCGATCGGCTTTTTCTTGGCCTTCATGATATTTGGAAGGGACGCGTAGCGCGGTTCGTTGAGGCGCAGATCGACCGTCACAATGGCCGGGCCTTCAAGCGCAACGGTTTGTAGACCACCATCAACTTCGCGAGTGACGCTAACCGTGTCGCCATCCAGCTTAACCTCTGACGCGAACGTGCCTTGTGGCCAGTCCAAAAGCGCGCCGAGCATTTGGCCGGTTTGGTTGCTATCATCGTCAATCGCTTGCTTGCCGAGAATAACCATTTGCGGGCTTTCCTCTTCAACGACTTTGGCGAGNAGCTTTGCCACAGCCAGCGGCTCAACCGTTTCGTCGGTCTTGATCAGAATGCCGCGATCAGCACCCATGGCCAGTGATGTACGGATGGTTTCCTGGGCCTGTTGAGGGCCAACAGATACGACAATGATTTCGGTCACAGTGCCGGCTTCTTTCATCCGGACGGCTTCTTCAACAGAGATTTCGTCGAACGGGTTCATCGACATTTTGACATTGGCCAAATCGACGCCGCTTTCGTCCGATTTCACACGAACTTTTACGTTATAGTCGATGACCCGTTTAACAGGGACTAGCACCTTCATAGACGGCTCCTAGAGTTGGGAGGGGTTACGTTGGCTCGCAGGTAGCCGGACAAAGGCAAAAGCGCAAGGCTTCCGCTTACGCAAAGGTCAATATGGCGCATTTTTTTGGCCCTATCGCACGTTCACAAGCCGCATTGACCATATAGGCGTAGCAGGGTCTACCGTTCGAACCAATGCAATCGCCCCGGAGTGTGAACGAGATGTCTTTGAACTGGCTTCCCAATGCGTTGACGCTGATCCGGTGCGGCCTGGCATTCGTGGTTGGTTGGGCGATTTTGCAGCTTGCGGCCCCTGAANCCAATCAATGGTTACCCTTCCTGCTTTTCGTCGGCGTGGCTGCGACTGACTTTCTAGATGGATATGCGGCGCGCAAGCTGAACGCGGTGAGCGCGTTTGGGGCGTTTCTCGATCCGATTGCCGACAAGCTGTTGGTGGCGATCAGCCTGCTTGCCTTATGTTATAATGCTGGATGGAACGGGTGGTTGCTGGCGCCAACCTTGGCGATTGTGCTGCGCGATAGTTTTGTAACGCTGATCCGTCTGCGCCCAGATATTAGCCTGCCCGTCTCACGACTGGCGAAATGGAAAACCGCGTTTGAGATGGTTGGTGTCGCTGGATATCTGCTTGGTCTCGCGATGTCGAACGCACTTCTGATCCATGTTTCGCTCGCGCTCATCTGTCTCGCGGCGGCATTGTCGCTTTGGACAGGTGGGCAATATGTTCGCGCTGTTTTTAAGCAGCCGCCTGCTTAAATTATTGGTAACTGAAACGGCCTGAATTGGGCCGGTTTTGGTCCGCAATCTGGCCTTGATTACGGCTGAGACCGACGGTCATGAAGCCGTCTACGCCCCCTAATCGCATCAACCCTAAAGCGATGCTGATCTCAACCCTGGTTCTGGTTGTGATGCCGGTCCTGCTTGCGCTTTTTTTGCGCTAACTCACCAAAACGGCTCAACCGATGCGCCGCCATATAATTCCTGCAATCGCCGCGCATTACCGGGGGTGGTACCGTCTGGAGGCGAAAGTGGGTCGACCCAGGCCGTTTCAGCGATCTCACCCCGGCTGGTGGCGGCGCAGGTTTGCCAGAAGCCAAATGGCACGCGGTACAAGATGACATGGTCGTTGCGAAAATTTGGATGGTTTGAATAGACGCCAAACAAGAGCGGGTGACCATCCAGTTCCACGCCGCCTTCTTCAACCAGCTCGCGGCGAATGGCCTCAACCGCCGGTTCGCCGCGCTCAACACCGCCGCCCGGCAAAAACCAGCCCTTCATATAAGTGTGACGGACCATGAGGACGCGGCCATCGCGATTTTCAACGGCGGCTCGAACGCCCATCGTCATCGGACGACTGAGCCGAAACCAAGCATGAAACAGGTATGTTCGCATCGTCGCCATGTCGATTGTCCTTATCTGGCAATGGGGTCTCGCCAAAATAGCCAAGACAGTCTAACAGAACCTCAAACGCATTATCGGGGTATTCGCTATGCACGCTTCAGTTTGGGCCATTCTTATCACTGTCACGCTGTTTGGCATCTTGAATTTCATCGACTTTAAGCGCCTCGACTAAGCGCTGAATCGCTTTTTGAGATGAGCGATCTTTCCCTTTATGCATCTCTGATTGGCGGACTTGTTATCCTCGCTTTTGCGGGNGACTTTTTGGTCACCGGCTCTGTCGCGCTGGCCCGNAAGCTTGGTATTTCGCCGTTGGTCGCCGGCATCCTGATTGTTGGTTTTGGTACCTCAGCNCCGGAAATGGTCGTNACCATTGGTGCGGCGATGCAGGGCAGTGCGGGCCTTGCGATTGGTAATCTCGTCGGCTCGAATATTGCCAATATCTGGCTGGTGCTGGCCGTTCCAGCCCTGATCGCGCCGCTGGCGACGGGTGGTTTTGGTCAGTCGCGCGCGCTGTTCTTTGTGATCCTTTCAGCCATTGCCTGGATCGCGGTTACGGCGATCATGCCGCTCAATCCTGTCATTGGGATATTGTTTTTGGGCGGCTTGATCTTCTACGCGGTGATTACCGTCATGCAAACGCTATCGGCAGCCAAAAAGGGCGTGGTTATTATAGAGACCGAGGATCACCCGGTCACCGGAATCAAGCTTTGGGTCTATATCCTGATCGGGCTGGTTGGTTTGCCGCTCGGTGCGCACCTGATCGTCGAGGGCGGTGTTGGCATCGCGCGTAAATTTGATGGTATTTCAGAAGAGATGATCGGCCTGACATTGCTGGCGATCGGCACGTCCTTGCCAGAGCTCGGCGCCGGGATCGCGGCGGTCTTGCGAAAAAAAGGCGATGTGGTGATCGGCAATGTCCTCGGCTCGAATGTGTTTAACCTTCTGGGGGCTGGCGGGCTGGTTGGCTTTTTCGGCCCGGTCAATGTCGCGCCCGGGTTTTCACAATATGATCACTGGGCCCTTGGTGCCGCTACTCTGACGCTTGCCGTGTTTATATTGGCGCGCGCAAAAATCAGCCGCCTGGCGGCGACTACGATGCTGGCGATTTATGCGGTATACCTGTTCGGACTGGTCAACGGGTGGAACATATTAGCGGGAGTGCAGAACATTGCCGGATAGACGAGTAAGCACCGGATCGCGGCGCGCATTGGTTACTGGTGCTGGCGCCCGGCTTGGCAAAGCGATGGCAGAGGCGCTGGGCGCGGATGGCTGGTCAGTGGCAGTGCATTATCGCGGTTCAAAATCTGGTGCAGAGGCAACCGCAGAAACCATCCGCGCCTCTGGCGGGACCGCCGAAATCGTGCAGGCTGACCTCGCCATAGAGGAACAGGCCGCCACACTAGAGCGCGCCTCACAAGAAGCGCTGGGTGGGCCGCTGACCCTGTTGGTCAATTCCGCGTCGACATTCCGCGATGACAGCGCGCTGGAGCATTCGCGCGAGAACTGGGATGCGCATATGGGGCCTAACCTACGCGCCCCGATTGTGCTGGCCCAACATTTTGCCCGCGCCCTGCCGGAAGGTGAGCTGGGCTTATCGTCAATATGGTCGATATGCGGGTGCTGAAGCTCAATCCGCTTTTCTTCTCTTATACACTGTCAAAATCGGCCCTGTGGACAGCGACCCGCACCATGGCGCAGGCCTTTGCACCGCGCATCCGCGTCAATGCGATTGGCCCCGGCCCAACCCTGGAGAATATCCATCAGGCCCCCGGCGAGTTTGCGGCTGAGGCGGCTGCGACATTGACCCAGCAGGGCTCAAACCCCGGCGAAATCATCAAAACGCTGCGCTATCTGATCGAGGCTGACAGCATCACCGGACAAATGATCGCCAGCGATGGCGGCCAACACCTGATGTGGCAAACTCCTGACGTGACACTGTAGGTTTATACACAATTGAACGTTGATGGTGGTTTCAGGTTTGACGCCCAGCGTATGATCGGTTTGTGTTGGACAGAATGAAACAGGGGGTGGGTTGGTGAAGAAGACTCTTTTGGCCATTTTGGCCGCAGCATATTGCAGTGGCGGTGTCGCTATCGCGCAAAATAGCGCGGAAACATTCTCAACGTATGCCAAACGCATGGATGCAGCTCTTGAGCAATCCCGTGACGGCAAGTGCGATGAGGCCATTTCGGTTTTGCAGGATGGAACAGGATCTCGTTTCTATGAGGGCCAACTAAGCGCCGCTACGCGATCTGTGATCCAAAGAGGAATATTGCGATGTGCGATCAAGAATGGTGATCGTGCGCTGGCGGAAGACACATTTGAGACCTGGAGACGGGGTGCACCGACCGATGAATTGGGTTGGAGCTATGGTTGGCAGGTGTGGCAATCTACCAAGTGGGAAGACCCCTCAACCGCTGTTGATCTCGTTGAGGCATGGCTTGAAGATGAAAATGCTGTCAGCGACCTGGAGATTGAAGATATTGTTAGGGTGCAGCGTGCAATCACTGCCGACACACCTGTTGAAGATAAAATAGCCCTTCGAATACGCCTGTTCAGCGCATTAGAGGTGGCGTCTTATCGGCCCACCGACCCGCTTTCTGATATGTCAGACATCCACTTTCCCCATGCGCGTGCCTTGCTGGAGGCGGGCCAAAATGCCCGTGCCCGACAGGTTGTCGGGAATGTCACCCAACCAAGTTATCTGTTGAGAATTCACTTGTTGAATCGGTACGAGGATTTGCGAAGTGGCATTGGCGCGCCTCACGAATTCGATATTCAAGATCAATACATCAAGCAGCTGGACCGAAGCAGATCTTTGATGAAAGCCAATCCCGATCTCATGCAGGCTGGGTTGCGGGTCGCCCAAGACTATAGAAGTCTTGGTCAGAACGATCAGGCATTGAAGCTTCTAAACGATATTCTCGATCGCCATTCGCGCGAAGCTGGGGCGTATAGCCCCTACGAAGATGTCGAGGATTACCTAAACTGGATCTATAATGAAAAAGCCTACATTCAAGTGGCCAATGGCGACTTGGAAGCTGGCATTGCCACCTTTCGAAAGGCGATCGCTCTCGACGAGACCGGCACCGGGAATGTTAGTCAAACGATCAATCTTTCGTCGATATTGAAATATGCTGAGCGTTACGATGAATCAGCGGCACTACTAGAGATATTGGGAGATGCCAGCCCGTTTGGCCTGATGTTTTCAAAGAGCCTGAAGGCTTGTGCGGCCCATCAGCAAGGCCATTTCGATGAAGTCCAACCGTATTTGGATTACATGTATGAACATCGGACCGACAATTACGCTGCGCTGCAGGAGACCTATGCCTGTTTGGACGATGAAGAGGCCGGCGCTGCATTGATGATTGAGCGATTGTCCGATCCAGACCATCAAGACCGAGCGATAATGGCCATGCAGCGGACATTGATAACCGGACGCGTGTTGCCGTATAGAGTTCTACTTCGCGACCGTTTGAGGCGGGTTCATGCCCGGGCCGATGTTCTGGCGGCAGCTGAGAAGGTTGGCCGAATTATCGATGTACCGATCTACGATACCTATTGGGGTGAAATCTAATTGATGGATTTTTCATCTGATACGTCGGCCCCGGCGCATCCCAGCGTGATTGAGGCCATTGCGGCGGCAAATTCGGGTAATCAGGCGAGCTATGGCGGAGATGACGTGACGGCGCGGGTGCGCGGCGAGCTTTCGCGGGTGTTTGAAACCGATGATTTTGATGTCTGGATGTGCGGCAGTGGCACGGCGTCGAACGCGCTAGCTCTATCTGTCATGTGCCCGCCGACCGGGGCGATCCTTTGCCATGAGGAAGCCCATATTGAGCGCGATGAACGCGGCGCGCCCGAATTTTTTACCGGTGGCGGCAAACTGCAACTGCTTGCAGGGCGTGATGGGCAGATTGATGTGCAGGTTTTGCGAGATGCGCTAGCGGCGATTGATCATGGTTTTGTTCATGGCACGCCCGCCCAGGTGTTGTCGCTGACCAATCTGACCGAGTGCGGCACCGCCTATTCGGCGGTTCAAATTGCGAACTATTGCGCCCAAGCGCATCAGGCCGGTTTGCGGGTTCATCTGGACGGTGCACGGCTCGGCAATGCGCTGGTTTCAACCGGTGACAGCGCGGCGGACATGACATGGCGAGCTGGGGTGGATGTGCTGACGTTCGGCCTGACCAAGACAGGCGCAATTGGCTGCGAACTGATTGTCCTGTTCGGGGCAATGCGGGAGAAGTTTGTGGATTTGCAGGCGCGCGCCAAGCGGTCGGGCCACATGCCTGCCAAGATGCGGTATATCGCAGCCCAAGCTGAAGCCATGCTGACCGGTGACTTGTGGCTTGATCTTGCTGGCCAAGCCAATGACCGCGCGCAGCAGCTTGCAGAGGTTTTGCTCGCTAGCTCAGGCGCGGCATTGACCCACCCTGTGGATGGCAATGAAGTGTTCGTTCAGGTTTCTGAGGCGGTGGTGACGGATTTGCGCACCGCCGGGTCCAAATTCTATCCCTGGCCGGGCGGGTCGCAGCGTTTCGTTTGTAGTTGGCAGACCAGTGATCAGGATATCGCGGCCGTTAAAGCGACCCTAAATACGCATTAAAAGAGAATTATGTTTAAAATTCGTCTTTTGTTATTATTTGCAACCTAAACGGGAATTGTTCTAAGATTCTCTATGGTCGAAGAACAGCTCATCCGTCCGGATTAACCGCCCCTCTATCCGGACATAACTTGAATGGCGGGGCGTCGTGGAAACTGCGTCCCGCCTTTTTTAACTGAATCCTTATTCCGGTGTTCTATCTGTGATGGAATTGTCCTGATCTTGACCTCTGTGCTTTGATGCGAAATGTGCATTCAAAANGTGCTGGACAATAGAAGATGGAATTCAAAATGGNTGTTTCCAAACGCGCAGATAACNGACCCGCCGTGCCTGAGCTGTCGATTATTGTACCGATGTATAATGAGGAAACGTCCTGTGGGCTGTTTTTCGATGCGGTCGTTCCAGTTCTCGAAGCCAATACTGCAAGCTATGAAATCATCTGCGTCAATGATGGCAGTTCAGACGNCACGTTCGCGACACTCTGCCAGCACCGGGACAAGAATTCCAACATTAAGCTGGTCAATCTTTCACGTAATTTTGGCAAAGAGGCCGCCCTGACCGCCGGACTGGATCTGGCGAGTGGTCAGGCTGTGGTGCCAATGGATGCGGATCTGCAGGATCCACCCGAATTGCTGCCAGAGCTGTTGGCGAAATGGAGAGAGGGAAATCAGGTCGTCCTCGCGCGACGGATCGACCGTAAAACCGATTCTGCGGTGAAGCGCGCCTCCTCGCGCTGGTTCTATTCAATATTCGGTAAGATCGCGAAGCCGAGCATGCCGCCCGATGTTGGCGATTTTCGCCTGATGGACCGGATCGTGGTGGATGCTTTGAAACAGCTGCCGGAGCGCTCGAGGTTTATGAAAGGGCTTTTCGCCTGGGTCGGCTATCGCCAGACCGTGGTTGACTATGTTCGGCCTGAACGTGCAGCCGGGGAAACCAAGTTCAACTATTGGCGGCTGTGGAACTTTGCCCTTGATGGCATCTTCTCGTTCAGTTCGGTTCCGCTGAAAATCTGGTCCTATATTGGTGTGATTATCAGCATGGTGGCGTCGACCTATATGATCTTCCTGATCACCAAGACCCTGATCACCGGCATTGATGCACCCGGCTATGCATCCTTGATGAGCGTTATGCTCTTTTTCAACGGCATCATTCTGCTCAGCCTTGGGGCGATTGGCGAATATATTTCGCGGATATTTGTCGAGGTGAAACAGCGCCCGCTTTACCTGGTGAATGAACTTGCAGGTTTTGATATGGCCCCGGTCGCGCCCGCGAAGGCGCCGGAATCATCGATCACTGAGGACTGAAACCGGGGCACCTATTTGGGGCTGGTTTTGAATGTCCAGAACGTGTGCACCAGAAAGCTGGCCGGGGGATAATACACAGTACTGATCGCCAGAATAATATAGTCCTGCACCTGCGTGTAATTGGCCAGACCATAGACCAGCAGGAATTGGGTGCCCGCCAGAAAGATCGTTGCGATGATGAATTTCGGGCCATATTCGCGGTGCTGACTTTGAATGTCGAAGGTGAAGGATTTCTGCCCGTAATATGAGGCGGCCAGACTGATCACATAACCGATAATGTGAGCGGTAACCGCACTCAGACCGAAATGGACACCGCCAAAAGCGATGATCGCATAGATAATTGTCGCCAAAATTCCGACCAGGCCGAACCGCATGGCACGCTGGATGAAGTCTCGTGTTGGGCCGGTCTTG
>JGI24724J26744_10002609_pt1 | contig 11923 bp, 10 predicted proteins | sample Cruoilmetagenom7_FD_26744 | JGI IMG/M metagenome (IMG submission 26744)
GGGCATGGCTAAAAGCTATCCTATGAAAATTATTCACTGTATTGCAGGCCCTACGGCGAGCGGCAAGAGCGCGTTTGCGGTTAAATTAGCAAAACGTATGGGCGGCGAGATTGTCAATGCTGACGCTCTGCAGGTTTATTCAGAATTACAGGTGCTTTCTGCCCGTCCCACAACTGCTGAAATGGAAGGCATCCCGCATCATTTATTTGGGCATATTAGCCCCAATATCAGATATTCTACTGGATATTGGTTGCGTGAAGTGGACCCTTTAATCATTGATATTCTGGCACGGGGCAAAACGCCGATTTTAGTCGGTGGAACGGGGCTGTATTTCAAAGCCCTGACCGAGGGATTGGCACAAATTCCCAAACTCCCACCCTTCGCAATGGAGCAAGCGCAATGTGTTCTGGATACAGACGGCATAGATGCTCTGCGCAGTCTTGCAGACGAGCTTGATCCGCAGGCGACAACCAAAGTTCTCGGCAATGACCCGCAGCGTTTGTTACGCATTGTTAGTGTCGCCAAAGGGACAGGTAAGCCCCTGAGTGCGTGGCAACAAGAAACACATGCCGTTCTGCCTGCGGGTACCTGGAAAGGTATGGTTATTTTGCCCAAACGCGAGAACCTTTATGACAAGATCAATGCGCGGTTTGCTGATATGATCAGGGAAGGCGGGTTGGCCGAGGCAAAGCGTATATTGGACTTAGGTTTGGCTTCGGATTTACCGGCCATGAAAGCTATTGGCCTAAGGGAACTTTCTGCCCATTTACGCGGGGAAACTAGTCTGGATGAGGCTATTGAACTTGCCATGCGCCAAACCAGACGTTTTGCAAAACGTCAATACACGTGGTTGCGCGGACAAATGCCTGATTGGGAGCAGGTAAGCTAATTGAATAATTGGGCGAAAATGGCTTGATTATTGCAATACAAGTAACTGATATATCAATGTGAGACATAAAAACGCCTATATGAATTATAAAAATCAAAATAAAGCGCTCATCATCTGCTTATTATGGCTTGCGAGTTTGTTAGCTGTAGGAAATTTTGCCTACGCGCAAACAGGGGTATCGACCAACATACCTGTAGAAATTTTAATGGCGGACCCAGTCATTACCGGGTCATCTGAATCTCAGGTTTTATTTCAGCAAGCTAAAAAATACCATGATGGCAATGGTGTTCAACAGGATCTAAAACGTGCCCATACGCTGTATTTAAAAGCGGCAGGTATGGGTAATAATGATGCTCGTATCAATTTAGGTTATTTATACTTCATGGGGGAAGGTGTCGAACAGAGCTATTTAAAAGCGCGTAACTGGTATTTGAGTGCAGCCAATAATGGCAGCAAAGATGCACAACAAAACTTAGCAATGATCTATCAAAATGGTTTTGGCGTGCCAAAAGATAATGTTCAGGCGGAATATTGGCGTACATATGGCAAAGCTAAACCCGTAAAGAAAGAACCAGTACAAAACCCGCCAATACAAAAGCGGTCAGTACAAAAACCGGTTGTTAGCTCCATTAAAAAAAGCGTAACAACAGAAAAATCAGTAAAACCAAACCCTGTGCAGTCGAAATCTAAAGTCAAACAAGCAATTGTGAGCAAACCTAAAGCAATTATTCCTAAAGCTGGAATAGTAGAAAAACCGAAGCCCGCAATCTCGCAAATCATTGCAAATCAGTCGGATATAGAAGATGCAGGTTCTGTCGCCACTAAAGAACCGTTGATAGCGCTTTCGCAAGAAGAACAAATTACCTTACAAGCGCAGATACTCACGCCCATTGCTAGAGAAAGCATGTCTGAGATGCGTAATTCTATTACTACCCCCAATACAGACGCTGTTTTATCTACGCCCATGCGTACATTTAAAAACGTATCCCAATTTGATAACAAGGACCCGCAAACATTACCGCAGTGGGTTAGTAATATATTGGCCGCAATTATGTTATCATCAGTATTAATTACTTGTTTTTGGTTTTTTACCCAATATTCAAAAATTGGAAACCAGAAAAAAGCNCGTGTATTTGCGACGGCTTTTTATGCCCATCACCGCGATCGGTTACGTGTGAATTATTTGCGTTACCCGCTAAAACACCGCAAAATTGATACAATGGAAGACTCGTGGGCTGCAGCACTTTGTGTGCTTATGGTCAGATTTGCCCAAAGCCAACAGGACGAGGATACTCTCGTAGGCATGCAAAGTGATAAAATAATCCAAGCTCTAAAAGAAAGTCCTTTTAAGGCTAAGCAAGCGGTATTTCCTTTTGTTAAAGTGACCCAACACAGAATTTTTGATGATATCCAAGCACACGAATGTAATTTCAAGGAAAAATTTGAAAAAGCTGAAGCTCCTCCAGCCGTAACGATTAAAGATGTTGCGCCGACAGTAAAAATTAAAGAGGTTTTGACAGTAGAAAAAGCTAAAGAAGCCTCACCACCAGCAATTGCTAAAGACGTACTCGAAAGTGATTGTGCAGAGGTGGTTAAATTACGCTCAGTTATTANGGACAAGCAAAAAAATATACTTAGTGAGGATATTCCGCCCTATATTAAGGAATGAAATCTTACAATTTTTTTTATTTGTCTGTATAAAACTTCATTTGATATTATTGTAGTTTCTCATAAAGGCATTGCTAATTCTTAGATTAGGTTAAAATTGAAACGTTTCCAAAATTTTTTTAAAACCCGCAATGCGTTCTTTTGGATAATTGTCGTACAGATATTTGTGCTCGGCATTGTTACAATCAGCATTGATTTTAAACCTGCCTCTATTGCCAGTTGGTTCGAGGCATTCGGCCAGTCTATTTTTGCAATACCGGCTACTATAGGCATTTATGTCCTTGCGGCATTTGTAAACGTCCCACAAATGATGTTGCATGCGGGTGTGATACTGACATTTGGGCCAGTTATTGGGGCGGTAATTGCATGGGCTGCAACAATGCTTTCTGCCAGTTTTGATTTCTGGCTTGGGCAACGGCTGGGCGCAGACCGGATCAGTAAAATCAGTAGCGGCAATATGACCAAAATTCTAAGAGTGATACGAAAACACGGTTTTTTGGCAAGCATGGGTGTTAGGGTAGTGCCGACAGGGCCGTTCATTCTCGTCAATATGGCCGCTGGCGTGACACATATGAAATTTTCACATTTCTTTGTTGGCACGGCGATCGGGATAATTCCCAAAATCGCCATTGTGGCTTTCCTCAGTGAAGGCGTAAAAGGAACTGTGACTGGAAAGGGGCCACTTTATATCGTTATTGTTGTTGCCATTGCCCTTGTTTGGATGGGAATAATTTATGCCGCAGGAACACACTTAAAACGTAAAATGAGGACAGAAGGCGAAGATGAACAAATGGATAGGGGAAAGACTGAAAAAAATACATCAAAATAGCAGTGTTTTATGTTTACAGTCTTGCTTTTATGCAACACTCCGCTCATTAACTATCGGAATCATTTTTTATTTTGCGGGAACTTTGAAAACGCTAATATCTGTTCAGAGATAGTTAGACTGGCCCGTAATTCCATATTGGGAATTTTTATGTTTGATAGAATATTCGGATTTTTTTCGGCGGACATCGCCATTGATCTGGGAACTGCAAATACACTTGTCTATGTTAAAGGCCGGGACGTTGTTTTAAACGAACCTTCTGTTGTTGCTTATTCTACTAGAAATGGCCGTAAAGAAGTGCATGCAGTTGGCGATGATGCGCGGATGATGCTCGGACGTACGCCAGATCATATCGAAGCCATTCGCCCGATGAAGGACGGTGTTATTGCCGACTTTGAAGTCGCAGAAGTGATGATCGATCATTTCATCAAAAAAGTGCATAACCGTAAAAACTTCGTCTCTCCGCAAGTTGTGATTTGTGTGCCGTCTGGGGCTACAGCCGTTGAACGGCGAGCAATCCATGATAGCGCAGCACGGGCAGGGGCACGTAAAGTTTATTTAATCCGCGAACCTATGGCCGCGGCTCTTGGCGCCGGCCTGCCTATTCACGAGCCGAGTGGATCTATGATTGTGGATATTGGCGGTGGTACGACCGAAGTGGCAGTTCTGTCATTAGACGGAATTGTGTATGATCGTTCGGTACGGGTCGGCGGTGATAAAATGGATGATGCTATTATTCAATATGTGCGCCGCACAACAAATTTATTGCTCGGCGAAATGAGCGCAGAACAGGTCAAAAAAGAAATCGGTACGGCACAAATGCCGGAAGACGGCGAAGGCATGACCGTTCAGATTAAAGGCAGAGATTTGATGAACGGCGTTCCGAGGGAAATTCGCGTCACCGAAGCCATGATTGCAGAATCTTTGTCTGAACCGGTTGAGCAAATTGTTGATGCGGTCAAAATCGCCCTTGAAGCCACTCCGCCTGAACTCGCTGCAGACATTGTCGATAAAGGTATCATGTTAACGGGTGGTGGCGCTTTGCTACGTAATCTGGACACTGAGTTGCGTAATCGCACGGGGCTACCCGTTTCTTTGGCCGATGATCCGCTCACATGTGTTGTGCGTGGTTCTGGCATCGTTGTTGAAAACCTTGCTAAATGGAAAAACATACTGTCCACAGGTTATTAATTTCCCGAGGATACACTATTTGCAGGATTTAATGNCAGGAAACAGATATGAGCAATAGTGGGTATAACCGTCCGCAACGTCGCCGAAATTACCGGCGCGGCATTGCTATATCACTCATCCTAATTTGCATCATTATGTTACTTGCGGATCGTCAGCAAAAATCAATGCTGGCAACTGGTCGGCTAACTACCGATGATGTTAGTTCAAAAATTATGGGATTTATTGCCACACCTATTCGTGGTGCAGAGGCGTTGTTTGATAATGCGGACAGTAGACGAAATGCCTATGCGGAAAATGTTGTTCTCAAGGCAGAAGTCGAGAGACTGCAAAGTTTTGAGAACAAAGTTCTCGACATGGAAATGCGGGTTAAGCGGTTTGAAGAAATGTTGACAATGGACAATTCCTCTGACTTACCCGAAACTAAAATTATTGGGAGAGCCGTTAGTGAAAGCAAAGGGCCTTTTGTTCATTCTGCACTGATCAATGTTGGCCGGAATAAATATGTACAAGTTGGCAATGCGGTCATGACATCAGACGGCCTATATGGTCATATTGTTAGTACTGGAATGGCTTCATCGCGTGTACTCTTGCTCAATGATCTCAGTAGCCGAATATCTGTGATGTCACAGCGCTCGCAAGGTCGGGCTATCTTAGTTGGGAATAATACAAATAGCCCGAAGCTTGCTTATGTGTCGCAGGGTACAGACTGGCAGGCGGGCGACCGCGTTATCACGTCAGGAGACGGCGGCGTTTTGCCGAGAGGTTTGCAAATCGGAACCATAGTCGTTGAGCAAGATAATAGTTTTAGGGTTGATTTGTTTTACCTGCGCAAACCTGTGGACTGGGTCTGGATATATCCATTTACACCTATTCCAGTCCCTGACGAATTACCGCTGGAAGTCCAGNCTGATCAAGAAAACTCTACACAAGAAGCTGTGGTGCAAAAGGCTTCGGAATGATTCAAAAGAAAACGGTAAGTCAAGTTCAATCAATTTCCTTGTCTTTGCAAGGATTAGTCATTGGTATTATCTTGGTTTTCCCCGCCCTGTTGAGCATGGATATAGGGCGCGTAAATTTTGGATTCAGTTTTTTGCCTATCGCGGTCATATATTATTGGCCGCGCGCCGCGTCGTATACTTGGTCATTGCTATGCGTGTTTTTATTGGGCCTTTTCTACGATATGGCCAGTGCCAATACGCTTGGTATGTGGGCATTGGCATTTCTAGTTTTGTTTATAGTGTTAGACGGCGTTCCAACTGTTAAAAAAGGGTTTGGTCGAACAATAGCTGGTTTTACCCTAAGCCTACTTTTTTGCCTAATAATNGTATTGTTGATAGGGTGGATATCAATGGGGAAACTACCCCCAGTTGGTACACTTTTACTCAACGCTATAGCTAGTGTGGTGATATTTCCAGTTATTTATTGGGCGTATAATGTATTTAATATTATTCGTGGTCCTTCTGAAGCGTTCGGTGTGCGCGAATGAAAAAGCCTGATGATATAGCAAATATGATGAGCCGGCGCACGGCTTTGTTAGGGCTTGGCGGGGCGACGATTTTCTCTGTTTTGGCATCCCGATTGTATTATTTGCAAGTGACTAGAGCCGAAGATTACAAGGTTTTATCCGATAAAAACCGATTTAATTTCAACACTGTCATGCCCGAACGCGGACAGATATTGGATAGATTTGGCATACCGCTGGCAACAAACAAACAGGACTTTCGTTTGGTTTTAGTGCCAGAGCGCGTGAAAAATGTTGATGTGGCTCTGGAGCGGATCAATCGTATTTTGCCGCTCAGTGAGCCAACACGGAAACGTATTAGAAAGGATATTAGAAAAAAGGCTAAGTTTATTCCGGTATTGATTGGCGAGCATATTGACTGGCCAATATTTTCAAAACTCAACATTAACCTACCTGACTTACCCGGTGTCATTCCCATCGAAGGGCAGGGCCGACATTATCCGCATAATGGAGTGTTCGCGCATGTGCTTGGATATGTTGGTAAACCGAACCCTGCTGCATTAAAGCAGGATAAAGACACATTGCTACGCCAGCCAACATTCCGCATGGGTAAAACTGGTATTGAGCAATCCCATGATAAAAATCTGCGGGGCAGTGCCGGACTTAAAAAGGTTGAAGTGAATGCCGTTGGCCGCACAGTTCGTGAATGGGATTCTGATAAAATTCCAGCAACTTCCGGCAATGATGTATGGTTGACATTGGATAGCGAACTGCAAACTTATGCGGCGGCGTTATTCGGTGAGGAGAGCGGTGGTGCAGCAGTTATAGATGTTGCCACGGGAGAACTACGTACATTGCTTTCTATGCCGACATTTGACGGTAATCAGTTTGTTTTGGGTTTGACAAACAAGCAATTTAAGGAACTGGATACCGATCCACGAAGGCCGCAATTTAACAAAGTAATTGGTGGGGGTTACCCGCCCGCTTCAACTTTTAAAATGTCAGTNATGTTGGCAGCACTTGAACACAAAGTGATTACGCCGGAGGAAAAAATTTTCTGCACCGGGAAACTGCATCTTGGCAATCGTGATTTTCATTGCTGGCGGCGTAAAGGTCACGGTCTAATGAACATGCACAATGCTTTGAAAAATTCTTGTGATGTTTATTTTTATGAGGTCATTCAAAGGCTAGGCATGGATAAGGTTAAGCCCTTTGCTGAAAAAATAGGACTAGGACAAACTTATAAGCTTGGTTTGGGCGGGCAGACAAAAGGTGTCGTTCCTGATCCTGACTGGAAGAAGACACGGCTCGGAAATAGTTGGCGAACAGGGGATGCTCTAAATGCCTCAATCGGGCAGGGGTTTGTGTTGAGCACGCCCTTGCAGCTAGCCGTAATGGCTGCCCGAATTGCTAATGGAAAAAATGCCGTATCTCCGTTCATAGTCGTGGGAGAAGAAATTCCTACGCCGGAGCCCCTAGACATTAACCCGGAACATTTATTGTTGGTGCAAGAAGCAATGCATGCGGTTTGTGAAGTCCCCGGCGGGACGGCCTATAGACCTGATGGCTTGGGTATTCCCGGCGTTGAAATGGCTGGNAAAACCGGTACAGGGCAAGTGCGCGGGATCTCGGCAGCAGAACGGCTTACAGGTGTTTTAAAAAATACAGTCCTGCCGTGGAAATTACGCGACCATTCGATATTTGTTGGCTATGCGCCCTATGACAATCCGCGTTTTGCGGCCTGTGTATTGGTTGAGCATGGTGGCTCCGGTGCCAAATTGGCAGCCGATATGTGCCGTAAAATTTTAGGTCGAGCGTTGGAGCGCGACGGGGTAAGTGGTACTGGCGAACCGGTCGTGCTGGGGGATAATTGATGTCACACCATGCGACGAATAGAACACTTTTTGGAAAGTTAGTGGATATCAACTGGCTGTTGCCCGTTTTGATATTGCTCATCGGAAGTATCGGCATCGCAACTATTTACTCGGCGACTGGTGGGGGATGGAATTTAGGTGCCAAGCAACATTTTGTACGTTTGATGGTTGGTATGTTGTTTATGTTGTTGATTGCTTTGACTGATATTCGGGTTTGGTATGCTATGGCGTACCCAGGTTTTATTTGTGCGTTAATTTTACTTNTTGGCGTCGAGTTGGTTGGGGTATCTGTAAATGGGGCTCAACGTTGGCTTGATTTAGGATTCGTTCGCATCCAACCATCAGAGCTAATGAAACTTGCAGCTGTGCTCGCGTTGGCACGGTTTTACCACGATTTACCACATTGGCGGGTTTCCAAACCAGTAGGCATTATCGGCGCACTGATCATTGTGTTTATTCCAGTCGCTTTGATATTACACCAGCCTGATCTGGGTACCAGCATCATGCTAGCGGCTACCGGANTTACCATAATTTTCTTGGCCGGCATTAATTGGCGGGTGATTATAAGTTCTGTAATCATGGCGGCGATTGCAGTCCCGTTGTTTTTTGCATACGGCCTTAAGGAATACCAACGAGCACGCATATTAACTTTTCTAGACCCGGAGCGTGATCCAACCGGTGCCAGTTACCACATCATTCAATCAAAGATAGCCTTGGGTAGTGGCGGTGTTAGCGGCAAAGGTTTTATGCAAGGTACGCAGGCGGCACTTAAATATGTGCCGGAAAACCGCACTGATTTCATATTCACGGTTATCGGCGAAGAGTTCGGCTTAATTGGTGGGCTGAGCACTATGGCTCTCTATATACTGATCATAGGTGTTTGCTTTTGGTTAGCAGGTTCAATCAAACAGGTATTTTCACGGTTACTCATTATGGGGTTGGCCGTTACGTTCTCCTTATATGTGCTGATTAACCTCGCAATGGTCATGGGCTTAGCACCAGTCGTGGGTGTGCCATTGCCGTTGATATCTTATGGCGGTACTGTCATGATGACGGTGTTAGCCGGGTTTGGTATTATCCTGTCTGCCCATTTGTATCGGGAAATAGAACTCCCGCGTGGCTCTGGTTTGTTGTTATAAAATAAGGTGTAAAATGAGACATTTCTTACTCGTAGTGTTTTCGGTTTTCTTTGTAACGGCATGTGCAACATTGCCGCCCGCAGCAAGTAACCAGCAAATGAGCGCAGAACCCATTGTAATCATGGTGGGTATAGACGGTTTACGGTGGGACGCTATCGATCGCTATGATGCACCGACATTAGAGGCGCTTGCCGCAGAAGGTGTCAGAGCAAAATCCATGACACCCGTAATGCCGTCCAAAACCTTTGTGAATTTTTACTCTCTGGCAACTGGTCTGTATGCGGACAGCACAGGGATCACAGGAAATTTGCCATATTCAAAAGAATACGACGAAGTTATGGGNCGTGATATGCACGGTGAAACGCGTTGGTGGGGCGGAGAGCCAATTTGGGTGACGGCGGAAAAACAAGGTGTCAAAACCGCCGCTATGTTTTGGTTGGGTTCAGAAGCCGAGATTAAAGGCACACGCCCAAATCATTGGATGCCCTACGAACACACTAAGCCGCACGTAGAACGCGTTGACCAAGTGCTTGAATGGCTCGCCTTACCAGAGGCTGAGCGTCCCCGCTTGCTCACGATTTATTTCTCAGACGTGGATTCTGCCGGGCACAGATACGGTCCAGAAACACCGGAAGTCGGCAATGCGCTTAAGAAGGTTGATGATAGTTTGGCTGATTTGCGGGTAGGTATCAAAAAACTTGGTCTTACGGATAGGGTCAACCTTGTCATTGTTTCCGACCACGGTATGACTAAAATTGATCCGGAGTTTATGGTTTATCTTGATGATTATATCAGCATGGACAATTTGTTTGTGCCGTCGTTTCATTCACAGGCTGGGCCACATTCAGACCCGTTTGTCCATATCTTTGCAAAAGAGGGGGCTGATATAGATGAGCTCTACAGCAAATTAAAAGGCGCACATACAGGTATGCAGGTTTACAAACGTGAAGATATCCCTGCGGATTGGCATTTGAATAATGAGGACAGAACGGGGGACATATTTGCTGTGGTAGACGAGGGAGGTATGATCTTTGTGCGTGACCTCACGTCAACCTACAAATACCCGGCTATAGGTATGCATGGCTATGACCGGTTTGCACAAGATATGCAGGCAACATTTATCGCTGCAGGTCCAAATTTTAAAAAAGGTGTAAAAGCCAAGGCCATAGAAAACGTAGAGGTTTACGGCATCATTGCCCGCGCTCTTCGCCTTAACCCTGCGAAAACAGATGGTAATATCGAAAACGTAGAATACTTTATGCTGCCATAAAGATAAGATTTAGACTTCCATTAGTTCTTCTTCTTGCATCTGTTTCTTTCTACGTTCTGGCCTAATGTTGGAAATATAGGCCCATCCGCCCACCAACACGCCTGTTACAGAAGAACAAATGGCCCAAGCCATCTCGCGTAAATTGCTATTGGAGAGCCATCCGGGAACATCTCCACCTCTTTCCGTTGAGAATGGGATAAGACCTCTGAATAAATCAATTGTATCGGATCCCACAACATATTTCACGCCTTCGCTGAGGAGCGCTAAAATGAATATACTCTTTGTCACGATGCCAAAAATATTTTCAACCTTGCCGCGCTGAGCTCCCATTAACCGAAATATAGTGGCGATTAGTCGCGCTATAGTCCAAATGGCCGCCAAGTTTAAAAGCAAATTAAAATCTTGCGCCATTTTAGTGCCAGCAATGGCTTGTGTGATGAAATTAGGTAAGGGGACATGGGCAACAATTTCCACTAAATTAGGCAAGAAATCTATTACTTGTCTGGCCGCATTGGCCAAAATTGAGGATATGCTTTTAACAATTCCAAGGTTCTCAAAAATAACAGCAACACCAAATATTGCTGCTAACCATTCTATGATTTTTGCACCATTTCGGAATGCGTTTCGGATAGGCCGTTCTAAATTTTCTGTCATAAGATATCCCCCGATAAGTCAATATTTCAGCGTGTCACATACTTGATAGTCCCAAAAACACATTCTCGTCAAAGCATAAACAATAATAAACCATGCTTGTGATAAGGGAAGTAATCATGGAAATTGGTAAAGTGTACAGTCTTGTAGGTACTCGTCTCACGTCAGAACTCCTGTTTAACAGGGTGGGTATTTTAGGAACAGGGATCATTTTGGGAAAACCTTACTTGGTCCATGTTTAAATGTACTTCATTTCATATTATGATGGCTCGCAATTATTGGCGGTCACCATCAAGCCATGTGGCATCAATTAATTTTGATTGTGTCATCATGTCTTCCAACTTGAATGTTTCAAACCCATTTTCTTTTTTATAAGATTTGAATTGATCAAAATACTTCTGTTGCTTGCCTCTTTTTTTTGTGGCGATTATCATGGTGTTNTTCGGTGAATGTTCACCCGCTACGAAATCGATAACATCCACCTTATACCCTTGGGATTGCAATAGCATCACCCGCGCATTATCGGTAATTAAGTCAGCCATTTTGTGAAGAAAAAGCCCGTTTTGGATAAATTTTGAGAGCACTTTTGAGTTTTTAACTTGTGGTAAAATTTCTTTCTGACAACACGGGGCGCAAACAATAATGCGAGACTTCTTTTCCATACCGAGAAGAAGCGCGTCATCAGTTGCCGTATCACAAGCATGGAGAGAAATGACGGCATCATAATAGTGTTTTGGAGAATAATCTTCCGCAAGGAGGTTGTAAAACGTCAGCCCATCAAAGCCGCATTTTTCTGCTGTATTATTGCCATCAATTGTAAGGTTTTTACGGCTTTCTACGGCATCGACAATTGGCGTTACGCCGATGTCTAAGAGGTGTTTGTATGTAGCGAATGTCACATACCCTTTGCCGGCGCCTATATCCAGAACCTTAACCTTGGATTGCTTGCCAAC
>JGI24724J26744_10002613_pt1 | contig 11905 bp, 10 predicted proteins | sample Cruoilmetagenom7_FD_26744 | JGI IMG/M metagenome (IMG submission 26744)
CCATTTATTATTAATGTGCGCATGATCAACTGGATGGCCTTGAGGGACATTTATTTCACTCTTATTAAAATCAGATTTCATAAATTATGATCTTTCCAATATACTTTTTAGTATTGAATCGCATATTGTTTTTACTGATTATTATATTGCTTGCGTGATCTTTGTCAAGATAGGAATCCTTTTTGAGGCTGCCGCAAGGATATTAATCCTGTTTCTTTTAAGTATCAGGATTGATGATTTAGTGAAAGATATTTATTGACACGGATATCAGGAGGGTTCAGGTAGCAAGGCTCCAGGATATCAGGATCATCGAAATCTTTTGCATTGAATCTCTTTAATCCAATAGAACCGGTTGTAATGGACTTGAGCCCCCAACAATGGGCAGGGGCCATATGAGCTTTGGGGCCAAAACTTTGTCTAAGTATTTCTACCTGTTTAGTAAAATTATTGCCTATAAAAACTGCCGGAGACTTTAAATACTTAGGTAAATCAAAGATGTTAATAGACTCATCATCTCGAGTTCTTTCAAGTCCTGATCTTCGATTCCATCTAAATTGTGCAGTAAAGAGTTCTTCTTTCCTGGAATCGAGGACAGGAGTTATAAGGCGATCCGGACAATAAAATTGATTAGCCATAGCCTCCATCGTGGAAACACCAATAATCGGNATATCCAAACCATGGCATAAACCCTTGGCAAAGGCAAGTCCAAGCCTTAGTCCGGTAAAACTTCCAGGCCCACAGGCTACAATAATTCCTTGNAGATCTTTGACTTTAAAGCCTCCTGAAGTGATGATAAAATCAAAAGATGCCAGTAGGGGATTAAAATTACGATCCCCTTTTGATAGCTCATAATTTGCCAGAACATTTCCATCTTTGCTGAAAAGGGCCAGACTGAACGCAAAAGATGATGTATTAATACTTAAAATCATTCCCAATATTATCCAAATAGCTTCTGAAAGACATTCATACGGTCAAGATCATTATATGTTATAGTAAGCATCAAGACAATTAAAGCAAAAAAACCAGCTTTCATTGCCCATTCTCGTTTTTTTTGCCCAAGAGGCCGACCTAAAAGCAATTCTAATAGAAGAAATATGATAACGCCACCATCGAGGATAGGAATCGGGAAAAGGTTAACAATCCCTAGGTTAACACTTATGATGGCTGTAAAAGGTATCAGATTCAGATAACTGTTTTGGGCCAGTTTCCCTGTCATTTGACCTATCAAGATTGGTCCGCCTATGCTGTTAAAAGGGACCTTACCCTGGAAGATCTTACCCAGTAACACACAAGTCAACTTAGTCCATTTCCATGTCTCTTTAAGGCTCTCTTCAAAGGCCTGGAAGATTCCTACTTCCATGCTATTCATTTTACCTGTGGAAATAATACCTATTAATTTTGTTTTAATTTCTTCACCAAATTCATTTTTTAAAATACCTGTTTCTGGTATAATACTTATANCAATTATTCTATCACCACGTTGAACTGTAAGTNTTACGGGTTTATCACCATTGGATTGTACATGCCCTTTTATGTCAGCCCAGTTATTTAATGGTTGGCCTTGAATTGCAATAATCAAATCACCTTTTTCCAGACCGGCCTTTTGAGCTGGGGAATTTTCTCTAACCTGACCAATTTCAGTACTCATAACCTTAATGCCGGATACAATATAAATTCCTAAAAAAAATAGAAAGGCTAAAACAAGATTGAAAATTGGGCCCGCAGCTACAATAGCAATCCTCTGAAATACAGGTTTTTTGTTAAAGGCCCTTGCTTCTTCTTCTGGTGATAAATCTAATGGGTCGTCATCATTGAGATCTTCTTCACCCAACATTTTCACAAACCCGCCTAAAGGAAAAAATCGAATGGAATACTCTGTTTCACCCATATCCTTTTTTAACAATATCGGACCAAAACCTAGAGCGAATTTCTCTACTTTGACGCCATAAAATTTAGCCACCAAAAAATGCCCCAGCTCATGAAAAAATATGAGCATTCCAAGTACCAAGATAAAAGGAATTAAATAATATGTAATAATAGTCATATCTTTGCCTCATATATGAATTAAGTCGTACCCGAACGAAAACTGTCTTTTTCGCCAATCTCTGCATTATACCTCGAAAGACCACAAATCGCGATTTTTCAAGGACCCTGAACATCAATATCTACGTTGTTTTCGCCTCGCAATAGCCAGCTATGACGAGCCTTCACGCCTTGCTCTTGATGCTTATTGCTCACCGAAAAAAAAGCTCAATTTATAACCTTCCGAGGTATAGATAAAAATTGCAATCCTCAAAATATCCAATGTATTCCTATAGTTAACGTTTTGATATGTCCTTGAGAGGCTGTTACTGAATGCAATTTTTAAAATTTTTCATACAATATAATCTATACATCGCAAATTTATATGCAATATGCGGTGTATAAGAAAATATTTTTTTAGTTCCGTCTTGACCTTGACAAAAAAATCCTGGTTTTCGTTCAGACACTAAAAATATCAATTACAAAAAAACAAGTTGGATGGACTTGTAAAAAGTCTATAACAGGCCTATGGAAGGGCAACAACCCTCACCAGCCTCGTAAAAAAAAGTACTCTGACTGTTTATTTTATCCGGTTATCAAGTTGTGGAATCCATATGCAAATGAGTAAATTATCCCTATAATGGAAAATACATAAAATTTGCAATAAGAGTGCCAGTAAGTTGTTCAATTTAATGCTATCAATCCCCATGCCCTTGCAGGTACAATAAAAGATNAAAAATGCCAATACATTTAATATTTCTAGTATTAGCATTTGTATATGGGAAAAGATCTGTGGTCAAAATTGGCATTTTAATATATTTTTTGAAAGCGATAGATGTTTTATTGAAGATCCTTAATAAATTTCAAGGCATAGTTACGCGCCCATGAATCCGCTTCCAAAACAGTATCAATGCTGTCAAGTGATACTCTTTTATGAGACGCCATTGTCTTTGAAACAACATTGGGGATATCAAGGAATCGAATATTTCCATTGAGAAAATATTCCACTGCAATTTCATTCGCTCCATTAAGAACAACTGGCATGGTTCCTCCATGTTTAGCGGCCTGTAATGCCAATCTCAGACATGGAAATTTTTCCATGTCCGGCCTCTTAAAGGTAAGACTGCCAATCTGATCAAGGTCCACTGGAGGAAGATTGTTTTCCAAATGGCGGGGAAAAGAAAGGGCATAAGAAATAGGAAGCATCATATCAGGTATACCTAACTGAGCAATAACTGAGCCATCAGTATATTCAACCATAGAATGAACAATACTTTGAGGATGAATGAGGATAGAGATCTGTTTCATTTCAAGATCAAAGAACCATTTAGCTTCAATTGCCTCAAATCCTTTGTTCATCATGGTTGCCGAATCAATGCTGATTTTTTTGCCCATACTCCAATTTGGATGTTTGAGTGCCTGTGCGGGTGTCACGGAAACCATCTCCTTTAAGGATCGATCTCTGAATGGTCCTCCTGATGCAGTTAGGATTACCCTGCTAAGGTCCTCTCTTGGATGCCCTTGAAGGGACTGAAGAATAGCATTGTGCTCACTATCTATAGGCAGGACGGAAACCCCCATTTCTTTGGCCTTGTTCATAACCAGTGGTCCAGCCATAACCATGGTTTCCTTATTAGCTAATGCTATATTTTTGGCTGCGCAAATACCTGCATATGTTGGTAAAAGACCTGCCGCTCCGGTCATTGCAGAAATAATAGTATCTATCTCATCCATAGTAGCCAAGCACTTATAGCCTTTACTACCAAATAAAATCTCCGGAATTCGATTTGAATTGAGCCGTTTTTTTAGCATAAGGGCAAGGTTCTCATCCAGAACCGCGACTGCTTTAGGATGAAAAGTTTCAATCTGTTCTGCGAGAAGTTCAATGTTCTTGCCTGCTCCTAAGGCAATAACTTTATATTTCTCAGGATTATTCTTTATTACCCTAAGAGTGCTGACTCCAATAGAACCTGTAGATCCTAGTATTGTTATTTTTTTCATGCTGGCCCATATTTGGTTATGATTAATCGAAATATTTTCTAAAGGGCACCTTGAAAAATTGCCTTTTTGCCAGATTACGGTGTCGCTGCGAAAATAAAAGATCCTCACATACCCTATGTATGCTACGCTTTTTGATTTTCGCGCTCCTTGTCCTTAGACGAAAATTCTAATTTTTCAAGGCACCCTAAAAGCTATAATAAGATTATTTGTAACTATTCAGCTATTTCAATGATTATTTTTTTTCCTGACGCAGAGATCGGGCGAAAGGAGGCGTTTTGAAACTGGCTCAAATAATGGATACTTCTAAAAATTAGAATTTTGGTTCGAGGTCAAGGCATGCGAAAATTTTAACCACAGGAATACATAGAGTATTTCGAGAATTAAAATTTAAGCATAACGCCGACATCGGGCCAAAAGGCAATTTTTAGAGGTGGCCTAATGTTATCTTAAATTCAGGTATATATAGAGAACCGGAATTGAAAAAATAAGGCCATCAATCCTATCCAGAATACCACCATGACCTGGAAGGATAGACCCTGAATCTTTGACACCATGATTTCGTTTTAGCATTGATTCAGATAAATCACCAATCTGACTGATAACAGAAAGGCTTAGTATCAGAGCAAATGTCTTAGGATTAAAGGTATCAATATGAGCAATTTTAAGAAAAATGTTACCAACCATTAAGCTGCTTATTAAGCTTCCTGCAGCACCTTCCCATGTCTTTTTAGGGCTTATTGCTTTATATAATTTATGTTTACCAAAAAGCCGTCCAAAATAGAATCCTCCTGTATCAGTCGCGAAAATAACAACCAGCAAAAAAGCAATCCATATTTTACCATTAGGCATAATATCGATTAATATTAGCATGGCCAAAGGAATTACCAGATAAAAAGGTCCCATAGCAGCCCTGCCTATCTCGGATGTAACAGCTTGCTGTTTAGTGGAAGGATTTAACATATACCAAACCATGGGGATAAAGACCCATAAAGTAAGTATTGCTGGCGCGAGTAAAATTTTGTGCAAATAAATTATCTGAAACAATAAAAAGGCCACTAAGAAGCTTGTTATTTTGATAATTTTAGGAAGATCAGGGGAGGTAATAGTATAAAATTCTTCAAGAGATAGTAGAGATATAAGGTAAAGAAAAAGGTAAAACAGCCAGCGAGGTCCAAAACCAATCATAAAGACCAGGAGAGGAATAGCCACTAAGGCTGTTAGCCAACGTTTTAAATGCATCATCCTTTCAAGATTCTCCCAAACAACACCGTTCATTCAAATTTTAAGGATAGTAAATCTTTTAACCGCATTACATTGAGTGTTTTGAGGATTTAAATCTGAACAAAACTTAGAAATTGTAAAAATTCACCACCGGGCACTATTTAAATTCCGCCAAAGCGCCGCTCCCTTTTCTGGAATACATTTATGGCCTTAATAAATTCATTTTTATCAAAATCCGGCCAAAGGGTGGGAGTGAGATAGAGTTCGGAATAGGCAATCTGCCAGAGTAAAAAATTACTAATTCTTTGTTCTCCACTGGTTCTGATAAGGAGATCCGGATCAGGCATTTGGGGGGCGTATAGATATTCCGCTAACAATTGCTCGGTAATCTGTTCAGGGGCTATGTAGCCGTCTTGTATCTTTGCGGCTATTGCCTTAAATGCGTCAATAATCTCTTGACGGCCGCCATAACTAAGGGCCAAGGTTAGTATCATATCTTTTCCTGACGCTGTCTGGTCTATAACCTCAAAGAGAGTTTTCCTTGTATTTTTATGTAATTTTTTAAGCCTTCCAATGCTCCTTAAAGAGATGCCATTACTCTGCATTTCTTTAACTTCACTTAGGAGATAATTATTTAACAGATTCATTAATGCATCGACTTCAAGGTTAGGCCTCTGCCAATTCTCTTCGGAGAAAGCGTAGAGAGTCAACCACTGAATGCCTATTTCACGACTGGTTCTTACAATTTTTCTGACTGCCTGAGCCCCCTTTTGATGACCTCTAATCCGGCCAAAGCTTCTGTTTTGTGCCCATCTGCCATTACCATCCATTATAATAGCTATATGTTTAGGTAAGTTATTAGGATCAATTGAGGTCATAATGAAATTTCTGGATTGTCGTAAATGTTATTTTTTTGGTTGGAAAAATCAGAATTCAAGAATCTCCTTTTCTTTTTCAGATGTTATTTTATCTATCTTCTTAATATATTCATCTGTATTTTTTTGAACATCATCATGGGCCATAAAATATTCATCTTCTGAAATCTCCTTTTCTTTTTTCAGATTCTTGAACATTTCATTAGCTTCCCGTCTATGATTACGAAGCGTTATTTTATTATTTTCAGACATTTTATAGGCTAACTTTGCCAAATCTTTACGTCTTTCCTCTGTTAGAGGAGGGATAGAAATTCTAATGATTTTTCCATCATTAGATGGTGTTAAACCTAATTCAGATTTCAAAATACTTTTTTCAATATGTTTGATAATAGACAGATCCCAAGGTTGAATCATAATCAATCGGCTTTCCGGTACGGAAATAGACGCCACCTGATCAAGAGGCATTTTAGCATCATAGCAAGCAACTTTGATCCCTTCAAGGAGAGCCGTTGACGCACGACCTGTACGAATCCTTGCAAATTCCTTTTTGAGGGATTCTGCTGTTTTGCTCATTTTTTCCCTTAACTCTGAAAGGATTTTATCTTTCATGATTTACTCCTGTTATGAGTGTCCCAATGTTTTGCCTAAATATTACTTTAGAAATATTTCCTTTTTTTCTGATATTAAAAACTATAATTGGCAAGGCCTGATCCTTTGCCAGANAAATAGCTGTCAAATCCATGACCTTTAGTTCTTTTTTAATAACATCATCATAAGTCAGTTGAGTAAATGGTCTTAATGATGAATCCAATTCTGGATCCCTTTCATACACGCCATCTACTTTAGTAGCCTTTAAAAGGACATCCGCGTTGATTTCCATGGCTCTTAAGGCCGCAGCCGTATCAGTGGTAAAGAAAGGGTTCCCTGTTCCTGCTCCAAAAATTACGACCCGTTTCTTGCCAATCTCTATATTTGCGTCTTTCACCGTAAAAGGCTGAGCGATTTTAATCATATCAATGGCAGTCATAACCCTTGCATTGACTCCTGCTTCAGACAAAGCTTCTCCCAATGCCAAGCTATTGATAACAGTTGCCAACATCCCCATATGATCACCTACAACACGTTCAACGCCAAGAGCTGCTGATTGTAGGCCCCTGAATATATTTCCACCACCAACTACGATTCCTATTTCGATGCCCAAACGATGAATATCTGATATTTCTCTGGCAATGTTGGCAACCATATCAGGATCAATTCCAAAGGATTGATCCCCCATTAGAGCTTCACCACTGAGCTTTAATAAAACACGGTTGTATTTGACATGCCCCTCAGGCATTTTTATCACCTAACTGATATCTGACAAAACGTGTGATAACAATATTTTCACCCGTTTTAGCTATCACTTCATTCAAAAGATCCTGGATCGTTATATCAGGATTCTTAACAAAGGCTTGTTCTAGAAGACACACCTCTGAAAAAAACTTTGTTAGTTTGCCCTCTACAATTTTATCAATAATTTTTTCTGGTTTACCTGATTCTATTGCTTGAGAGGAATAGATCTCTTTTTCTTTTTCACAAATTTCAGCAGGAATCATCTCACGATCAATAGCAATTGGATTTGTAGCTGCAATATGAATCGCGATATCCTTGACAAAATTGGTAAAGTCTTCTGTTTTTCCTGTGAAATCAGTTTCACAATTGACTTCAACCAGAACTCCAATCTTACCGCCTGAATGAATGTATGATTGTATCTGCCCTTCAGAGGTTATCCGTCCCCCACGTTTTTTTGCAGTTGCAATTCCTTTTTTTCTCAGGTAATCAATTGCTTTATCAAGATCACCATCACATTCTTTCAGGGCAGTTTTGCAGTCCATTATGCCTACACCTGTCTTTTCTCTTAAGTCCTTAATTAAATCTGTGTTAATTGTCAATTTTGGTCTCCATATCATATCTTTTATTTTGACAAGTCGGCTTCCTGTGTAGAAATTTCTTTTGTTGGCTCTGCCTTTTTATCTTTCGAGAGAACAATTACTTCCGGATCGTTTTCCGTGGAAGCAGTAGCCCTGGATTCTTCATCGAACTTCTTTTTCTTCATATCAGCCTCTGCCTTGAGACGTTCTTCCGCAATATTATGTCCTTCAATGCATGCATCTGCGATACTGGAGGTGATTAGTTTAATGGCTCGAATTGCATCATCATTTCCGGGAATGATAAAATCGATATCATCGGGATCACAGTTACTATCAGCAATAGCTATTACGGGGATTCCAAGTTTTTTTGCCTCTTTAACAGCTATTTTTTCCCTTTTTGGATCAACGATGAAAACAGCACCAGGCAATTCATCCATATCCTTTATTCCACCCAGGTTTTTTTCAAGTTTTAGCTGTTCTTTTTCCATTTTCAGAATTTCTTTTTTAGTATAACGGTTGATAGTGCCATCATTTTTCATTTTTTCCAGGTCTTTAAGGCGGGCGATGCTCTTGCGAATCGTCTGAAAATTAGTCAACGTTCCGCCTAGCCAGCGGTTTACTATAAAAAACATCCCACAGCGTTCACTTTCGTCTCTTATTGTATCATAACCTTGCTTTTTGGTTCCAACAAATAAAATTGAGTATCCGTCTGCTACAGTATTGGAGACGAAATCACATGTGGTTTTAAACAGTCTTACCGTTTTTTGCAGATCAATAATATGGATACCATTACGAGCTCCAAATATGTAGGGCTTCATTTTAGGGTTCCAACGTCTTGTCTGATGACCAAAATGTACGCCTGCTTCTAAAAGTTCTCTCATACCGATTGATGCCATTAATAATTTCTCCCGGGGCTCTTTTTAACTAACCCCTTTTCACGGTTTTTTCCTGTGTTCAGAATTTTTAACACCCTAAGATAATCAGGGCACCGCGTTAAGGATTTGGAAGTAAATACTTATCCAGATATTATGCCTAGATTTTAATGCGCTTGAAGATGAATCAAAAAAAAGGTAATAATGGGTAATTATGTTTTTCCAAGGCCCTTATATCCTGAACGTGAATTTGTTTTTTTAAAGGTTGATAACCCCGTAAAAAGGCAATCAAGTTTAAAATTTTTTGGGTTGNATTTTAGGCGGGCAAAAAATAACAATCTTTGACAAAAAAGCAATAAACAGAGCCGATTTCAAAATATTCAATTTCGTTCGATGTCAAAAAAAGTAAAAAATTTAACCGCAGGAATACATTGAATATTTCGAGGATTAACATTCTTTACTGATGCAGCGATCGGGCGAAAGGGGCGTTTTGAAATTGGCTCAACAGTTTCTTTTTTGACCGAATCCTTATTAATCTGATTGTGCCGATGCCTGTAACTTAAATGAATGAAATATTATCCCGGTACTCAATACACAAACCATTAACAATATAATGTCACATTATTACGTATTTTTTGCAAGAAAAATAAAGGAAGAATGATCCGGTTATCATCTTGTTTTTTTAAGGTATATAAAGGGCACCTTGAAAAATTGCCTTTTCGCCGATTACGGTGTCGCTGCGAAAATAAAGAATGCTCACATACCCTATGTATGCTGCGCTTTTTGATTTTTGCGATCCTTGTCCTCAGACGAAAATTCTAATTTTTCAAGGCATCCTAAAATTTTGCAAAAAAGCTATTTTTATATTAAGGTTACCAGCAAATGCAAATAAATGAATTACTATACAAGATAAGAAAAAATAACGATAGTAATGAGAAAATGCGTCTTTCTCCATGGGCATGCTTGAGCCAAAATGCCATCAGGAAAAAGAATGAGGCCAGGATTCAAAAAGGCCATCGTCAAGAATTCGCCGTTGATACAGACAGAATCCTTCATTCTTTAGCATACTCACGCTATATTGATAAAACCCAAGTTTTTTTTCTTATAAAGAACGATCATATTACACATCGGGTCTTGCATGTCCAACTGGTTTCAAAAATTGCAAGGACAATTGGACGTCTTCTAAGGCTTAATGAAGACCTTCTTGAGGCCATTGCCCTGGGGCATGATCTAGGACACACGCCCTTTGGACATGATGGAGAAAAGATACTTTCCAAGCTATGTGAAGATCATCATATTAATTCTTTCCTTCATAACATACAAAGTGTAAGATCACTGAAAGATATAGAAAAAAAAGGAGAAGGCCTGAACCTGTCATTACAGGTCTTAGATGGAGTTCTCTGCCATGATGGAGAATTACATATCCATGCCATTGAGCCTTGCAGGGATAAGGATTTCAATACATTAACACGAGAAATCAAGCAAAAAAGTGCTGATCCAGACCATAATCTTTGGCCCATGACGATGGAAGGGTGTGTTGTAAGAATGTCCGATACCATTAGTTATATTGGCAGGGATATTGAAGATGCTATTAGGCTAGGCCTGATTAACCGTGAACAATTACCCCTGGATTGCACCCCTATTTTGGGAAAGACTAATGGAACAATCGTTTATACTCTTGTGGAGGATCTTGTTACAAACAGCCTGGACAAACCATATATTTGCTTCAGCAAAGAAGTTGGGGAAGCGCTTGGACGCCTCAAAGAATTCAACAAAAAGAATATCTATCAAAATTCAACAGTTAAAGAACAAGGCTATAAAATAAAATTAATGTTTGAATTATTATTTGAAAAATACTACCAAGACTTTGAAAATGGAAATAAAAATTCTGATATTTTCAAGGAATTTCTGTCTGGAATGTCATCAGGCTATCAGGTAAATGTACCAGCTGCAGGGATTGTACGTGATTTCATAGCTGGCATGACTGATGATTATTTTTTAAAACAGTGCCAAAAATATATTATACCTCAAATTAAAACTGGTTTGTATGTTTAGAAAGCCTTAAGGGTGCCTTGAAAAATATCCGGTAATTAAAATTCCACTAAAAATAGAAATAATATAATTCTGATGCTTATTCCACTTTTTCAAGCCATCCCAGTTTGGGAATAAATGGAGGGCAGGGTGGTCCGAAATTAAAATTAAAAATACCCGAGATCCCCCCATGCATATCCTTCTTCCTTATATCGCCCTGAGCAATAATTCTCAGGTTTCCTTTTTGGGCGCTTGTGCCACCTTGCAAAAAATTGCCTCCGCATATAAACGTGGCACCGTTTATTTGCAAGGAGCCTTGTATTATCATATCATGAGAAGAAATCAGGATGACCTGGTTGCTGCCTTCAGATCCTAGTATATTGTCGGTGCCGATTTGCCAGTGTACAAGAATGGGGCAATTGGCGACAAATGTTATGTTTTCAATATGTTCTGCAATATGGGAAGGGGGTATCTGTCCACAAAATCCATTGTTTGTTATTATGACTTTTGCATTTAAGTCTTCTCTGGAATCGAAGAAATAGGTTCTCCTGTACCGATTTTCGCCTCCAAGGCAAAAGAGATATGAACCATCCAGGCAATGACCAAAGAATACTCTGTCGTAGGCATCTCCAGCAGAATAGACTGTATCGGCCTTTTCCCTGAATGTTTCAATATACTCATCATTTATTAATCTGATTTCAGTAATTTCCTTGCTGTTTGGAAAAGTATTTTCAAAGCTGATCGGGATTCCTGAATTCCAGTCTACCAAATAGGCCTGCAACCAATAATGGAAAAATGATGTACAGGCAATGACATTACCATGCGTGATCAGGTTTACATTATTAAAATCCGGTGGTTCAAAAGGATGTCCCGGAAACTTGATATCGCCATTGCTCATAATATTTCCGTTTTCCCATCTACTGTTCTCCCCTAGGCATATTCCAACGTCAGAATTTAATGATACCATGTCGTA
>JGI24724J26744_10002616_pt1 | contig 11902 bp, 8 predicted proteins | sample Cruoilmetagenom7_FD_26744 | JGI IMG/M metagenome (IMG submission 26744)
ACAAGCCGTGGGACGCAAAAGACGCGCGGTTTCTTGTGACGACCTGCATGAAAGATGAAGGCCCGTTCATCATTGAATGGCTGGCCTGGCACAAAGCCATTGGCATTCAGGATTATGTGGTTTTCACCAACGATTGCACAGATGGCACTGATCTGTTGCTGGACCGACTGGAAGAGATGGGTCAGCTGCGCCATCTGCCAAACCCTGCACTGGCCAGCGGCAGTGCAACTTTTCAACCGTTTGCCTTGGCCTATACACCGTTACTGCCAGAATTTCGCCGCGCCGATTTCTATATTTCGATGGATGTGGATGAGTTTATCAACATCCGCCGCGGGAGCGGAAAAATGTCTGACCTTTTGGAAAAAACCGGCCCCTTTGACGCCCTGTCGATCAGCGAGCTGAACCATGGTTGTAACAGTCAGGAAGAATACCAGCGTGGCTTTGTGACAGAACAGTTTCCGCGCCATCAGCGTGAAGCGCCCGGAAAAAAGCGCTCGCAGCGCGGCGTCAAGACCATTGTGCGCCTTGGCAGTAAGCTGGAACACATCCGCAACCACCGGCCCGATCTGCGCAATGATGCAGGCCCGGTGGTATGGTTGAACGGATCAGGCCAGCCGCTGGCATCCTTGCACGAGGACCCGGCGCAAAATGGGGTTGATGTGCGTGGAAGTTATGATCTTGTGTCGCTTGATCACTATGCATTACGTTCGCTGAATTCCTACATGGTCAAAATGTTCCGCGGCGATGTTGTCGTCAAAGACAAGATGGTTTCGCAAAGGTACTGGCGCCAGCGCGATCGCCAAAGCGATCTTACCAGCACGTTTGAACGCCAGATGCAGGCATTCAAACACTGCTATGATACGCTGATGAACGACGAAAAACTGCGCCAAATTCACGAAGATTGCTGCCGCGCCCACGAGTCTCGGATCGCCGGTTTGCTGACTGACCCGATATTTCAGGAGCGCAGGAAATGGATTTTCGAGAACAGCTGGCACGCCCAGCCAGATCCAGCAGAGGTTCCAGCCTGATGCCCGCGCTTCCTCGCATTGCCAGCCTGTGGATCGGTGGCCGCCTGTCCTGGCTGGAACAGCTTTGCCTGATCTCTTTCGTCGATGCCGGGCATCACACCACGCTCTATAGTTACAGCCATATCGACAATGTTCCCGAAGGTGTGCATCAGGCCTCGGCCGAGGATATATTTCCATCTGAACCGATGTATAAGCACGCCAGAACCGGCAGCCCTGCGATCCATGCGGACCTGTTTCGCCTGAACCTGTTGAAAAAGACCGATCAGATCTGGGTCGATGCGGATATGTATTGTTACCAGCCGTTCGATTTTCAGTCTGATTTTCTATTTGGTTGGGAAAAGCCCGGGCTGGTGTGCAATGCGGTTCTGGGGTTGCCTGCCAACTCGCTGGCACTCAATAATATGCTCGAATTTTTCAAGGATGAATACGCGATTGCGCCTTGGCTTAAGCCCTGGCAGCAAGAGGAATTGCGCGCTGAACGCGACGCTGGGAACCCGGTACATATGACGGCGCAGAACTGGGGGTTTACCGGCCCGAGTGCTGTCACATATTTCCTGCAGGAAAGCGGTGAAATCAGCCATGCTCAACCCGAAGCAGCGTTTTACCCGATCTCATTTAAGCATCGTAACCATATGATATTAAGCAAGTTTCAGGTTGCAGAGGAATTGACAGACGAAACATACGGGGTGCACTTTTGGGCGCGCCGGATGAAACCTCGGCTAGAAGAAAAAGAGGGCGGGGTTCCTCGGCGCGGCAGCTTCATGCACGGATTGATCGACAAACATGGAATTGTCCCCGGTGCCGCCCCAATCCCTGCAAAACAAAAGACCAGCGGTGCGGCCCCGGTTGATGATCCAGAGTTTTGTGCACGCCTTGCGCTAGAGGCGTTGCGCGGTGAAGCCTCGGTTGAAGCATTGTCGCGCAAGTATCTTGTTGAACCCCAGTTCATCCGCAAATGTGTGACCCAGTTAGAGCAGGGCGCCGTCGCGGTATTCAAGGGGGGCTGAAGGTTAGTGTTCCTGCCCGCATTTCGTGCAAATAGTATAAGCTAAAAGACCACAAACGGTCACTGTTTCGGTGTCAAAGGGGTTAGACTATGGGCAGTATTGTCGTTCTGGGCGTGTTCGTCGCCGACACCACGTTTCGCGCAAATCGGATGGCGCGGATGGGGGAAACGATCCTTGGGAAATCCTTTTCGCTTGGCCCCGGTGGCAAAGGATCAAATCAGGCCGTTGCAGCGGCGCGGATGGGCGGGGATGTCAGTATCCTTACCAAACTCGGGCAGGACGATTTCGCCGAAATGGCATTGCAGCTTTGGGCCGACGCGGGGGTGACGCCGCATGTGGAACAATTGGCCGACAGCTATACCGGGGCTGCCAATATCTTTATCGAGGACGCCAGCGGTGACAACGCGATCATCGTCGCCCCCGGCGCTGGCGCGACGATCAGTGCGCCGGATATGGATCGCGCGGGCGACATTATCCGCGCAGCGTCGGTTTTCATGACCCAGTTGGAACAACCGATGGCAGCAGCAATGCGCGCACTTGAGATTGCCAAAGAAGCAGGCGTGACCACGATCCTGAACCCGGCCCCTTCGGCAACGCTGCCCAAGGGGATGCTGGCGCTTTGCGATTATGTGACGCCAAATGAAACCGAAGCCTGTGATCTGACCGGGGTTGGCGTGGCCAGCATTGAACAGGCGGCGCAGGCCAGCGTGATCCTGCAGGATCAGGGCGTCGCCGCACCGATCATCACGCTTGGCGAACGGGGTGCCTATCTGCATGGCCACGGGTTGGTGCCTGCGGTGAATGCCGGGCCAGTGGTGGAAACCACGGGGGCGGGGGACGCATTCAACGGCGCATTTGCCAGCGAACTGGCCGCAGGCCGCGACCCGGTTCAGGCGGTGCGCTTTGGCTGTGCCGCAGCGGGCATTTCCGTCACCCGCCCCGGCGCGGCCGCCTCAATGCCCATGCGCGCCGAGGTCGAGGCGCTGATGCGCACCTAAATTACCCCGGATAGGCGACAACGGATTGTTCCTGACGCCCCAATCCTTCGACTTCCAGTTCCATCACATCGCCCGGCTTTAAAAAACGCGGTGGCTTTTGGCCCAACCCGACACCTTGCGGCGTGCCGGTGGCGATCACGTCGCCCGGTTGCAGGGTCATGAATTGCGACATGTAGGAAATGATCTCGGCGACGCTGAAAATCATGTCTGCGGTCGAGCTTTGTTGTTGTGTCTGGCCGTTCACCTTTAGCAATAGCGACAGGTTCTGCGGATCAGGCACCTCATCGGCGGTGACAAGCCATGGGCCGGTCGGGCCAAAGCTTGGCGCGGATTTCCCCTTGATCCATTGCCCGCCCCGTTCGGCCTGAAACGCCCGTTCAGACACATCGTTGATGATGCAATATCCGGCCACGCAGCCAAGAGCATCCTTTTGCGACACATGTTCCACATGTTTGCCGATCACCACGCCCAGCTCTACCTCCCAGTCGGTTTTCTGCGCGCCCTTGGGGATAATCACCGGATCAAACGGGCCTGACAGGGCCGAGGACGCTTTGGAAAACAGGATCGGTTCTTTGGGCAGTTTCGCGCCGGTTTCGGCCGCGTGCTTGGCATAGTTCAGCCCGACGCAGAAAAAATTCGGCACATAGGTCAGACAGGCACCGACGCGGGGCGCGCCTTCGATTGGCGTCAGGTTTTCCATGTCCATGTCGCGAAATTTGACCAACTCGGCAATCGAAACCGTGCTGCCCGCCAGATCCGGGGTCAAACCAGCGATGTCGCGGATGGTGCCGTGGTTGTCCAGAATGGCGGGCCGTTCCTGACCCTTTGGGCCGTAACGCAGAAATTTCATAACCAATCTCCTTTGATCTGTCGTCTAATTTGGTCGGGCTGTGGCCCGGTCAGATAACCGGTGAAATTAACGGGGTTCCGTCGCAATAAGCCAGCAGGTTTCGCACAAATAGATCCCCCATTTCCCATCTGGTTTTTTGTGTCGCACTGCCCTGATGGGGGGACAACACCACATTGGGCAGATCGAAAAAATCCGGCGAAATCTGTGGTTCGTCCAAAAATACATCCAACCCGGCCGCCCCAAGGCCGCCGTTTTTTAACAGCTCGAGCATCGCGCCCTCATCCACCAGCGAGCCGCGCCCGATATTCACAAAACGCCCCTGTGGCCCCAAGGCTTCCAGCACCTGCCGGCTGACCAGACCCTGCGTGCCCGTGTCGCCCGGCACAACGCCGATCAGCCAGTCAACATCGCGCGCCATGCTGACCAGATTGTCATAATAGGGATAGGGCTGAAACGGTTGCTCGCGCCGCCCGTGATAGACGACCTGCATCTTAAACGCCTGACAACGCAGGGCTATTTCCTTGCCGATGCGACCCAGCCCCAGAATGCCAACCCGAGCGCCGGTCAGCTCGCCGGTCAGCGGATAGGGCGCATCCAACCAGTTGCCTGCTCGCACAAATCTATCGGCATCGACAATCCGTCGGCAGGTCGCCAACATCAGCGCCAAGGTCATTTCCGCCACCGCGTCGTTTAAAACGTCCGGCGTATTGGTCACGCGAATACCGCGCGCCTTTGCAGCGTCCAGATCGACCATATCGACGCCCACGCCAAACACGCTGATCATTTCCAGCCCCGGCAGCGCATCCATCAGGTCGGCGTCAACCTGAAGCGTGCCAAATGACGCCATAAGCCGGGTCGCCGTGTGGTCGCGCAAGAACGTCGATTTGTCTGCGATTTCCCACAGTTTGTGGGTGCGGAATTTCTGATCCAGCACTTTCAATGCACTCGGCACAACCGGTCCGGTCAGAATGAGATCTTCCAAGGGGGGCACTCCTGCTATTGCCGCGCATTTTTTGGTAAATTGACAGGGCACGCGCCCAAGTGCAATGGACCTTCCCCGGCTGGGGCGCTAGTCAGGCGCATGGCTCAGCGGTTCGATACATTGGCGGCATTTTTGGCGCATGGATATGATGATGTTATCGACGTGCGTTCGCCGGCTGAATTTCAGCTGGATCATGTGCCCGGGGCGATCAGCCTGCCGGTGCTGGACAATGAACAGCGCGCGCAGGTCGGAACGCTTTACAAAGCCGACGCCTTTGCGGCCAAAATCACCGGAGCAGCGCTGGTTGCGCGCAATTCGGCAACCCATCTGCAGGGCGCTTTGCAGCACCGTCCGGGGGGCTGGCGGCCGCTGGTTTATTGCTGGCGTGGCGGTCAAAGATCGGGGTCCTTTGCCTCGATCCTGCAACAGATCGGCTGGCGCGCTGACGTGATCGAGGGGGGCTATCGCAGCTATCGACGGCTGGTGGCCGAGGCGATGTATGACGTCCCGCTGCCCCATTCGCTGATTGTGCTAGAGGGCCATACAGGCACCGCAAAAACAGACATTTTGCAGCGGTTACAGCCGCTTGGAACGCAGGTTCTTGATCTGGAAGGTCTGGCCAATCACCGTGGCTCGGTCTTTGGGGCGATGCAGGGTGGGCAGCCCTCGCAAAAAGCGTTCGAAGGCGCGCTGGCCGCAGCGATGTTGCGCCTTGATCCCAGCCGCCCCGTGGTGCTCGAGGCTGAATCCAGCAAGATCGGCAACCTGCTAATCCCGCCGGCGATCTGGAAGGCGATGCTGGTGGCACCCCGTATTCGTATCACGGCCCCCTTACCAGCGCGGGCGCGCTATCTGGCGGCCACTTACGCCGATATTGTCAGCGACGCCGGGGGGCTTGGCCGAATTTTGGAAACGCTGGTGCAGTTTCAGGGCAAAGAGCGCGTGGCGCATTGGCATGAGCTGGCCGATCAGGGCGCGTTTGAAACGCTTGCCTGCGAGTTGATGGAATACCATTACGACCCGCGCTATGCCAAATCGGGAGAGCGCAGTGATGCCACGCGCCTTGGCGAGATTGTTAGCGATACGCTGACGCCGGATGCTCTAGCTAAGGTTGCCGGTCGGGTTGCCGGGCTGGTGGCTGAGGCTCAGTTTTGACAGACCCTTACGGCAGGTGCCAATCACATTAGCTTTGTGCCCCAAGGCATTCAAACTACGAATTATATCGCCAACATCATTCGCGCCAACTGCCGCAACAAACCCGCCCGCGGTCTGCGGGTCAAACAACAGCGCGGCCTTTGCGTTGTCATCGACCGCCAGTTCGGGAACCAGCGCGCGGTTGTCGGCATAAAGCGATGATCGCACGCCACTCTCAGCCAGCTCCAAAGCGCCATCCAGAAACGGCACGGCGTCCAGATCAATCGCTATTTCAACGCCGGAAGCGCGCGCTATGCCCGCCAAATGCCCCGCCAGCCCGAACCCGGTCACATCGGTCATTGCATGTGCACCCGCCAGGGCAGCCGCCACGTCGCCTTGTGGGCGCGTCATCGCGTCCCACGCGCCTGCAACCCAGTCCCCGCGGGCCTCCAGCGCCATTTCGGCCGCCATAATCGTGCCTGACCCAATGGGCTTTGTCAGCACCAGCACATCACCGGCGCGCGCGCCTGCAAGTGTGATCGGTGCCGTGTCGCACAGGCCGGTCACTGTGAAGCCGATGGTCAGCTCGGCCCCGATCGATGTATGCCCACCAACCACCGCCGCGCCCTCGGCGGCGAAAACCTCGCTGGCGGCGCCCATGATTTCACCCAGCCATGCAGCCTGTAGATCCGCCCCAAGCCGGGGCAGGATGATGCTGGCAAGGGCGGATTGCGGCTTGCCTCCCATCGCCCAGATATCGCCAAGCGCGTGGATTGACGCGATGCGCGACATCATCCACGGGTCCTGCGTGAAGGCGCGCAGATGGTCGGTGGTGATGACTTGTGTGGACTTGCCCGGACCCTTCAGGATTGCCGCGTCATCGCCGGGGCGCGACAGAATGTCAGCGCGATCCGGCGCGGGCAAATGGCCCAGAACATCGCCCAAAGCGCGCCCGCCCAGCTTGGCACCGCAGCCACCGCAAAGTGGCTTTGCCCCAAGAGCGTCGACAACGCCGGTTGCCACAGTATCGGGCAGGGCAGGTGGTGCCATTGGTTTAAGGTCGTGAAACTGATCCATGAATTTGCGGTCAATTCGGTCCTTCAGGTGCCAAAGTGACGGACCTTGATGGCAAATCCCCCATTTGTCGGCCAACGCCGATTTTTCGCCCAGTGAGATCAGCTTTAGATAGTCTTTTTGCGGTTTGAATTTCTGCATCGTGCCACCGCTGGCCACAGCGCGCAGGTTGGCAAACAGCACCGGTGCTTCGCGCACGGCGAAAACGCCTGCTTTGGGGCGCGGGGCAAAGCTAAGATGCGCGCAATCGCCGACCGCAAAAACATCCCCGTGGCTGAGCGAGCGCAGGTTTTCATCAACCGAGATATATCCCCCATCCAACGCCAGCCCGCTGTTCTTCAGCCATGCCTGTGGGCGCGCACCCGATGCCCCGACCACGAAATCGGCGGCAATAGTCTGGCCTGATGCCAGCACCACGCCTGTTGATTGAATTTCGGAAACCTCGGTATTTTCCAGAATTGTTATGGAATTGTTTTTGGCCGCTTGACGCATTTTCTTGACCAAAGTTTTTCGTTGATGTGACAGTATCTTGTGGTGCTCAACTAATGTAACGGGCAGGTCGGTTGCGCCCACTTTTGCCAGACCGTGGCGGATCGCCAGTGCCAGTTCCATTCCCCCCACGCCGCCGCCAATTACCACAACGCCGGGGCTGTTTTCAGCGCGGGGCAAAAAATCGCTCCAGGCGGCGGCGAACTGATCAAGGGGCTTGGCGGGGGTGGCATGTTGGCCAAACCCCGGCAAATCCGGCAGCTCCGACGTGATGCCAATATCGACCGAGGCCGTGTGATAGGAAATCTCCCGCCCCGAGCCCAACAAGACCGTCTTGGCCGCCGGATCAATCCCGACAGCCCGGTCCAGGATCAGCCGTGCCCCGGCCACCCGCGCAAGGCGCACCAGGTCAATATCCAGCGCGCCCCGGCTGTAATGCCCGGCAACGAACCCCGGCAACATGCCGGTATAGGGCGCGGTTGGATGTGGGTTGATCAGCGTCAGGCGCACCCCGGCCAGGGGCGTCATTGCCCACATCCGCAACACCAGCGCATGGGCATGACCACCGCCGATCAGCACTATTTCACGGGTAATGGGCAAAGGTAGAAACATGGTTTCTCCGGGGGTTGTTAAGCTGCTTAATCGGGAAATGCCGGAATGCACAAGGGATGCCGCATCAGGGTGCCAGCCACTGGCCGCGCCAGTCATCGGCGCGCGTAAACAACGCACGAATGTCATGTGCAGGGTCCAGATGCACCACATCGATTTGATGAATTGTTGCCTGCAGGCAGGCCAACCGGCTGCATTCGGGGATGCGTTGATAGGCATCGGACGCGCCGATTGGCGTGCCCGGATCGGGGGTGACGCCGTAATTCTGGCGCGCCGCATCGGGCATCGCGGCCCAATCGGCGGGCAGGTCTTGGCCGGTGATAACCTTAGCCTGTGCGCGAAGGCGGATTTGCAGCGACAGTTCAGGACACCAGATCAGCAGGCCGATTTGTGGCGCTGCGCGCAGTTGGGCGACCTTTGGCGTGGCAGCGTCGGTCAGTGTTTGCACAAGCCCGCAGGCTCGATCTGCACGGCGCAACACCACCGAGCGCAGTTCCGGCGCACCATCGGGTCCGGTGGTTGCGAGCGTGGCCAATCCCGCCGGCCCGCTGCGTGGTGTTTTGAAATCTTCAAGCTCGCACCAGGCCCTGTCCAGAACCCCGCCAAGCGTGCTGCGCCAGTCTGTCATATTACCCCCGCAAAAACCGGCCGTTCCACGGCTGGACGGCCTGATCACAACCACGTAGCACTGGGCCCATGAGAAATGCAATTCACGTCCGGGCGACGAGCCTGTTTATGGCTGGCGTCAAGGCTGCTGATCCGTTCAACGCGGTTGATGCGTCCTTGTCGCGCGCGCCGCTTGCGCCCTGCGCCGGGCGAACCTTTATCGTCGCTGTGGGCAAGGCGGCGGGGGGCATGGCGCGGGCAGCACTGGCCCATTTTCCGGACCCTGCCGGTGTCATCATCGTGACCAACTATGAAAACGCGGCCGCGATCCCGGGGGCGCAGGTCTTTGCGGCGGGGCACCCGGTGCCCGATGAAAACGGCGCCAAAGCGGCAAATGCGGTGATTGCACTGCTGGCGGGAACGCGCGAAGGCGACCGGGTGCTGGTGCTGGTAAGCGGTGGCGGCTCGGCACTATTGCCCGCCCCGGTGGCGGGGGTTTCCTTGGCCGATAAGGCCGCGGTGAACGAGGCATTGCTTGGCGGTGGCATAGAAATTACCGACATGAACCTTGTGCGCCAAAACCTGTCGCGCCTGAAGGGCGGCGGTCTGGCGCGGCTGGCCGCACCGGCACAGGTAACGGCGCTAATCCTGTCGGATGTGGTCGGGGATGATTTGCGGGTGATTGCCAGCGGGCCAACGGTGTCACCGATTGGAACGCGGGCTGAGGCGCGGGAAGTGCTGAAATCGGGCGGGCTGTGGCAGGCGCTGCCAGAGTCTGTCACGCGGCACCTGTCGTCTGATGCCCCGGTGGACCCCTTAGGCGTGGCCCCGGAAAACCGGCTGATTGGCAGTAACGCAATGTCGCTCGCGGCGATGGCTGCGGTGGCGCCGCAAGCCACGGTCTGGCCAGAACCACTGGTGGGGGATGTCGGCGCTGCCGCCAATGTCATTGCCGGGGTGTCGGGGGCTGGCTGCTGGCTGTTTGGTGGGGAAACCACGGTGCGCATCACAGGCTGCGGACTGGGCGGGCGCAATCAGGAACTGGCGCTGCGGGTGGCCCTGCTGGCAGAGCAGTTTGGCTGGCAAGGCGACTGGGTGTTCCTGTCGGGCGGCACGGACGGGCGTGATGGGCCGACGGACGCGGCGGGCGGGCTGGTGGATGGTGGCACGCTTGCGCGGATGCGCGCAGCGGGCGTCGATCCGATGGCCGCACTTGCTGACAATGACAGCTACCACGCGCTGAAAGCCGCCGGTGATTTGCTGATGACGGATGCGACGGGAACCAATGTTGCCGATCTGCAGGTCTTGATCCGCACCTGAAATATGTCGCCAACAGGCAAATCCGCGTCGCCTTGGGCGCTTGCGGGGCAGGGCGAAACCGCCGCACTCTGACATCAACGAAATAGTCGGCTGGCAGGGCACCTTTGGGCGATGCCGGGATTTGGATCAAGGAGACAGGCATGAAAACCCATGCACGCGCGGTGGTCATCGGGGGCGGGGTCGTTGGTTGTTCGGTGCTGTACCACCTGACCAAACTTGGCTGGAACGACGTGATGCTGATCGAGCGATCAGAACTGACATCCGGGTCCACATGGCATGCAGCGGGCGGGTTTCATACGCTTAATTCTGACACCAACATGGCCGCTCTTCAGGGCTATACAATCCGCCTTTATCGCGAGCTGGAAGAAATCACAGGCCTCTCCTGTGGTCTGCACCATGTGGGCGGGGTGACGATTGCGACCGATAACGACCGGTTGGATTACCTGCGCGCTGAGCGCGCCAAACACCGCTACATGGGCCTTGAAACCGAGATCGTCGGCCCCGAAGAGATTGCCAAAATATCCCCCATCATCGATGTGACCGGCGTCGTCGGCGGGCTTTATGACCCGCTTGATGGCCATCTGGATCCGTCCGGCACCACCCACGCCTATGCCAAGGCTGCGCGCATGGCGGGGGCCGATATTGTGCTGCGAAATCGGGTGCTGGAACTGAACCCGGTGGACGACGGCTGGGACGTGGTGTGCGAGCAGGGCACCGTACGGTGCGAACATGTGATCAACGCCGCCGGGCTTTGGGCGCGCGAGGTCGGCGCNATGGCNGGCGTCTATCTGCCGTTGCACCCGATGGAGCATCAATATTTCGTCACCGATGATATCCCCGANGTGATCAACCACCCCGAGGAACTGCCCCATATGATGGACCCCGGCGGCGAGACCTATCTGCGTCAGGAAGGAAAAGGGCTGGTCATTGGCATTTATGAACAGGACTGTGTCCCCTGGGCGGTCGATGGCACGCGCTGGGATTTTGGGCACGAGCTGTTGAACAACGATCTGGACCGGGTTGCCGAGCCGCTGGAGGCGTCGTTCAAAAGGTATCCGGTGCTGGGGCGCGCCTCGATCAAACAGGTGATTAACGGGCCGTTCACATTTGCGCCTGACGGCAACCCGCTGGTCGGACCGGTGCCGGGTAAACCGGGGCTATGGTCGGCCTGTGCGGTGATGGCCGGATTTTCCCAAGGTGGCGGCGTGGGCAAGGCGCTGGCCGAATGGATGGTCGCGGGCGAACCTGAAGCGGATGTTTTTGCGATGGATGTCGCACGTTACGGCGATTGGACCGGGCCAGACTGGACGCGCCTGAAAGTAACCGAGAATTACCAGCGCCGTTTTTCAATCTCTTATCCAAACGAGGAACTGCCGGTTGGTCGCCCGCTGGACACCACCCCGGCCTATAGCATCTGGGATGCGCAGGGCGCGGTGTTTGGGTCGGGTTACGGGATGGAGCAGGTGAATTACTTTGCGCCAAAGGGTGAGCCACGCCATGAAACCCCGTCGTTCCGCCGCTCTAATGCGCATGACGCGGTGGGGCAGGAATGCCACGCCGTGCGCTCAGCCGTGGGCATCAATGAGATCCATAATTTCGGCAAATATCTGGTCGAGGGGCCAACTGCGGTTAGCTGGCTGAACCATGTTATGGCCAACCGGGTGCCCGCCGTCGGTCGGCTGGCGCTAAGCCCGATGCTGTCGCCAAGCGGCAAATTGATGGGTGATTTCACAATGATGCGGCTGGGCGAAGATCAGGTGCAGCTAACGGCGTCTTATTCGGCGCAGGATTTTCACATGCGCTGG
>JGI24724J26744_10002620_pt1 | contig 11886 bp, 11 predicted proteins | sample Cruoilmetagenom7_FD_26744 | JGI IMG/M metagenome (IMG submission 26744)
GATAGCAAAAAACGCGGACTGGTGGCGCAGATTACTAAGACCGGTGCGGTGGATGAAGACGCCGTGTTGCATCTGTTGGGTGAGTTTACGCGGCCATGGGAATGGGTCGAATAGACCAGCGTAGATAACAAACCAAAAAGGCGGCCCCGAATAATGGGCCGCCTTTTTCGTATTTTCGTTGGTCGGATCAGTTGGTGCAGGGGATATCAATGACCACTACTTCGGCACCACGACGTGTTTTGATTGTGCAGGCTTCTTCCTGCTCAACTCTTACAACTTCGCGGGCCGCCTCGATCCCCAACAGTTCGTTCTGGTTGATCTCGATAGGCCCAACTTCGGCGATGTCACCCGTACCAACAAGTGCCAGAGACAAGCGGCCAGACCCTTGTGCCTGAGCCAGAGCTGCGACCTGCTGTGGGGTTGCCTCGACCGTAACTGTGCGGGCAATTTTTGTGTTGCCGATGTCGTCATTGGCGGATTGGTCAATCGCAATCAGACGTACAGCGGTTTCAATCAGTTTGGTGATATTGCCGCCTGAACTTCGGCCCGGTGTGGAGCCTGTCCAAAAAACATCAACCTGATCACCGGGGCGAAGGAAGCCCGACACACCACTGCTGACGTCAACTTTGATCGCAAAGGCGCGCATACCAACAGAAAGGCGCGATGTGATGCCGGCATCCCTGCCAGGTGCCGTCACTTTTAACGCCAGAACAGGTTCACCTAATTCCATAGTCCGCAAGACAGAACGAAGTTTGTCGCTGTCTTTGGGAAACAGGAATACACCTGGTTTACCATCCTCGGTTTCGGTAGGGGGGTGCGTGTAAATTCCCTTGGGCAGCGAATCAACCGGCCATTTTACCAATTTGACGTCTGCTTTCGTAAGACGCTCGCCATATTTCACTTTGCGCTTTGCTACAAAGACCTGCACGGTTTCGACCATGCTATCTGCAATTGCCTGAAGTTTGGCGGTTTCAGCCTGTGACGTGTTGATAAAGCCTTTGGCCATGAAGACAGCAAATCCGGCCAATGCCAAGCCTGCGATCAGGACTAGCCCAAATACCACTCGCATGATGTATCCTTTCGTCTAATAAACCCGCTGCGCTCGACTGCCTCGGGGCTTGATTAATGCTCAATTGCAGTATTGCTTGTGAAATGCGGCAAAAGAGTGAACAAAAGGCGAGATTTCCAAGGAATGTTGCCAAAAACGGCACAGACAGTTTTGAAAATGCGCAGCCTTTAAAATGTACCGGTGATTTCTCGGTCGCCGATAAACTTACCGATGCTGGTAGATTGGTCAGTCGTGGTTGAGCCGATCAAATAGATGACGGCCAGTCCGAGAAACGCAATGCCAGCGGTTAGTACAACCCAATCAACCGTGACAGCACCCTCTTCGGATTTTATGAACTTTACGATAGTATTAAGCATCTTATTCTCCGTATTTGGACAGTATTATTGTGTGTTATGATTTTAATGTATTAAAAGACTGTGTTCAGAATGTGGAATAACAGGAAAAATCTGTGGGCTGGTTCACAGCCCATTCCCGTCAATTAGTCTGATGTTTTCTAAGTTGCAAAACCGAAAAAGCCGCACCCGGTTATGGATGCGGCTTTTAGGACGTCAATCTAATTAGATTAGAATGTCGAAGAGATAGTTTGGCTCGTCATCTTGGCGCTGATTTTGTTGGTCAGCGTTTCGGTGCCGCCAGAAACAACAGTCATAACTGCCAGGCCCAGGCCAACGATTGCGGCTGTTAGAACAACCCAGTCAACAGTTACGGCACCGGATTCGTCATTTACGAAGTTTTTGATCATGTTAGTCATTTTAATATTCCTTTTAGGGGTTTGGTATTGGGTTAATTTAGAAAGAAGAAGAGATAGTTTGGCTTGTCATCTTGGCGCTGATTTTGTTGGTCAGCGTTTCGGTACCGCCAGAAACAACAGTCATAACTGCCAGACCCAAGCCAACGATTGCGGCTGTCAAAACAACCCAATCAACAGTTACGGCACCAGATTCGTCATTTACGAAGTTTTTGATCATGTTGGTCATTTTGATATTCCTTTATTTACGTTTCACTCAAGTTCACATTCCTCGGCGAACTTCATTGGACCAGCCTCTTGTTGGCCCTCTGTCCGCGTCGGGATGGGTATATATAGCCGTTTGATTGGGGCGAGAATTGGGCGCACATGGTTCAATTTTAAGCTATTGTTAAAAATTGACGTGCTAGACCATAACGTGCTGATATATAGTGATAAAAATATAAAAATATATTGATTCTGCTTATTATTAGCTGCTAACTTATGGTTAATTCAGGCTGTTTTCCCCGCTTTTTCCGCAATAAACTGGCATTAAGGTTAAATATTTGCGACAACGCTCGTGGTTAATAGTACTGAGGCAGAGCAGGAATCCGCATGAAGCGGCGCTTCGTATCAATAGTAGCAATTGTCGCGGTATGTGCTGCGGCTCAGGTGATGGCTGAAACGCCATCGCCCTATCCGAGTTTTACCTTCAAACGTGTTGGTGTGCCAAACAAAGGGTCGACCAACCGAATTAAGGTGCAGGTTGATCCAGCTGACCAGTTGGTGCCGGTAAGTGCGGCACCTGATGCAGTCGCACCAGAAATCCCTGACAAAACGCCAGTATTAACGGGACTGGAATGGTATTGGATGGGTGTATCCCCGAAACTGGTCGATTCAGGGGGCGGCCGCTTGCGGGATGCGGTTTTATATCTGGACAAAGCCCCCGAGGGAAAATCTGTGCCAAGGCCGCGATTGCAACAATTGCAGAACATTGCCAAAAAGCACGGCACAGACATTTTGAAGGCGACAATCGGCACCGATGTGTCACCTGCACTGGTTCTGGCGGTGATCGGTATTGAATCTGCCGGTAAAATAGACGCTATCAGTGGGGCAGGTGCCACGGGTCTGATGCAACTGATGCCGGAGACCGCCAAACGTTTTGGGGTCGAGGATTCCAGCATTGCCTCCCAGAACATTAAGGGCGGTGTCGCCTATCTGGATTGGTTGATGAAAAAATTTGACCGCGACCCTGTGATGGTGCTGGCCAGCTACAATGCCGGTGAAGGTGCTGTCAATAAACACGAGGGCGTGCCGCCCTTTGCCGAAACCCGTACCTATGTGCCCAAAGTCTTGGCCGCATGGACGGTGGCGCGCGGGCTGTGCTTGACCCCGCCAGAGCTGGTGACGGATGGCTGTGTGTTTGCAGTGAAGGGGCTGGCCTCCAATGACTGATAATAAACCACTGGTGCTGGATGTTGACGGCACCTTGTTACGTACCGACATGTTATACGAATGCTTTTGGGCCGGTCTGGGGCAAAACCCTGTGGCGACCTTAACTGCGACCTTTACACATTTTCGTCATCCGGCTCGTTTGAAGCAGGAACTGGTTAACGTGGGCCAGCTGCGCACCGACCTTTTGCCAGTGAATGCCGATATCAAGGCGCTGGCGGATGACACCATTGCGTCAGGACGCGCAGTTGTGCTGGCCTCGGCTTCGGATCAAGCGCTGGTGACGCGCGTGGCGCAAGATCACGGTTTTCAGGAACAGGTGTTTGCCTCGGATGGCGTGGTTAACCTTAAAGGGGCTGCCAAGGCCGAGGTTTTGGTGCAGGCCTATGGCGAGGCCGGATTCCACTATGCAGGGGATGCAGCGGTTGATCGGGGCGTGTGGGAGCACGCAGATGGTGCGCTGATTGTCGGAAACCATGCTGGCATTTCCCGTGATTTGATCGCGGCAGGCAAACAGGTGGCGCAATATCCGGGGGGATGGAAAGCCCGTGATTTGCTCCGTGCCTTGCGCCCACATCAGTGGGTTAAAAACATCTTGCTGGTGCTGCCAATGATCGCGGCACATGACTTTGCGTTAGAGACGTTGATGATGGTGTTGCTGGGCATGATCGCCTTTAGTGCGGCAGCCTCGGCTATATATATAGTCAATGATCTGCTTGATCTTGAGGCAGACCGGCTGCACCCCAAAAAACGCCATCGTCCGTTTGCCGCCGGAGCAGTGCCGATTGGGGTTGGCATGCTGACCAGTATCGGATTGGGCGCAATTGCGCTTGGGGTTGGGGCCTATCTGGGGGCTGCATTTCTGCTGGTTGTGACCTTCTATATGGGCTTGTCACTGGCCTATTCACTGCGATTGAAACGGATGCGTTGGGTCGATATTGCCACTTTGGCCAGCCTTTATACACTGCGTGTGGTCGCTGGTGCTGCGGCCAGCGGGGTGGTTGCATCGGGCTTTATGCTGATTTTCATTTTTCCGGTGTTCATCACGCTCGGCTGCGTCAAACGGTTAACAGAGCTGACACTGGCCGACTCGGATGAACGTCTGCCGGGACGTGGCTATGGCCGACCGGATCGCGATGATCTGCTGAATGTGTCCGGACTGGGCGTTGTCGGCGCGTTACTGGTGTTCTTTTTCTATAGCGTTAGTGAACAGGCCACAGCGCTTTATCCCACCCGTTGGTTGCTGTGGGTTGCAATGGCGCCGCTGGCATGGTGGTTAATTCGCATGGTGCGGCTGGGGTATTTGGGCAAACAGGATTATGATCCGATCGTTTTCGCGATGACGGATAAACGCGGCATTGGCATATTGTTGATCCTGCTGTCGCTAATGTTCTACTCGGCTGGTCTGTGGCAGGCGTGGCTCGGGTTTTGAGCGACACCTCCCCCTCGCAGGTATTTGATCGCTTTAGATCGACAATTTTTTGAAAATAAACTCCGGAATAGACCGAATGATCAACATGATGTAGCGCCAGAAAAACGGCGTGTAGATCACGTTCCGTTTTTTCGCGACGGCCTTCAGAATATCTGCCGCCACTTTCTCAGGTGTCGCAACCAAAAACATCCCTTCGATGCCCCAAGTCATGCCGGTATCAACAAACCCGGGTTTCACCGTCACCACATGCCCACCGGCGCGAGTCAGACGGTTACGCAGTCCCGATAGATAGGTGGCAAACCCAGCCTTGGCGGCGCCGTAAACGTAATTGCCGATACGCCCGCGATCCCCCGCGACCGAGCCAACCCCCACCACACAGCCGCCACCGCGCAACTCCATTTCGGGTGCGATGCCTTGCAGGAACTCGGCGGGACCGGTGAAACTGTCAATCACTGTGCCCTCAATCAGGCTGGGGTCCGCATCAATGTCCTCTTGGGGTGGCATTGAGCCGACAAAGACCGCGACATTGATCATGCCATCCTCCGCCGTTGCCCGTTTGATGATAGCGGTGAAACTCTCGCGCTTGCGAGCGTCAAACTTAATAGCTTCGCCAACCCGCGCCCCGTAGGTCACACAATCGGCGGCAGAGCGTTTCAAATCGTCCATGTCGCGGCCCGCCAGCAAAACGCTGTGGCCCTGTTCGGATACCGCGCGCGCAAACGCTTTGGCCATCGACGATGTTGCGCCCAATATGATCCAGGTCTCGTTCATGTCTCGCTCCTCAGATCAAGTCGGCGGATAATGTCGGTGGTGAAATGCCCATCCGGATCAGCCTTGGCCACCTCGGCCACGTATTTGCTGTGTTCTCTATACATAGGTTTCAATCGACGCCCCGTCGCCAGCGAGTCCTTGGCCAGATACAGTCGCCCGCCAGCAAGCAGTGTCATTTCTTCTAGCATATGGATCAGGGCCTCGGCCCCGGCGCGGTTGGGAAAATCAACCGCCAGCGTGTAGCCCTCCATCGGGAATGACATGTAACCTGCCCGCCCCGCCCCCATGCGTTTCAAAACTGCCAGCGGCGATGCCATACCCGAGCCAGCGATTTTCACCAGAATTTCGCGCAGCGCATCAGCCTGATCAATCGGCACCACGCATTGAAACTGGTGAAAACCACGTTTGCCATAAAGGCGGTTCCAGTTGTGGATCGCATCCAGCGGGAAAAAGAAATCACTGATCGGTTTGACCGACGTGCGCCCGGATTTGGGCACCCGCCCGTAATAGAGCTTATTGAACAGCCGGACTACGGGTTTGGACAGCGCAAAGGACGGTGCGTTAAAAGGCACCGATTTGGATTTCTTTGGCTTGGGGATCAACCCGGCTCCAGTTTCGCCTTCCTCCAGTATGCCGCGCCCCAATGCCGCCCCTTTGGCGGTCGCATCAACCCAGCCAACCGAATAGGTGGCCTTGGAAGCATCCAGCGCCGTAAGGAAATCATCCCAGCCCTCGATCCGGCGCTCCGTCACCATCATCACATCGCCCTTGCAAGGGATCATCAGCAATTTCGCGGAGGCAATCACGCCGGTCTGACCCAATCCACCCACCGTGGCCCTGAACAGGCTGGCGTTGCGTTTTGGCCCNATCACTTGTTTCACCTTACCATTNAGCAGGGTCAGGCTGATCACATGTTGGCCGAATGACCCAATGCCATGATGGTTTTTGCCATGCACATCATTGGCAATGCAGCCCGCAACCGTCGCAAACCCTGTGCCCGGCATCACNGCNGGCAACCAGCCACGCGGCGCGAATANCCGCGCCAGTTCGCCAATCTGACAGCCGCCCTCGACCTCTAGAATGCCGGTGGCTTCGTCAAANCCCAGCACACGATTCATTCGCGTCATGTCAATGGCGCGACCACCGTCATTTAGCGAGGCGTCCCCATAGGACCGACACATGCCGATGGCGGGGGCAGGGGTCTCATCCAAAATGGCCTCAAGCATTGAGGCNCGTTCCGGACGGGCAACTTCACCCGTTGCAGAATGGACCCGGCCCCAGCCGGTATAGTCAGCGGTTTTCCAGCGCATGTTTTGTCCTTAATGAAATTCGTTCAGCGAGTGGGAGCACAGCTAGACCGATGCCAATGGCAAACCAAAGCGTGGTGATCCGTATAATTGCGGTTGCGGGCAGGCTGATTTCCAGCGGCACGCCCTTCATGCCCAATATGGCGATCATTGCGGCCTCGGCCCCACCAACGCCGCCAGGTGATCCGGTTAATCCGCCTGCAAGGGTTGAGAAAACAAACACTGCAATGGCCATTGTCAGCCCAATGTCTGCGCCCAGCCAGCCCAGCAACAGGTAAAACGCATAGCCTTCGGCCAGCCAACCCAACAGGCCAAGCCCAAGGGCTGGCAGCATCACGGCGGCTCCTGAAAACTGCTTTATTGAACGCGCAGCCATACGGATGCGGCCAAATAGGCGGGGCCACCGGCCGATGATTTTGTAGGTGTAGGTGACGAGCGATGCGAGCAGGACGGGACGCGTGGCGACCACGGCCAGAGCTATCGCTATTAACGTCACGGGGAGGGCACCTGATATACCGGTTGTCGTTAACGAGACCGAAACGCCCAGAATGATTGCGATCGCGGTAAGATCAGCGGCTCGATCCATCAGCACCAACGGAGCTGTGCGCTCAACGGCCCATCCGGCCTCGCGTTTTAGCCAACGCATGCGGATCAGCTCACCAACCCGCCCTGGCGTGACGCTCATGGCGAAGCCACCCAAAAAGTGGCGCAGGTCTTGCAGCAGGGTTGTGGGCAGGCCCAAACGGTGTGCGAACAAATGCCAGCGGAGCCCGCGCAGCAGGTAATTGACCAACGACAGGGCGAGCAAAATAGCGATGTGTGAAAGGGTCAGTTTGGCTAGATGAGCTTTGGTTTCATCCCAACCCGTCGCTGCGGCAAGGCTGATCAGCCCGAGCAGCATCAGCACGAACAATCCACCCAAAAACAGCATATCACGCCCCCGCCGCGTGCGGCGTGGGGGGGGCTGTGTGCCATTTTGGCTTTGTGTGCTGCTCATACTCATTACCCGCCGTTTAGGGGTTAATTGGGGCAATAATATGAAGCTGTTTCCAAAAAGGGAACAATGTTGATGATTTGGATCGAAAAACGGCCCCGTGATAAATCCGGGGCCGAGATTTATTTAAACCAGTGTGGCTTCTGTCGCTTCGGCCATCTGTTCGGCTGTCACATCAGGGGCCAGTTCAACCACCTTCAGGCCACCCTCAACCACATCCAGCACACCCAAATTGGTGATGATCCGGTCGACCACGGCTTTGCCTGTCAGCGGCAGAGTGCATTCCTTCAGAATTTTGCTGACGCCATGTTTGTTGGTGTGATCCATCACAACCACCACGCGGCCAACACCCGCCACCAGATCCATCGCGCCGCCCATGCCCTTGACCAGCTTGCCGGGGATCATCCAATTGGCTAGATCGCCGTTTTCGGCCACTTCCATAGCACCCAGAATCGCCATGGCGATTTTGCCACCGCGGATCATTGCGAAGGACGCAGCACTGTCAAAATAAGAGGTTTGCGGCAGCTCGGTGATGGTCTGCTTGCCCGCATTGATCAGATCGGCATCGATGTTTTCCTCAGTCGGAAAAGGGCCCATGCCCAACATGCCGTTTTCTGATTGCAGCGTCACGTTCACCCCCTCGGGGATGTGGTTTGACACCAGCGTCGGAATGCCGATGCCCAGATTCACATACCAGCCATCTTGCAGTTCAAGCGCTGCCCGTGCGGCCATTTGATTGCGATCCCACATGGCTTATCCTTTCGTCACTGTGCGTTGTTCGATACGGTTTTCGTGATCACCCTGAATGATCCGGTGCACGTAAATGCCCGGCAGGTGGATCGCGTCGGGGTCCAGCGAGCCAACCGGCACGATTTCCTCAACCTCAACCACACAGACCTTGCCNCACATGGCGGCGGGCGGGTTGAAATTACGCGCGGTTTTGCGAAACATCAAATTGCCGGTTGCATCGGCCTTCCAGGCTTTGATAATCGCCAAATCGGTGACAATGCCGCGCTCCATGATGTAGGTTTCGCCGTCAAAATCCTTGTGGTCTTTGCCCTCGGCGATCACTGTGCCAACACCGGTTTTNGTGTAAAANCCGGGGATGCCAGCACCGCCCGCGCGCATGCGTTCAGCCAATGTGCCTTGGGGATTGAATTCCAGCTCCAGTTCACCCGACAGATACTGGCGCATGAATTCGGCGTTTTCACCCACATAGGATGAAATCATCTTTTTGACCTGTTTGGTTTGCAACAGGATACCGATCCCAAAGTCGTCAACACCCGCGTTGTTAGACGCAAAAGTCAGATTTTTAGTGCCCGCGTCCCTGATCGCGCTGAGCAGCAATTCAGGAATGCCGCACAGGCCAAAGCCACCTGCGGCAATGAACATGCCGTCCTGTAGCAGCCCATCCAGCGCGTCAGCGGCTGATGTGTAAATCTTATTCATGTGGTGGCCCCCGTAATTATGTCACTTGCAGCGATATGTGACGGGGGCTGGCACAAGAGTCAATCAGCCCGCTTACGCTTTCTTGGCGGCGGGCTTCTTTTTTGCGGCAGGCTTCTTCTTGGCGGCAGGCTTTTTTGCAGCAGCTTTCTTTTTCGGTGCGGGCTTCTTGCGCCCGCCTTTGGCTGCTTTGGCGGTGATCAGCTCAACCGCCATGTCCATTGTCACGTCCGCTGGCTCCACGTCCTTGGGCAAGGTTGCGTTCACCTTGGCCCATTTCACGTAAGGACCATAGCGCCCGTCCATCACATTGACCGGGCCACCCTCGGAAGGATGTTCGCCCAACTCTTTTAGCGGTGCAGCAACAGTGCGCCCACGGCCACCACCTTTGGCCTTCTTCTCGGCAATCACCTCAACGGCGCGGTTCATGCCCATGGTAAAGACTTCTTCAACGTCAGGAATGTTGGCGTATAGTTTTTGCTCTTTGCCATCCTCACCAACTGTTGTGTGCAAAACATAAGGCCCATAACGCCCAAGGTTCGTATGCACCGTGCCGCCATCCGGATGATCCCCGACAAAACGCGGCAGACTTAGCAAGGTCAGCGCCTTTTCCAGCGTCATATCTTCTTGCTGCCAGCCTTTGGGCAGGCTCGCACGTGGTGGTTTTTTCACTTCTTCAGTGGGTTCGCCACGTTGCACGTAGGGGCCAAACCGACCAGACCGCAGGCTGATTTCGTCGCCCTCGTCCACACCCAGCACACGGTCGGCATTGGCATCATTATCGCCACCAATCGGGCGGGTGTAACGACATTCGGGGTAGTTGCCGCAACCCACAAAACCACCGGATTTTGAGGTCTTCAAATGCAACTTACCTTCGCCACACAGCGGGCAAACACGAGGGTCCGTGCCGTCTTCGCGTGGTGGATAGAGCGATGGTGCCAGCACATCGTCGAGCACATCCAACACTTCGGAAATCCGCAGTTCGCTGGTTTCCGAGATCGCGACGTTGAAGTCTTTCCAAAACCGTTCCAGCACGTTTTTGTAGTTGCGCTCGCCAGCCGACACATCGTCCAACTCTTCTTCTAGGTTGGCGGTGAATTCATAGCCGACATATTTGCGGAAAAAGTTCAGCAAGAAAATCGTGACCATCCGGCCCTTATCCTCGGGGAAAAGGCGGTTTTTGTCTTTGCGGACATATTCGCGGTCTTGGATCGTGGTGATGACGGACGCATAGGTCGAGGGGCGTCCAATGCCCAGTTCTTCCATGCGTTTGACCAATGTTGCCTCGGTAAAACGGGGCGGCGGCTGGGTGAAATGCTGCTCGGGTGTAACGCTGTCTTTGCCAACGCTGTCGCCCTGGGCGACTTGCGGCAGGCGTTTGTCATCGTCATCAATAACGCTGTCGTCGCGGCCTTCTTCATAGACTTTCATGAACCCGTCAAACAGCACAACCTGTCCGGTTGCGCGCAAAACGATCTGGCCATCGTCCGAGCCGACATCGACGCTGGTGCGCTCCATTCGGGCCTGCTCCATTTGGCTGGCCAGAGTGCGTTTCCAGATCAGATCGTAAAGTTTACGCTGATCAGCTTCAAGCCGCGCCAGTTTGCCTGCATCCACCGACATATCGGTCGGGCGAATACATTCATGGGCCTCTTGGGCGTTTTTCGCCTTGTTTTTATAAACCCGTGGGTTGCTGGGCACATATTCCTTACCATAACGGGCTTCGATTTCAGCCCGTGCAGCGGTCACTGCCTCGGGGGCCATGTCGATGCCATCGGTCCGCATGTAGGTGATGTATCCGGCCTCATACAAACGTTGTGCGGTGCTCATGGTCTGGCGGGCGCCAAAGCTGAATTTGCGCGACGCTTCCTGTTGCAGGGTCGACGTCATGAACGGGGCCGAGGGGTTGCGATTGGCCGGTTTTGCCTCGACCTTTTGCACGGTTAGATCGCGGCTGTTGACGGCTTGAACGGCCAATTCAGCAGCGGTGGAGTTCTCGAGATCGAACTTATCGAGCTTGTTGCCGGCCAGATGTGTCAGGCGGGCCTCAAATGATTGGCCGCGCGGGGTGGTCAGTGCGGTTTTGACGCTCCAGTATTCGCGGGCGTTGAACGCCTCGATCTCCATCTCGCGCTCGACGATCAGGCGCAGGCAAACCGATTGCACACGGCCTGCCGATTTTGCACCCGGTAGTTTGCGCCACAAAACTGGCGACAGGTTGAATCCGACCAGATAGTCCAGCGCACGACGTGCAAGATAGGCTTCGACCAGCGGCATGTCGACTTGGCGCGGGTTTTGCATCGCCTCGGTGACGGCGGATTTGGTGATCGCATTGAACACCACACGGCTAACGGGGGTGTCCTTTTTGATCGACTTGCGTTTGCGCAGAGCCTCTTCCAAATGCCAGCTGATGGCCTCTCCTTCGCGGTCGGGGTCGGTCGCGAGGATCAGTTCGTTATCGTCTTTTAGCGCATCGGCAATGGCTTTGACGTGTTTGCGGGAATCATATCCGATCTCCCATTTCATGGCGAAATCATCCTCTGTGTCGACCGATCCGTTTTTAGGCGGCAGGTCGCGCACGTGGCCATAAGAGGCCAGCACAGTATAGTTATCCCCTAGATATTTATTGATAGTTTTGGCTTTGGCTGGGGATTCGACGACAACTACAGGCATGAATTTCCTCTCTACTCG
>JGI24724J26744_10002621_pt1 | contig 11884 bp, 10 predicted proteins | sample Cruoilmetagenom7_FD_26744 | JGI IMG/M metagenome (IMG submission 26744)
TCAATAAACATCTTTAAACTCCCCATTTCAACCTTCACTATTTTTCAATAATAAAAGTTTATTTTTATAGAAACAGGAAGTCGAAACTTCCTGTTTCCTTTTGAAGGGGTTTTTGTAACTCTGTGATATTGAAATAATTTTTCTAAAATTTTTATAACTAAAAATTAGTATAAAATTAAACCATCAGAAAGTATCTAAACCGCTTCATTATAATCTAAATTGTTCCTCAACAATATAGATTACTATTTTAAATATATTTTGTACGTCAAAGAACTTTTATTTTATGATGTAAATTTATGTGTGATTTATTAATTTTGAAATGATTAGCATCAACATAACGGATGATTGTTATCACTATGGTTAATTAAAATAATAGAACTCCTTAAACTGACATTTTTTGTAATTATATTTAACTGGTGATTATTAATTAGAATGTGCATAACTAACTTTATGTTGTTCTGCTTTATACGTATTTTCAATTCCTTTTAATAGTGCATCTGGGTTAAAAGAGATACTGTTTATTCCTTTTGAAACCAAAAATTCTGCGAAATCTGGGAAGTCGCTGGGTGCTTGTCCACAAAATCCAATCTTTGTTTTTGTTTTATTCGCTTTTTCAATAGCCATTGCAATCATTTCTTTTGCTGCTTTATCATTTTCATTAAAAAGTTCATTCATTAATTCAGAATCTCTGTCTACACCTAAAGTTAATTGAGTTAAATCATTAGATCCAATTGAAAAACCATCAAATATTTCAGCAAATTCTTCAGCCAAAATTACATTACTTGGAATTTCAACCATGGAATAAACTTCCAATCCATTTTTACCTTGTTCTAATTCGTATTCAGTCATAATTTTTATAGTTTTTTTCCCTTCTTCTATAGTTCTACAAAAAGGAATCATAACTTTAAGATTGGTAAGCCCCATATTTTCACGTACTTTTTTAACGGCTTTGCATTCCAAACCAAAACCATCTTTGTATAATTCACTATAATATCTTGAGGCACCTCTAAATCCAAGCATTGGATTTTCTTCTTGAGGTTCAAATTGTTTTCCGCCAATTAAGTTTGCATACTCATTGGTTTTAAAATCGCTCATTCTAACTATAACTTCTTTAGGATAAAAAGCCGCTGTTATTGTGGCTATTCCTTCTGCTAGCTTGTCTATAAAGTAAGTCTCCTTATTTGAATAATTTTCTGTCAATTTTTCAATTTCTTTTTTAGTTGATTTATCTAAAAGTTCATCAAATTTTATTAAAGCCATAGGGTGAATTTTTACAATATGTGTTATTATAAATTCCATACGTAATAATCCAACACCATTATTTGGATAGGATGAAAGTTGAAAAGCCTTTTCAGGATCAGCCAAAATCATTTTCATTGCTGTTTTTGGCATTTTAATAGTTGTAAAATCTAATTGGTTTTTTATAAAGGGGAGATTGCCTTTATAAATATATCCAGTTTTTCCTTCAGCACAAGAAATTGTAATTATATGACCATCAGGAATAGTTTTGGTAGCGTTGCTACAGCCTACTACTGCAGGAACTCCTAATTCTCTAGCAACTATTGAAGCGTGACTTGTACGACCTCCCTTATTAGTTATAATACCGCCTGATTGTTTTAATATTGGATCCCAATCAGGAGTAATAGTATCTGTAACTATAATTTCTCCTTTTTGTAATTTATAAGCATCTTTTGGTGAATTTAATATTCTGGCCGTACCCGCAATAATTTTTGATCCAACAGCATTTCCAAAACTTAAAATCTCACTTTTTTCTAATAATTTATATTCGAAAAAGATATTTTTATTTTTAGTTTGGTGAACTGTTTCAGGTCTGGCCTGAGTAATAAATAATTTGTTGGTAAAGCCATCTTTTGCCCATTCAATATCCATTGCTTTTTTATAATGTTCCTTAATAATTAATGCCCATTTTGCAAGTAAATGGATTTCATCATCAGTGAGCACAAATTGTTTTTGATAGGCTACTGGAGTTTCAATATTTAGTAATGAGGAATGGTTGTTAGATTGCGCATAAATGAGCGTTTTTGCTTTGTCTCCTAATTTTTTTTGGATAATAGCATTTTTACCTTGTTTAAGTGTAGGTTTAAACACGAAAAACTCATCTGGATTTACAGTTCCCTGTACAATATTTTCACCCAATCCCCAAACTCCTGAAAGTAAGATGATNTTTTCAAAACCAGATTCAGGTTCTAGTGTAAATCCAACTCCAGAGCAGCCTGTATCTGAACGTACCATTTTTTGAATACCAACCGAAATGGCAATTTTATTATGTGAAAACCCTCTATCTTCTATATTTTATGGCTCTATTGGTATACAATGAAGCAAAGCAATTTTTAACAGCATTTAACAAATCTTTTTCTCCTTTTATATTTAAATAAGTCTCATATTGCCCAGCAAAACTAGCTTCAGGGAGATCTTCAGCTGTTGCACTACTTCTAACAGCAACTTCAAAATATGAACCTTCACATAAATTTTTGTAAGCATTGATTATTGCATTTGAGAATTCGTTGGATAATGTTCCTTTTAAAATGAGATCTCTAGCTTTTTCTCCAATAATATTAAGATTGGAATAGGTTTCTTTGTTAAGTTTACTTAGTGTTTTGTCTAATGAATTCTGTAATTTGTTTTCCCTTAAAAATTCATAAAAAGCCTCAGAAGTTGTAGCAAATCCGTTAGGAATATTTACACCGTCATTAATAAGTTCATTATACATTTCACCTAATGAAGCATTTTTACCTCCTACAATAGGGATATCTTTAATACTTATTTCGCTAAATTTTTTTATAAATGATTTCATTTTTAATTATTTTAATAATTAATTTCATTAAAACTTATTAATGGAATATGGATATTAGACCCCATTTTTTTAACTAAATCTTTATGAAATATTTTTTTGATAAGCTCTTTTTGTTCTCTCTCTAACATTACTAATAAATCTGCTTTTACTTCACCTAAATACTGTAAGAGGGTTGTATAAATATCATCTGAAAATACTAAATCAAATTCTAAATTCTGGTAGGTTACTTCTTGTTTTAAAATTTCTTTAAACCATTCCATTTCTTGTTGAGCATCCGTATCACTTTTTTGAAAAACATGCACAATTTTAATGGTAGCTTTAAAAATTTTTGCAATTTCAGCCAGTTTAAAAATTGCAATGATATCTTCTTCTTCAAAATCAGTAGTATATACAATAGTTTTAATTTTATTTAGAGTTGCATTTGTAGGAATTGCTAAAATGGGACAAGGTGCTTTTTCAATTAGTTTTTTAGTAGTACTCCCTATTAAAACCTCTTTAATTGCACTTTTACCTTTAATTCCAGTAATTATCAAAGAAGCAAATAATTCATTAGCTTTTGAAATAATTCCAGCTACAATAGAGCTATTTTCTATGGCTTCAATTTGTATATTTAACGTCTCAAAATCACCCTCTAAATGTGATTCGCAAAATTCTTTAAGTTTAGTATTTTTTTGCTGAATACTTTCTTCAATAGGTAATAAAAATGGCTCATTAATATCTGATGCTAATGTTGCATTGTTAAAAATATGAATAACCCATAAAACTGCTTTTGTTTTTTTACTAAATACATATGCATATTTTAATGCTGTGATTGCATTATCTGAAAAATCAGTTGCATGTAAAATAGTTTTCATACAATAATTAATAGGTTGTTATTAAATAATAAATAAAGTTAAAAATCACTTTACTGTCAATAAATGATATGTCTCATTTTACAGCTATTTATTAATGACTTAGGTCATTTATAAATATAGGATACCTTAATAATTTTATAGTATAGAAAGTGCATTATGAAAAGTAATTTAACAAGTTTAAGAAGTAGACCTAATGGTACTTATATTTTTGAAGCCAATTGGCAAGAATTATATGTGTTAACTGAGCATTGGAATTCTGATTTGTTATTATATAAGGATGATTTAATTTTTTTAGATTATTTAATTGATAAATATTTTGTTTGGATTTCCAAAAAAGAAGACACAGATCTTGTAAGAAAGATTGGTGCTAATATTCTTAAAATAAGTAAGCAATGTTCTAATTTATTAAAACGTGTAGAAAAACATTTAGTGCATTTAGCTTATTTAATTGACAATTCTTTTAAATACGATTCTCATAAATTTAGAGAAGAACATCAACAACTTGAAGATGACATTACAACGTTTATAAAAAAGTTTAGAACCAATAGAAAAGAAGTGTTTTCGGTAACTGAGCATATAATTGAAAGCGATGAGTTTATTCGTCAAATAACAGTTAGTTAACCGATTTTAACAAATTTTAGAAAGAGGTTTAAAACTTCAATAAAGCATAATTTTTAATACATTTTTTGTATTGTGTTATTGTTTTTTTAGTATTTAAAATATAGTAGTATGGTGTTTTTTAAAATTAAATTACTGTTAGCATCCTTGTTAGTTTTAAGTGGTCAATTTATCTTTTCACAAGACAGTATTTCTATTGGTTTGAATGATGCTATTGAATTAGCTTTACAAAAAAATACTGATGTTGTTATTGCAAATTATCAAGTTAATACTATAAAATTTAGCTTAAAAGAAGCCAAAGGTAATTTTTTACCAAAAGTTTATTTAAATGCCAATTATAACAGGAATATAGATCAACAAGTACTATTTTTATCTGAAGCGAGTACTGCAACAAAACTTGGTTCTGATAATGATTATAGTAGTTCATTAAATCTTACGCTGCCTTTATATTCAAATTCTAATTTTGCGAATAAAAAGATTGCTGAAACTGGACTTGATTTTCAAAATGAGTTGTCTAGAGGNATCCAACAATCTGTAATAAATGCCACAAAAAAATCATATTTCAATTATTTAATTATTCAGGAAGTAGTAGAAGTNCAGAAAAGTAGGCTTCAAAACGCNCAAGATATATTACAAGATATTCAAAAAAGATTAGATAAAGGAACACTTACCGAATATGATCTTACTTCAGCAAAAGTACAGGTGGCAAATGCAAAAAATAATCTTTTAGAGGCACAAAGTAATATTATTCCGGCAGCTAATAATTTAAAACTATTATTAGGCTTAAAAAGCAATGATAATTTAATATTAACAGAGCCTATTACATTAATTGAAGATGAACTTACCTTAAAAGGAAGTATAGATCAAATGTTGAAACAAAACAGCAGATTAAANCAATTGGATATTGATGTTAAACTGAATAAAAAACAAATAAATTTAGTAAAATCTGCTTACTATCCTACATTGAATGCAATAGGTAATTACAATTATCAAGCACAAGCNAATGATTTTAAAGTNTCTAATTATAATTGGGTTAATACCAGTCTTGTTGGTATGCAATTACAATTCAGCATCTTTAATGGTACAATCACAAAAAATAAAGTTCAGCAGGCAGTAATAGCTAAAAAAATTGCTGAAGAAGAAAAAGAAAATGCGATAAGAGAATACCGTATGCAATTTGATGAATTACTATCACAATTAGAATTTTCAAGACAAAAAGTAACTGTGCTAAAAGAGAATATGAACCTTACCACTAATGCATTGGCATTAGCAAAAAAGAGATATCTATATGGAATAGGAACTTTTTTAGAAGTAAATGATGCCGAATTAATGTATACACAAGCTCGTTTAAATTGGTTACAAGCCATCTCAGATTATAAATCAACTTATTATGACTACCAATTGTTAATAGGTAAAGAATAGTGAATCATGAAAAAACTAAAATGGATTATCCCGATAATTTTAATAGCAGGTGTAGCTGTTTATTTTATAATAGTAAAGCCAAAATTAGATGAAAAAAAAATAAAATTCACATATACATCTCTTGAAAAAGGAGCTATTGAGGCTGTTGTATCTAGTACTGGTACTTTAGAAGCTATTAATACTGTAGAAGTAGGTACCCAAATATCAGGCACCATTAAAAAGATTTATGTAGACTATAACGATAAGGTTAGAGCTGGGCAACTTTTGGCTGAAATGGATTTGAAATTATTAGAAACTAATTTGATAAATGCACAAGCAAATTTAGCTGTTAGTCAAGCACAACTAAACCAAGCTAAGGAAGAATACGAGAGAGATAAAGGTTTATTTGAAGAAAAAGTTATTTCACAGCAAAAATATATCAATTCCAAATATACTTATGATCAAGCTGCAAGCGCTAAAAAGGCTGCGGAAGCAGCAGTGAAAAGCATAAAAGTTAGCATAGGGTATACACGTATTACTTCACCAATAAGTGGAACTGTAACTGAACGCAGTGTAGAAGAAGGGCAAACGGTAGCGGCATCATTCGCAACACCAAGAATGTTTATTGTGGCTGAAGACCTTTCAAAAATGCAAATTTTGGCTGATGTAGATGAAAGTGATATAGGGTATATTATTGATAAAATGGAGGTGCGTTTTAATGTGCAAACCTATCCTGAAAGAGAATTTAAGGGACAAGTTAGTCAAATAAGATTACAGCCAATAGAAATTAATAATGTGGTTAATTATCAAGTAGTTGTTGATGTAAATAATGAAGAAAGATTATTGCTCCCAGGAATGACAGCCAATCTGGAGTTTATTACAGATAGCGCAAAAGATGTATTGCTAATCAACAATTCTGCTTTTCGATTTAGACCTACTGAAGTTATGTTGGAAGAAATAAAACCTGTTTTACTGGAGAAAGCTAAAAAAATGCTTTCAGATTCATTACAGCAAGAATTTAATAAAGCTATTAATAATGAGGAAATTTATACGCCAGCAAATTTCAAGAAAAATTTACCTAAAAATATGGATATGTTTTTCTACAAGAATACTAATGGAAAATTAGATTTAAAGTTTGTTGAAGTTGGTATTAAAACAGGATTGCAATCTGAAATTAAAAAATTTCTAGATGGATCAGAACTATCAAAAGATATAAAGGCNATTAACGGTATTAAATCTAAAAAATAGAAAGTATGNCTNTAAATAAAGTCATAGAAACCAAAAAAGTAAGTCGTGTATTTAAAACTGGAGAGATTGAAGTACATGCGCTTACAGATGTTGATTTGGTTATTGAAGAAGGAGAATTTGTGGCTATTATGGGATCTTCTGGGTCGGGGAAATCAACATTATTAAATATTTTAGGATGCTTAGACAAACCTTCTTCTGGAGAATATTATTTAGATGGTGTACACGTTAATAAATTGAATAAAAATCAACTAGCAGATATAAGAAATCAAAAAATTGGCTTCATTTTCCAAAGTTACAATTTACTATCTCGTACCTCAGCTCTTGAAAATGTAGAACTTCCTTTAATTTATGATAGAACAGGCAGATTTTCAAACACAGAAAAAATTGCTAAAAACGCCTTAGAACAAGTAGGATTAAGTGATCGTATATATCATAAAACTAATGAACTTTCAGGAGGACAACAGCAACGGGTTGCTATTGCTAGAGCTTTGGTAAACGATCCTACGCTAATATTATCTGATGAAGCAACAGGGAATTTAGATAGTATTACCAGTATAGATATAGCCGATTTATTTGTAAGGTTAAATGATGAAGGAAAAACTATTTTAATGATTACTCACGAGCCTGAAATAGCCCAATTTTCCAAGCGTATAGTAACATTTAGAGATGGAAGAATTTTAACAGATAAAATTATAGAGAACAGAAGTACAAAAGAGTTTGCACTCAAAGAATTGGAATTAGAAGCTAAACCAAAGTCTTAAAACGATTAAATAATGAAACAGTTAATAAAAACATTCAAAGTTGCCTTTCAAGCTATCTATAAAAATAGAACTAGAAGCATACTTACTATGCTAGGAATTATAATAGGGGTTGCAGCTGTAATTATGACTATTTCTGCAGGTGAAGGAGCAACTCAACAGATTCAGGATCAGATATCTGGCTTGGGTACAAATTTATTAATGATTAGTACGAAGATTGATCATAGAGCAGGAATGAGTGTTAGAATGGGAAGGCCCATAGATAAAAAAGACTTTAATATGTTACAAAAGAACGCTGTTTGGATACCCAAATTATCACCGATGGTGGCAACTGGAGCTCAGGTTATTGGACCTGATGGTTATAAATCTACAACTGTTTATGGTGTATCTCAAGATTACTTTGAAATTTTAAGTAGAGGGATTTCATCAGGAGATGTTTTTACTGAAGAAGATTTAAAAAAAGCTCGTAAAGTTTGCGTAATTGGTGAAACAATCAGGGAAGAACTTTTTGCTGATTTAGACCCAATTGGAAGAAAAATTAGAATAGATAAAGTACCTTTTACTATTGTTGGCTTATTAAAAGAAGAGGGGCAAGGCGCTATGGGTCAAGATCAAGATGATATGATCTTAGCTCCTTACACAACTATAGAGAACAGATTATGCGCTAATCGAAAAGGTTACAATATGATTATGGCTAGTGCATTAAGCGAAAATCATATAGTAAATGCGGAAATTGAAGTAACCGAACTTTTAAGAGAATCTCATAAAATATTAGATGGCGACGAGGATGATTTTGAAATTACAACGCAAATTGAGCTTCAGGAAATCACTGGAAACATAACAGGAATTTTAACTATTGTATTAGGCTCTATAGCAGGTATTTCACTTATTGTAGGCGGTATAGGAATTATGAATATAATGCTAGTTTCTGTAACTGAGCGTACGCGTGAAATAGGAACGCGCTTAGCAATTGGAGCTAGAGAAAGTGATATTTTAACGCAATTTTTAATTGAAGCTATTGTATTGAGTTTGGCGGGAGGAGCCATAGGAATTGTTGTTGGAATGATAGGAAATCAGGTAATCTATAAATTGACAGATTTTTTTATACCAACAGCAGGTTATTCTATTTTAATTGGTTTTGGATTTTCGGCTTTAGTAGGGATCATTTTCGGATTTTTTCCAGCTAGAAAAGCGGCTAAATTAAACCCAATTGATGCATTACGCTATGAATGAAATTGAAAAGACAGGAACTATTTAAAATTAATAAAATGAATAATTTACAGTCATTATTAAGTGAGATTTCTCAACTTATAAAAACGATAGAAACCAAGTATCCTGAGCTTTATCAATTTTTAGATGAAAATCCAGCTACTATTCCTTCAAAAAAGAATCCAACTATTGATAAAAAGGTATTGCATGAATATTTAGAAAATTTAAAACAATTATTAAAGCATCATATTGAAACACACCATACTATAACATAATAGTATTTATTTAAAATTTAAGATTATGGGAGAAATTGCAACATCAAACCTACAAATTACATTGTTTTATAGCTCAAATTCATCAAGAGCTAAGCAAACATTGGCGTATGCAAAAGCTGAAGGATTGGCTTTGCAAACGATAAATATTTTAAAAACACCTATTACAGGAACTCAAATTGCAGAACTTGCAGACCGTTTAGGTTTAGAAATTAAAGATTTAGTAAATCAAGAGCATCCATCTTATAAAGTAAAATTTGAATCTTATGAATTGTCTTCAGACGATTGGGTTAAAATGATTAAGAAAAATCCTGAAATATTGAAACAGCCCATTGCTTTAAGAGGTGATAAAACAATTTTAGTTGAAACACCTACAGATATTATTAAAATATAATAAACATCAATTTTAGAGTTTAATCAATAAATAGTTAAGTTATGATCAAAGATTATTGTAAAAGTTATAATGATTTGGAAAAATCATTACAAGAATTAGAACTAGTGATGCCCGAAACAATGAAAAATTTTAAGAATCTCCAAAATGAAACAAATGAAAGAGGCGCACTAAATTTAAAAACAAAAGAATTAATTGCCCTTGGAATTGCTATTTCCTTAAAATGTAGTGGATGTGTAACACTCCATATTAATGAAGCACTTAAAGCCGGTAATAGTTTTTCTGAAATTTTAGAAGCAATTAGTGTGGCCGTTTATATGGGAGGGGAATCATCTATAGTTTATGGATGTGAAGCTTTAGAAGCCTTAAATCAATTTATAGTTTTAGATAATGGATAACGAAAAGAAGTTACATAAAAGAACGGATTTGTCTAAAAATCAAAAGTCAACTAAGTCTCCAAAAAAGTTAAAAATTAATTGGTTATATATAATATTTCTTTTAATAATTTTTATTTCAATACCTTATTTTTTAACGATTAAAACCAATGAAATTGGATGGGGTGAATTTGAAAGAACCATGTTAAGTCAGCATGATGTTTCTAAAATAATTGTTGTAAACAAAGAGATAGCCGAAATTTATATCAAACAAGAAAAGTTAAAAGATCCAAAGTATCAGCAAACTTCAAAAAACCTTTTTAATTATGAAATAGGACCTCATTATTTAATTCAAATTGGGTCTATAGAAAGTTTTGAAAATAAATTACAACAAGCTCAACAGGAATTTCTTCCAAATGAAATAGTTGANATTAGATATGAAAGCCGAACTAGTTGGCTTACTATTATTTCATGGGTTTTACCTTTAGGAATTTTACTATTCTTTTGGTTTTTAATGGCAAAAGGAGTAGGGAAGAATGCTATGGGAGGTTCTATTTTTCATTTTGGAAAATCAACAGCAAAATTGATGGATAAAGACACCAAAAGCACCATTACTTTTAAAGATGTGGCAGGTTTAAGAGAAGCAAAAAGAGAAGTAGAGGAAATTGTTGATTTTTTAAGAAACCCAGAAACATATACAAAATTAGGGGCTAAAATCCCCAAAGGTGTTATGCTTGTNGGTCCAACAGGTACAGGTAAAACNTTAATGGCAAAAGCNGTAGCTGGAGAAGCCAATGTTCCTTTTTTTTCATTGTCAGGATCTGAATTTGTTGAAATGTTTGTAGGAGTAGGTGCTTCTCGTGTGCGGGATTTATTTAAACAAGCCAAAGAAAAAGCACCAAGTATTATTTTTATTGATGAAATNGATGCTGTTGGGCGTGCTCGTAGTAAAGTAAATGCATTTCAGTCTAATGATGAAAGAGAAAACACCTTAAATCAATTGTTAACAGAATTAGATGGTTTTGGGACCAACACAGGAGTNATTGTGTTGGCAGCAACTAACCGAGCAGATATTTTGGATAAAGCGTTATTACGCCCTGGAAGATTTGACCGTCATATTTATTTAGAATTACCCAATAAACAAGAGCGTATAGAAATATTTCAGGTTCATTTAAAACCTATAAAAAAAGCAAAAGATATAGATGTTAAATTATTAGCCTCATTAAGTCCTGGATTTTCAGGAGCAGATATTGCAAATATTTGTAATGAGGCCGCATTAATTGCAGCTCGTAAAAAAAAGAAACTTGTAGAACAAGAAGATTTCATGGAAGCTAGAGATCGTATAGTTGGTGGATTNGAANGAAAGGGGAAAATAATTTCTCCTAAAGAAAAAGAAATTGTAGCACACCATGAAGCTGGTCATGCTGTTGCAAGTTGGCATCTAAAAAATGTAGATTCATTGGTTAAAATATCGATTATTCCAAGAGGTAAATCCTTAGGCTCTGCTTGGTATCTCCCTGAAGAATATCAAATTATAACCAAATCTCAATTTGTAGATCAAATTTGTGCTTCATTAGGTGGTCGAGCTGCAGAAGAAATAATTTTTAATGAAGTTTCATCAGGTGCTTTAGATGATTTAGAAAAAGTAACAAAACAAGCTTATAATATGGTAGCTTTTTATGGATTAGATGAAGAAATTGGCCCAATGAGTTTTTATGATTCTACAGGTGAAAGTGAACGATTTTTAGGAAAACCTTATAGTGAAAATATGGCACAACTTATAGATAAAGAAGTACAAGATTTAATACATTCAGCTTATAATAGGACAAAGAGTTTATTATTAGAACATAAAAATGAACTAAAAACTTTAGCAAAATTATTGTTGAAAAAGGAGGTTGTTTATTTAGAAGATCTTGAACAAATAATGGGAAAAAGAATTAAAGA
>JGI24724J26744_10002625_pt1 | contig 11881 bp, 9 predicted proteins | sample Cruoilmetagenom7_FD_26744 | JGI IMG/M metagenome (IMG submission 26744)
CCTAACTTTAATGCCTGAGCATTACCAAAGGTAGCAGCCTTTAAGATGTCTTTATTAGAAACACCGGCTTGTTGCCATGCATACATTTCACCTAGCAGCGATGAAGCATGTAAGGTGCCTGGATTTCCGGCATCTGTACCAAACGCAACATTGACTCCAGAACTTAATATTTTTTTCAAATTATTTTTTTGAATATTGACAATTTTAATTGAAAACATATGACTGAGTTGCTCTAACACCCCTTGTTCTGCGGCTGATAGTTTTGCTTTTTCTTCATCCGTGCCATCGACTAATGGTAAGTATTTCAGTAAAACTTGAAACATTTGCCCTGTGTTTTCAACATTATTCATTAAATCTCTAAACGAATGAATAATGTCGGTTTGAGCATGAAGTATTTCGTGCTCAGAAAACCTAAATTGATTTTTAAAAATGTCGATATAATGACTATATACGCTAAGCGTTGGCATATAGGTAACATTATGCTCTTTCATCAAGCTGATAAATTCATCGTCAATATCATCAGTCATCACACCATGCACTAAAATATCAGCACCTGCTTCAATCGACTTTTTTGCGTTTTCAAGGTCTTTAACATGGACAGCAACCACTTTATTGTGCTGTTTTGCTAATGCAATAGCCGGCCGATACATCGCATACAATTGTTCTATCGTCATGCCACTTTCTTGAGTCCAGACTATTTTTATAATGTCAGTATTTAATGCCAACTGGCTTGTAATTAATGCTTTGGCTTCTTGAGCATTAGTTACTTGGGTAAAAATTTCGCCGTTGACATTTAGTTCTGGTACCGCCATTGGCGCTAATAATGCACCGGCAGCATATATATCAGGGAACATGCCCGTTTGGGTAACATCTCTATAATGTCTTATATATTGTGATGGGCCGCCCATGTCATAAATAGTAGTTATACCCAGAGACAAATAATCTTTTAGTAGCGAAGATGTGTTTGCCAAAAGCCATGCTTGATCGGCTTGGTAGCTTTGAATTTTAGTCGCGTCAATAATATCCGGACGCGTGTAAGCACTGCCAGACTCAGACAAGTGAACATGACCATCAATAAGCCCAGGAATTACCCATTTATTTTCTAGATTGGTTACTGAGTAGTTGCTTGGGATTTTTTCTGAACGAGGTTGAATTTTTACGATTTTCCCCTTGTTCACCAAAATTGTCGCATTGGTTATATTGAGTTCGAGGTTTGGATTAAGTACGTTTGCGCCAACAAACGCTATAAGTTGTCCCTGCTCAGCACTAGTATTAAGATTATCAAATGCATTGACGTTCAACGTAAAGCACAGAGCGCATGCTAATAATGTTTGTTGGGGAGAAAATAATTTCATCGAGTTTTTACCCTGCTGGTTAATAGACTATCTTGTGCCCTAATATTAATAAGAGCTTTTCAAGAACCGGTTGAGCTATATTCGCCGGATTAGTGTGCTAAAAACCATCAATGAGTGCTATAAGTTTGCTAAAACTTCACTAAAACTAGCTTTAATGCCTGTATAAATGTCGATTGTGGATGTATATTGCTTTACCACGAAAAGTTATGTGACTTCACTATTTTCAACGTGAGCCGCACTTTGGCTTACGCTTTATCTATAGTTTTATTAGGGGAACTCAGTGTCTTTGGATGATCATGTTTGCAAAATAAATACACTAACAGGTGAGATCACTTTTAACGGTAATATCATCGTTTTAAGACCGAAGACATTTCAGCTATTTTTACTGTTGGCTTCAGCACCAGAAAGTATATTTTCAAAAGCTGAAATTTTAGCTTCTGTTTGGGCAGGAAGCATTGTAGAAGATCAAGTGATTTTCCAATCAATTAATGAAATCAGGAAAGAACTAGGTGATTCAGACGTGATCAAAACCTACCCGCGACGAGGGTATTGTATAGGAGTGTCAATATTGATTGTCACTTCTTCCAAGGAAAAAAAATCAAAAAACACTGGCCAAACAAAGATTAAATATCGAAAAAAATGGCTTTTCGCTTCTTTGGTATCGATGTTAGTACTCACCGGGATACTACTGAATTATTTTGCTACGAAGCCAAGTAGAAACCTCGCTAAAGTCCCAATGTCAAAAAACCAACAATCATCTGAGCATCAAGCTATCTCTCATAATGGCATTCTGGTACTGCCATTTGGTGTGGGAGCGTTAACCGAAAGCCAGCAATGGTTGCGATACGGGGCAATGGAAGGGGTAATTAAAAAAATAAAACCCAATAATCGCATGACAATTTTTCACCTAGAAGATGTGATTGAAATACTTAATAGAATTCCTGATGGCAAACGCAACAATATCAGCAATATTTTTGCCCGTTCAGGTGCGTCATACATATTAGAAACTTCAGTTAGTGGCACGCTAGGAGAGCTAATTTTCGTCTATACCATCTATAGTAGAACCCACAGAGTAACCAATACGATAAGCGCGAAAAATCATGAAGAGGGATTGTTAAGAATAGTAACTTCACTTGAACAGGCTCTTGATGAAAACTTAACTTATGATGCAGGTGAATTTGATAAGCAATTACAGAATGATCTTATATCTAAAGCGGTGCAGTTTTTAGAAGTTAATGACTATGCTTCTGCATTAACTTTCCTTAATGGCGCTTTAATTAATGAGCCTAACAATATGACAGCGCTGTATTTTTTAGTTAAAACAAAATTAATTTTGAGCAAAGTTGAAGAGTCGTTAGCGATGAGTAACAAAGCTTTGGCACTAATAGATAAAAGTGCAGATCCAGAATATAAACCGCGATTACTTTATTTTAAAGGCGTTGCACTTATGGCGATGGGAAAATCAACACTAGCTGAAGAAAACTTACTGTCCGCCAAGGCACTTGCTCGCAATAAGAAAGATTGGCTTTATTATGCTTACTCGCAATCTATGTTAGGAAAGTTAAACCTACAACAGCAACATTTCGACCGAGCCTACAAGTCGTTTAGTTCTGCATTAGAATATCAAGAATTACTTAACTGTCCTTTAGGGATCACACAAGGGCATATTGATTTTGCTGATTACTATCTAAATAAAGGCGAGAAATCATTAGCCAAAGCAAGTGCTGACAAAGCTAAGAAATTAATTCATGAAAAAAAATTAGCCCAAGCACAGCCGTTATTAAAAGATTTGGAAAAGAGAATATCGTTGCTTTAACCTGATGAATAAAAGCGCTAACTAAGGCTTTATTTTTGTCGATATTCACGGTGATAAAGTAAGTAACCTCAACTCGGATTAAGTAACGGTTATCTGACTATCGACATTTAACTAGATGCGAGAATAACAAGATACTTACATGTTGGGCTAAGGTTTTAATTCAGCCGCAACTTAACTCTTAGTTTCATTATAGATATTCAGTTTAGCCTATTTTTTGTGCACAGTGACTTGATTGCGACCATTTTCTTTTGACTGATATAGGGCCTGATCAACATGTTCAAGCCAATGTGACACCGTACTAAACGATGGCTCAACTTCGGCAATACCTAAACTAATGGTATATTTAATTTCAATATCATTATAAATAACCACCGACTCTTCTACCGCTTTGCGTAAACGTTCAGCAAAGACAACCGCATCATCAAGAGCAGTATCAGCTAATAGCACGACAAACTCTTCCCCCCCATAACGCCCTGAGATATCAGTTTCTCGTACTTGTTCACGGATAAGCTTTGCTAAATGGCGTATAACATCATCCCCTACCAAATGGCCATAACTATCATTAACCGCCTTAAAGTGGTCAATATCTAGCATCACTAAACTGCTTGAGTGTTGGCTACGAGCATAGCGCTTAAACTCAGCTTCAAGGCAATGCTGCCAATGGTTACGATTGAACAATTGCGTCAAACCATCGGTTTGGCTCAAAATAGCTAAATCAGCATTAACTTTTTCTAACTGTTTCTTATGAGTGGCATTATCTGTAACATCGTAAACTAACAAGCATAAGTGAGAAACTTGCCCCGTTGTCGACATCAAAGGAATAAAGGTGGTGTTCTGATACATAAAGTCAGCGGTACCGGTGATCGGGCGATAGTTATTAAACTTAAAAACATATGGGCGTTGTTCCCAAATAGTAAAAGCTTTGTTCTTTAATAAAAAGACCGACTCTGCTTTACGACGAAACCAGTCTTCAGGGATCTCATCAAAAAGATCAAATAATACTTGGCCTTTAACCTCACGTGGCAACAAGCCACTATGGTTTTCCATAAAACCATTCCATATTTGAATACTATAATCACGATCAAGTACGACCAAGCCAACATCAATGGTATGGAGCATTTCCATTAACCAATGTAATTCATTTAACTGTTCTGTTTGCATTGACATGATTAATCCAACAAATAAGCAATTTTATTATTAAGGGTAGTGACTGACTCTTCAGTAAAGAGTAATAACAGTTCACATTTAATTGGGTAATTTTCGATACTATAGCTAATTTCTATCGCGAGAGTTTTTTTCCACTTATTGGTATTCGTGGCAATTAATTCAGCAATTTTTCTATGTTGTCCTAATACAACTGGATGGCCTTGGCTAAATGACATATCAAGTTGTGCAGAAATACCACTTAAACAAGCACCAATCAGTAAATTAGCTAAATCCATTAGTAGCTCTAATTCAATATTATTATCAAGTGCTTGATCATATTTCATTAGTGATGCGACATCTTTAAAACTTGAATCATTAAGAATAAGTAATGCCTCTCCTGAGATCCCAGCCCCGATAAACCCTTGGCAGATACCAGAGGTTTTCTCTTTACTTTCAACATCTGAAAGTGCCATGGTTAGTTCGCTAACTTCAATAAAATTAACATTAGGGATTGGAAGAACAACAAAAACATCCAGTAAACGCGCCAGTAGATCGCCGGCTCGTCCCATCGCAACATTTGCAATTTCTTGATAACAATCAAGCATATCACTATCAATTTTAATCGTTGATTGCTCAGGCTTATCCAGTTCTTCAAGCTTAATTTTATCTTTAGCCTGCTCTACTTTCGTCTCAGGGGCCAGTACCGATATAAGGTCATCGTTTACCGAACTAATGCTTTTAAGCTCAGAAGCTTGGGCTTGGGCTTGGGCTTGGGCTTGGGCTTGGCGAATAATAAGATCATTTTTATTAAATACCCCATAAGTAGTTAATATTTCAGTGAGCTTATTTTTATCGACTGGTTTTTTAATGAAATCTAAAGCACCTAAACTTTTCACCCGTTGATGTGCTTCTGGCTGAATATCACCAGATATAACAATAACTAAGGTTGGCAAGTCTTGTTGCAATATTGTTTCTAATACTTGATAGCCATCCATTTCTGGCATGTTTAAATCAAGCAACAGTACATCNCCTTTACCTTCCTTAATTGCCGCTATTCCCTCAACACCATTACTGGCAAAAGTTATCTCGACATCCCAACCATCAGGGAGTGAGCGCGCGACTTGTTTTCGCGCCATATTGGAATCATCACAAATGAGTAAAGCTGTTGGCATAGAGGAAAAACCCTAGGTTGCTATGTAAAAAGAGTGTTCAATCGATTTTCCCAGCAAGATATATTTAGCAATACATACGCTCGATAGGTAATGGCGCTATTATAATCAAAAATAGTACCATTTTAAAAATAAAACACCTTTTATTCGCATTTTTTATTACACAAAGGTAAGCTTGAACAATATTTTACCCTCAGTAAACTATCTAATGATGAATATTTCAAAACTACCGACAATTATACTATTTAGCGCGTTATTTATGTTTTCGGCTTCAGCCGAAGAGCTAACAGAAACCACCAATTTAGTGATGGCAGGCAATAAGTTCGTTACCTTACTTGGTAATCAAGTAAATTTAGGCGATATCGCACCTAATTTTAAAGTAGTCACTGAGTCATTTTCTCCGGTAACTTTGGCCGAATTTAAAGATAAAGCCGTATTAATTTCAGTCGTGCCGAGTTTAGATACTGGTGTTTGTTCTATTCAGACTAAACGCTTTAATGAAGAAGTCACAAATTTACCCACAGATGTAGTTATGCTAACCATTAGTAACGACCTACCTTTTGCTCAAAAGCGATTTTGTAAAACCGAAAAAGTCGAAAATATAAAAGTTTTATCTGATGCCGTATGGCGTAGTTTTGGCCAAAATTATGGCTTGCTGATTAAAGATATGGGCTTGTTAACTCGGGCAATATTTATCATAGATACTGATGGCAAAATTGCTTATAAAGAATTAGTCAGCAATATTTCTCAACACCCAGATTACGACACCGCTTTAACAAAATTAAAATCATTAAGTCAGCTAGTAGCACCTACTGAAGATGCAACGATAGAAGCATTAAATTAACTATTTAATGCTGCTATAACACAATAAGAGCTAATACAAACATTGGCTCTTACTACTAAAAAATACACNCACAAAAACAATAACTTAAAAATAATATTTGATTTATTTTAGCATTTCTCTTGAATTTAAATCCATCAATCCCATCTTTAATAGTGTAGTCGCCAATAGGGTCTACATTAATCGCCTGTTCAATATTGAAAGGCATTTTAACACTCTGAGCATTATAAATTTCAGATGTATTAATTCGCAGCATAAGCTGGTTTTAGCATCACGAACTATTGACAGAGACAACATATTGCTAAACTTTAATAGGATATGAATTATGCGTACAACTACAGATTTCAGCCCACTTTACCGCTCATTTATTGGCTTTGATCACTTAGCTGGATTAATCGATAAAGCTTCAAGAGCAGACAAACAATCTTCTTATCCTCCGTATAACGTTGAGTTACTCGCGGAAGATCAATACCGTATAACCATGGCAATAGCTGGGTTTGCAGAAGAAGAGCTTGATATTGAATCAAAGCAAGACACCCTTATTGTTACAGGTACAAAATCGAGTGATAGTAACAATACAGAACGTAAGTTTTTGCATCAAGGCATTGCCGAGCGCAACTTTGAACGCAGATTTCAATTAGGCGACCATGTAAAAGTCATCGGGGCTTTTATAAAACATGGTTTATTACACATAGATTTAGAGCGAGAAATACCGGAAGCGTTAAAGCCAAGAAAAATAGCTATTAATGGTAAAAGCCTTATGCAGCCAAAAGGCATAGAGCAAAAGAGTTAAGGCTATTATGTAATTACTTCCCTCCTTTATTTTGCCCAGTCTTTGACTGGGCTTTTTTTTTATGATTAACTGCTGTTGGTACTGATTAACGATGTATTTGCTAAATACTCTAACGATAACTCGCTATAATCTGCTCGTTTACGATTATTAAAGCTTAATGCCAAGGGATTTTTGTTTGTTCAGAACAGTCAAAAATAAACTCATCAATAGTTTTGTGTTATCGGTAATATTTTTTTGCAACAGTGTGGTTTCAGCAAATATAAATATTGTGACCGAGCATTTAGCCCCTTTTCAAATCGTCAATGGCAAAAACATTGCTGGCTTATCAACCGAGATAATTAAGGCGGTGTTAAAAGAAGCAAAGCTTCCTTATAGTTTAACTGCTAACCCTTGGTCATTGTCATATAACAGCGCATTGCACGAAAAAAACAGCTGTATTTATTCGCTTGCACATATCCCACAACGTAAAGCACTTTTTCAATGGATTGGTCATATTGCTACAAGTACTGCTTCATTATATGCTTTAAAAAGTAACAAAATTGTAGTCACCAATTTGACACAAGCCAAAAATTATAAAATTGCCGTCATAAAGGATGATGTTAGCCATCATTTCTTATTATCAAAAGGCTTTGTAGAAAATAAAAATCTTTATGTGATGAATAACTACGATTCACTACTAAAGTTACTCGAAATACCCAGTAGACAGATTGATTTAGTCGTACTTAATGACGACCTGTTGAATAATAGAGTGCAGAACTCAACCGAAGCAGCTAAATACAAAAATCAACTTTTTTTAAAAGAGTTGGCATTAGATTTTTACTTTGCATGTAGCTTAAATACGGACAAAAGCACCGTCAATATCCTGATCAATGCCATGAAAAAATTAGAGCAAAGGGGTGAAATTACGGCTATTAAAAATAAATGGCGGCCAATGATGATTAACCTTATTTAATCATCAGGCAAGCCTGACACTTACAGCAAAATAACAGAATAATCACCAGAGCAGCGCGTAAAACCTGTTTACGCGCTTAAATACAATGCCCTTATATTTGTAATCCCTCACTTACTTCACTTTGCCATCACATCCAATAAAGCATGAACCGTGGCTTCAACACCCGACTTAATCGCTGGTTCAGGGGTAATTTTAAATTGTGGACTATGGTGACTAGGCACGGCTGCACCACCGGCTTCTGCACGTTCAAAGTCTGCTTTTGGTGTGCCGCCCACTTTAAAGTAAACGCTAGGAATATAAGGATCCGAGGTGAAAAAACCAAAGTCTTCCGCGCCCATACCGGTTTCAGCGGGCTCTAGTAATGCATCAGCCCCCATTTTTTCACTCAACACACCTTTTAAACGTTTAGCGAGCTTTTGATCATTGAAAGTCGGAGGGAAAGAAAATTCACTTACCACCACTTCAGGCAAATTATCTTCTGCGATACCCGCCGTACGAGCGGTGCCAATGGCAACGCGTTTTATCGCCGATAATAGTTGCTCACGCACTGCTGGCGTTAAACTCCGTACCGTTAGCTGTAATTTAGCTTGGTCTGAAATAATATTATGCTTAGTGCCGGCATGAAATGCACCGACGGTAATAACACCGGCATAACGTGGTGCTAATTCACGACTAATAATAGTTTGCAGGTTATTAACAATTTGCGCGCCGATCACGATAGGATCCTTGCCTTGATGCGGCGATGCGCCATGCGCGCCAATTCCGTGCACCGTTATATCAACAGTATCTGCTCCAGCATAAGGCGAGCCTTCATCAACAATAATTTTACCTGCTTCTGAGTTGGCACTAACGTGAAAAGCAAAAGCGTAATCCGGTTGGCCAAAGCGTTGCCATATGTTATCGGCCATCATTGCCGAAGCGCCAGGGCCTTTTTCTTCAGCTGGCTGCCCTATCAGCATTAAAGTACCTGACCATTTATCTTTATTTTCAGCCATATAACGAGCTGTTCCTACAAGGCTGGTGATATGAACATCATGGCCACAAGCATGCATAACACCGACGGTTTCGCCATTCCAATCTTGCATTTTAACTTTTGAAGCATTCGCCAAGCCTGATTGCTCAACAACCGGTAAGCCGTCCATGTCAGCTCGCACCATCACCATAGGGCCAGCGCCGTTTTTCATAATTGCAACAACACCGGTACCACCAACCCCATGAGTCACATCAAAACCGACCGCTTTGAGTTCTTGGCCTAAACGTTTTGCCGTTTTAGTTTCCATTAATGATAATTCTGGATTGCGATGGAAATGATCCCATAACGGCGCTAAATGCTGCTGATAATCTTTAGCAATATAGTCTGTTGTNGCTTGCTCAAATGCTAAAACGGTATTCGGGATAAACGATGATATTGCCAACGTTGAGGCAATTAAAACAGCAAGTGCTTTACGATTCATTTCAGGCTTCTTATGTGGTTTATTATGGTGAACTTAATTTACCTAGCCTGAGCGTTAATGTCTTGCTGTTTTCGTTAGTCTGTATGCATTCAACGATAAGTAACGTTAATTATTGATCATTTTTTGCTTAAGTTTCACTATATATCTGCTGATAGTTAGTTCGATTATTCACTGCATAATGCTTCATCAAATAGTACGTACAATAGCCATTTCGCCTATTGAATATGCGACTACAGCACTATTTGCTTACTTATTGATTTATGAATCTCGGGGATAAGATTTTTTTAACAACAAATAAAGCTCAATAAATTAGCGGCAATTAAAGCTGACAACAACTGAGGTTATTGGGCTAATTTTTGTCAAGATTTTACTGACATTAAATTTTCTATTATGCTAAAAAAGTGTCTAAAATAAAAACAATAAGGTCAGTCATGGATATTAATTTAGCCTCTAAGAGAGCATTAGTTTGTGGTAGTAGTCAAGGCATTGGGCGCGCTTGTGCAATAGAGCTTGCCAATTTGGGTGCCAGTGTGACGTTATTTTCACGCAACCTTACTAGGTTAGAAAGCGTGAAAAATGAACTGTGCACAACACATGGTCAACAACACCAAGTGCTTATTGCTGATTTTTTTCAGCCAACAGAAGTCAATCGCATTATTCTTGACGATGTTGCGGCAAATGGTGGTTATGACATTCTGATCAACAATACCGGCGGTCCAGCGCCCGGTCCAGCAAATACAAGCGATGTTAGCGCCTTTATTGAAGCGTTTAATTTACACCTAGTGACCAATCATCATTTAGTACAAGCATTGNTACCAGCAATGAAGAAAAAGCAATATGGTCGTATCATTAACGTTATNTCNACTTCAGTGAAACAACCTATTCCTGGCTTAGGCGTGTCAAATACTATTCGTGGTGCTGTGGCGAGTTGGTCAAAAACACTGGCCAATGAGCTTGGCGCTTTTGGTATCACGGTCAACAATGTATTACCTGGCGCAACCGCAACCGCAAGATTAGACGCCATTATTGCTGGTAAAGCGAAAAAACAAGATATCTCGATAGAGCAAGCAATCATCAACGAAAAGGCCCAGATCCCAATGCGCCGTTTTGCAGCGCCTGAAGAATTTGCCGCCGCAGCGGCGTTTTTAGCGTCGCCGGCAGCCGGTTATATTACCGGAATTAACTTACCCGTTGATGGCGGTCGCACCAGCTGTTTGTAGAGGAATAATCGATGGATATCATTGCAAACTTTATTGATGGTCAATATCAAGCGCCGTGTCAGCAACAATATATTGATAATATCGAGCCAGCGACAGGCCAGGTGTATGGTCAAATACCTGACAGCGGAGATGACGATGTTGAGCTAGCGGTTGCTGCTGCAAGAAAAGCCCTACCTGCATGGCAATTGATGCCATTGGAGCAAAGAGCTGACTATTTAATCGCTATTGCGCAAGAAATTGAGCGACGTATCGATGAGTTAGCAACGGCGGAAACAATTGATAACGGAAAGCCNATATCATTAGCCCGCGAAGTTGATATTCCGCGCGCAGCCAGCAACTTTAAATTTTTTGCTCACGCCTGTTCACAATTTGCCAGTGAATCTCATGCGATGGCGGGCAATGCCATTAACTATACCCTTAGACAANCCGTTGGCATCGTTGGCTGTATTTCACCGTGGAATTTACCGCTGTATCTTTTTACTTGGAAAATAGCGCCCGCGTTAGCTGCCGGTAATTGTGTTATTGCTAAACCTTCAGAAGTCACGCCTAAAACGGCGGCATTACTNGGTGAAATATGCCAAAAAGTCGGCTTACCTAACGGAGTATTAAATATTTTGCATGGCACTGGCGCAATGGTCGGTCAAGCCATTTGCCAACATGAGGAAGTAAAAGCTATTTCTTTTACTGGAGGCACCAGTACAGGCGCCGCTATTGCACAACTTTTAGCACCAAAATTTAAAAAATTATCCTTAGAGCTGGGTGGAAAAAATCCNGCGTTGATTTTTGCGGATTGTGATTTTGACAGCACACTTGAACAGGTATTTCGNGCCAGTTTTGCCAATCAAGGGCAAATTTGTTTATGTGCTTCGCGCCTTTATATTGAGCGCCCGATTTATGAAAAGTTTAAACAGGCATTAATCGCTAAAGCACAGGCTTTACAAGTAAGTGACCCTTTATTAGAAACTAGCAAAATGGGCGCATTAGTATCAAAGGCACACTTACAAAAAGTACTGAGCTACATAGCAGCTGCGAAAAGCGAAGGCGGTGTGGTTTTAACCGGTGGCGAACAAATACAACTTAGCGGACGTTGCCAACAAGGCTACTTTTTGCAAGCAACCCTTATTGAAAATTTAGC
>JGI24724J26744_10002626_pt1 | contig 11881 bp, 7 predicted proteins | sample Cruoilmetagenom7_FD_26744 | JGI IMG/M metagenome (IMG submission 26744)
TGGCCGGTCTTACGGCAGACGATGTCCTTGGCAAGGGGCGCGGAGAGTTGCGCATCAGCGGCTTTGCCGAGGGGGTGCCCGCTGTACTGCGTGCTTTGGCGTATGTCTTGCCGGGCGATAAACGCCGACGCCGTGCGTATGAGCTGGCCGCTGTGGTGCCGGGGCGTGTCTGGGATGGCGGGGCTGATGCCCTCGAAATGACGCTGTTCGGTGGCGATGGTGCGGCGCTGGGCGCGGTCACGGTGACACGCGCTGAACTGGCGCGGCATATCGGCGATCTGGCGGTGTCGGGTGTCTTGCGTACCGTTGACCGCGTCGCGTTGCAGGCCATCGAACACGCACGCCATGCCGGAATTTTGCCGTATCTGAGCGGCGATGAACGCGCCGGTTTGCAGGCCGCCGCCGAGAGGTTCGGCTTGGTCGGGTATTTGCTGGAACGCGAGGAAACCAAGCCGGTTTCCGCGCCCGCTGTGCCGATTGATCCAGCGTGGCAGATGGTGGACGAGGTGCGCAACCGGTTCACCCGCACCATGCGCGACGCGCCCGGCGGCGACCCGATTGCCTTGCTGGGATCTTTGCTATCCGGGGTATCTCTGGCACCGCAGCGCCGCGAAGCCCTGCTGGTTTCCTTGACGGAATGGTTCTGTTCGCATGGTGATCCGCGTGATCTGGCCGCTTTCTGGCGTGTGCAAAAGCTACCACCTTTGACGGTATCGGCGCTGTCTGAGGATGTCTGGCACACCTCGGCGATGCTGCCGCTATTGTATCTGGAGGGGCAGTTTGACGACGTCGCCCGCGCGATTGAGGCGCTTGTACCACCGTCGCCGCAGTGGGTTGTGACGCCGACGTTGGGTTGGGTTCTGGGTGCGGTGGCGCGGGGTGCCGCCGACCAAGGGGCAAGCCCCTTGCGCCGCGCAACGGGCCGCGATTGTCGCGGGCGGCTTGGCGTGGTTTGACGCGCGGGCGCTGGACTATTGGGGGCGCACGCCCTGCCTTGCGCTGATCGACGGAGTGGTTGCGCTGCTCGTTGGGGCGGCGGGATTGCGGCCCGATCAAGCGGATGCGTTGACGGCGGTTGTGTTGGAAAACTACGCCCTGACACCGGCGTTCTGGGCGGCTGCCGACACGGCAAAAGCGGCTTTGCCCGATGACTTGCAGGCGGCACGAGCGGCGTTTGCCGATCTGCGCTCTGGGATGGCGGGGGCGGCAGAGATTGACGCCATATTGGACCGGTTCCACGATTGGGGGACCATCGCTGCGGCCCAATTCCGCCGCGAGTTGCTGGGCGTCGGCACTGCGTTGCCTGATCGCGCCGCCGCTGCACGCCACCGGCGCGACGCGGATGAGGCGACCCTGCGGTATCTGGCCTTTCCGCGTGCGCACCCCCCGGCGGACGATCTGTCGCCCGCCGTGCAGGCATCGGCGGCCACGGCGCTGCGGGTTGCCCATAATGCCGTGCAACCCGGCCCGTTTGCCGATGTTCAGGCGCGGGTCTTGCAGCGCGCCACTGTGTTGACGACGGGGCCGGATGCGGTGTGTGCGGCCCAGCTTGCAGACGATATGGTGACATTGGCGACGCCTATGAACCGCTATCTTGGCGTCGGCGTGGCGCTGTCATTGGCCTCTGTGCTGCTGTCGCAATCGCGCGAAGACGAGGCCGACAAGCTGGTGAAGACGGTGATCACCGCCGCAATCGGCTGGCGCGAACCCTGGGTGCGGTATGATCTGGCGCGGGCACCGGCACCTAGCCTCGCGCTGGCGGCATTGCTGCGCGATCATCCGGGTCACCCGCTGACAGATTGGGTTGTCGCGGCGCTGGACGACATGCGTCCGCTGACGCTGCTGCCTGCCGCAAAGGGGGTGAACGCGCTGCTGAATACGGTGGTGTGCCTCTATTCGTGTCGCGCCAATCTGGACACGCGGGTCAAGACGATCCGCGAGGGCTGGATGCGGCAACTGGCCGAAATGGGTGTGCCCTGTCTGGTGTTTGTCGGGGATGGCGACGGGACGATTGACGGCGATGTCGTGGCCCTTGATGCGCCCGATGACTACGAAGGGCTGCCGCAAAAGTCGCTGGCGATGGTGCGCTGGGTGCTGGAGAACACGGCCTTTGCCTATCTGGTCAAGGTCGATGACGACTGCTTTCTGGATGCGGCGGCGTTCTTTGGCGATCTGGCCTATCAAAAAGCCGACTACTATGGCCGCCCGCTGACCCGCACACGGGGGCAGATGGACCGCACTTGGCATATGGCCAAATCGACCCATCCTCGGGGCCGGTTCGAGTTGGATAAATCACCCGAACCCTCGAACTATGCCGATGGTGGTTCGGGCTATGCCCTGTCGCGCTTGGGCATGGCGGCACTGTGCGAGACGGCGCAAACTGCGGCCGGTCAGGACCTGATCCACCTGTCGTTCATGGAGGACAAGCTGGTCGGTGATCTGCTGGCGCAGCGCAACATCCCCGTCACCGGCGAGGATTACCGCATCAGCGTGCTGCGGCGCACCAAACCGGGCGGGCCGCTGGTGCCCGCGTGGCAAAACGGGTTTTTGCCCTTTGCCGGCGGCGGCGTGAAGCTGGCGCATCTGGACGGGCATGACAGACAGGCCGAGGCTCTGGCCGGCAGTCACAGTCCTTGGCCTCGCCCGCACAAAGTCTGGCCCGGTTACCAGCCCGTCAAACTGGGGTGGAGTACCAACGCGCTCGATTTGATTTCAAGCGCGGGGAAACTGGCTCGGGTGAACGCCGCGCCGGTCGCCGTGGTCGCCTGTCTGCGCAACGAGATGTTCACCCTGCCGCGCTTTCTGGAGCACTATCGCGCCCTTGGTGTCACCGGATTCCTGATTGCCGACAATGGCTCGGACGATGGCAGTTTCGAGTATTTGGATGCCCAGCCCGACGTTGCCCTGTTCGCGGTCGATACGGAATACAGCGCGTCGCATTACGGAGTGGCGTGGCAGCAGGCGCTGATTGGCAATTTCCGCGTGGGACGCTGGTCGCTTATGGCGGATGCCGATGAATTCCTGTTCTGGACCAAAGATCTGACCGGATCGCTGCCCGATCTGGTGCAGGGCCTTGACGCCGAAGGGGCTGATGCCGCGCGCATATTCATGCTGGATATGTACCCCAAAGGGTCACTGAGCGAGGTGGATTTCAAGACTTCCGGCCCCTTTGACCAAGCACCGTATGTTGATCGCGAGCCATTTCTGTCAGTGTCCAGCGGGCGCGGTCCGTTTTCCAATTCATCCACCTGTACCAGCGGTTTGCGCCATCGCCTGATCCCCGGTTCGCGGACGGATTTGTTCGTGGCGCAGAAATACGCGCTGTTGAAATATCAGCCGTGGATGCGCCTGTCGGCGGGGCTGCATTTCGTTGCGGATTGCGTGCCGTCGCAACAGGAACTGTTGTTCGCGCATTTCAAATACAACGCCGCATTCCGTGCCAAAGCCGAGGCCGAAGTCGCCCGCCAGCAGCATTTCAACAACGCCGAGGAATACCGCAAATATCTGGCGGTGGTATCCGAGGGGCGCGATGTTGTGTTCGACGACGCGGTTTCGGTGCGCTGGGATGCCTGCGATTTTGTGCGGGCGCGGATGACCTAGAACAATGTGTTGCGGTCGGGGAACCGGTGTTTGCGCAGCCGTTCATTTGACGGCGCGAGGGTTGTTTCAGCCGTGGCCCGCTGTTCCTCGGTCAATCGCAGGGGCGTGCCGGGATGCGGTAAACGTCTGCCCGTGACCCGCAACGCGAGGGCGTAAAGCGGGTTCTGGTGCCCATTTCGGCGTCGTGGCTTCATCCAAGCGTTGAGGCGGCGGCGCAGCGTAACCTCTTCGGCCGAGAGGGCGCTGTTCATGCGCGGCGGGATGGTCAGGCCATCCAGCGGCGTGTCCAGAACGTCGCAGAAATCACGCAGCAAATCACCGCCAACCAGTGCGTCCGGGGTCATCAGGCGAACATCCAGATTTGCGGCGCCAACAGCTTTTTCCCATTTGTTGACAGTATAAAAGAAATTCAGCGCCTTGGTGCGGCCTTTCAGGTGGGTTTCGAAACTCAGTGTCTGACCACGCCGGATGCGTTCGGAATACGAGCTCAACAGAAGGTCAGGTTGCGTTCGCAGGTAAACCACATAGCGCACCGTGTCGAACCGCTGGCGCAGGAAGTCGTCAAGGGCGGCGATGTGTTCCGGCTTGGACAACCACGGCTGAATATGCTCGCTGGAGCCGATGAACAACGGTTCGGGCCATGTTTGCAGACCGGCATCCAGAAAGTCGCGGTATTGGTCGACATACGCCCTTTGCGATTCGGGGCTGTGCGTGTTCAGCGCCTCGCGCCCGACGTTGTCACCGATCTGGTCACCGGCCTCGAGGCGGCCAGTCGCCGCGAACTCGTACTGGCTGCCGAAATTCGGGTTGAACGGTGCATAGCGGATGCCGCGCGTGCGCAGGGCGTCGCCGTTGATCTTCAGGAACTCCTGGATCGAGGACGAGCCGACTTTCGGCAGGCCGATGTGGATGATGGCTTTCATGACGCCTCTTGGTAGAGCTGGATCAGCGCGGCCTGATGTTCTGGCATTTCAACCGGAGCACTGGCGGTGGCCCAATAGCGGGCAGGCGTTACCGAGCCGTTCAGGATATTGCCCAGCACGCGGGCAAAATCGGCGCTGTCGCTGGCTTTGAACACCAGATCCGCGCAGCCGCCCAGTTCCTGTGCGCCGCCGCGATCCGAGGTCAGCAAGGGGATGTGACGGGCGTGCATCTCGATGGCGACTTGCGGCAGGTTGTCTTCCCATTGCACGGGGATCACGCCCAGATCGACGTCGGCCAGCAAGTTTTGCAGATCATCATGGCTGTAGCCGTTGACATGACGCAGCGCGGCCAGTTTCGGCGTGACCTCGGCCATCAGNTGCATTGCTTCGTGGTCGCCATGTCTTGCGGCCACGGTCAGGCGAACGCGGCTGGCAAGGCTGTCGGGCAAGGCGGCAAGCGCCTCCATCAGAAAGTAATAGCCTTTGTCGCGGCGCATATAGCCCAGATACGCGAGGTGGANCGTGCCATCAGCCTGAACAAAGGTATCGCGGGGCCGGGTGTGGTGCCACTGCGCGGCCTCGCGGGTGCCGATGTAGCGGGTCACGGCTTTGGCGGGGTCAATGCCGTACTGGATGGCGATCTGGCGCACCCGGTCCGAGACACAGACCACCGAGTGACAATTGGCGTTGATCAGCGCGACCATCCGCGCACGGCGCTCGGCAAAACCCGCACCTGCGGTTGCCTGTGCTGGGGTCGGCGCGACCTCAGGCTGCGCCGCACGGCGGCTGTGGCGGGCACGCAGCACGGCCCGCAGCTTGCGCCACGCAAAACTGAGCATCGGGCGGAAGACGCGGTGATAGGCGGGGGTGCCCGGCCCCGCGCCAATGCGCGTCAGCTTGCGCTCGACGGCATAGGCGGTGCGCACTGAGCTGGGTGTCGGCGCCGCGGTCAGGCAGGTGATGCAGCGTTTGCCGCCGTTGAAATCCGCGCAGTGCTCGGCCTCGGCGTACCACAGGTTCACTTGCGGGCAGAACGGGTAATAATTGTGCAAGGACAACACGAACTTGGTGTCGGGCCAGCGGTCCTTGAGGGCGAGGACATGGGCGGGCAACCCCTCGAGATTGTTGAAATGAATCACATCCCACGGGCCGGTGCGGTCAACAAAATCGGCAAATGCGGCCTCGGTTGCCGGGTGGTCAAGCTGGCCCGCACTGCCGAAATCGGCATGCGACGGGGCCACGACGCCGGAATTCACCAGACTATACCGCGGGCTTTTACCGGATTTGACGGTCACGACATGCGGGGCACGCCGACGCAGGTCAAAGTCCAGCCCGGCTGACAGGAATGCGGTTTCAAAACCGTCTTGCTCCGCGAGGCCGTCGATGACGTTGCGCTGGTAGACGCTGACACCGCCGCCCCGCCCCTCGGGATCGCGGTAATCGACCCAGTTATAATAGAGAATTCTCACGGGTTTTCCCTCAGACTATCGGCAGGCAGCGCCCTGTCGCGCGGCAAACAACTCTGCAACCGGCCATGCGGCCCAAGCGGCGGTGCAATCGCGATGTTGGCATCAGGCCATGTTTTCCCTGTGCGTGGCGATCGCTTCTTCGAGATCGGTGAAATAGGACAACTGCCCCTGATGAAGCAAGATTGCGGCATCGCAGAATTCCTGCAATTCTTCAAGGTTGTGGCTGACCAAAATCGCGCTGGCGCTTTTCATCCGATCGCGGAAAACCTCGCGGCTTTTGCGACGGAAACGCTGGTCTCCGACGGCTGTGACCTCGTCAACCAGATAGGTGTCAAACGGGATGCCCATGGAGATACCAAACGACAACCGCGACCGCATGCCCGCAGAATACGAGCGGATCGGCATGTGGAAATGCCTGCCGATTTCCGCGAAATCCTGCACAAAGCTTTGCAGTTCATCGGTGTCGATGCCGTAAACCCGCGCCAGAAATCGCGTGTTCTGTGCCCCTGTTAGATCCTTGTTGAAACTGCCGCCAAAACCGATTGGCCAGGAAATCGACCCGTCGCTCCAGACATCGCCCGAGTCGGGGCGCATACTGCCTGAGATCAGTTCCATCAGGGTTGATTTGCCCGCGCCATTGCCGCCCAGAAGGGCCAGCGATTTACCGGTTGGCAAGGTCAGCGTGAGGTCGTCGATGATCGGCTGGTAGTGCTTACGAACCCAGAAACCTTTGCTTAAATGGTCGAACTGTATCATGGCGCAATTGACCTCAGCCGCGATCGCGCAGGCTGTAGTAGATCAGCGTCAGGGCGGCCCAGATCAGGCCGAGGAAAATCGCAAACAACGACAGCGTCAACAGGCGCTGCGGGTATTCGGGGCTCTCGGCCAGTGTCGGGCGAATATAGGTGGCCAGATACAGGCTTTGCCGTTCGATGTTCGACCGTGCCGCGTCTAGCGCCGCCAAAGAGGCGGTATAGGTGAGCACGGCGAATTCCTGATCGACCATAAGGCTTTCGAAACGTGCAAGCAGGCGCGGATAATCGGTTCCGAACACGGTGACGTCCTGAGTGGCAAAGTTCAAACGCTCGGAGCTGATGCGGTCCTGGATCACCTCGATCCGGCGTTCGGCCTGACGTACCCGCGGGTCGCTTTCCGAGGTGATTTGCAACAGGAGATCGTGATCGACCAAGGCCTGCGCAAGTTGCTGTTGCAGGTTGTTGATCGCGCCCATGCGGCCCTGAATATCGGCCAGCGGATCGACGATTTGTGTGCGGGCGCGAAACTCGGCCAATTCCTCGCGGGCATTGCGCAAACGCTCGAGCGCGGCCTCAAGGTCGAGGTTGGCATTGGCCATGCTGTCGCGGCGGGCCTGAGCGTTGAGGTTGTTGATCATCTGTTCGCTCTCGCGGACAATCGCGCGCGAGATATCTTGCGCGAATTGCGCGGTTCTGGCGCGGATTTGCACATCCATCAGCCCCGAGCCGCTGTCATACGACAGACGCATGATACGGCCCCAGAACCAGACCAGATCCTCGATCGAGGCATCGGGCCAGATCGAATACAGCGGATCGCTGAGCCAGTCCTCCGAGAAGTGGCCGCGAATATCCAGATCGGCCTGAATGCGCTCGACCATCTCTTGGCTTTGGATAAACGCATAGAGAACGGTGGCGTTCGAGGAACTTGGCCCACCGACCAGCGCCGTCAGGCCGCCCGCGAGTTCCGTGGCCGAGCTGGTTTCTTCGGAGCGCACGGTAAACCCGGCCGTCGAGGCGTATTGATCGTTGGCAAAGACATAGAGATAAATCANCGTCACGATGAGCGGCAGCAAGACCAGCAGGAGAAAGCTGCGCCGCACATTGCGGTGCCGGGGCTTGATGCTGGCGGGTTGCGCNGGCGGGCGCACCGGAGTGGCATTTGCATGCTTGCCTTTGCCCTGCAACGTTTGTCGCGTTGGCCATGGGCGCGCCTGTTTTTTCGCGTCTTGAGCGGCAGGGTTGTGTTTGTCCACGCGACGCTCCAAAGGATTGTTTGCCTGATCTGCCGGATTTCTACATATTCGGCGCGGCAATGACCAGAAAAAGGAATCGCCCGTGACGGATACGGACACATATGCCGCCGGGGCCGGGCCACGACCGCCCGCCGCGACGGTGACGCGTTCCTATCCTGCGCTGCGGACAATTGCCGCCTTGGTCCTGCGTGAGATGAGCACGCGATTTGGCCGCACGCCCGGCGGGTATATCTGGGCGGTCTTGCANCCCTTGGCGAGCATCCTGCTGCTGGCGCTGGCGTTTTCCTTTATCGCGCTGAACCCNGCTTTGGGCACCAGTTTTGTGCTGTTCAAGGCGACCGGAATGTTGGTGTTCCAGATGTTTCGCGCACCCTCGCGCACGGTCGGTGTCTCGATCAACTATTCGCGCGCGTTGCTGGCCTATCCCGGTGTGACCTGGGCTGATGCCGTCATTGCGCGGTTCTTGTTGAATACGATGGTCATGATCGTCGTATCGATGATCATTCTGACCGGCGTGGTGCTGGTAGAGGGCCTCAATCTGATCCTGAACTGGCCGATGATCATCGGGTCGATGGTGATGACCTCGGCTCTGGCGTTCGGGTTCGGCGTGTTCAACGCCTTCATGAGCGAGCGTTTCGAGGTTTATGACAACCTGTGGAACATTGTCACAGCCCCGCTGATGATCGCCTCAGGGGTGTTGTTCTTGTTTGATGACCTGCCGCAATTCGCCCAAGAGATCCTGTGGTACAATCCGCTGATCCATACTGTCGGCATGATGCGGGCCGGGTTCTATTCGGTCTATCAACCGCAATATGTGTCGCTGCTTTATGTGTTGATATGTGCGCTGGTGCCGATGGTCATGGGGCTGGTGTTGATGCGCCGTTACCACCGTGAATTGCTTATGCGTTGAGGTCACGCCCCTCGGCGATGGCGAGGATATCGGCGTGTGGTGTTTCGGTGCGGCGGCGCAGCCCGTGCCGGATCGCCAGCGCCAGCAACCGCAGATAGTGACGCCGCTCGCCTCGATAGTGACGCACTTGCAGCAGCCATTTCGGCAGGTACACAAAGAGCACGGGCACAAAAAAGATGCCCGTGGCGGTACGGTACAGAATCAGCAGATTGCGGTGGTAGTAATAGACCTTCCACAGCGGACGAATGCGCGGATCATCGGTGGAATAGGTCGAACTGTCGTGNTCGAATCGNACAGAGGGGTCAAACCCGATGCGATGCCCGGCTTTCGTCAGGCCCATCGTATAGATCGCGTCATCNCCATACAGGAANAACCGCGGGTCAGGATAACCNCGCTGGCGGATGGTTTGCGCCCGCACAAAGAACCCGACGAACGAGGCACCGTCGACNGGCCTCAGGCCCGGTGTCGCGACCTCNTCCTCGCCCAGATGGAACGCGCCGCGCCCGCCGCCAAACAGCGTGCGCAGCAATACGCGCTTGTGCCAGAACGGGTTGAGCGTCGGGCGGTTCATGTCGCAAAGCACGCCGTCGGGGTGGCGCACCGCAGCGGCGAATCCGTCATAGCCGGTCATGTCCAGCGCATGAAAGGCGGCAAAGGCGCCGGGCATCGGGCGGGCATCATCATCCATGACCACGATCCAGTCGGGCGACAGATGGTCCATCGCGTGGCGCATACCCATCGCAAACCCACCGGCCCCGCCGATATTTGTGGCGCTGTGAACAACCGTCAACCGCGGGTCGCGACAATCGGCCAGCCATTCAGCGGTGCCATCCTGCGACGCATTGTCAACGACCAGAACCGCGGCCAGATCAACGCTGGATTGCGCCAGCAGGGCGGCCAAGGTCGTTTGCAACTGCGACAGTCGTTGATGGGTCACCACGACAGCCACAAGGCGTGGATTTGGCGGTATTGAGCGGGTGTCAGTCATGCCGAGCTTTCTTGCGCAATGAGTTACGGGCGCAATGCCATGAAAGAGCGCCAAACAGGGTGTCGCGACAAAGCAGATCAAATGCAAGGCGAACGCCACTGTTTTGCCATGTTTCTATCCCGCGATTGGTCACGCCACCCCTGCAGGTTTGCCCTTGGTGAACGAGGGGGCTGATATGCGTCTGCAATTACAAGGTGTGGTCGAAACCGGTGTATCTCTTTTGGATAACGGGATCACAGATATCAAAGCGCGTGTGATTGACGGTGACGTGCAGATTTTTGCCAGTACCGGTCGCAATGGCGGCATCGCGAGTTTTGAGCTTGATGCGCAGGGTTCGGCGTCTGTTTCGACGACGGTGATATTCCCGCCCTCGATCCAGTTGTCCGTCGATGAAAAGCTGGTGCTCAGTGATGATGGTGCCGTTGTGTTTATTGGCGGCAATGAAAACGGCCTGATTGGCTACCAGATTGACGGCGATGGTCTGGGCACTGCCACGCAAGACAATTTTCAGACGCTGCATTCTATGGCCGTCAATGGCGACGCCGGGGTGACCGAGGCGATGCTGCTGCTGTCCGAGCAAACGCCGGATGTGTTCCCGACGGGTGTTGATGGTTCGCAAATCGTGGATTTGGTCAGCGTTGAAATCGACGGGCAGACCATCGTGTTGACCGCCGATAGCCAGACCGACGGCGTTTTGGCGTATCGGGTCGATGGTGCTACCGGCGCGCTGCACCAGACAGATGCGGTGGGCGCGGACCAGGGCTTGGGTGTCAATGCGCCGACCGCGATGGGTGTTGTGCAGGTCAACGGTCAGAGCTTTGTTGTTCTGGCCGCGGCGGGGACCTCGTCGATTTCGGTGATGCAGGTGGCGCGCGACGGGTCGCTGGTCCCGACGGATCATGTGATTGATAACGGCTCGACCCGGTTCGAGGGCGTGCAGGACCTTGCCGTGGCGCAATCGGGGGATCACGCGTTTGTCGTTGCAGGCGGGGCGGATAACGGGCTGACCCTGTTCATGGTGTTGCCGAATGGCTCGCTGCTGCATTTGCAAACCATTGCCGATACCGATGCCACGTCTTTGCACAAGGTGACGGCCATCGAGACGGCAATCGACGGCGACACGCTGCATGTGTTTGCCGGTTCACAAAACGAGGGCGGGCTGACGCAGTTTTCGATTGATCTGTCATCGTTGGGTGACTTGCAGATCGGAACCGCCGACGTCGAGGTGCTGACCGGCGATGCCCGGAGCGATATTCTGGTCGCTGCAGGTCAGGGAGACACGCTGGACGGGCGCGACGGTGCGGATGTTCTGGTCTCGGGTGACGGTGATACCCGCATGTCCGGGGGCAACGGCGCGGATATCTTCGTGTTCCAAGAAGGCAGTGGCACCAGCCATATTCTGGATTTCGAGCCTGGACAGGACCGCATTGATCTGTCGGATTTGCCGATGTTGCGCGATTTGGCGCAGTTGACGATCACAACCACAAGCAGCGGGGCGCAGATCGAATACCGGGGGCATGTGATCAATGTGACCTCGGCAGACGGACAGCCGCTGACCGCGTCGGACCTGTTTCCCAACGGTCTGGAGGGGGGGGATCATTTCGGGTTTTATCCGGTCGATCCTGTCGATCCGGTGGACCCTGTTGATCCACCCGGTCCCAGCCCGATACGGCCGGGCGAGTTACCCCCGGACCCAGAGCTGCCGCCCATCGAGTTTACACCGCGAAGTTATGTCGGACCGGGCGATGGTGTCGACGGGGGTAACACGTCCGGAACGGACGGGGCGGAAACGCTCAAGGGCTCGGGCGGGGATGACACGATCGAGGGTCTGGACGGCAATGACCTGATCAAGGGTTTTGGCGGCCACGACTGGATCACTGCGGGCTCGGGGGACGACAAGGTGCTGGGCGGGGCCGGTGCCGACACGATTTATGGCGACAACGGAAGCGACAGGTTGCTCGGTGGTGGTGGCAATGATTTCCT
>JGI24724J26744_10002627_pt1 | contig 11874 bp, 9 predicted proteins | sample Cruoilmetagenom7_FD_26744 | JGI IMG/M metagenome (IMG submission 26744)
CCATGTCTGAGCCATTTAAAAATAATTTCAACGCCCCCGTCATCCGCGCCATGGCCAAACACTTGGCCCGCGCAATGCCCGAATTCGATGAGCAGGGCTTTATAGACTTCGCCATCCACGGGCTTGAGCAGCGGGAATTGAAACAGCGCGCCGATCGCATCACCGATGCCTTAGAGCGCCACCTGCCCCAAGACTTTCCAACCGCAGCAAAGATTTTGGTCGAAAGCCTTGAACCCGCTTCCGATCAGCCCACCAGCACGTTCGAGTCCACCCCAAATGACCACGGCATCAGAGGCTGGGCCGTCATGCCGATGGCCGAGTACATTGCTCGACGCGGCCAAGGGGACGTGGCATTATCCCTTGATACGCTCAAAGCCATGACATCGCGCTTTTCATCCGAATTCGCCGTGCGCCCTTTTCTCGCCAACCATCCAGTGCAGACGCTTGAAACGTTTTCGACATGGACGACCGATAGCGATGAACACGTGCGTCGTCTGGTCAGCGAAGGCGCACGCCCGCGTCTGCCGTGGGGCATGCGTTTGCACGCGTTTGTCGCGGACCCTTCGGCGGTGGTGACGTTGCTTGAGGCGCTCAAAGACGACCCATCCGAATACGTTCGCCGCTCGGTCGCCAACAACCTCAACGACATTGCCAAGGACCACCCCGACTTGGTCGCCGAGATCGCTCAGAACTGGATGATTGACGCCAGCACTGAACGCCAACGCCTTGTCCGTCACGGCCTGCGCACGCTGATCAAATCTGGTCACGTAAATGCATTGCAAGCTTTGGGCTATGGTCCGGCGCAAATCGAAGTAAAAGATTTTTCGCTGAGCACGCCTCAAGTGATTTTGGGAGACACGCTCAACTTTCACATCGAAATCGTATCCACATCCAAATCGCACCAGCCCCTGGTGATCGATTATGCCGTTCACCATATGCGCGCCAATGGCGAAACCACACCCAAGGTCTTCAAGTGGAAAATCGTGCGCTTAAACGCAGAGGCCTCGCTCACCGCCGCCAAACGCCACGTGATCAAACCCATAACCACACGGCGCTACTATCCCGGCCTTCACCGAGTTGAAGCGATCATCAATGGCAAATCCGTGGCCAGCGCCGATTTTGAGCTCTTGGTGGAGTGACACTCTTCCCGCTCAATACTAAAGTATCGCAAATACTGCTGCATGCTATACGAAGGTAGGTACCCACCATACCTATGCTTTCTTTGTCTGCGGCGGCGTTAGCGTTAGCCTTAAACCTTACGTAAATTCAATGCATAATGACGTAGCCTTGATCTCAACCACATGACCTGCCCCGCTTAAATTGCGGGTTGGTAAAGCGTGAGTTGCTCAGGGTGCCGTTCGACCAAAGCTTGGCGAGAGTGGATAAACACCGGGCCAAGGAATTTACGACAATGGGAGGGCGGTTTTCCGCCAAGCGGCCTGATGGGGAACAACAGCGTGCACGCGCATCGGCAAACGGCCTCAAAACCAAGCTTATCAGCGGCCTGGATTGGGCTGGCTGTGACGTCAATGCTTTGCCTCGCGCTTTTCATTGGCGCTGTTTTTTTTCATCCTCCATCAGAACATGACACCATCGAAAAAGCGCTGCTAATCGGCGCTTCCGTGTTGGCGTTAGGCTCTTTTAGCGCGCTTTTAATCTTGAGCCTGCGCGTGCGCGAAAGCGAACACCGCACCGCCGTGGCCGAACACCACCTGCAAACCGCCATCGACAGCATNTCAGAAGGCTTCGTCATCTACGACAAAGACGAAGCCTTCGTAATGTGCAACGACCAGTACCGCGCACTCTACCCGCAAATCTCCGATCAACTGGTTCCCGGCGCGCGCTTTTTTGATCTCGCGCACGCCATGACGAAAACCGGCGCAACCGTAAATGTCGATCAGGACTCTCAGTCTTGGCACGAAAACCGGGTGCGCGATTTCCGCAATCCTCAAGGTACGTCTGAAATGCAAATGGCCGACGGGCGTTGGATTCTCTTGCGCGACCGCAAGCTGCCGGATGGGGGGTCTGTCGGCATCCGCACCGACATCACCGAGATCAAAAAACGCGAGCAAGCCGTCATCGACAGTGAACGCCATCATCGCGACCTGATCGAACGCGCGCCCGTAGCGATCTATGTTCACCGCGATAATATGATCCTGTACGCCAATTCGACGACGGCGAACATGTTGGGCTATGACGATGTCGATCAGGTCATTGGCAAAGACATCTATGAACTGATCCACCCTGACCACCACAGGTTGGCCCAGGTGCGTATGGGTAAAGTCACCGCCAGCGATGAAGCGCTTCCCCAGGTCGACATGAAATTTAGACGCGCCGATGGCAGCGTCATATATACCGAAGCCCAAGTCACCCCGGTGATGTTTGATGATCAGCCAGCGCTGGAGAGCATCTTGCGCAACATCACCGCACGACGACGCACCGAACGGGCCTTAATGGAAAGCGAACTACGCTACCGCACGCTGTTTGAGCTGGCGCCGGACGCCATGTTGGTTCACGACGGTCAAACAATTCTGTTCGCCAACGCTGCTGCGGCAAAAATCTTTGGCGCGCAAGACGAACGCAGTCTGTATCAAATTGCCTTAGATGAGATTTTGCCCAAAGATTCAAGCCCGGACGACCATGCCCGGCTGGCCACATGGGAAGATGGCGGGCAGATCACCTCGTGCCGTTTACGCAGACTGGATCAACAAACATTCGATGCGGAAGTCGTCACCGCCCCTTCCAATTATCACAGTGAAGCGGTTTGCCACACCGTGATCCGCGACGTCACAGAGCGCAAACTTGTAGATGCAACGATGGCGCAAAACGCCAAGCTGGCGTCTCTTGGCGGCATGGCGGCTGGGCTTGCCCATGAACTGAGCCAACCCCTCAACATCATGCGCTTTGCCGCCGATGGCGGCTTGCTCAAAATGAACCGCGGCAAAGCCAATGACGCCCTTCACCTCAAAAATTATAAATTGATCCAAGACCAGGCCGAGCGGATGGGCTCGATCATGGACAGCATGCGCATCTTCAGCCGCAAAGACCCTGGCCCCATTGTCGAGTTCGATCTGGCGCTATGTGTGCGCGACATCGCTCACCTGCTGCGCAATCCATTTCGCGTCGACAATGTGAATATCACCGTGACCGGCGCGGTGTCAGGGCTCATAGCTATGGGCAGCCCAATCCAACTTGAACAAGTGTTGCTCAACTTGCTTAAAAACGCGCGCGATTCCATCGTTGATGACCACCAAGGAACCGTCACCGGCTGGGATGGGCTGATCACCATCAATTGCCAAGCGCGCCCCGAACGCCATGACGCCGTGATCCGCATTTCAGATAACGGCGGCGGCATCGACGATGCCGACATCAAGCACATTTTTGACCCATTTTTCACGACCAAGGAGATCGGCCAAGGCACCGGATTGGGATTGTCGCTGAGCCACGAAATCATTGTCGGCATGTCTGGAGTTCTCAGCGCCGAAAACACCCCCGATGGTGCGTGCTTCACCCTTGCCTTACCGCTTTGCGACCACGCCCACGCAGAGGACCAGACCGCCTCAGCTGATAAAACGGCCCCCGTTTCCCTGACGCAACCCTCCTTAACATCCGCCCCACCACTGTTTAAAAACCGCCACGTCCTGGTCGTCGAAGATGAGGCGGAAGCGGCCCGTGCAATGGCCGACTACCTGACCGAAGAAGGCTTTACCGTCACCACCGCCAACGATGGAAAAACCGGGCTTGCAGCGTACCAGGCCCACAATCCCGATGTGGTCATCACCGACATCCGCATGCCCGGCTTCAGCGGCACCGAATTGATCCAGGCGCTACGCCGGATTAATGCCAATCTACCCATTATTGCCGTAACCGGACATTTGGGTGAAACCGAGGTCATCGATTCCGGCCCCGGCGCCCCCCCTGTGGATGTTCTCAAAAAACCTGTCAGCCTGATGGAATTGAGCCAAAAAATCGGCGATTTGTGTACCACATAAGCGCTCATGCGTTCTCATGCCCCTCCTGTTCACCCGCAATGAATACAATTGAATCCTTGCCCAACCCGACACTCTGCCCCTAAACTATTGGTTCTGGGGAGGAAATATGATGATGTGCAAGCCCTTTGACGGGCCACATTGCCTTCCAGCACGCACAGCAGAAATGCATTACGGGGAGGGCCCGGGCCAACATTATGCGCATCTTGTTCGCAGACGATCACACACTTGTACGCGAAGGCATTCGCCCTTTTCTGCGCGAACTGGCGGCCGATGTCGAGGTGCTGGAAGCCGACAACCTGCCCGGGGCTGAAGCGAAAGCCAGCGACGCCGGTGAACTGGACCTCATTCTTCTCGACCTCAAAATGCCCGGCATGGATGGCTTTAACGGCATTTCGAAATTCACCAAAAGCCACCCTAACGTTCCCATTGTCATCTTGTCCGGCCATTACAACCGCAAAGACGTAATCGCCGCGCTTGACTATGGCATATCGGGTTATATCCCGAAAAACATTGGCGGCATGGCGATGGTCAACGCGCTACGTCTGGTTTTGGCGGGTGAAAAATATCTACCGTCCGAGGCCTTTTCGGAAAGCGGACCTGACGAGGATGAAAGCATTCTCACCCCGCCAAGCACCGTGGAAGTCCAGGCTGTCGACCCCAAATTCGCAACGCTCACGCAGCGCGAAGCGCAAATTCTCGCCCACTTGATCGAAGGCGAGACCAACAAGCAAATTGCCCGCGCCCTGGACTTGCAAGAGATCACCGTGAAAATTCATGTGCGCAACGTCTACCGCAAAATTGGGTCGCAAAATCGAGCCCAGGCCGTAAGGATCACCTTACAGTCGGGCTGGCAAGCCCCGCCTCTATCGTGAGCCCTGGCGTAAACTGAGCTCAATAGAGATATTTTCGACCAACGCACGCCCCCTCACATACCCCTAAAGTATTAACACCACATATGGTTAATACCTAAGTCCCACCCAATACTACCTACGAACGTCCAACACTTTTTGCTGGTGCTGCTACGCTATCGTCACTGTTGTAGAAAACACAGGAACGAAGCCTTAGGGCGAACCGATGGGGGAGACATCAGCAATATGGACATCATCCTGGCCGACGATCACAAGCTGGTCCGCGATGGACTGACTCCGTTTCTCGAAGAACTCGCCGATAACGCCAATGTCATCGAAGCCGCAGGCTTTGAACACGCCATGAAAGCCGCCAAGGAAGCCCACGATCTGAAGCTGATCATCTTGGACCTTGGAATGCCGGGCATGAACGGCCTTGCCGGCGTGCGCCAGATGATGGAAAGCTACCCCAACGTTCCCGTGGTGATCTTGTCGGGAACCCACGATCAAACTGCCATCCTCAAAGCCTTTAATCTCGGCATCGCAGGTTTTATCCCCAAAAGCGCGGGAAGCGACGTAATGATGAGCGCTCTGCAGTTGGTGATGGCGGGGGAACGTTACATCCCTTCACAGATCTTGGTCGGGGCGGCCATTCAAGACGCAGAGCATCCACAAATCAATACCGCGCCGATCACGCCATCAACGCATTCAATCAACGCGGCGCGCTTCGACAAATTGAGCAAGCGTGAACAACATGTTCTCGAATTGTTGGCCGGGGGTATGACCAACAAAGAGATCGCGCGCTCAATCGACCTGCAAGAAGCCACCATCAAAATTCACGTTAAAAACATCTATCGCAAAATGGGCGTCAACAATCGCGTCCAAGCGGTGCGCATGGTGATTCAACCGGATTGGTGCGCGACAAACATATCCCGCCTACCCAATTAACCACCTCAATCGAAACCAGACAATCAACCAGAGCCTCGGGGGCCCACCCATGACAAATACAGACGAACAACACCCAATCTGCATCATGTGCGACGGCAGCAGAAACTTGCAAGAACACGCCCTGACCACCACCCGCCACGCGGAAGTGCATGCTGAACGTGCCCGCAAAGCCAGTTTGGATATCGCCAATCTCGATATTGAGGGCGTTTTTAAGACGCTTCACCAGCTGGTCGAAATCGTCGGCGGAAAATCCAAACATGCCCGCCAAGACAACGCGCAAACAGCGTTACAGATGGCTGCCGAATAACCCGATCAGCACATCAGGGGCGCCGATCAGCTTTGAGAACTGCTCTGCTCGCCGCACGCGACATGCATCTGCTGAGCCACTTCACTCAAGCTGATCGGCTTATGCCAAACACCCGTCGCGCCTTGTGGAGGGGGCGCGTCGGAATCCTCAAGAATATGCCCCGTCATGGCGAAAATAGGCAGCGTCGACGACAGTTCGCGCAGCTTTAAGACCAGCGCCCAACCGTCCATCACCGGCATATGCAAATCTGTAATCACGGCATCCACAGGGTCGGATTCATAAATCCTAATCGCTTCTTCGCCATTGTAAGCGGTGTAGACCAGATAGCCCATTTCTTGAAGAAAATCCGACAGGCTGTTCGCTGCGCTGGCTTCGTCATCGACGACCAAGATGGTCGCGGGATCGATACCCGCCGTCGCCGCGCCAACTTCAATGTGTGAATGCGCAGAAATTGGGCGAGCACTGTTGACGCCGACCACATTGGCGGCGGATGCCAAGCTGCGCTCATCCACACGCGCCAAGGTGATCTCAAAGCGCGCGCCTTCATCTGTGTTGGCGACGCTGATAACGCCTTGCATGCCCTCGATGATGCCGTAGCTGATGGATAGGCCCAACCCCGTTCCCTGACCGCTTTCTTTGGTCGTCACGAACGGCGCAAAGATGTGCGGCAAGACATCCTCGGCAATGCCGCCGCCATTGTCGTCAATGGCGATATAGATGCTGGCGCGCTCATCATCTTCATGCATATGCGCCCTGATCCGGCCTGGCGGGGCTTGATCGTCATCGGCTTGCCGCTCCACGATGGCGTCGCGCGCATTGCTCAGTAAGTTCAGTATCACTTGCTCAAGACGAATGGCGTGACCAAGAACTTGCCCCTGATCGGCGTTCGGCGACGGCACGTCCACCACCAAATCCACATTCACACCGCTCAGTTGGCCAGCGAACAATTGGCAACCTTCGCGAACCGCTTGATAGGGATCGAACGGCACATGGCCTTCGGTGTCTTGGCGCGAATAAATTCGCATATGGTTGACGATTTCCGACATCCGCAAGATCTGGCTTTCAATCCGCGCCAAGGTCTCCGCCAACGACGCAATATCAGCTTGGCCGCGCTGGATGCGAATTTGCGCGGCTTCTACGCCCATACGCATGATGTTCATCGGCTGGTTCAGTTCATGGGTGATGCCCGAAGACATTTCACCGATCGTCGCCATTTTCGCCGATTGCACCAATTGGCTTTCGGCGCGGCGACGCTCTACGATCTCATCTTCCAGTTCACGGGTGCGTTGCTCCAACTCGATGGTGCGCTCACGCACACGCTGCTCCAGTTCATCGTGCGCTTGCTTGAGCGCCTCTTGCGCACGTTTGCGTTCCGTAACGTCGCGTATGATCGCAGTAGCGATGCGTTTCCCGCCCGACAAGGAAAAATTCAAACTGATTTCCACCGGTATTTCCCGGCCATCCTTGGTCAGCGTATAGAGCTCCGCGCCACGCCCAACGGGCCTCGAAGACATTTCGTCAAAGGACTGCTCGCGAATGCCGACATGATCCCCCTGATAGCGATGCGGGATCAAATCCTCGATGGTCTTTTCCAACAACTCATCACGCGGGTAACCGAACAGCATCACGGCGCGATCATTTGCACGCAAAATCGCGCCATCACTGCCAACATGCAAAATAGCATCCGGCGCTTGACGCAAGAGTATCGCCAGTTCATCGCGCACTTCGCCCAATTTCGCATTCGCGACCATGATCCGGCGCAAAAATGAAATCAGCACAACACCCAAAAGCACCACCACCGGCACCACCGCGAGCAGCACCCAAACCATATTGGCCGCCGCTTTGAGCGCCATGTTGATCTGGCTTTCCGCCAAACGAGCGCGGGTCAAAAAGGAATGATTGAGCGTGGCGATGGCGGCGAGCGTAGGACCATCATCGACCTTCACCAAGATATCCACTTCAACCGATGACAGGCCGCGTTTAAACGCTTCTGCCGCACTGTTGACGCTTTCGGCATACTTGTTGAAAACCGCGCGGATCACGCCCAGAGCCGCTTTTTCCTCTTGGGAAATGACAAACCGTTCAAGCTTGTCCAAATCGGCATCGACAGCCTCACGGTTGTTAGTCAGCGTCGCCATGTCTTCAAGGTCGCGACGCAAAATAAAATTCTTAAAATTGTGGATAAAGCCGCCGTAGCCCATCTGGCGCGAAATGCTGTGCAGCAAACGCCCAGCCTCGGCGGCGTCTTGGTTGTACACCACCCAGCGATCCTCGACCGCTTGGATGCGTTGCACCGACTGCACGCCAAACAGCACCAACACACCAGCAACCGCCGCCGTGATCACGACGATGACCAATGCACGGCGTTTAAAGCCTACATGTCTGCGCGGTTGCTTCACGAACATTTTCCCCAAACACTCTCAAGTTTTGATTGTATGAAGCCGCAATGCCTTCTGACAAGCAAACAAAGCTTTTACACATGCCGGGCGGGATATAAAGTGACGCAATTGCAGCCAAACCAAAAGGACCGCCCCACCGTGGAACTCCGCTTTACCGTATGGCAATTTGTGCGCCTGATGGTCCACATTGAAGAACTCGCCAACCCGTCTAAACCGTTCGCCGCACTGTTTTCTGGGTGGGGCGACATATGGCGAACGCTCGATACGGAACTGGCCGAACAGGCTGAGCGTGATTTCGAAGCCTATAGCGAACTGATGATGGACCAAGATGTGGTGATCCAAGACGCCACACCCGACCAAGCTCACACCGCACAGCAAGCTATTGATGAGATCATGACGATCATGGACCGCGCCATCAAAGCCGATGAGGAAGTCGGCGCGAAAGAAGGGCAAGACCCAGAGCACCTGCAAAATCTAAAATTCGAGCGACGTGAACTGCGCCAGCTGTCGCGCAAGCTTGGTCGGGTCGCCTAACGCCGCCTTCAATTGACGGGGTGAGTGTCCTCACTGTCGTCTTCGTCGTCCAAGCCGAACGCCACGATGCCACCCGATCCCGAAAGGTGGTGGGTTTCCAAAAGGCCCATCATGGCGCGCGCCTTGATCCCCGCCCATTCCATTTTGGCCGCCGCGTTGGTGTGCCCCGATTCGCCAGCCTGTTCAGCGAGAATGCGCATGCCGCCCTCCAACATGGCGAAGGCGTGCGACAGCGGCAAGGCTTGGTCCTGATCGAATTCGAACCCGCCGGTGCTTTCAAACGCCTCGGCCAATTCCATAAACAACGCCCCCGTATGCGCCAAATCGCCGGGATCAACCCCCGGCTCGACGTCACTCAGGCGTTCCGCGAGATAGCGCACGATGGCGGCGAACACATGGGCTTCGGCTTGTACGCCGTCCTCAACATCTTCGTCTGCTGTTATTTCGGGTTGGGTGTTGTCTTGTTCAACCATGACATCTGCCTGACCAGGGGGAAGGGGAGTGCATTACATTTATAGTGAAAGCTGAGTGCGCACCATATACTCTTGCCCATACCCTATTCAACAACCCGATTTCCGATAGGCTTTACCGTGACAGACCCCGCCAGTAACGAGCCTACCAATAAAGAATCCTCAGGCGCCATTCTCGATACCGTTTATCAACCCGTTTGGGAAACCGGCAACACCCATGTCGATTTATTTTACGCCAAACCAATTCTACGCAATGAGGCCGGCGAAGAGCTTTCCGGTCTTACCCCCCTGATCCGCCAGCCGACGGTGGACGCGACCATGCAGCGCCAAGTCAAATACCTCAAACAAGCCTTTCAGGCCCTGCACATTCGATTTGAACGCGGCGAGCGCTTTCGCATGCTGGTTCGCATCAATTCCGTGGCTTTGGCTACAGCTGAGGCCGCCAGCGAAGTCACCGATGTCCTGCGCACGCTAACGGTCGAAGAGCGCCATCACATCATTCCCGAAATCATCGCCTTTCCCAAAAGCCTGTCGCTCAACACGCTCGACGACATCACCATTCCGTTGATGGCGTTTTTCGACACCTGGCTGGCCCAACCGGAAAAAGAACAAGCCGACTTCACGCCCTTCTCCAACCTCAACTACGCGGGCGTCACCTTGGATTTACACGACAGGCCCTTGGATTTGAAATTGGCTGGCAAGGTGTTTCAGCTGTTCGCTGAGCGCGCATCGCATCGCCGTTTGCCCACCTGGGTGATAGGCCTCGCCACCCCTGAATTGGCCAAAATCGCGCGTATTTGCGGCATCAATGTCCTGAGCGGCGCATACATGAATATGGACAGTATGCTGCCCGGCCCGGTGATCGATGGAGATCAGGATTTCATGGTTTAATTAGATCACGCCTTCTTTGCGCAAATGATCGATCTGTGCTTCGTCCACACCGAGGACGTCGCGCAAAACCTCAGCCGTATGCTGGCCGAGGCCTGGCGCCGAACGCCGATAGCTGACCGGGGTTTGCGATAATTTGATGGGGCTGGCGATCTGGCGCGCCATCACGCGGGGATCCGGTCCATGGGGCAGTTCCAGAAACATGCCGCGGTGCTGAACTTGCGGATCATCGAACACCTGGGCGAGATCGTTAACCGGGCCGCACGGCACGCCAATGGCCTCCAACCCCTGCAGCCAATGCACGACTGAGTGCGTTGCAATGGCGCCTTTGATGTGTTCGACCAACGCCTCACGGTGTGCAACACGCGCATTGTTGGTGGCGAAACGCGCATCATCAGCCAAATCATCCACCCCTGCAAACGCACAAAAACGGCGAAACTGATCGTCATTTCCGACCGCCAAGATGATGTGGCCGTCGCTGGCCTGAAAAGCCTGATAGGGCACGATGTTGGGATGGGCATTGCCATGGCGACGAGGCGGCTGGCCGGTGGTCACAAAATCGAGCCCTTGATTGACCAGCCACGCCACTTGGGTGTCCAAAAGCGACATATCGACGTACTGCCCCTCACCGCTAACATCGCGGTGGCGAATCGCGGCTAAAATTGCGGTGGACGCATACATTCCGCACATCACGTCGGCGATGGCCACGCCGGTTTTCATCGGTGCGCCATCCGGCTCGCCGGTCAAACTCATCACCCCGCCCATACCTTGGATCATGAAGTCATAGCCTGCACGGTTGGCATACGGCCCGGTCTGACCGAACCCGGTGATCGAACAATAGACCAAGCCAGGGTTGTCGACTTTCAGATCGTCATAGCTCAAGCCGTACTTCGTCAATCCACCGACTTTATAATTCTCCACCAAGATGTCCGCTTGCAACGCCAGGCGCCGCACCAATGCGGCCCCCTCAGGTTGGCTCAAATCGATGGTCACAGAACGCTTATTGCGGTTGGCGGATACAAAATAAGCGCTTTCGCCGGTATCGTTGCCATCACCGTCGCGCACGTAATTTGGGCCCCAGTGGCGGGTATCGTCGCCCGCGCCGGGGCGTTCGATCTTGATCACATCCGCGCCCAAGTCGCCCAGCATTTGGGTGCAAAACGGCCCCGCTAGAATGCGCGTTAGATCCAGCACCAAAAGACCGTCGAGGGCCCCTGGCGGCGTGTCGTTGATATTTTGGGAAAGTGTGTCTGTCATGGCTGCATCATGGCGCAAAATCCGCACGAACGGCAAAGCATTTTACAGCGCCTTATCGGGCTCGATCGGCAGCAAACTGCGCACCGGCGGGAATAAGACGGAAACGATGGTTCCGACGCCCAGTTCACTGGTGATATCGACCCGACCGCCGTGCATTTCCATAAACGCCTTGACCAAATACAGACCCAGCCCGACGCCTTCGCGCGCCAAAGTGTTGCTTTCACCGGCTTGACC
>JGI24724J26744_10002628_pt1 | contig 11873 bp, 9 predicted proteins | sample Cruoilmetagenom7_FD_26744 | JGI IMG/M metagenome (IMG submission 26744)
GAATATCTGCCGATAACACCACCGCCGTAACCAAAGACACCCACAATACCGCCGTGCTTCCAGTGTGTTTCGCCCTCATCAAAAGAAAGCTGGGACTGTCCAAGCAGATCTTCCACAACATCCCGGTCAATCATCATGCGATCGTCTGCCAGATTCCTGCGGTGCAGCGCCTCTCTTTTGGCATCTGCCACATAGCTGGGCCAAGGGCCTTTTTCCAGGTCATCCATATCCGGGATATCATGTTTGCATTTAAAGTTCTTGAGCTCTTCATCCGTGTAATTGTTCAACTCTTCATCGGTGTAAATCCGAAGCTCTTCGTATTTCAGTTCTTTCTGCTCTTCATTTGGTTCAAACAAAGCCATTATATAAGCCTCCTTCTATTATATATTGAGAAATAGTATATTATGATTCAAGGAGTAAATCCGAAAAAATTATCCTGTTTTTACATTCACCTCCTCCCTTAAAATTTCAGAAATCCTTTAAATTAGCCACTCATCCTTCACGGGGCAATAGCGATGTAAAATGGACGCATGTGTATGGTGAGACCTCTGAAAAACGCTCCCTTTTGCACCAACTCGGCGCCTGCCTGTGTGCCTGTGCGTTGCACGCAGACCGGTCAGACTCAAATATTAATCCTCGAAATACTCAATGTATTCCTGAGGTTAAAATTTGAATCTTTCTTGATTTGGCACAAAATTGAGCATTTTTCAAAGGTCTCATAGTAACTAATTGAATCAGTTGCAAATATTGAAAGCTGTGTACTTTTCGAAAATTAACCTTGAATTTATAGTCGGAATGCTTTTAGATTGTCAACAAAAAAAACCACATGAAACAGCGACTCTGCCGGTGTAATCCCGCCGGACCGCTGCATCACTTAAAAACCTTTGGTAACTCAGGTTGTCAGGGTCACCGTTTCCGGGTTTCACTGGGAACTGTGACCCTGAGATAGAACCTTTGAACAGATTTTAAGAATTATGTCCATCACCCAACCCCGCATGACTATCACAGCATTGAGAGGCGGCTCAGGCAAGACCATCGTGACATTGGGCCTTGTGGCCGCGTGGAGGGAATCAGGTTACGATATCGCCCCATTTAAGAAAGGACCTGATTTTATCGACGCAGGATGGCTGACATTTTCCGCCGGGCGGGCATGCCATAACCTCGACCCCTTCCTGATGAACAAGGAACAGATACTGGACTCCTTTTCAAAAAATTCAAATCACGCCGACCTTTGCCTTATCGAAGGGAACCGCGGGCTTTATGACGGTCTTGATGTGGAGGGTTCCTGCAGCACGGCAGAGTTGGCCAAACACCTCAAATCCCCGGTCCTGATTATCGTGGATGTTACCATGACGACCCGAACCGTTGCCGCGATCGTGAAAGGATGTCAGGTCTTTGACCCGGACCTGAACATCGCCGGGATCATCCTGAACAGGGTGGCCGGACCGCGGCAGGAAAACCTAATCAGAAAATCCATTGAAAAATTCTGCGGCATCCCCGTTGTGGGATCCATTCCCAAACTGAAAGACAACCCGTTTCCTGAAAGGCATATGGGGCTTGTCCCTTTTCAGGAAAAAGATCATGCTGAAAAGGCAATCTCATGGACCAGGGCGTTGGTCCTGGAAAACCTGCAGCTGGATGAAATCTGGAAACTCGCCCACAATGCGGAAGCCCTCACTTTTTCATCTGAAGGAAATAAGACCGAACCCGTCAGCGCTGCCGAGGACGCACCCCGGATCGGTTTTATCCGGGACAATTCCTTCTGGTTTTATTACCCTGAAAATCTGAATCAACTGGAGCAGAGGGGAGCAAACCTGGTAGAAATCAACGCAATCACACANCATGAACTACCGCACCTGGACGCCCTTTACATTGGCGGAGGATTTCCGGAAACCCAGGCACTGGCACTGGCAGATAACCGGACATTCCGGAACGACCTGAGAGAGAAAATAGAAAAAGGCCTGCCCGTCTATGCCGAGTGCGGCGGCTTAATGTATCTGGGGGAAAGTCTTGTTTTAGACGGCAAAACCTATCCGATGGTCGGCGCCCTGCCGATCGCATTCACCCTTCAGAAAAAGCCCCAGGGTCACGGGTATACGGTTCTGGAAACAGATCAATCAAATCCCTATTATGCCGTGGGAGAGACCCTGAAAGGACATGAATTTCATTATTCAAAGCCTGTGTTGACCGAAGAGGAAGGTGTGAATTTTATCTTCAAGGTAAAACGGGGGAATGGCATTATCGGCCGAAGAGACGGTATCTGCAGGNAGAATCTTCTTGCCACATATACCCATGTGCACGCGGCAGGGAACCCCGGGTGGGCTGCAAACCTCTTCAGAGTCGCCCTTGATTATAAGAAAAAATGAATTTCTTCACAAAAATCGAAAACAACAATTGACAACGGATAAAATATCGGTTATTGAATCTCGCTTGAATCAGTTTGCCTAAGCATTTGAGACGCGGATGGGGTTTAACAGCTAAGAATAATAAAGGGAGGTTATGTATTATGCCAGATGTAGAATTTGAGGGAACAACCTATGCTGTTGATGAAGACGGCTTCATTGATGACTTCAACAACTGGGATGAAGGCTGGATGGAGTATGTTAAAACGCAGGAAGGTATCGAGGCACTGACCGATGAGCACAAAAAGGTCATCGATGTTCTCCAGGACTATTACAAGAAAAACGGTATTGCGCCGATGGTGAGGATTCTCTCTAAGGTTACGAAATTTAAGCTGAAATACATCTACGAACTATTTCCATCCGGACCGGGTAAAGGCGCCTGTAAAATGGCAGGCCTGCCAAAACCTACCGGCTGCGTATAATTCCGTATAAGGCCAATCGCTATCCAGAAAAAGGCACCAAAGGGAGCAGAAGAATAGCCCTTTTGTGCCTTTTCTTTTTCATTCCAACCGGTTTGCGACTTTTCGAAATCGTCTAAATATTGACGATTCCGTAAAAAGTTGGCAACCACCATTTCTAGTCATTCCGGCGAAGGCCGGAATCCTGTTATATCAAATGGTTCCAGCTGGTCTGGACTCTGGTTTTCACCGGAGTGACGACTTTTTAGGAAATCATCAATATATGATTTTCCCATATAGATCCGGTCTTCTCGAAGGGATAAAATACTTCATTCTGTGTTCTCTCACCTCCTGCAGCATGCCGGCATCAAAGTCTGCAAAAAGGATCGTTTCTTCCTCCCCCGTCTGTTTCGCCAGCTCCTGGCCATTCGGGCCCAGAGCCACGGCAACTCCAGGAAAGGAAAACCCTTCGACCGTCTCGCCAACCTGGTTACAGGCCACCACAAAAACGCCATTGTCAAAGGCCCTTGCCGTTAAATGCCTCAGCCAGCTGTTAAGCTTTCCTTCGGCATCTCCCCGCGGAGACGCATGGGGGATGAAAAGGATATCCGCCCCCATTAGGGCCATGACGGTGCTTATCTCCGGAAAATGCGCCTCATAGCAGAGTTGTATCCCTAATGAGGTGTTTCCGTAAGTATAAACCCCTATTTCTTCTCCTGCCTGGTAGATGTCCTTTTCATGAGGAGAGAGGTGGGTCTTCCGGTAAAGCCCGATTAAACCCTCAGGACCTGCAACCACCTGGGTAATAAAGGGGCCCGTACCATCTGAATACTCTATCAGACCGGCCATAAGGACCAGCCGTGCGTCCCGGGCCATTTGGACCAACACATCTATGGCCTTGACCGAATCCGGCTCAAGGTAAATATCTCGGGGATTCTTCAGGGTATAGCCTGTTACGGACAGCTCAGGGAAACAGACGATGTCTGCGCCCTCTCGAGAAGCATCCAGAACAAATGCCTGGATTCGCTCAAGGTTTTTCTCCACCTTGCCAGGCACTGAATTCATGCAAACGGCCGCTACTTTCAGGTCATCCATGGGCCCCTTCAACCTTCAATATAGCCGACTACCAGGTCACCCACTTCTTTTGTGCCACAGCCCATGTTCCCGGCCTCAAGGCTCTTGAGATCATTTTCCAGGACCTTTTTTATGGCATCCTGCAAAACTGTGGCTGCCTCCTGCTCCCCCAGGTGATCAAGCATCATCTGGGCCGCAGAGATAGTTGCCAGGGGATTAATGATGTTCTGCCCCGAATATTTGGGTGCTGAACCGCCAATGGGTTCAAACATGGCCGCCCCTTCGGGGTTGATATTTCCGCCGGCCGCAATACCGAGCCCCCCCTGAATGATGGCCCCGATATCGGTGATGATGTCCCCAAACATATTTCCCGTGACAACCACGTCAAACTGCTCAGGGTTTTTGATCATCCACATGCACAGGGCATCGACGTGCATATAATTTGTGTCAATATCAGGATAATCTTTATGCACCTCCTGGAAAGTTCTCTCCCACAGATCGGATTCATAGACAAGGACATTTGTCTTGGCGCAGAGCGTCAGCAGTTTGTTCTTATTCCTCTTCCTGCAGCACTCAAAGGCAAAACGAATACAGCGCTCCACCCCTTTCCTCGTATTGATGGATTCCTGAATGGCTACTTCATCAGGGGTTCCCTTTTTCAAGAAACCGCCGCCGCCTGCGTACACCCCCTCGGTGTTCTCCCTGACAACGATAAAATCAATGTCTTCCGGGCCTTTATCCTTNAGCGGGGTGTCCACACCCGGAAACAGCGTCACCGGCCTGAGGTTGATGTACAGGTCCAGCTTGAACCGCAGTCTTAATAGAATCTCTTTTTCAAGGATGCCCGGCTTTACACCCGGGTGACCGATAGCTCCCAGAAGGATGGCGTCCGCGGTCCGCAGTTCCCCGATAACATCGTCCGGAAGCAATTTGCCTTCTTTGAGGTACAGGTCCCCGCCCAGCCCGAACTCCTTAAATTGAATATCCACATGACATTTCCGGGATACGGCCTCAAGGGCCTTAACCGCTTCAGCAACAACCTCAGGCCCTGTGCCGTCACCCGGGATTACGGCAATATTGTGTTTGTTTGACATATGATAACCTTAGATTTAATTAAAATTATTTTTTTCTTCTATTTTCAGGCCTCAACGACCTCACAGCCGCACCAGCCTTCCACATTTCAGAATCCTTGATCTCATCCAGTTCTTTTCTGAGGTTTTCCAGGTAATCCGGCGCACTGTTAGCCTCCAGAACCCTCTTGGTCTCTTTTCCGGTCTTAACACGATCGTACAGGTCTTCAAAGACAGGGGCCACTGCATCCCTGAATTTCGGCGCCCAGTCAAGAGCCCCTCGCTGGGCTGTTGTGCTGCAGTTTGCAAACATCCAGTCCATACCATTTTCACCCACAAGCCGGATCAGGCTCTGAGTCAGCTCTTCAACGGTCTCATTAAATGCCTCGCTGGGAGAGTGTCCATTTTTTCTCAGGATATTGTACTGCGCCTCCATGGTACCCGCAAGACAACCCATAAGCACGCCACGTTCACCCGTAAGATCACTGAAGACTTCACTCTCAAATGTTGTCTGAAAAAGATATCCTGAACCAATGGCAATGCCCAGGGCACGGGTCCTTTCCGTTGCCCTGCCCGTATAGTCCTGGTGCACCGCATAGCTTGAGTTTATCCCGCTGCCGTCCAGAAAATTTCTGCGAACATTTGTCCCGGACCCCTTTGGCGCCACAAGAATAACGTCGATATTTTCAGGCGGGATGACACCTGTCTGATCTTTATAGACGATTGAAAACCCGTGAGAAAAGTAAAGCGCATCCCCCTCGTTCAGGCACTCTTTTACTGTGGGCCACGTTGCTGCCTGGCCGGCATCTGAAAGGAGTTCCTTGATGATTGTCCCTCTTTTTGCGGCCTCTTCGATGGGAAACAGGGTTTCGCCGGGGACAAAGCCATCGGCAATAGCCTTTTCCCAATATGCATCCCCCTCCATTTGTCCGATAAGTGTCGAAAAACCGTTATCTCTCAAGTTTAAGGCCTGTGCGGGTCCCTGAACACCATAGCCAAGTATAGCGATTGTCTCACCTTTAAGTATTTCTCTGGCCTTTTCCAGAGGAAATTCTTCTAATGTGATTACCTCTTCCGTGATACCACCAAAATCAATTTTTGCCATTTGAGCCTCCTTTATTTTTTTCTCTTGCAAGCGCGATTGCGCCGGTCCGTGCAATCTCCTTTATACCCATTGGTTTCAGGAGATTCAGGAATGCCGTTATCTTATCTTCATCACCGGTCATTTCAACAGTATAATAATCCGCACCCACATCAACCACCCGGCTTCGAAAGATATCCACCATTCGCAGGATCTCGGCCCGATGTTCGGGCTTGGCAGACACCTTGATCAAGGCCATTTCGCGCTGCACGAACGCCGTGTCCGTAAAATCAGACACCTTAATAATGTTAATAAGCTTGTTAAGCTGCTTCTTTACCTGCTCCGTGACTGCTATGTCACCAACGGTCACCAATGTAATCCTTGACACATCCGGATCAATGGTTTCAGCGACACACAGGCTTTCAATATTAAACCCCCTGCCGCTGAACAGCCCAGCGATTCGGGACAGAACACCAGGTTGATTCTCCACCAACAGTGAAAGGATCCGCTTTTCTTGTTTGTTTTCATTCATGGTTCTATCCTGAAAAAAGGTTTACGGTAAAAGATTCAGCTTCGTTTCAATCATTCACAGCAGAAGCATATCGGTAATGGGAGCCCCTGCCGGAACCATTGGGTAAACCTTCTCTTCCCTTTCCACCATAAACTCCATGATAACGGTTTTGGGTGTTGAAAGTCCCTTTTTCAAGACGGGTTCAACATCATCCGGGTGTTTCGCTCTCAACCCAACCGCCCCGTACGCCTCGGCCAGTTTCACAAAATCAGGTGCATGTGCCATATCNGTGCAGGAATAGCAACGGTCATAGAACATCTCCTGCCACTGCCGCACCATTCCCAGGTACTGATTGTTCAATATAACCACCTTAACAGGCAGATTATTCTGAACCGCCGTTGCCATCTCCTGGATGTTCATCTGAATGCTGCCGTCCCCTGCGATATCCACTACGAGTTTATCCGGACAGGCAATCTGTGCGCCGATTGCTGCCGGCAAACCAAAACCCATGCATCCTAATCCCCCTGAAGTGATAAAGCAATTCGGGCTGTCAAAATGGTAGTATTGTGCCGCCCACATCTGGTTCTGTCCCACCTCGGTGGTAATAATGGCCTTGCCCTTGGTCAGTTCATACAGCTTATCAACGACATATTGGGGTTTGATCAGATCTTTCTGCTTGTATGCAAGCGGCTGGGTACTCTTCCATTTTTCGATCTGGTTCAGCCAGGGTTTGCGCTGTTTTCGGAGTCCGGAAAAATCCTCTTTCTCCAGAAGGTCATTTAACAATTCAAGGGTGGTCTTACAATCTCCCACGACTGGAATGGTCACGGGTACGTTTTTTTTAATTGATGTGGGATCAATATCAACATGAACAATTTTGGCCTGATTTGCAAACAAGTCTGTCTTCCCGGTCACACGGTCATCGAAACGGACCCCGATGGCTATGAGAAGATCACAGGCCCCGGATGACATGTTGGCGCGGTAGGTTCCGTGCATCCCGATCATGCCCAGCCAGAGATTATTTTTAGTCGGAAACACGCCAAGGCCCATAAGGGTCGCCGCAACGGGCGTATCGATTTTTTTGACAAATTTTGTGAGTTCCCTGGATCCTTTTGACAGTAAAACCCCGCCGCCGGCCAGAATCATAGGTCTTTTGGCGCCTTTAATCAGCTTCACCACCTTATGAAGCTGTTTTATGTTCGGCTTGTAAGTGGGCTGATAAGATCTGAGCTTGATCGCTTTCAAAGGCTTGTAGTCCGCGGTCATGCTCATCAGGTTTTTGGGCAGGTCCACGAGAACCGGGCCCGGCCGTCCTGACCTTGCGATATAAAAGGCCTCTTTAATTACGCGTGCAATATCCTTAATATCAGTAACCAGATAGTTGTGTTTGGTGCAGGGTCGCGTGATTCCCACAATGTCCACTTCCTGAAAGGCATCGTTCCCTATCAGCTGGGTCGGCACCTGTCCGGTCAGCACGACAACAGGGACAGAATCCATGTAGGCTGAAGCAATCCCGGTTACCGTATTGGTGGCTCCCGGACCGGAAGTGACCAGACAAACCCCCACACCTCCCGAGGCGCGGGCATATCCGTCTGCCGCATGGACAGCTCCCTGCTCGTGGCGGACAAGGATATGACGGATATTTGTTTGAGGCAATTCATTGTAAACGTCCAGAACAGCACCGCCGGGATATCCGAAAATTGTATCCACCCCTTCTTCCTGCAGGGCCCGAAACACGATTTGCGCACCTGTCAGCTTTGCCACAAGCACCCCCTCCCTTTTGAATCTTTCTTTCACTGTCGAATCAGTTTCAAAACGTCTCAGTTTGGTCAAAATCAAGGCGGCGAAAATTTTAACCGCAGACATACATTAAGTATTTTGAGGATTAAAACTTGAGCCCAACGCTGAGATTGGCCAAAATGGGGCGTTTTGAAATTGGTTCCGTCATTTAAATACGGCACCCTCACTGGCCGAAGAAACCCCGCGCGCATATCTGGCCATATACCCCTGTTTTATCTTGGGCTCAGGGGCACGCCAGGCTGAAAGACGCTCTTGAATTTCCTCGTCCGACAATTTGACGTTTATTTTCTTGTTCGGAATGTCAATCTCTATCATATCGCCGTCTTTTATTGCCGCGATAGGCCCCCCTTCCATGGCCTCGGGGGATACGTGCCCGATGGATGCGCCCCTTGTGCCNCCGGAGAATCGTCCATCCGTGATGAGCGCCACCTGACCGTCAAGGCCCATTCCGGCGATGGCCGATGTGGGCGTCAGCATTTCACGCATGCCCGGCCCGCCCTTGGGGCCTTCGTAGCGAATTACCAGGACCTCGCCCCCATTGATCCTTGACGTCATAATCGCATCCGTGGCTTCTTCCTCCGAGTCAAACGTCCGTGCAGGCCCCTCGTAACAAAGCATATTTTCTGCAACCGCGGCCTGTTTAACCACACATCCGCCAGGGGCAATATTCCCAAACAGAACGGCAAGACCGCCTTCGTTTCGATATGGGGTCGTGGTTGATCTGACCACTTCACGATCACGAATCTCCACAGCCTCGAGGTTTTCTCCAACGGTTTTCCCTGTCACAGTCAAACAGTCCTTGTTGATCAGACCGGCATCGGACAACTCCTTCAGCACCGCATTGATGCCACCGGCACGATTAAGATCTTCCAGATGATGCCCTCCGGCAGGGCTTAAAGAACACAGCTGCGGCGTTCGACGGCTTATCTCATTTATTCTCTCAAGTTCCAGAGAAACCCCCGCCTCCCGCGCAATGGCCCAGAGATGGAGCACAGTGTTGGTTGAACACCCCAGGGCCATGTCAACAGTCAGGGCATTGGCAAAGGCCTTTTCGGTCATTATCTTACTCGGTGTGATCTGGTCTTTGATCAGGGACATGATCTGCATGCCCGACTTTTTGGCATTACGAAACCGTGCGGCCATAATCGCCGGGATCGTGCCGTTACCGGGTAATGCAATACCGATGGCTTCGGTAAGACAATTCATGGAATTTGCCGTAAACATCCCGGCACAGGAACCGCATGTGGGGCATGCTGTCTCCTCCATCTCGGTCAGGGTTTCAACAGACATCTTACCTGAGCTTACCGCCCCAACAGCCTCAAATACAGAAATAAGATCAATCTTATGGTCCGGATCACCGTCAGGGTGTGTCCCGGCAAGCATGGGACCGCCACTCACTATAATTGCGGGAATATCCAATCTTGCCGCCGCCATCAGCATTCCGGGCACAATCTTGTCGCAGTTGGGCACCAGTACCAGTGCATCAAATGCGTGGGCAATGGCCATGACCTCAACCGAATCTGCGATCAATTCACGGCTACCAAGGGAGTATTTCATCCCTATATGGTTCATTGCAATGCCGTCGCATACACCAATGCCGCCAAAAACCACAGGCATGCCGCCTGCCATCAGGACTCCGGCCTTTACGGCCTCCACTATCTTGTCCAGATGGATATGCCCCGGGATAATATCATTGGCGGAACTCGCAATACCGACCAGAGGCCGTGCCAGTTCTTCGTCCGTATACCCCATGGATTTGAAGAGGGCCCGATGAGGAGCCCGTTCTATTCCCTTTTTTACACTGTCGCTAATCATTTTTGCTCCTTAACATAATTAACCAGACCTCCCGCACGGATGATCCCCTGCATAAACGGAGGAATCGGCTTTGCATGGAATTGCTGCCCGCTATCAAGCCCTTTGATCTCTCCTGTTAAGAGGTCTACGGCGATACGGTCACCTTCGGAAAAGGAATCCGGCACTTCCTCTGATTCCAGAATAGGAAGTCCGATGTTAAACGCGTTCCTGTAGAATATCCTGGCAAAGCTCCTGGCAATGACCACACCCACACCCACAGCCTTGATGGCCAGGGGCGCATGCTCCCGAGAGGAACCACACCCGAAATTAATCCCGGCAACAATGACGTCTCCTGATCCGACCTTTACGGCAAACTCAGGCCGGGTGTCAATAAAACAGCTTTTTGCCAGTTCATCTTTATCCGATACGTTCAGGAATCTGGCAGGGATAATCACATCCGTATCAATGTGGTCACCAAATTTCCAAACCTTGCCTTCAAAATTCATGGGTTTCATCTCTCCTTGCTCAGAGTTCTTTCTGAACCAAAAGTTCTTTTAGCCCAAAGCCCTAAAAATACTGTCGATGAATGATTGTTGATCATTGTCCCTCCAGTGGAGGGATTCGCTCCGAGCTTTTATGAAAATGTCGAAAGACCTCTTTACCTTTAATCGTCATTCCGAATTCCCCATTCCGAATTCCGCAGTCAAATCTCCTCCGGCGCGCCTATCCTTCCTAGTATGGCAGAGGCTGCAGCAATGGCCGGATTTGCAAGATACACCGCGCTCTTTGCATGGCCCATCCTGCCGATAAAATTTCTGTTAGACGTGGAAATCGCCTTCTCACCTTTGGCCAGGATCCCCATGTGACCGCCCAGGCACGGCCCACAGCAGGGCGGACCAATGACTGCCCCAACGTCCAGCATCGTCTGGATGATCCCTTCATCAATAGCGGTCTTATAAATATGAGGTGACCCCGGAATCACGATAAGCCTTGTATCCCGTGCAACAGTGTGCCCGGCCAACACCTTGACCGCTTCCCGCAGGTCTTCCATTCGGCCGTTGGTACATGACCCGATAAAGACCTGATCAACCTTGACCTCATCAATTTCTGAAACAGACCGGACATTGTCAGGTGAATGGGGAAGGGCAACCTGGGGTCCAAACTGAGCGACATCCACATGGATCACTCGTTCATAGCCCGCATCCGGGTCACTGGTCAGAAAAACGCCTTCCCGCTGAGATCTTCCATCCACATAAGCGCGCGTGATTTCATCAGGCTCAACAATGCCGTTTTTCGCGCCCGCCTCCACCGCCATGTTGGCCATGGTAAGCCTCTGGGCCATCGAAAGGTTTCTGATCGTCTCCCCGGTAAATTCCAGGGTCATGTAAACCGCGCCCTCTACACCCAGCAATCCGATCGTATATAAAATAAGGTCTTTTCCTCCCACCCATGGACGCAGCCTGCCTTCGTAAACAACCTTGATGGCAGAAGGCACCTTGAGCCATGTCTTGCCTGTGGCCATGGAAACACCCAGATCCGTGCTTCCCATGCCGGTTGAAAAAGCGCCCAGCGCGCCGTATGTGCAGGTGTGGCTGTCCGCCCCGATAACCAGATCGCCGGGGATAACAATCCCTTTTTCAGGAAGTATCACGTGTTCAATGCCCGCTTCTCCCGCCTCAAAATAGTGTTTGATTTTGTGTCGGCGGGCAAAATCCTTCATGATCTTGGCCTGCTCGGCAGACG
>JGI24724J26744_10002629_pt1 | contig 11869 bp, 14 predicted proteins | sample Cruoilmetagenom7_FD_26744 | JGI IMG/M metagenome (IMG submission 26744)
CTCATCTTCAAGATTTTGACTCAAATCTTGCCAAAGTTCTTCAAGGGCTATAAATTTTTGTGTCGTATTCATTTTCTCTAGTTCAAGTATTGACATCCTATTTCTCCTTAATTTTATCTACTATTGTACTTAAGTTTTCCTAAAACTCATTTCCCTTTTACTTTGATAATCTCAAAAACAATTTCAAACTCTTTTTCTCTTTTATTCCAATATTGTAATGAATTTTCATAAGGTAATTTAATATCTGTTTTTTAGAAATACCACTTCTTTTTGAATATTTTTCTAAAATATATTGAGGAATATAAACTTTTGTTTTTAAAAAGTCCTTTGCCATTTTTTCAAGTTGTTTTTCATGTTTATTAACACAAAGTCTTGCAAATACAAAAGGGAGATTGTGTTTTTCTTTCCATTTGGTAGCTAAGTCAATAAACTTTTCATCACTATTGTGAAATTTATATAAAGCTTTATCCCCAATAACTACCTCTCCATCTATTTTTAATACTTTAGCTAATGCATTAGAAGTATCAGATTGGAAATCTTTTTTATAACTTCCTGGTATTACCAAAACTGAATCAACAATTCCATTGGCAACTATTCCCAAGTCCAAACATTTTTTACATCTTCTTGAAGCTATAGAACTAATAACAGCAGCATCAACTTTTCTTTTTTTAAATTTTTTGTTGATAGCTGAGGGATATGATTTCTTATACTCTATAATCTGTTTTGTTTGAGTTGATAAGTTTTTTTTGATAAAAATATGTAACGGTAAAAGATTAATAAAATCTATCTTTGCAAATATCATAACTAAATAAAATCCTTATTTTTAATTAGATATAATATCTAACTTATAGTAAGAATATAATTATTTTAAAGGATAAATTGTGGTAACAATAGAATTTTTAGGACCAATAAATAAAAAAGCAATACAAGTTGATATTCAAAATCTCAATGAATTAAGTGCTATTTTAAAACAAGATGAAGATTTAAAAGATTGGTTAAATAATAGTGCAGTTGCCATAAATGACACTTTAGTAGAAGATAAAAATCAAGCTTTAACTGATGGAGATAAAGTATCATTACTTCCTCCTGTGTGTGGTGGATAATTATGGAGTATTTAGAAATTTACAGGGGTAGCTTAGAAGTAGAAAAAATAACTAATAACTGGTACAACAATTTTAGACTTTCTAACTTTGGTGCAATTATCACTTTTGTAGGTGTTGTAAGAGATGAAAATGGGATAGAGGGATTGAGTTTTGATATTTATGAACCTATTTTAAACTCATGGTTTAATTCATGGCAGCAAAAAGCAAAAGAAAAGAATGCAATAGTGCTTATGGCACATTCAAAGGGAGATGTATTTAATCACACTAGTTCTTATATAGCTGGCGTTTGTAGCCCAAAAAGAAGAGTAGCATTAGAACTTATTGATGAATTTGTTGAAGATTTTAAAGCTTCTGCCCCTATATGGAAATATGATATTATAAACGGAGAAAGAGTTTATGCACTTAATAGAAGCACAGAAATTTCAGGTGCTGGGTTATTAAGCTAAATAAAGGATAAGAATGAGAGTAGATTTACACAACCATACAACTTTATGTAACCATGCAGAGGGTTCAATTGAAGAATACATTAAAAAAGCAATTGAACTAGGGATTGAAGTATATGGTTTTAGTGAACATGCTCCTATGAAAAATTTTGAAGATGGCTATAGGCTTATTTTAGATAAAAAAGAATTTTATGAAAAAAGTATTCTTGATTTACAAAAAAAATATCAAAACCAAATACAAATAACTTTAGGATATGAAGTTGATTATATGGGTGGAGATTATATCCTTGATGAAATAAAAAATGCAGATGTTGATTATCTTATAGGAAGTGTTCATTACCTTGATAAATGGGGATTTGACAATCCAGAATTTATAGGTTCTTATAAAGATAAAAATATAGATACAATTTGGGAAGAATATTTTGAAGCTGTAAAAGCTATGGCTAAAACTGGTTACTTTAACATTGTAGGGCATCTTGATCTTATCAAAATATTTAAGTTCCTACCACAAAAAGATATTAAATCTATTGCCTTAGAAAGTTTAAAACAGATTAAAAAATCAAATATGGTTATAGAAATAAATTGTTCTGGATTTAGAAAACCTATAGGGGAACAATATCCCTCACGTGAACTTTTAGAGTTAGCTTTTGAACTAGATATTCCAATTACCTTTGGTAGTGATGCACATAGTATTGAGCATATTGGTTTTAAATATGAAGAAGTGAAACAACTTGCTTTAGAAATTGGCTACACTTCATGTATCTATTTTGAGAAAAAAGAAAAAATAGAAACAAAGATATAACCTTAAATTAATATAAATCCATACACCCTTTATTTAGGCAAAATCCTTTATATAAGGGGATAGTCTTAAAGCTTATTAAGCTTAGTAAAAGTTTAAATCCACTATAATCCCAAACTTAAAAAAAATTAGGAGTTCTATAGTGTTTGATACTTTAACTAGTTCGTTTAAATCTGTTGTTGGGAAAATTCGACACAAAGATGATGCTACTGCACTTAAAAGAGCATTAACTGAACTTAAAAAATCACTTTTAAAAGCTGATGTACACCATAAAACTACCAAAGAGCTCCTAACTAAAATAGAATTAGACACAAAAGCAAATGGAATTGGACAAGATTCTTTTCTCAAAGCTTTAAGAGATTCACTTACTCAAATACTTACAACTACTGGTAACCAAGGATTTGTTTACAGCAATAAATCACCACTTACAACTATTCTTATAACAGGTCTTCAAGGAAGTGGTAAAACAACTACAACTGGAAAATTAGCAAACTATCTTAAAATGAGAAACAAAAAAGTTTTAGTTGCAGCTGCCGATTTACAAAGACTTGCTGCTGTAGAACAACTCAAACAAATAGGTAACCAAATAGAAGTTGATGTATATTTTGAAGAAGATGAGACAAACCCAGTAAAAATTGCTCTCAATGCAAAGAAAAAAGCACAAGAGGGACTTTATGATGTACTATTTATAGATACAGCTGGTCGACTTGCTATTGATGAAGCTTTAATGGATGAATTAAAAGATGTAAAAGATGCTGTACGGCCAGATGAGATATTTTATGTAGCAGATTCATTAACAGGTCATGATGCTACAAAAACAGCAACTACATTTAAAGAAAAAATTGGAATTGATGGTGTAATTTTATCAAAATATGATGGGGATACAAAAGGTGGTGTAGCTATCTCTATTGCTCATCAAGTTGAAGTACCATTGAGATTTGTTGGTATTGGTGAAAAGATGCCAGATATTGAACCATTTATACCTGATAGAATTGTTTCAAGACTTATGGGTGCTGGAGATGTTGAAGGTTTAAGTGAAAAAGCAGCCGCAGTTATTGATGAGAAAAAAGCAAAAGAGGTTACTAAAAAGATTAGAAAAGGTGAGTTTAATTTTAATGACTTTTTAGAACAACTTGATATGATGAAAAAATTAGGTTCAATGAAATCTATACTTGGAATGATTCCAGGTATGGGTAATATGGCAAACCAACTAAAAGATATGGATTTAGAAAGCTCTGGAGAAATTGTTCGAATTAAAGCATTGATATCTTCAATGACATATAAAGAAAGAGAAACTCCAAGTATCATCAACCCTTCAAGAAAGAAAAGACTCTCTCGTGGTGCTGGATTATCAGAAGTTCAAGTAAATAAAATACTCAAACAATTTAAAAATGCAGCAAAAATGGCAAAAAAAATGTCAGGTAAAGGTGGCATGAAAGATATGCAAAAAATGATGTCTCAAATGGGACAAGGTGGAATGCCTAACTTACCTAGATAGGTAAACCTAAACTACGTGTTAAGTGCTAAGTATTAATATAATATTTAGCACTTAACACAAAAGTTAAAACACAAAATAAAAGGAATTAAAATGACAGTAATTAGATTAACAAGAATGGGTAGAAACAAAAAACCATTTTACAGAATCGTTGTAACAGATAGCAGAAAAAGAAGAGACTCAGGTTGGATTGAATCAATTGGTTACTACAACCCAGTATCAGAACCAAAAGAATTAAAATTTGATCAAGAAAGACTTGATTATTGGCTAAGTGTTGGTGCTCAACCATCAGAAAAAGTAGCAAAACTTACAGCTAAAAAATAACTCTTATGATAAGCGAATTTGTTTCTACTTATTCTAAGATGATTGTTAGTTACCCAGAAGATATTCAGGTTGAATCAAAAGAGATTAATGATGCTTTTTTTGAAATAACAATTATCGCAAATAGTAATGACATAGGGAAACTCATCGGTAAAAATGGAAATATGATCAATGCTATGAAAACTATTCTTAATGGTTGTAAAGCAAAAGATGGTATCTCTTATAAAATACAAGTAGTATCAAAGTAATTTGATACTACTTGAATATACTTATAAAGGTTTACTATGGAAAAAATTTACGTAGCAAAACTCGGAAAAACAGTTGGTCTCAAAGGACAACAAAAACTACATATTGATTCAGACTTTCCTGAACAATTCAAAAAAAATGCAAAGTTTATCACAGATAAAAAGCAAGAACTTATAATAGAATCTTATAATGATGTAAATAATGTAGTAAAATTTATTGGTATTGATACTATAGAAGATGCTAAAAAACTTACAAATAAACAACTTTTCACCTCTGCAGAAGATACAAAAAAATTGTGTCAATTAGAAGAAAAACAGTATTTTTGGTTTGATATTGTAGATTGTCTCATTATTGAAGATGATTTAGTATTGGGAAAAGTAGTGGATATTCAAAGAATGCCATTATCTGATTATCTTCTTATTGATACTTCAAAAGAACTAGTTGAAAAAAAACTTTCTAATCAATTTTTAATACCTTATATTGATGATTATATACTTAATGTTGATATAAATAACAAAAAAATAGTTACAAAAAATAGTTACCTCATCCTTGAAAATAGCTAGCTTAAATAGTTTATTCTAGTACTTTTATGATATTTAAATTATAAGTAGCTGAAGAAATTCTTCGAAATATAATAATTTTTTTGATATAATAAGTATATTTAAGTTAGTTAGGAATTTTATAAAATGAAAAATATTGAGATAATCAGCCCATACGATATGCATCTCCATTTAAGAGATAATGATATGTTAAAATTAGTTGCACCTTTAAGTTCTAAAACTTTTAGTGGTGCAATAGTTATGCCAAATCTTGTACCTCCTGTAGAAACAAAAGAAGCTGTAATTTCATACAAAAATAGGATCTTAGATGCTATTGACTCAAACGATAACTTTACACCATTTATGACACTTTTTTTTAAACCGTACACAAAAGAATTTTTAGAATCTGTAAAAGATGAAATAACTGCTATTAAACTTTATCCAGCTGGCATCACTACAAATAGTGAAGGGGGAGTTGAATCAATCGATACAGTTGCACTTGCACCTACACTTAACGCAATGTCCGAACTTAATATTCCACTTTGTGTTCATGGAGAAACCAATGGTTTTGTAATGGATAGAGAAAAAGAATTTATGAGTGTTTATGAAGCACTTGCTATTGCTTTTCCAAAACTTACAATTATTATGGAACATATCACAACAAAAGATGCTGTAGAAGTTTTACTAAAATATGATAATCTTTATGCAACTATCACTTTGCATCATCTTTTAATTACTCTTGATGATGTGGCTGGTGGTATGTTGCAACCACATCTATTTTGTAAACCAATAGCAAAAACACCTATTGATAGAGAAGCATTGTTAGATATTGCCCTTAGTGGCAATCATAAAGTAATGTTTGGGAGTGATAGTGCACCACATCCACAAGAAGCTAAAGAATCTTGTGGATGTGCAGCAGGAGTCTTTACAGCACCTATTGCATTACAAGTTTTAGCTCAAATTTTTGATGAAAATGGAAAGTTAGATAACTTAGAGGCGTTTGTAAGTACAAATGCTTCTAAAATATACAACCTTGTACCATCTTCAAAAACTATAACACTTGTTCAAAAAGATTTTCTTGTACCTAAAGAGTATCAAAAAAATGAACTTAAAGTGATTCCAATATATAGTGGACAAATTATAAAATGGAGCATTGAATGATAAAAAAACTTTTTAAAAAAGAACATTCAAATGAAATATTTGCACTAGAACTTACAAAAAAGAAATTTAATAAAGAGTGGCTTTTAGAAGGTCTAAAATCAGACTATATCGATATAGACCATAAAGATAAAAATGGAGATACATTTTTAACAAAATGTATTACTGAAAAACGTACCCAAGCAGCACAATGGCTTATTGAAAATGGTGCAAATATTAATATTAAAAACAATACTGGAAAAAATTCATTAGAGTTAGCAGTTGAAAAAAATAATTTTATAATTGTAAAAGAGCTCTTAGATTTAAAAAAAATAGATGTAAACCAAAAAGATGTAACAGGGAGAAGTCTTCTTCAAAATGTTGTAGTTTGGGGAAATCATGAAATGGCAAAACTTTTGTTAAGTTATGGTGCAGATGTAAACAGTGTAGATAACTACGGAAGAATAGTCTTGTATGATGCTTTGGCCTATGGAGATCAACATTTTTTAAGATACCTGCTCTCTCTTGATAAACTGAATATAAATCATATTGATGATGAGGGTAACTCCCTTATGCAATACCCAGAAGTTACAAAAAATGACTCTATTGCAAAAGATATATTAATAGCTGGAATTGATCCAACTATAACAAAAGGTGATGAAAACTCTTTTTTATATAAAACAATGCTTCGTGAGGATAAAGATTCTCAAAGTGTATTTGAGACAGCTCTTAGTCATGGTGCAAATGTAAATGCAAAAGCACTTAGTGAAAAGACAATTTTAGTAGAATTAATATACATAGCTTCTATGTTACCAATAAATGAAAATGACAAAAGAATGTTATATCTTGATAGGGCAAAAGAGATGATAAAATATCATGGAGATTTGAACCTTTTAGATTCAAATGGAGAAACAATATTATTTCATGCTATAAGACAAATAGATATGGAACTTATTAATTTTCTTCTAACATATGGGATTGATGCAAATATTCAAGATAGCAAAGGGAAAACAGCATTAGAATATACAATTTATTATGGTATTGAGAAATTAGATTTAATTTTATTACTTATTAACCATGGTGCAAATCCAAAACAAAAGAATAAACAAGGGAAATGTATCTACGAAATACTCAATGATATTATTCTTCATCAATATACAACAAAAATTATTGATGATAAAGAGATAGTAGCAAAAATTGAAAAAAATGGTCAATATATAGAAATAGTTAAAAAATTATTAGCTGTTTCTAANGAAAAAGAGGAAAAAATTGACTATCTTGACTCTACAGGTGATCCTCTTTTTTTTAAGCCATTGATGAATGATCACTTTAATCTTTTCAAAGTCTATATTAAATTTGGATTAGATATCCATTCAAAAAATAAAGCAAATCATAATATTTTCTTTGAGTATGTTTTAAAAGTATTTGAAAAAAATGATAACTCTTTAAAAGCCTGTGAAAACTTTCAACACAACCTTTCAAATCTAGTAAGTAGTAAAATAGATAAAAATTATCAAGACGCACTAGGCTGGACTATTTTACACAAAGTTGTAGGGACTCCATGTGATGAAAAACTTTTTGATATATTAACAAAAGTTGTTCCTTTTAATTACACAATAGTTGACAAGCTGGGAAGAAGTGTAATCCATAATGCAGTTTGGGGAAATAAAAAAAATATTATTAAAAAAATAGCAACTATTTCAAAAGAATGTATTAATATTGAAGATAATTATAATATTTTGCCAATGGTTTATGCAGCACTTTTAGGAAATAGAGGTATTGTATTAGAGTTTCTAAAGTTAGGTTCATTTATCCATTCAAAGAAAAAAATAGATCCAAAAGCTATAAAGAAATTTAGTCCTATGTTAAAAAATCTTGAAAAATTAACTGAAGGTGTAGAAGATTTATCTGACTTGCAAAATCTACAGACTGTTGCTGAACAAGTTAAAAAAGATTTTGGAATTTTTTGAGAGTAACAATAGATAAAAATTTTAATTATTGCTACTTTTTATAATACGAGTTACATTTAAAATAACTCTGTATTTAAAACTGCTCCACTACTAGCATTTGTTACCAATGCTCTATATTGTTTTAGCCAACTTGAATTTAACTCTTTTTTAATAGGTTTAAAGTTTGCTTTTCTTTTTTTTATCTCTTCATCAGTAAGGTTTACTGATAAGATATATTTATCTACATCAATATGTATCTCATCTCCATCTTTAAGAAGTCCTATCATACCACCTTCAGCAGCTTCTGGACTCACATGACCAATACTAGCTCCTCTAGTAGCTCCACTAAATCTACCATCAGTTATTAAAGCAACTTTATCACCAAGTCCCATTCCCATGATTAAACTTGTAGGGGCAAGCATCTCTTGCATACCAGGACCACCTTTTGGACCTTCATATCGTATAACTACAACATTTCCAGCTTTTACTTTATGATCTATAATACCAGCTATCGCTTCATCTTGAGAATTAAAACAAACAGCAGTTCCTGTAAATACTCGATCACCTGTAATTCCAGCAGTTTTTATAACGGCACCTTGTTCTGCCAAGTTCCCATAAAGTATAGCTAGTCCACCAACTTCACTATAAGGATTATCTATAGTATGTATAATATTTGTATCTATTATCTTAGCATCTTTAATTCGCTCTTTGATAGTTTCTCCTGTAACAGTAAGATTGTCAGCAAGAATATCATCACCTCGTTTGCTCATCTCATGCATTACAGCACTTACACCACCAGCTTTATCAATATCTTGCATATGAACAGTAGTTAAACTTGGAGATATTTTTGCAATATGTGAAACTTTTTTAGAGATACTATTGATATCTTTTAACTCAAATTTTACACCAGCTTCTTTTGCAATTGCCAACATATGTAAAACTGTATTTGAACTTCCACCCATAGCCATATCTACTGCAAATGCATTTCTAACTGCATTTTCGTTTAAAATATTTTTTATATTATATTTTTCTTTCTCTTTCATATCTAGTTTTGCTAATTCACATATTCTTCTAGCAGCTTTTCTATAAAGTTCTTCCCTTTGANGAGTCAGTGCTAATATAGTTCCATTACCAGGAAGTGCTATACCCATAGCTTCCATAAGCGTATTCATAGAGTTTGCTGTAAACATTCCTGAACATGAACCACCACTTGGACAGGCATTACACTCAATATCTTTTAAATCATCTGCTGAAATATCACCATTTTCATATTTTCCAACTGCTTCAAACGCTGTTGCTAAATCTATTGGTGTACCATCTTTTGTATATCCTTTTGCCATAGGTCCACCAGATACAAAAACTGTGGGTACATTTACTCTTAATGCTCCCATAATCATCCCAGGAACAATTTTATCACAGTTTGGTATAGCAATCATAGCATCAAGTTTATGTGCATTCATAACAGTTTCTATACTATTTGCGATAATCTCACGACTTGGAAGTGAAAAAAGCATCCCATCATGCCCCATTGCTATTCCATCATCTACACCAATAGTATTAAATTCAAAAGGTACACAACCATTTGCTCGTATCTCCTCTTTGATAATAGCACTTACCTTATCAAGAAAAAAATGCCCTGGGATTATCTCTATAAAGGAATTTGCTACTCCAATAAATGGTTTATCAAAATCCTCATCTTGTAATCCTGTAGCTCGAAACAAACTTCTATGTGGAGCACGTGAATGCCCTTTTTTTACCTCATCACTTCTCATAATATCTTTCCTTAAAAATTTCTATTTTATTTATTTGTATTATAGTTGAATTTTCATTAATTTCAAAAAAATTGTAAATTTAATAATTTCTCAAAAAAACTCTTGACTTCTAAAAAAGAAATCGCTATAATTCCAGTCCAATTTAAGAGGAAACCTTTTAAGTTAGGATTAATATACCTTTGATAGTAATATCAAAAATACATGCGAGTGTGGCGGAATAGGTAGACGCGTTGGACTTAAAATCCAATTCCGGTTTCGGAGTATCGGTTCAATTCCGATCATTCGCACCATAACTTTAAAAATGATACTTAAGGTATCTTTTTTTTTGCATCATTAATGTGGAGAGTTGGCTGAGTTGGTCGAAAGCACCGGTTTTGAAAACCGGCGAGGGTTAAACCTCCGGGGGTTCGAATCCCCCACTCTCCTCCATAATTCACATAAATTAGCCAAATAATAATTTACCTGTCAGGGTAGCTCAGCTGGCTAGAGCGCTGGTCTCATAAGCCGGAGGTCGAGAGTTCAAGTCTCTCTCCTGACACCATTTAAACCTTTAATCAAAGTGTTTTACTTCATATAAAATTATAATACTATTTAAAATTTAACTAAGTTACATATGTTCAAACTCCTTATCGCTTAACAGGATAAAGCAGGACCCTCCTAAGGTCTAGCTAGAGGTTCGAGTCCTCTTGAGGAGACCAATTTAGGTGAAATGATGTAATAAGTAATTTTAAATTCTACTAAACTAAAAAAGCTCTACTAAAAAGTAGAGCTTTTTTATAAATTTCGAATTTTAAGGAAAGTAAAGGTAAATGAACAACCTCAACTTGTAATACAATTATAAGTAACGAAAATGAAATGAAAATGAAATTTAATCTTGGATAAATAATAGAATATTTTTTCATACTTCAGTGGCATAGTTATAAAATTATTATTTACATATATATAAACAATAGTTATCAATATAACCCTTTTCTATTGATATATTTGTAAACTCTAATCAACCAATTCAAGACTATCAAAACAATAATTTTCATATTGTGATTGTGGATATTGCAACGTATGACGATGTTTTTCTTTCAATACTTGAACTTAATCCAAAACAAAAAATTATAGTTGTATCAGATAGTTTAAATTGTATTGACAAAGTTGGATGTGAAGTTTGTCCACAAAAATACAATAAAAATAGACTTTCAAAACAAATATCAGTAGAAACTCTTCTTGATTTAATTATTGATTTTGACAATCAACAATATCATTATTTACAAACAGATTGTTTTAAAAAGTTTTATCTCCTATGACTTTTGTTCAGACAAAAATATCATTTATAAAAAAGAAAAAAACTATTCTCATAATTTTGTAATTGATTTATTAGAAATCACTTCTATATTAGATAGTCATAACATGAAATATGAAATCGTAGATGGAAAAGATATAAAAATTATCTAACATTTCGACCCATCTCTCCTAAAAGTATATTTTATTATTATAAATTAGCCTGTAAAAATTTATTGAACTGATTGGCAAATTTTTGTGCATCTTTTTGGGTAAAAGGTGGGGGTCCTTTCGTGAGTTCTCCACTATCTCTAATACTTTGCATCAAATCTCTTATGGCAAGATATTGTTTGATATTTTCAGTTGTATAGAGTTCCCCTCTATGATCTATTGCATGTGCAAGTTTTGTGATAGTTCTATCTGCTAGGGGAATATCTGCTGTGATTACTAAATCATCAGTTTCAAGCATCTCTACAATTTTATTGTCAGCTTCATCAGCCCCTGCTTCTACTATGATATAGTTTATATGATTTGAATCACCTATTGTTATTCTTTTATTTGAAACGACAAAAGTTTCTATATTTAATTTATCTATAGCTCGAAGTAAAATTGGTTTTAAAATGTTTGGTAATGCATCACCATCTATATAAAGTTTCATATTTTATTGTACTGTTTTTTACTTTACTTCAAATAAGAAACTTTTTTAAAAACTTCTCTCTTGTTAAAACTTTTACACCTAATTTTAGTTTATAGTCCATATAAGGATGTCCTAAATTCCAAAAAAGAAAATTTT
>JGI24724J26744_10002636_pt1 | contig 11848 bp, 12 predicted proteins | sample Cruoilmetagenom7_FD_26744 | JGI IMG/M metagenome (IMG submission 26744)
GATTTTAAGTTTATTTATTTTTGGGAATATTTTCATCGTCTTTGGGTGCGGTCGTTAGGATTTATTTTTTTAATTCCATTTATTTTTTTCGTATTCAAAAAGCAAATAAACTTTTATTTGATAAAGCGACTAGCCTTGGTTATTTTTTTAACAATTTTAACTGCTTCGGCAGGTTGGATTATGGTGCAAAGTGGTTTGGTAAACCGTCCGTGGGTGAACGCATACAAGCTTACCATTCATTTTATATTGGCAATGTTGGTTATTTGGGCAATGGTTAAAACAATTGCCGATGTTTATAATTATAAAAATGATAGAAGTTTAAAGACAAAAAAAATAGTTTCAACTGTAATTGGGATTACATTTATTCAATTGATTTTTGCCGGATTAATGGCAGGAATGAAGGCTGGTTTGTATTATCCAACTTGGCCAAGTATGAATGGAGAAATTATCCCTGNTGTTTTGTTGGTTCAAGAAAATTGGAATTGGAGTAATTTAATAAATTATGACAGTTATTTATTTGCCCCAGCATTAGTACAGTTTATACACCGAGGATTGGCCTATATTCTTTTAACATTAACAATTTATATGTTTTTTAAACTAAGGAATAGTTTGAATAATAGAAGTAAAATATGGTTAAAGAGTTCTGTTGTTTTAGTTATATTTCAGCTGATATTAGGAGTTTTAACAGTTTTATATACTAAAGGGAAAATACCATTATTTTTAGGTGTTAGCCACCAACTGTTGGGCTTGCTTTATTTTATAAGTTTGTTGTTTTTGTTTTATTCTTTAAGAAAATCTAAAGCATNAAAAACCCCAATAATTAAATCGGGGTTTTCTATATAATTGAAAGAATACTTTTAGTGCTTTGTTGCGTCTTTAACGGCATCAACCCCTGTTTTAACTTCCTTTTTTACAGCTTCAGCTCCTTCTTTTACAGCTTTAGCTCCATCCTCAATTTTTTTCTTTGCAGCTTCAGCAGCTTCTTTTGCTTCAGCAGATAATGAATCTACAACCTTTTCTGCACCTTCTACAACTCCTTCTACAGCTTCTTTTGCTTCGCCTTCAACCTCTTTTACAGCATCTTTTGTTGCATCTTTAGCAGCTTCTACTTCAGTAGATACGGCATCTTTTAAGTCTTCTTTTTTTGTTTCTTTACAAGAAAAAGTAACTGCACTTATTAATGCAATAGCGAATAATAATTTAATTGTTTTCATAATTTTGTTTGTTTTTTAATTGATATTAAGTTTTTAAGTTAAAAAGAAACATTTTTTGTTTTAAAATACAAGCTTATTATACTTATAACTTAGTTATCATTAACTATTTCAATAATTGCATCTAACTCTTTAATGTTTTTTACAGAATACAAATCTCCTCCTGCAATTTTGTTAATGTTTTTTTCAATGTCTTCTTTGCTTAATTTGTTGCTATCAAATGTAAATTGTCCTTTTCCAGATTCAAAACTTACCTTGGTGTATGTAACCCCATCAACTTTAGATAATTTTGATTGAATAAGTCTTGCACAACCAATTTCGCAGGTCATTCCTTCAATGTCAACTTCAATGCTTTTTAGGTTTGCAGTAACTTCTTCAGTAGTATCTTTGGGAGTTGTTTTTTCAGCCTTGGCTTCTTCTTTACAAGAAAATAAAATGAAGCATAAAACGAATAAGTAAATAGATTTTTTCATAATCAATATATTTTGATATGACGAAATTAATAACTTATTACACTAAATCCGAATATTTATTCGATTTTTGCAATTATTAAAAAAAATGAAGCTCAATCAACTACGTTGGATATATTTATTTGCGCTCGCAATTATATGGGGAAGCTCATTTATTTTAATGAAATACGCCTTAGTGGGATTATCTGCAGTACAGGTAGGTGCTTTAAGAGTTTTAATAACTACCGTTTTTCTAGTTCTAATAGGGGTTAGAAGAATTTTTAAAATCGAAAAAAGACACTGGTTTTACTTAGTTTTAAACGGATTTATAGGTTCGTTTATACCAGCTTTTTTAATGGCGTATACTGTTGAAAAAATGGACAGCTCCATAGTTTCAATTTTGAATTCTTTAACACCTCTTAATACTTTAATATTTGGCGCCTTATTGTTTGGGTTTGGATTTAAAAAAAGACAATTGATAGGTGTTTTAATTGGCTTATTTGGAACATTAATGCTTATTTTAAAAGGTGCAGAATTGAATCCAAATCAAGATTATTTTTATTCAGTTTTTATTTTAGTAGCTTCAATTTGTTATGCGTTGAACGTGAATATTCTAAAAAAATATTTATACGAATTGGACGCTTTGAGCATTACTGTTGCAAATTTTGTAGTATTAATTATCCCAACCATTTTTGTATTATGGTTTACAGGTTTTTTTACCGATTTTGAAGTGAATGAAGGTAGTTTAAAAGGACTTTTCTATTTGTCAATTTTGGCCGTTGTAGGCACAGGTTTAGCGAAGTTAATATTTAACAGATTAATTCAAATTTCTTCGCCGATATTTTCATCCTCTGTAACTTATTTAATTCCGATTGTGGCAATAACTTGGGGGATTTTAGATGGTGAAAAAATAACATTAGATCAATTTCTAGCTGCATCTATAATTATCTTGGGAGTTTATATGGTGAATAAGGCCAAATAAAAAACGATCTAATTTCTTAGACCGTTTTAAAGCAATTAAATTGATTGTATATTATTTAAAATCTTCGTCAGTTACATCTTTATTAATTCTAATTTCTTTAATAACGAAGTCAAACGATTGTGGACCTGCTTTCATTTTCATAGTATGAGGGAATTTAATTCCTTCCACTTCTTTATAATCAACAAACTCAAAACCCTGCTCCATTTTTTGTCCCATAGCCTCAATTTCTGTTACTTGTTTTAATTTAAGGCCCGATTTAACGTCATAATAGATTGTTGTGTCATCACCTTTTTTAACAACATAAGCATCGGAACCATTTATTGGCTCAATACTTTTAAGAGAAACAGTTTTGTTATTTGCAAAATTTAATTCAGGAAAAGGAAGTCCAGTACTTTTGGATTTTTCAATCTGTTTTTCATCCATATCAGTTTTCATTCCTTGTTGCTCCACATAACCTTTTTCACCATCAAAAATTGTTTTTGATAATACCATTCCCATACCCGAAACTATAACCGATTGTTTATTTGGAGCCATTGATTTAGACGACATTGTTAGCGCCATTCCTTGTACACTTGCTTCAGCTAAAGTAAAAGTAGTTGAAACATTATTAATTTTTTCAGCTCCGCCAATTGCATTAATATAATTATCTATAACAGTTTGAACAGTTACACCAGCAGGAATAGGTTTCGTCATTTCCGGTTTTTGAGAACTATTTGCTTCTTTGTCGAAATAATTAATTTTATAAGGAAGTTTTTCTAGATTTGGCAAAACGTCTAAAGCTTTTCCTACAATTACAATTCTTGCATTGTCTGCACTAAAATATTTTTGAGCAACACGTTGAATATCTTCAATAGAGACAGCATTTAACTTTTGTAAATAAGTTTCATAAAAATTCTCTGGTAAATTCTTGGTAACAATATTTAATGCATAGTTTGCCGTAGTGGTTGGTCTTTCTAAGGCCATTACAAAATTTCCAACATAAGCAGCTTTTGCATTTTTCAGCTCTTCATCAGTTACATTAATTGTTCTGAAATTTTTAATTTCTTTTATAAACTCTACAACCGAACTATCTGTTACCATGTTTCTTACTGTTGCTGAAGATTTAAAAGTTGTAGCAGTTCTTTCATTTGTTCCTATACTAGAATAAGCACCATAAGTATAACCCTTGTCTTCACGTAGATTTAAGAATAAACGACCTTCTCCGCCTCCACCAAAAATCTTATTGGCTAAACGAGTTGCAAAATAATCTGGATGTCCCATTTTTAAGTCAACTGTATTCATAACCGCAATGTTAGATTGTACAGCATTAGGCATATTTATAAAGTTAATTTCAGTTTTTTCAACATTAGAAACAGATGGAATTTCATAAGCTGGTAAGTTCCCAGAATTCCAATTTTTAAAGTGTTTTTTAACTAATTTTTTAACTTCCTTAAAATTTACATCTCCAATAATAACTAAGTAACTATTGTTCGGAATGAAATAAGAATTGTAAAAAGATTTAACATCGTCTAGCGAAACATTTTTAACCGTTTCTTCAGAAGCGAATTCCCCATAAGGATGGTTTTTACCATAAACTAGTGCGTTCTGTGCTTGTCCTGCAATTGCTCCAACACTATTTTCATTACTTTTTATTCCTTCAATTAATTGTGCTTGTTGTTTTTCAAATTCATCTTGTGATAATAATGGATTTTGAGTTCCATCAGCCATTAACTCTAATATTCTTGGAAAATGTTTTGAAAGCGTATTAAAACTAGCTCTTTGGCTGCCAATAGAAAGAGATGCTCCTAAGAAATCTATTTCCTCATTAAATGCATCTTTCGAAATAGAAGATGTTCCATTCCCAATCATTCCACCAAAAATACTGCTAACTCCAGCCTTTTCACCTTCAAAAATAGGTCCGTTGTCTAAAATTAGTGAGGCATTAACTCTTGGTAATTTATGGTTTTCAACAACCATTACTTTTAATCCATTTTTAAGTTCAAAAGTTTGAGGTTTTCCTAAATTAATTTTTGGTGCTGGGCCTGCTTTAGGTTGTTTAGTTCTATCAATTTGTGCTGTAACTCCTAAAGATAGAAGAAACAAAGCAATTAACGTTGTTATTTTTGTTTTCATTTGTTTTTTCATCTTTTATTGTTCAGTTTCTTTTTTTACATAATCCATATCAACTCTTGCATCTAATTTTAAATATTTTTTTGCAACGTTTCTAATATCCTCACGCGTAATTGAACGATAGACTTCTATTTCTTCATTAATTAAATTTGTATTGCTTTTAAGCATATAATTTCTTGCTAGCGTATTTGCAATGTTTTGTACTCCTGAATTTGAATTTACAAAATTGTTTTCAAAAGTATTTTGAAGTTTTTGGTATTCTCTTTCTGAAATTAATTCAGTTTGAAGTTTTACAATTTCTTCGTCTATTTCTTTTCCTAAGTCATCTAAAGAAACATCACCCATTGGTAAAGCTCCCATAATATAGGTTCCATAATCCTCCATACCAGTATTAAATGCTAATACTTGCAACGCTTTTTTATTATCGACTAGTTTCTTAAATAATCGAGAGCTTTTTCCTCCTGTTAATATAGATGAAACCATATTTAGTGCGTAGGCATCTTTATCTTTGTTTGAAGGTGTTCTAAAAACAAATAATTTAATAGGAATTTGTATGTTAGAATCATATTCGGTTACTTTGGTAACTTCAGTAATTTCATCTTCTTTAACATCAACTTGAATTACTTCTTCTCCTTTTGGAATATCACCAAAATAATCTTGAATCAATTTTTTGGTTGAAGTAGTTTCAAAATCACCTGCAACAACTAATACTGCATTATTTGGAGCGTAGAATTTTTTGTGAAAGTTTATAAATTCATCTAATTGAGCAGCATTTAAATCCTTCATAGATCCAATTACAGAATTCTTATACGGATGTTTTTTAAACACATGTTGATTAATTCCTGTTCGGTACATAATTTTCCCGTAAGGGGCATTATCTATTCGCGCCCTTTTTTCTTCTTTTACAACTTCATTTTGAGTATCAACTCCATCTTGGTTGATTACTGGATGAAGCATTCTTTCAGATTCTAACCATAGTCCTAATTCCAAGTTATTAGATGGAAAAGTTTCATAATAATAAGTTCTGTCTTGAGTTGTGTTGGCATTATTACTTCCGCCATTTGCAGAAACAATTTTAAAGAACTCTCCTTTAGGGATGTTTTGTGTTCCTTCAAATAATAAATGTTCAAAGAAGTGAGCAAAACCAGTACGGCCTTCTACTTCGTTTTTAGATCCAACATGGTACATAACCGATGTTGTTACAACCGGGGCTGCGTTGTCTTGGTGAAGAATAACGTGCAACCCATTTTCAAGGTCAAATTCTTCAAATTCTACTTTTTGAGCTTGAATAGTTAAGCTAAAAAATAATGTTAATAATCCTAAGAAATAAATTTTCTTCATTTTAATATGAGGTTTTTTAATTACAGCATACTTGACGTATACTTTCTTAATGTGTTACAGTTTTGTAATGAAAAAATGTAAACTATGAATTTAATTTACAGCATCTTTCACAGCAAAAAGACGCCCAAATATATTCATTTTAGTGTTAAAGCAAAATAAAAACAATGAAATTAACTTTATTTTACAATTTAAGGTCTAACCAGCTATAAGCGTGTAATTTATTTAAACAATATTAGTTTTGAAGAAAAAGAAAAAAAGGTTATATTTGCACCCGCCTTAAATGAAAAGGTGAATTAATATTAATTAAGCGAAAATAAAAAAGACTTATGTACGCAATTGTAGAAATAGCAGGGCAGCAGTTTAAAGTAGCGAAAGACCAAAAAGTATACGTTCATCGTTTACAAGAGGAAGAAGGAGCGAAAGTTTCTTTTAATAATGTTCTTCTTGTTGAAAATGATGGTAATGTAACTATTGGCGCCCCAGCTATCGAAGGAGCCGAAGTAACGGCCAAAATTTTAGGTCACTTAAGAGGTGATAAAGTAATCGTTTTCAAAAAGAAAAGAAGAAAAGGTTACAGAAAGAAAAATGGACACAGACAATCTTTAACTGAAATTCAAATTGAAGGAATTGCAACAACTGGTGCAAAGAAAAAAGCTCCAGCTAAAAAAGCAGCTCCTAAAAAAGAAGAAGTAGTAAAAGAAACTGTAGCTAAAAAAGCTCCTGCAAAGAAGGCATCAGCAAAAGCAGATGATTTAAAGAAAATTGAAGGTGTTGGGCCAAAAATTGCTGAAACTTTAGTAGCGGCAGGAATGGTAACTTTTGCAGATTTAGCAAAAGCAAAACCAGCAAAAATTGCTGAAATTATAGCAGACGTTCGTGGAAATCACGTAACTGATACTTGGCCAAAGCAAGCTAAATTAGCTGCCGATGGTAAGTGGGATGAATTAAAAGAATTGCAAGATAAATTAGACGGAGGCGTTGAAAAATAAATCTGTAAAGTTTAACTTTTAAAATTTAATAAAATGGCACATAAAAAAGGAGTAGGTAGTTCGAAGAATGGTAGAGAATCAGAATCGAAACGACTTGGAGTTAAGATATTTGGTGGACAAGCAGCATTAGCTGGTAACATTATTATCCGTCAAAGAGGTACTACACACCACCCTGGTGATAACGTTTATATGGGAAAAGATCATACTTTACACGCAAAAGTGGATGGTATTGTTCAATTTCAAAAAAGAAAAGACAACAGATCTTACGTTTCTATTGATCCAATAGATGCTTAAGAAAAAGTTATAATTTTTAAAAACTCCCAAATTAAAGTTTGGGAGTTTTTTTATGCCTTATTTTGTACATTTGCTCTTCATGAATTTTTTATACTCCATTCTTATTTGGTTTGCAAACATTGGTCTAAAATTGGTTGCGCCTTTTAATCAAAAGATTAAACTTTTTGTAGATGGAAGAAACGAGACTTTTTCAAAACTTGAAAGCTCTATTAAAAAAGATGATGAGGTAGTTTGGATGCATGCAGCATCACTAGGGGAATTTGAACAAGGCAGACCAATTATTGAAAAACTAAAAGAAAATCATCCTTCAAAAAAATTGGTGGTTACTTTTTTTTCACCTTCAGGATATGAGATTAGAAAGAATTATGAAGTTGCAGATGTGGTTTGTTATTTACCACTAGATTCCAAAAAGAATATGCGAAGGTTTGTGAATTTAGTAAAACCAGAATTAGCAATTATAGTAAAGTATGAATTCTGGCCTAATTTATTACTTCAACTTAAAAAAAATAAGGTAAAAACTATTTTAATATCTGGTATTTTTAGAGAGAAACAAATTTTCTTTAAATGGTATGGTCGTTGGTTTAGAAAATCATTAAATGCTTTTGAGCATTTCTTTGTTCAGGATGAAAATTCAAAAAAATTATTAAATAGCATCAATTTCAAGAATGTTAGCATAAGTGGCGACACACGATTCGATCGCGTTTTTGAAATTACGAAACAAAATAATGAATTGGATTTTGTGCGGCAATTTGTAAATAATTCTTATACTGTTGTTGCTGGAAGCACTTGGGAAGAAGATGAAAATTTATTAGTGGACTATATTAATAATTCAGCCACAAAAGACGAAAAATTCATCATTGCTCCTCATAATATTAAAGCAATAGACATTCAAGAATTAAAGAAAACTTTTACTAAAAATACCGTATTGTATTCTGAAAAAGAAGGAAAAAACTTAGAAAACTATCAGGTTTTTATCATTGATACTATAGGAATTTTAACTAAAATTTATAGTTACGCATCGGTAGCATATGTTGGTGGAGGTTATACAAAATCTGGAATTCATAATATTTTGGAGCCGGCAACTTTTGGTATTCCCATAGTTATTGGGCCTAATTATGATAAATTTAAAGAAGCCATAGATTTGGTTAAATTAGAGGCTTGTTTTAAAGTTGATAGTATTCAAAAAATATCCGTATTTTTAAAAAAGTTATATAAGGATAAAAGTGAAAGAGAAATTGCAGGAGAAAAAGCTAAAAATTATGTTGTATCTAATTTAGGAGCAACATCAAAAATTTTAAATTATTTGAATAATGAGAGAAAAACTAAATAATTATTTTTCATTTGTGTTTGAAAAAGAACTACTTGATGAAATAGAACAAGTAGGTGTATATAAAAAACTTCGTGAAAATGAATTACTGGTAGATTTGGGCGACCAAATGAAAGGTGTACCATTGCTATTAGATGGAGCTATTAAAATTGTACGAGAAGATAAAAAAGGAGAAGAGATTTTACTCTATTTTTTAGAAAAAGGAGATACCTGTGCCAGTTCTTTTGCAAGTGCAATTTCAAACGGAAAATGTGGAATTAGAGCCATTGCGGAAAAAGAATCGGAAATGATTTTTTTACCAAAAGAAAAGCTTGATGAGTGGTTGGTAAAATACAAATCTTGGAGAAATTTTGTTATTGATAGTTATAATATTCGTCTAAATGAAATGATGGAAACTATTGATACATTGGCGTTTATGAAAATGGATGAGCGTTTGTATAAATATTTAACTGATAAGGCACAAATTTTACGTGAAACAACATTAAATACAACGCACCAAGATATTGCATACGATATGCACACTTCGAGAGTTGTAATTTCTAGACTGTTAAAACAATTAGAAAACGAAGGGAAAATTAAATTACATCGTAATAAAATTGAGATATTAGAATTTTAAGAAAGTAACAAAAGTTACATAACGACATAATTTAAACAATACTTTTATAAACTATCTAAAAACTAAATTATGGAATTTATTTCTCAACCTTGGTCTTGGTATGTTGCAGGTCCTATTATTGCGTTCGTTATGTTTTTGCTCTACTATTTTGGGGAACGTTTTGGTGTTTCTTCAAACTTAGAAACATTTTGCTCTATTGGTGGTGCTGGAAAATTTGTCGATTATTTTAAAATTGACTGGAAACAAAATAGCTGGAATCTTATTTTTGTTGTTGGAGGAATTACCGGTGGTTTTATAGCTTCGCAATGGCTTTCACCAACAGATGCCATTGCTCTTAATCCACAAACAATTCAAGATTTAGCAGATATTGGAATTCAAAATGCTGGTGCTACGTATTTACCAGATGAGATTTTTAGCATAGAAACTATGTTTAGCTTAAAGGGTTTTATTATTTTAATTACCGCTGGCTTTATGGTAGGTTTTGGAGCACGTTGGGCAGGAGGATGTACTTCGGGTCATGCCATTGTTGGATTAAGTAATTTGGAGTTGCCTTCTTTAATATCGGTTATTGGTTTTTTTATAGGAGGATTAGTAATGACTTGGCTTATTTTACCTTTAATTTTTTAGCATTATGAAATATATTAAGTTTTTTTTAGTAGGAATTTTGTTCGGAATAGTGATGAGCAAAGCAGAAATTATTTCATGGTATAGAATTTATGAAATGTTCAAGTTTCAATCATTTCATATGTATGGAGTTATAGGATCAGCAATTGTATTAGGAATGGTAAGTATGTTTTTCTTCAGAAAAAAAATGGTAAAAACATTTGAAGGTCAAGAAATTCATATAGCTCCTAAGAAGTCAGGTCTTTTTCGAAATTTATTAGGAGGCATATTATTTGGTTTAGGTTGGGCTTTGGCAGGAGCATGCCCAGGGCCTATGTTTGTGTTAGTTGGAAAAGGTGTGGTGTCAATATTAGTTGTTATTTTTGGAGCAACTTTTGGGGCATTTTGCTATGGTTTATTTAAAGATAGACTTCCTCATTAATTTAGCATAATGAAAATTAATGAAATTGTATTTAATAATTTTTCAAACAAATTTGAAGAGTCCTTACTTCAAGAAATTTGTAATAATGGTATTTTAAAACACGCTGAACAAGATAAAATACTACTTGAAATTCGCAGAGAGATACAATTCATTCCAATAATAGTTTCAGGAATAGCCAAAGTAATGCGAAGAGATGGTAAAGGGAATGGTATTTTTTTACATTATTTATCTAAAAATCAGTCAAGTGCTATTGCCATTAATTACGCTTATGAAGGTAAGAAAAGTGAAATTAGAATAAAGGCAGATGGTAATATATCTTACATTGCCATACCAGTTAAAGCCGTAAATTTGTGGTTTAAAAAATATGAATCTTGGAGGTTGTTTTGTTCAAAATTACAATTAAAACAAACTTCTATTTTATTGGATAAAATTAGCGATATTGCTTTTACAAATTTAGAAAGTAGATTAATTAAATATCTCGAAGATACAAGTATGGCCTATAACGACAATGTTATTTATAAAAAGCATTTTGATATAGCAAGAGATTTAAAAGTTTCAAGAGAGGCCGTATCGCGATTGTTAAAAAAATTAGAAACGAAGGATATAATTACCCTAGGAAGAAATAAAATCATTCTTAATTAATGCAGTTAACCGATAAATTTGGTAGAAAAATATCGTATTTACGATTAGCAGTTACCGACCGTTGTAATCTTCGTTGTCAATATTGTATGCCAGCGAAAGGTATAGATATTGTAAACAAACAAGAGTTACTTTCATATAAAGAAATGTATAGAATAACACGTGTGTTATCTGAATTAGGAGTAAATAAAGTTAGATTAACTGGAGGCGAGCCTTTTGTAAGAAAAGACTTTGTAAATTTTTTGGAATCACTTTCATTTAACGAAAAACTAGACGAAATTAATATTACAACAAACGGTGCTTTAATTTCTAACCATATTGAAAAATTAGAAGAATTAAAGATTAATGCCATTAATTTAAGTATAGATAGTTTACAAAGAGAAAAATTTGCTCAAATAACGCGTAGAGATGTTTTTGAAGATGTGTACGGTACTTTTGAAAAGTTAGAAAAAAGCAATCTTAAATTAAAATTAAATATTGTAGTTCAATCGGGTTTTAATACAGATGAAATTATAGATTTTGTAGAGCTATCAAAAGATAAAAATATTGCAGTTAGGTTTATTGAAGAAATGCCTTTTAACGGAAAAGGACAAAGAGAGATGCAGGAAGTTTGGAATTTAAATAAAATTATAAATCATATAAAAGATAATTACTCAACTGTTGAGAATATACTTTCTGAAAAATCTTCAACATCCAAAAATTTTAAAATTCCAAATTACAAAGGAACTTTTGGGATAATTCCAGCTTTTACACGCACCATTTGCAACGATTGTAATAGAATTAGAATTACAGCAACAGGTATGTTTAAAAATTGTTTGTTCGATGGAGGTGTTTTTAACGTACGGG
>JGI24724J26744_10002656_pt1 | contig 11794 bp, 12 predicted proteins | sample Cruoilmetagenom7_FD_26744 | JGI IMG/M metagenome (IMG submission 26744)
ATCTATGAGAGCGGCGCGATCACCTATCGTCACGCCACCCTTAAAGGGGCGTTTGGAGCACCGGTTTTCGATCTGGCCACGGGCAAAGTAGTCGGCATCCATCAAGGCGTGGTCGCCAATCAATTGGGGCCGGACGGTCGGGTTGGTTTTGCCGAACCATTGCTGCCCTTGATCGACAGTATTCGCGATCACGTCTCGATCGATCGCGGCGATAGCGAGCGCACAGCGCCATTGTGCGAAACAGGCGATTAGAGCCAGACAGCGATGGGATGCCGCTTTGCGCGAGGGAACAGGAAGATAGGTCTTGCCAATGACGCGCGCGCCATCATTGTCGGGATATGTCTTCGCTGGCCAATCGTCTTTCGCTCCCCAGGGTTCTCGCATTTGCTAGCGTTGGTATTCCAATGGCGGCGGTCGGGCTGCCAATGGCGGTATTTGTGGCACCGCTTTATGCCGAGAATTTAGGCTTAGGCACGACGCTTGTAGGCCTAATCTTCATGATTCTGCGGTTCTGGGATCTTCTTACGGACCCATTCATGGGCTGGCTGGTCGATACACGTCCAACCCGACGCGGGCGGATCAAGCATTGGATTTATATCGGCGCGCCAATCCTCGGGATTGGCGCCTTTTTCATGTTCATACCCGGCGAATCGGTCACGCCGGTCTATCTGGTGATTTCGTTGGCCGTTCTTTGGCTTGGTTTCACGATGATACAAACGCCGCATCAATCCTGGGTGCCGCTGATCGCGCATACATATGATGAGCGATCGCGCGTCTTCATGTGGCGTGAAGTGGTGCAGACGGCAACGCTGATTTCCCTTTTGGTGATCCCGTTTATTCTGAGCGAATTTTACGAGTTTGGACGGCGCGACCAAGTGAAGGTCATGGGGGTCATCGTGATCGTATCGTTGCCGATTTCGGTTTTACTCGCGGCGAGGTTTGTGCCTGACATGGCGCCGAACCCGGACGCGCCGCGCACCAGGTTCAGCTGGCAACACGCCGCAGCCGCTTTCCGCGATCGGTCAGTCCTGAGGGTTGCGACGACCGAAATCCTGGTCGGCATTGCGATTGCGAGCACGGGGGGCACCTATCTATTCATGGCCCAATGGGGATTTGGCGTGACCGACTATGCGCCACTTATCCTGCTGGCATTCTTCGCTACCGGCTTTGCCTGCTTACCTTTCTGGACATGGGTGTCGCGGAAAACGGAAAAGCACATCGCGCTGCAAATCATCTGCATCTGGTCATCGATAACATATATGGCTTACCTGCCGCTAAGCCTGATGGGCGCCGGCATGACAACACTGCTGATCGCCGCGGTCGTTTCCGGGGTTGGGTATGGCGCACCATTCATTCTGGCCCGCTCAATGATGGCCGACATTATCGAACAGAACACAGTCCGAACCGGGGACAATCGCGCCGGATTCTATTATTCCCTGATGACGGGCGCGTACAAAACCGGGGCCAGCCTTGCGATTGGCATCTCATATATCATGTTGGGATCGATTGTCGGGTTTAATCCATCCGGGGAGAACTCACCGGGCGTGGTTCGCGGATTGATGTATGTGTTTGTTGGTGTGCCGGCGGTTGCCTATGGTCTGACAGCATTGGTGATGTGGAAATACCCCCTGACCCGGAACGTTCAGGCGAAAACCGATGCGGCGCGCCACGCAGCGAGTTGAAACCCGGCGCGGTTACGAAGCAGCAATGGCGAGCTTCAGCGCCTTGGCGAAGACGGTTGGTAGCGCGCCGGATGCCTTGTCCAGCGGGGTCCACAGGCCATTCGCCTCCCCCGCCGCGTGCCCCGCCGCATGCCAGACATCCAGCTCAAGCGAGAAATGAGTGAAGACATGGCGAACCTGACCGAGTTGAGCCCAGTCGGCCGTCGCAGGGTAAGCCGGATCGGCTGGCGTTTCTTGTGTCCAGTCAGACCCCGGCAGACCCAACATGCCGCCAAGCAGGCCTTTGTCAGGGCGTCGATCAGTCAGGACATGGCCGCGCCCATCGAACAGGACATAGACGTGGCCGCGCCGATGCGGGCGGGCTTTCTTCTTTGGTTTGATCGGGTAACGGGATGGATCGGTTTCGGCCTGCGCCGCGCACATGTCGCGCAAAGGGCAAAGCGCACAATTTGGTTTTTTCGGCGTGCAGATGGTCGCGCCAAGATCCATCAGTGCTTCGGCGAATTCGGCGGGATGTCCTGCGGGGACGAGATCGTCAACAATCGCTTTGATTCGGGCCTTTTCGCTCTTCCAGTCCCCGGTCGCAGCGAGCAAACGGGCGAAGACGCGGTCAACATTGCCGTCAACGGCGCTGGCGCGGCGACCGAATGCAAGCGCGGCAACCGCGCCCGCCGTATAGGGGCCAATACCGGGCAACTCGCGCAGGCCTTTCACCGTGTCAGGCCAGGCCCCGAGATCGACCACAGCGCGCGCGCATTTCAATAGGTTACGGGCGCGGGCATAGTAGCCAAGCCCGGCCCATGCCGCCATCACGTCGCCGTCATCTGCAGCAGCCAAATCCTCCACCCGGGGCCAGCGCCGGGTAAAATCGAGATAGTAGCGCGTGGCATGTGGCACGGTCGTTTGTTGCAGCATGATTTCAGCCATCCAGACCCGGTACGGATCGGCCTTTACACCCGCCGCACGCTCAGCCGGGCCGATGCGCCAAGCCAGATCACGCGCCGAACCGCCATACCAATCGAGCAATCGCGGTGCTAATTTCTGAAAACGTAACTGTTCATCCGTGTGCATGGCAGGCAAAGTGCATTCTATGGTCAAGCGATCAACCCTCGATCCACTAGAAGAAGCCCGCGCGCGGGTGCGCCTTCGCTATACGAAGGCGAAGGCGGTCCATCCGGGGCCGGGCACGCTGGGCAAGGCAGCGATGCGCCTGACCCGCCGCAAGGCCCCAAAGCGTGGCGCGGCGATTGGCAAATTGAAGCTCGACTGGGAGAGCATTGTTGGCGAACAGCTTTACCGTCTGTGCCGCCCGGAAAAATTGTCGGCGACACGCGGTGGGCGATTGCTGACCTTGAAAGTGATCCCGGCAGCAGCAGGACTAGTGCAACACCAGTCAGAAATGATCCGTCAGCGCGTTTCGGTCGCGGCGGGCGGGGATATTACCAAAATTAAATTGATCCAAGGCCCGCTGACCTCCGGCGGCCCGACCCCCAATGGCGGCGCAGCTGTAACGCCGCTTACAGCCGAGCAGCATGCGGCGCTGGTTTCCAGTGCACAGGATATTGATGACGAAAAGCTGCGCGCGGCAATTGTTGCGCTGGGCGAAGCCGTGCTAACGGCTAATCAAGACTAAGGGCGGCGGCCAGCGTTAATAACTTGGCAACCTTCCCGACTCAGATTGTTAAGAAAAGGTTATGGCCATGCTCCGTTACACCCGCCGAATTGCACTTGCCGCTTTTGCCACGATCGCGCTCGCGGCCTGTGGGTCAGCCGACAGTGACACAACGCCCTCAACACCCGCGGGCGATGGTGCGATTGTTGAAGATGTAATGCTTGGTGACGCAAACGCCCCCGTAACCATGGTTGAATATGCGTCCTGGACCTGCCCTCACTGTGCGCAATTTCATGCCGACGTGATGCCAATGATCAAGCGCGACTATATTGATACCGGCAAGGTTCGCTTCGTTTTTCGGGAGTTTCCGACCGCACCAGCGAACATCGCAATCGCTGGTTTTGCAATTGGGCGCTGTGCCGGACCTGATAAATATTACGATGTTCTGGACGAATTGTTTGAGCGTCAGGCGGGTATTTTGAGCATGGTCCGCCAAGGCGACCAGGTCAAAGCCGCGCTTATGCAAATTGCAGAAAATCACGGCATCTCTGGCGAAGAGGCTTTCGATGCCTGCCTTGTCGACAGTGACATTCGCCGGACAATCTCAACCGCGATTGGCCGCGGCGATGCAGCGGGCGTCAACTCGACCCCCACCGTCTTCATCAATGGTGTTGCGCTGGAAGGCTATGAATGGCGCTATGAGGACGGCATGAGAGCCGTACTCGACGAAGCCTTGGGGGTTGCCCCGGCACCGGCCGACGAAACAGCCGAGCCTGCGAGTGGCGGCGACGCCCCTGCTGACGGCGCGAGCGAATAAGTCATGGTGGAGCCGCAATGCACATAAAAGAGTTGCGCATTGCGGGCTTCAAATCCTTTGTTGACCCAGAAGATGTCCCGATTGAGCTGGGCCTAACCGGAATTGTCGGGCCGAATGGCTGTGGAAAGTCCAACTTGCTTGAGGCCTTGCGCTGGGCAATGGGCGCCAACTCCGCCCGGGCTATGCGCGGCGGCGAGATGGATGATCTGATCTTCTCTGGCGCCGCCGGACGTCCGGCCCGCGAACTGGCCGAAGTGACGCTGGTTCTGGACAATGCTGACCGCACCGCGCCGCCGGAATTCAACGCCTCAGATACGCTGGAAATCATGCGCCGCCTGAAACGCGGGGTTGGGTCAACCTATAAGGTCAATGGCCGCACCGTGCGAGCCAAAGATGTGCAGCTGATTTTCGCTGATGCCTCCACCGGGGCAAACTCGCCGTCACTCGTACGTCAGGGCCAGATTAGCGAATTGATCGGGTCAAAACCGCAAAACCGCCGCCGCATCCTTGAAGAGGCTGCCGGGATTGCGGGGCTAAATACGCGCCGCCACGAGTCAGAATTGAAACTGCGCGCTGCAGAGACCAATCTCGATCGGCTAACCGAAGTCTCAGCCGAAGTTGAACGGCAATTGGAAAGCCTGAAACGTCAGGCCCGGAAAGCGCGGAAGTACAAAGAGCTGAGCAGCAAGATCTCCGCACTGGAGGCATTTCTTGCGCATTTGAAATGGCACTCAGCCAAAACCGACAAAGAAGCTGCTGCGGTTGCGCTGGCGACCGCTCGCACCGAAGTTGAACGCCTGACACGTGACGCGGCTGTAACCGAAACACGACGACTAGAGGCCAGCGACGGCCTGCAACCCCTGCGCAATGCCGAAGCGATCGCGGCAGGCAAGCTTGGGCAAGTCAAAATCGATCTGGCGCGGCTAGAAACTGAGCGAAAGACAGCGGCTGACCTGCTGGCCGGACTGGAACGTGAAGCCGCGCGGCTGAGTGATGATCTCGCCCGCGAGCAGGCACAAAAGGAGGAAGCGCAAAAGACGCTGGCAGAGGCGAAAGATAGCCTCGCCGCCCTCCCCGTGGCTGATGATACGACCAATAAGGAAATGGAAGCGCAGGCGCAGACCGCGCTCGAAGCCGCCAGAGGGACGCTGGCAACAGCGCAGGATCAGGCGGATGCGGCGAGTTCAATCCTGGCCCAAAAGCGGGCCGAAATTCAGGCCCTGGAAGCGAATGCAGAGGCGCATCGCCAGCGTAAAGACCGGCTTGAACAGGAAGCCGCACAATTGCGCGCCGGTTTGGCAAACCTTCCCGACACATCGGCGCTAAGCCAAGCGCTGGAGCAGGCACGCCGGGCGGAGGCCGCCGCGGAGCAAGCCATGCAAAAGGCGCAGAGCGACATCGAAGCGGGCGAACATGCCGTGACCGATACGCAGGACGCCGAGCTGAACGCCAAAAAACCAGCCGATGAAACCCAAGACAGGTTGCGGACGCTGGAGACAGAAATTGCCGGGCTGAACCGGCTATTGCGCAAAGCCGATGGGCCGAAAGCGCCGCCCGTTATTGAGCAAATCCATACGCGCGAAGGCTATGAAAAAGCGGTTGCCGCGGCCCTCGGCGACGATTTGGAAGCCCCAACCGATCACGCCGCATCCATCTTCTGGGCAGGCAGCCAGATCAAAACACTGGCGCTGCCCGGGCAAGCGAAACCGCTAACTGAATTTGTTGATGCGCCGGGTGAACTGGCGGCGCGCCTGTCACAGTGCGGCGTGGTTTCGGCGTTGGACGGCCCTGCTCTGGCGCGTGAATTGTCCCCCGGGCAGCGCTTGGTAACTTTGCAAGGGCATTTGTGGCGCTGGGATGGGTTTACGCGCACCCCAGCCGCGCCGCCCGCTGCGGCTGTTCGGCTGGAGCAGCAGGCGCGATTGGAAAGCGCCCAAAACCAGATTGGGCCACTACGCCAGACCCTGTCAGATGCACGAACCAGATTCGCCGAAGCCAAGGGCGCACGAATCGGCGCGGAAGATGATCTAAAAGACATGCGCCGCACGCTAAACGAGGCATCAACCGCGCTAGACCGGGCCCGGCGAGAACTGGCGGCGGCGCTGCAAAGCAGCGATCAAGCCTCACTGAAGGCCAATAGCGTGCGCGAAAATCTAGCCCGGGTTGAAGCCGATCTTGAGATCGCGATTGAAGCGTTCGATACCGCGGCCAAACCGCAAAATACCGAAATTCTGGCTGAGTTGGAGCAGAAGCTCGCGGCGGCACGGACACAGCTAACCACCGCGCGCGATGCAGAAACCGAGGCGCGCGGCCGGTTAACCGACCTGACCCGCAACCGCCAGCAGGCGATGTCGCGACGCGAGGCTCTTGAAAAAGATGTTGAACGCTGGGCCGGGCGTCTGGATGCCGGGGCGACAAGAGTGGAAACCCTGTTGGCGCGGCGCGTAGACGTGGCCCGNGAAGCCGCTGATGCACGGGCGAAACCAGAGAATTTGCAGGTTCAACTCGACGCGATGGCCGTCAGGGTCGGCGCATTAGAAGCCGAACGCCAAACCGCCGCGGATGCATTGGCGCTTAGAGAGACCGAAATTCGCGAGGTTGAAGACGCCGCGCGCCGCGCCGCCAATCTGGCGATGACCGCGCGTGAAACGCTGGCGGTGACCAATGCGCGATTGGAAAATGCCGAAACCCGGTTCCGCGAATCAAGCGACGTGGCGCAACACCAGTTTCAGCGCGCGCCGGAGGGCTTGTTGGCGCTGGCCAAGAACGGCCTCGATGACGAGGCATTGGACGCGCTCGACATCGCCGAGGCTGACCGACAGCTCGACTTTTTGCGCCGCGACCGTGAACAATTGGGTGGCGTCAATATGGAGGCCGAATCAGAAGCCGAAGATCTCGCCTCACGTTTGGGCACCCAGGCCGAAGAAAAAGCCGACCTGACAGCGGCCATCGCGAAACTGCGCGAAGGCGTGAAAGCCCTGAACGAAGAAGGGCGCCACCGGCTGATGCAGGCCTTTGACAAGGTCAATGAGCATTTCAAAGCCTTGTTCACGACCCTGTTTCGTGGCGGCGAAGCCGAGCTGCGGCTCGTTGACGCAGATGATCCGCTTCAGGCGGGCCTGGAAATCTTTGCGCAGCCACCGGGCAAGCGTCTTGGCACTCTCTCGCTAATGTCTGGCGGCGAGCAGGCGCTGACCGCGACAGCGCTGATTTTCGCGGTGTTCCTGTCCCGTCCATCGCCAATTTGTGTGCTCGATGAGGTGGATGCGCCGCTGGATGATGCCAATGTCGATCGCTACTGCAAACTGCTGGACGAGATGCGCAAGCGGACCAATACGCGGTTCATTGTGATCACGCACAACCCGGTCACGATGAGCCGGATGGACCGCCTATTCGGTGTAACCATGCGGGAAAAGGGCGTATCCAAGCTGGTCTCCGTCGACCTGCATTCCGCCGAAGAACTTGTCGCCGCCGAGTAAGGCGACTAGGGGCAGCGCCATGACCGAGCCGGATAAAAACACCCTGAAAGACAGAATCGCCCGCGCCAAAGCCGCGCAGGAAGACACTGTAAAAACCAAGAAGCAGGACGAAAGCGCCGGCAGCGTTTCGGCCGGGGCGATGGCGCTGCGCTACGGTGCGGAGTTCGGTACGTCCGTATTTGTTGGGATAATGATCGGACTTGGCATCGATACATATTTCAAAACGAAACCCTGGGGGCTGCTAATCATGATGGGCTTTGGTCTTGCAGCGGGCGTTCTCGGTGTTATACGCGCCTATCGTGAGTTGACGGCCAACATCAATCCGGCCATGAGCAGCCCCGAAACGGGCCGTGAAACTGAAGAATAGAAGAGCTGATGAACCTATCATTCCATCAAATCGCAGACCCAATGCACCAGTTCNAGGTNNAGAAGCTATTCGAGCTTCCACCGGTGTTTGGTTACGACATTTCGTTCACTAATGCGTCCGCCTNTATGCTGCTGGGCATTGTTCTGATCATTGCCGTATTCGGCTATGCCGCATCACGCGGAAAAATCATCCCGAACCGGATGCAGTCAGTTGGTGAGATTGGCTATGGCTTCGTGGCCGATATGGTTCGCAGTATGGCCGGTGAGGAAGGGCTGAAATTCTTCCCATTCGTGTTCACACTGTTCTTCTTCATCTTCTTCGCCAACATGATTGGCATGGTCCCCTACGCGTTTACGACGACCAGTCATGTCGTCGTTACAGGCGCACTGGCGCTATTGGTGATCAGCATTGTGATCGTTTATGGCCTGTACAAGAACGGCTTCAAATTTTTCAAACTGTTCGCTCCGGCGGGTGCGCCATGGCCGATCTATATTATCCTGATCCCGATTGAGATTATCTCATTTATCGCGCGACCGATGACACTTGCTTGCGCTTGTTCGCAAACATGCTGGCCGGTCACATTATGCTGAAACTGTTCGCGGGCTTTGCGGTTGGCGGGCTCAGCGCAGGCGCGATTGGTGTCTTGGTCACTCCGCTCGCCTTTAGCATGGGCGTGGCTTTGAACGCATTGGAAATGCTGGTCGCTGGCCTGCAAGCCTATGTCTTCGCCATTCTGACCTGTGTTTACATCAACGATGCGCTGCATCCGGCACACTAGGAACCTGTTCGCTGCGGCTTTAAAACCGCGTTCTTTATCTTGACGCGCCCCGATTAAAACGCTGTAGGGGGCGCAAATTGGACTAACTGACTTCCCAAAGGAGATTCCCATGGAAGGTGATATCACACTCGGCCTTAAATATGTTGGCGCTGGCCTCGCAACACTCGGCATGATCGGTGCTGCTATTGGTGTGGGTAACATTTTCGGCTCATTCCTCGACGCCGCAATGCGCAACCCATCCGCTGCACCACAGCAAACCGGTAACCTGTTCATCGGTATGGCGCTTTCTGAGGCCCTGGGCATCCTGTCTTTCCTCGTCGCCATCTTGATCCTGTTTGTGGTCTAAGCCCACACCCTAGCGATCTTTAAGGACCCGAAGCGATGATTCTATTTATCACTGCTGCAGAAGCTGCCCATGACGCTGGTGCGTCTGCATTTCCGCCATTCGATACGACGCATTTTCCGTCGCAATTGTTCTGGTTGGCACTCTTCTTTGGGTTTCTTTACATTGTTCTTTCCCGGCTGATCCTGCCCCGCCTTGGCGGCGTTCTGGAGCACCGGGAGAGCACCATTGCCAATGATCTTGATCAGGCCGCCAAGATGAATGATCAGGCGGTTGAGGCGCAAAATGCAGTTGAGGTTTCGATTGCGCAAGCACAGGCTAAGGCCCGNGAAACCGCCGGTAAGGCTCGCCTGAAAATCGACACCGATATCGCTGCAGANACGGCGAAGATTGATGCCGAACTNGANACNAAGCTAAGCAATGCCGAAACACGGATTTCGAAGCTTCGCGACGAGGCGATGGAAAATGTNGAAAGCATTGCAACCGATGCTGCCGAAACAATTTTGTCGAAGTTTGAAACGTCCGCTCCGAAGGCTGACCTTGGCCGCGCAGTGAAATCTGCGATGAGTGGGAGCTAGACCATGAAACGATCCATTCTCGCCCTACCCTTGTTTACAGCACTGCCAGCATTCGCCGCAGAGGCCGCTCACGCAGTAAAATGGTATAAAGATCCAGTTACCCACACCGCCTTTGCGGCCTTAGTGGTCTTCCTGATCATAGCCGCACGGATGGGGGCGTTTAAGGCCATATTCTCGAGCTTGGATAACCGTGCTGAAGATATCCAGAACCAGATCAATGAAGCCAGCCCTGCGCGAAGAAGCCGCCAAATTGATGGCTGACGCTGAACGCAAGGCGAAAGAAGCTGATGCCGCCGCACAAGACATTGTTAAACGTGCGAAAGCCGATGCCAAAACGCTGATGGCGCAAGCCAAGGATGAGCTGGAAGCCAAAGTCGCGCGCCGCGAAGCCCAGGCCGAGCAGCGCATTGCCCGCGCCGAAAGCGAAGCCGCCGATGATGTGCGCCGCGCCGCCGCAGACGCAGCAACGAAAGCCGCAACGGACATTCTGGCCGGGGCCGACAAGGGCGACGATCAATTTGACAAAGCGCTAAAAGAAATTTCGACGCGCCTGAACTAAGCCGCCATTCGATTCGAGAATTCAAAAAAAGCCCGCTCAACCGAGTGGGCTTTTTTGCTAGTGTTTGAAGACTTTCTTCTCACGGCCAAAGACCAGTTTCATCAGCCAGTTGGGCGCCATGCGTTCGATCCACGGGTGGCGAAGCAGCACACGCTCCATCCAGCGCCGTCCCCAAATGGAATTGCGACCCAGCAGTAAGACGCCGACGATACCGATCGGCGCACCGATGGGCAAGAACGGCGTCAGGAAGCCGATTGGGAAGGCGATGATGATCAGGATCAGGCCGAGAATAGCCAAGCCCTGACGCAGGACAGACCGCGCGCCCGCAGCGACCCACTCACCCGAGTTGGAAATTTTCCAGGTCTTGCGGCGCGGTTTCGTCATGGTCTTGTGTGTCATCGCGCGCGGCCCAGAAAAATTTTTTTGTCAGTTTGGTAGCAGATAACCCGATCTGACAGGATTGTGCCACACGCGATACACACTTGTGATCGATTGATCTGAAAATTTTTTGCCTTTCGGCCCAGTCTGTTATTCTGCTGCGACACCCTGCGCGGGGGGTGACCATCTCAGATGCGGTTTGCGCGCGGCCTGCGTCTCGTCGAGCCGCTTCATCGGTGCGAGATGCGGGGCAGACTTCAAACCGTCATCGCCCTGCCCGGCGCGGCGCGCGATGCTTTCCAAAGAATCGCAAAAACGGTCCAGTTCCTGTTTGCTTTCGGTCTCGGTCGGTTCAATCAGCATGGCACCATGCACGACCAGCGGGAAATACATGGTCATCGGGTGGTAGCCTTCGTCAATCAGGGCCTTGGCGATGTCCATCGTTTCAATCCCTTCGGCGGTGAAGGCGTCGCTAAACAGGGCTTCGTGCATGCAATAGCCGTCAAAGGCAGGCGTCATGACGTGCTTGAGGCGGGCCTGAATATAGTTCGCATTGAGGACAGCATCTTCTGCGACCTGTTTGAGGCCATCGGCGCCGTGGCTCAGCATATAGGCGAGCGAGCGTGTGAACATGCCCATCTGGCCGTGGAAAGCGACCATGCGGCCGAAACTTTGCTCAGCTTCGCCATCCTGCGTTTCGACAAGCCGGAAGCCCTGTTCATCCTTGACCACAAAAGGTACCGGGGCGAATGGAGCAAGCGCCGCCGACAAGACGGTTGGGCCAGCGCCGGGGCCACCACCGCCGTGCGGGGTCGAGAATGTTTTGTGCACATTGATGTGCATGGCATCAACGCCGAGATCGCCGGGGCGAACCCGGCCAACAATCGCATTGAAGTTCGCGCCATCGCAGTAGAAATAGCCGCCCGCATTATGGATCAGGTCCGCAATTTCCTTGATGTCGGTTTCAAACAGGCCGCACGTATTAGGGTTGGTCAGCATGATGCCGGCAATGTCGTCAGAGCATTCAAGCTTGGTTTTCAGGTCATCCATATCGACCCGGCCGCGCGCATTGGCCTTGATTTCATCAACCACAAAGCCGCACTGAACGGCGGTCGCCGGATTGGTACCGTGAGCCGATTCAGGGACGAGAACGCGGCGGCGGGTCTGGCATTCACCACGCGCCTGAAGCGCCGCCCGGATC
>JGI24724J26744_10002657_pt1 | contig 11794 bp, 10 predicted proteins | sample Cruoilmetagenom7_FD_26744 | JGI IMG/M metagenome (IMG submission 26744)
TGCCGGGCATCGAGAACGAGCTGGAGTTGTTGCTGCCCGTGCGCAGCCGTGCCGATGTGTTGATCGACACCAGCACCCTGACGCCGCACCAGCTTCGGGCCGAAATCGGGCAATGGTTCGCCCCCAAATCCGGTGCGCCGATGGTCCTGTCGGTGCAGTCGTTCTCGTATAAACGCGGCCTGCCGCGCGGCGTCGATATGGTGTTTGACTGTCGCTTCCTTGCCAACCCGCACTGGCAGCCTGCATTGCGTGCCCTTGATGGGCGCGATTCTGCCGTGACCGCACATATCGAGGCTGATCCTCGGTTCAATGACTTTTTTGAACGCGTCCGTGACTTGATTCTGTCCCTCTTGGATGCTTTTGTAGACGAGGGCAAAACGAGCCTGACGCTTGCTTTCGGATGTACCGGCGGCAAGCACCGATCGGTCGCATTGGCCGAGAAAATGGCTCACACGCTTGCCGAACAGGGCTGGCGCGTGTCAAAGAGGCATAGAGAGCTGGAACGCCGTGGAACTGCGACGGCGTTGGCTGAGCAAGGGTAAGGGCGTGATCGGAATCGTGATCGTCGCGCATGGTGGTCTGGCGCGCGAATATCTTGCAGCTATCGAACACGTTGTCGGTCGGCAACGCGGCATCCGTGCTATTGCCATCGAATACGACCATGACCGCTCTGAAAAACAGGTTGAAATCCGTGCCGCTGCCGACGCTGTTGATAGCGGAGAAGGCGTTGTTCTGGTCACCGATATGTTTGGCGGATCACCCTCGAACCTGTCGATGCCCGCCTGCGTCGCGCCCAACCGCCGCATTCTTTACGGTGCCAACCTCCCGATGTTGATTAAACTTGCGAAATCGCGCAAACGTACCGTCGCCGAAGCCACAGCACTGGCGCTCGAGGCAGGACGCAAATACATCAATTCCATGGAAGTCAGCCAGGGGGGCGGGGTATGAGTGTCGATCAGGTTCTGAAAATCATCAACGAAAAGGGGCTGCACGCCCGCGCCTCGGCCAAATTTGTCGAGATCGTCGAGGCTCATGACGGCGAGGCCGAAGTTGAAAAAGACGGCATGAGCGTCTCGGGCGACTCCATCATGGGGCTGTTGATGCTCGCCGCCTCACGCGGCACCGAAATCCGCGTCACCACCTCGGGCGCACAAGCCACCGAATTGATGACCGCCCTGGCGGCTCTTCTGGCTGACAAATTCGGCGAACCTTTCTAACCCCATCATCTTGCCGGACAATACTCCGGGGGGGCCGCAGGCGGGGGCAGGGCCCCCATATCAGCGGTTCAAACCAGCGATTTTCACCAGCTCCGGTCGGTGATAACCTTCATCGCAGATCCTGATCCTGCATGTCCGCCCGGTCAATGCCTGCCACCGCCACGGGTTTCTTCATCGCATCGCGGCGGAACGGTTCGCCCAGTTCCTGATTGATCATCGCCTCGATCAGCGTGGTTTTGCCGTGCTGCAACTGGTCGGTGACAGCCCTGGCCAGAGCGTCTTTCAACCCGTCCATCGTATGCGCCTGCACGCCCTGCAACCCGCAGGCCTGCGCGATACCGGCATAGGAAACCTGATCGTCCAGTTCCGTGCCGACGAAATTATCGTCGTACCACAGCGTCGAGTTGCGCTTTTCTGCGCCCCATTGATAGTTGCGGAACACAACCATCGTGATGGCGGGCCATTCCGCACGGCCAATCGCCGTCAATTCCGTCACCGAGATCCCGAAGGCTCCGTCACCGGCAAAGCCCACCACCGGCACATCGGGGCAGCCGATCTTGGCGCCGATGATCGACGGCAATCCGTATCCGCACGGCCCGAACAGCCCCGGCGCCAGATATTTGCGCCCTTCGTCAAAGCTGGGATAGGCGTTGCCGATCGCGCAATTGTTGCCGATATCGCTGGAGATGATCGCCTCGCGCGGCAGGGCCGACTGGATCGCCCGCCACGCCATGCGCGGGCTCATCCACGCGGGTTTGTCGTCGCGGGCGCGTTGGTTCCAACTGGTGCCGGGGTCATCGTCTTCGTGGTCCATGCTGGACAATTGCTGTGCCCATGCTGATTTTGTCTGGGCAATCAGTGCCTTGCGCGCCGTGCGTCCGGCATCACCGGCTGCCGGTGACAGGCTAGCCAGTATCCCTTCGGCCACCTGCTTTGCGTCGCCGACAATCCCCACGCTGACGGGTTTCGTCAGGCCGATCCGGTCGGGGTTGATGTCGACTTGAATGATCCGGGCGTCCTTGGGCCAATAGTCGATGCCATAGCCGGGCAGGGTGCTGAACGGGTTCAACCGTGTCCCGAGGCACAAGACAACATCCGCCTTGGCAATCAGCTCCATCCCCGCTTTGCTGCCATTATACCCCAACGGTCCCGCAAACAGCGGGTGCGCACCGGGAAAGGCGTCATTGTGCTGGTAGCCCACGCAGACCGGCGCATCCAACCGTTCAGCCAGCGCCATCGAGGCCGAAATAGCCCCGCCCAACACCACCCCCGCGCCGTTCAGGATCACCGGAAATCTGGCCTTCGACAACAATGCCGCCGCCTGCGCCACGGCCTCCGCGCCACCCGCCGGACGCTCAAAGCCGCCAACCTCGGGCAAGGCCACGTCGATGACTTGCGTCCAGTAATCGCGCGGCACGTTGATCTGTGCCGGTGCGCTGCGGCGGTGCCCCTGTTCGATCACACGGTTCAAGACCTCGGCAATGCGGGAGGGGTCGCGAACTTCCTCTTGATAGGCGACCATATCCTTGAACAGCGCCATCTGTTCGACCTCTTGGAACCCGCCCTGACCGATCGTCTTGTTGGCCGCCTGCGGGGTGACCAGCAACAGCGGCGTGTGGTTCCAATAGGCGGTTTTCACGGCGGTCACGAAATTCGTGATGCCGGGCCCGTTCTGGGCGATCATCATGCTCATCTTGCCGGTGGCCCGCGTGTAACCATCGGCCATCATCCCGCCCGATCCCTCATGGGCGCAGTCCCAAAACCGGATGCCCGCCTTGGGGAACAGATCGGATATCGGCATGAACGCCGAGCCAATGATGCCGAACGCATGTTCAATGCCCTGACGTTGCAACACTTTGACAAAGGCTTCTTCGGTGGTCATGCGCATTGTGGCGGTCCTTGAACATGAGGGCGATTGGCGCTCAATCTGCGCGATGCGAGGTCGGAAAGATAGGGCCAGATCACGCAGCCAGATCACGCAGCCAGTCGCGCCGCAATGCGGGCGATGCCTTCGGGGATGCGATCCGCGGTGATCGAGGAATAGGCAATGCGGTAATACTGGTCCGCCGTATCTGCATTGCTGAAAAAATGCCGTCCGGGTTCGATCAGCACGCTATCCTCGATCAGCGACCGCGCCAGTTCGGTTGCGCTGACACCCGTCGGCGTGCGCATCCACAGGCTGGACCCGCCCGCGTCCGAGGCTCCGGCGATGGTCAACCCATGGGCCTGAACCGCCTGCAACATCACCGCGCGGCGTTGGGAAAAGCTGCGCATCAAGCGGCGCAGCATCGCGTCATAGTGCCCCAGCGACAGGAAATGCGCCGCCGCGCGTTGCAGCAATCCGGGCGGGTGGCGCAGCACCGTGGCCCTGAGCGCCCGCGCCTCGCGGATGAAGGGCGCNGGGCCGACCAGAAACCCCAACCGCAGGCCGGGGAACAAGGATTTCGAGAAGCTGCCGACATGGATCACCCGCCCCTCGCGATCCAGCGATTTTAGCGCGGGCAGGGGCGCACGGTTGTGGGTGATCTCGAACTCGTAATCATCCTCGACAATCAGGGCGTTCTGCTCGGATGCCGCTGCCAGCAACGCCTGCCGCGCCTCCAGCGGCATGGTCGTGCCGGTCGGGCAATGGTGGCTGGGCGTGCAAAACAGAATGTCGGTATCCGGCGGCAGATCGGCGGGCCGCAACCCCTGCGGGCCAACCGGAACCGGCACGACATGACAGCGCGTTTGCTTCAAAATGTCATGCAGACCGGGATAACCGGGGTCCTCGATCACCGCGGTGCGGCGCTGGTTCAACAGCAATTGCGCCGTCAAGCCACAGGGCGTTTTGCGCGCCCAGCGTCACCAACACCTCATCGGGGGCGGCCAGAATGCCGCGCCGGGGCAGGGTGTGACGGGCGATATATTCCAGCAGGCCGGGGTCATCATCGTCGAATTGATCGTCGGTCATGCGGGCGAAATCCTTGTGCCCGAGGGCCTGCATCATGCATCCGCGCCAGTTGGTGTGATCAAACAGCGTCGGGTCGGCCTGACCGTAGACAAACGGATAGCGAAAGCTGCGCCAGTTGCTGGGTTTGCGCATATTCAACGCGCCGCTTTCGGGGCAGTGGCCCAAGACGCGCTCCCAATCAACGCTATCCTGTGGCGGCTGCTCGGGTGGCATCGGCCCCGGTTGTGGCGCGGAATGCGAGACAAAATAGCCCGAGCGCCCCTTGGCGAACAGGTAGTCATCCGCCACCAGTTCGGCATAAGCCAGCGACACCGTGATCCGGCTGACGCCCAGTTGCTCGGCCAGTTTCCGGCTCGAGGGCATGCGTTCACCGGGCCGGAACCGGCCGGCCAGAACCCCCTGCGCAATCATCTGCTGGATGCGGTTTTGCAACGTGCCGCTTTGGTTTGGGTCCAGCAACAGAAACTCAACAGAAACCGCCATCATCGCCCCTTGGTTCTATCCCGCCAGTCTATCGCGATCTGGCCCTATGAATAGAGGTAAACTGGCCCTATTCCCGGCGGTGTTTTCGAGAGATTATTGCAGCACGACAGACCCCGTTTGATGCGGGCCCAACAGGATGATCCACTATGGATAGTACCGCAAATGATATCGCCGCCGTGGTCGAAGCCGACCGCGCCCACGTCTGGCACCACCTGAGCCCGCACAAACAATATGAAACCGTCGATCCCCGCGTGATCGTCGAGGGCAAGGGGCTGCGCGTCTGGGATGCCACGGGCCGCGAAACGCTGGATGCCGTGTCGGGCGGCGTGTGGACGGTCAATGTCGGTTACGGGCGCGAAAGCATCGCCAATGCGGTGCGCGACCAACTGCTGAAAATGAACTTTTTTGCGGGGTCGGCCGGGTCGATCCCGGGTGCGATGTATGCCGAGAAGCTGACCTCGAAGATGCCGGGTCTGAGCCGCGTCTATTATGCAAACTCGGGGTCGGAGGCGAATGAGAAGGCCTATAAGATGGTCCGCCAGATTTCGCATACCGTACACGGCGGCAAGAAATGGAAGATCCTGTACCGCGAGCGTGACTATCACGGCACGACAATTGCCGCGCTGGCCTCGGGCGGGCAAGAGGAACGCCGCGCCATGTACGGCCCGTTCCCCGACGGGTTCGTGCCGGTGCCGCACTGTCTTGAGTACCGCAGCCAGTGGGGCGATGTGGCCGACTACGGCCTGCGCGCGGCGAATGCCATTGAAGAGGTGATCCTGCGCGAAGGCCCTGATTCGGTCGGCGCGATCATCCTTGAGCCGGTCACCGCAGGCGGCGGCGTGATCACCCCGCCCGAGGGATACTGGCCGCGTGTGCAGGAAATCTGCAAGAAATACGGGCTGCTGTTGATCATCGACGAGGTGGTCTGCGGCGTCGGGCGCACCGGCGCCTGGTTCGGCTATCAGCAATACGGCATCCAGCCGGACATTGTGACGATGGCCAAAGGCGTGGCCTCGGGCTATGCGGCGATTTCCTGCGCTGTGACGACCGAGGCAGTGTTCGAGATGTTCAAATCGAACCCCGACGACCCGATGAACTATTTTCGCGATATCTCGACCTTTGGCGGCTGCACGGCGGGCCCGGCGGCGGCGCTGGAAAACATGCGAATCATCGAGGACGAGGGGTTGCTGGCCAATACTACCGCGATGGGCGATCGGCTGGTGGCCAATCTGAATGCGCTGGCCGAACGACACGCGGTGATCGGGCAGGTGCGCGGCAAGGGGCTGTTTGTCGGCGCGGAACTGGTGTCGGATCGTGGCACCAAAGAGGCCCTGCCCGAGAAAACCGTGGCGGCGGTGGTCGGTGGTGTGATGAAACGCGGTGTGCAGATCGGTATGACCAACCGCTCGGTGCCGGGGTTCAACAATACCCTGTGCCTGTCACCGGCACTGATGGTGACTGCCGACCAGATCGATCAGATGACGACGGCTATCGACGAGTCGCTTGCTGAAATCTGCGGGTAGGGTGCGTGCTTGCACGCACCGTCCCTCAAACCTGTTGACCTGGGTGCGTGCAAGCACGCACCCTACGACCCGGTGTCCCTATGATTGCCCGTCAGCGGCTCATTCCCTACCGTGATGGCGATGCAATCAAGGGGATTACTCATGCGTTCTGTCTTGCCAATCATCGCAGCCCTCGCCGCTACACCCGTGTTGGCTGATGAAACCCTTCTGACCCTGGATGGCGGTGTCGCTGCGACGCTGTCGATGCCGGATGGTGAGGGGCCGTTTCCCGGCGTCTTGATGCTGCACGGGTTTGGCTCCAGCCGCGACGAGGTTGGCGGCATGTACGCCACCGAGGCCGCAGCACTCGCCGAAGCGGGGATCGCCTCGTTGCGCATAGATTTTCGCGGCTTTGGCCAATCTGCGGGCGACACCGGGCATCACACTGTTGACCGCCAGAACGAAGACGCCGCCGTCGGGTTGGCGGCGCTGACGGCCACCGGCGGGGTCGATGCATCCCGCATTGGGGTGCTGGGTTTCTCTTTTGGCGGGGGGGCCGCGATCCAGCTGGCTGCGGCCCATCCGGATGCGGTCAAGTCTCTGATCACATGGTCCTCGGTCGGTGACTATCACGTCGATTTCCTGCAAAGCATGGGCCAAGCCACCTTTGACCAAGCCGCCGAAGCCGGGATCATCGGCCTCGACCTTGGCTGGCGCACCATCGCGCTCAAGGACACGTTTTTCAGCAGCCTGTCNCAGCACGGTATTCTAGGCGATTTGGCGCAATACGCTGGCCCGTTNCTGTCGATCACTGGCNGCCANGANTACTATGCGATGTACGCGCCGCTGATGCAGGCCGCCGCCGCAGGGGATGATACGCAGGCGCTGGTCATCGAGGGGGCGGATCACATTTATCACGTGTTTGATCCGTCGGCGTCTTCGGTCGCGCAGGTGATCTCTGTCACGACCGCGCGTTTCCTGGCGACGCTGTAAATTGCCCGCGAGGTATCGGCCAGCCCCCAAGGGATGGCCGGTGGCTGTGCGGATTGGTCACGGCATGACGTCGATAGGCATGTTTTGACCTCAGAGGTTTTGTGTGTATTCTTCGGGTGTTGATTGCATTTTGAACTGCAAGGCTTAGCCCATTCTGCCGGTGTTCGGCGCAGGGGCGGGTCGTAAATAAAGGGAGTTGGATTATGTCGAAAGATAAAGGTGCCGGAAAAGCTGGCAAGGCTGACAAAGCAGCCGTTGCGAAAAGTGCCGCCAAAGTCGAGAAATTGACGAAGAAGCTTGCCAAAGCCGAAAAATCGGCCAAATCCCTTGCGGGCGGTAAAGGTGGCAAGTCCGCCAAAAGTGACAAGTCGGGCAAAAGCGGCAAGTCGGGCAAAAGCGGCAAGTCGGGCAAAAGCGGCAAGTCGGGCAAAAGCGGCAAGTAATATCGCCGCTTGGATATCTGCATCGGCCTAAACGCCGATCCTCAAGCCCGCCATATCATGTGGCGGGCTTTTGTATGGGTTGCCCAGCACCTGCAATACGCATGAAAAAATGGCCGACCACAGGGGCCGGCCAGTCAGGAACAACCGGTCGGAGGGAACACGACCGGAGGCAGGAAACTTACCAGTCGTCGGGGCCCCGATCGGCGAACCGCTCCACAAGGAAATCAATGAACGCGCGGACCTTGGGCTGCGTATAGCGTCCGGGGGGATAGACCGCGTGGATGCCGAGCGTCATCCGCGGCAGCTCGGGGATTACATCTTCGACCAGTCCCTGCGCCATCGCGTCATGGTACAAATAGCTTGGCAAATAGGCGATGCCCATGCCTTTGATCGCGGCATTCAGCAAGGATTGACCGTCGTTGACCGTCAGCCAGCCGGCGCCGCGCACCTGTCTGACCTCACCCGATGGGGCGGCGATCTTCCAGACGTTGGCGCTGGCCTGATTCGAGAAATGCAGTAGGCGATGCTCGCTCAAGTCGTCGATTCGCATCGGGCGACCGTGCTGCTGGAAATACTTGGGCGACGCGATCAGCCGCTGCGTGGTTTGCGAGATTTTGCGGGCGCGCAGGCTGCTGTCTTCCATCTCGCCGATGCGGATGGCCATGTCGAACCCCTCCGAGATCAGCTCCACATAGCGGTTTTTCAGCACCATATTCACGCTGATATCCGGAAAATCATCGAGGAATTCATCAAGCACCGGTGACAGCAGGCTGACGCCGAAATCGGTGGCCACTGACATGCGCAGCACGCCTGACGGGGCTGATTGCATGGCGGTGACGATGCTATCGGCCTCGCCTGCATCATTCAAAACCCGTCGCGCCCGGTCATAATAGACAAGGCCGATTTCAGTCGGGCTGACCCGGCGTGTCGTGCGGTTCAGTAACCGTGCGCCCAATCGCGCCTCGAGCGAGGAGACATGCTTGGAAACGGCGGATTTCGAGATCCCCATTTTCCGAGCCGCGTCTGTAAAACCACCTTGGTCCACGACCGTGGCGAAGGCTTCCATTTCCGTTAAGCGGTCCATTTAGCACCTGTCACTCTTCCAAACTTGATGTTTCCTTTAGACAGGGTAATTGCGGCGCGATTTGGACAGGCCAGCGGCTTTCACGGGACAATTGTTTGCAAAAAAGTGACAATTCGGGTGCGGCACCGGCCATTGTCTTCATATTTTAAAGGGATTGTTGACGATTAGAGGATCGCTTCGACGAGAATGATCCAAAACGGCAGGGTTATCGCCGCCAGCAATGTGGACTGGGCAACCAGCGTCGCCGCAAGCGACCGGTCCGCGCCGAACCCGGCCGCCAGAACATGCGCCGCCGAGGCCGTGGGCAGGGCCGAGAACATCACCAGGATCGAGGTGATCGCCGGATCAGTGCCCAATAGCAGGCAGGCAGTCAGCGTCACGGCGGGCAACACGATCAGCTTGATCCCGACCAGAATGCCGCTGAACGCATTGATCCGGGTCAAGGCCCGCCAATCCATCGTTGCCCCGACCGAGATCAGCGCAATCGGGATCGCCGCTTGTGCCAGCAAGCCAAGCGGAGCCATGATCAGATCGGGCACCCGAAACCCGGACAGCCCAACCGCGACGCCCGCCACCGATGCCAAAAAGAACGGGTTTAAGGCGACGCGCCGCGCCGTCGCCAGCAGCCCCAGATCGCCACCCCGTGACAGCGCCGACACGGCAAAGAGATTGGCCACCGGCACCGCCATGCCTGCAACCACCGCCATCAGCGCGGCGTCGGCACGGGTCAGCGCCCCGACAGCCACAAACCCCATCGCCGTGTTGAACCGCCATGCGGTTTGCCATGCGCCGGCGAAATCCAGAAACCTGTCTGGGCCGAATCGTCGTGCGGCATAGCCCGCGACCAGCCCCAGCGTCAGGATCGCCCAGACCGAGGGACCGATCACCGCCACCCGCGGCACATCCATCGGGCGCGACGCTGCGGCGGTGAACAAGAGCGCCGGAAACAGGATCTCGAAATTCAGCCGGTCAAGGCCGGTCCAGGCATTTTCCGACAGCCGCCCGCGCACCAGCCCGCCCAGCCCCACCAACAGGAAGCTGGGCACCAATCCGGCAAGGATTGGCCACAGGATCATCGCTTACAAAGACGCGGCCAGCCGTGCGCCTTGGTCAATGGCGCGCTTGGCATCAAGCTCCGCCGCGACATCGGCACCGCCGATCACATGCACCGGCTTGCCAGCGGCCTCTAAGGCATCCGCCAGATCACGCATCGGCACCTGNCCTGCNCACATGACAATCGTGTCGACCTCCAGCAGCTCGGAGCCTTTGTCGCTGCCCAGCATGATGCCGTCGGGCGTGATCGCGTCATAGGTGACGCCGCCGACCATCTTGACGCCCAGCGCCGCAAGGCTCGCGCGGTGGATCCAGCCGGTTGTTTTGCCCAACCGCTTGCCCAGCTTTTCGGCCTTGCGCTGTAGCAGCGTGACCTCGCGTGCGGCGGTTGGCGGGACCGGAGCGACCAGCCCGCCGGGGGTTTGCGCCGGATCACCGACACCCCATTCGCGTTTCCATGCGTCGACATTCAAGGTCGAGCTCTCGCCCTGATGGGTCACATATTCCGACACGTCAAAACCAATGCCACCCGCGCCGACCACAGCGACCCGTTTGCCCACCTTGGCCCCGCCGCGCAGCACGTCGATATACGACAGAACATTCGCGCCGTCTTGGCCGGGAATGCCCGTGTCACGGGGCACAACGCCGGTCGCGATGATGACCTCGTCAAAGCCCGCCAGCGCCTCGGGCGTGGCCTTGGTGTTCAGGTTCACGGTGATTCCCGACTGGCCGACCATCGTCTCGAACCACGCGACGAGCCCGTGGAATTCCTCTTTGCCGGGGATCACGCGGGCCATGTTCAACTGCCCGCCCAACACACTGTCCTTTTCAAACAGCGTCACCTTATGGCCGCGCTGATCCGCGACCAGCGCCGTCATCAGACCGGCAGGCCCCGCGCCAACCACGGCCACGGACTTCACCGCCGCGGCGGGTTCGTAATTCAGCTCGGTCTCGTAACAGGCCCGCGGGTTGACCAGACAGGTCGAGGTTTTCCCCGAGAATGTATGATCCAGACACGCCTGATTGCAGCCGATACACGGCGCGATTTCTGCGGCGCGACCCTCGGCGGCTTTGTTGACGAACTCGGCATCGGCCAGAAACGGCCGCGCCATGGAGATCATATCCGCGCAGCCATCCGCCAACACTTTTTCGGCGGTATCGGGGTTGTTGATCCGGTTCGAGGTGATCACCGGAATGCCCACATGACCCATGAGCTTTTGCGTCACCCACGCGAAACCGGCGCGAGGAACCGATGTGGCAATCGTCGGAATCCGCGCCTCGTGCCAGCCGACGCCGGTGTTGAAGATCGTCGCACCGGCGGCCTCGATGGCGCTGGCCAGTTGCAGGATTTGATCAAACGTCTGACCGTTCGGCACCAGATCCAGCAACGAGATACGGTAGATGATGATGAAATCAGGCCCCACGGCCTCGCGCACACGGCGCACAACCTCAACCGGCAGGCGCATGCGGTTCTCATAGCTGCCGCCCCAACGATCTTCGCGCTTGTTGACGTGCAGGCACAGGAACTGGTTGAGGAGATACCCCTCGGACCCCATTACCTCGACGCCGTCATAGCCCACCTCTTTGGCGCGGTTCGCGGCGACAACGAAATCGTTGATCTGCTTTTCAATGCCGGCTTCGTCCAGCTCGCGCGGCGGGAAGGGCGAAATCGGGGACTTGATCGCCGAAGCACTCACGCAATCCTGCCCATAGGCATAGCGCCCCGTGTGCATGATCTGCATGGCGATCTTGCCGCCGCTTTCGTGCACCGTGTCCGTCACCTTGCGGTGGTTCGCCATGTCTTCATCGGTGAACAGACCCGCTGCGCCGGGGAACACGCCACCCTCTTTGTTGGGGGCCATGCCGCCGGTAACGATCAGACCGGCACCGCCCTTGGCGCGTTCGGCGTAATAGGTCGCGACCCGGTCCCAATCGCCGCGTTCCTCGAGGCCGGTATGCATCGACCCCATCAGCACGCGGTTTTTCAGCGTGGTAAAGCCCAGATCAAGCGGGGCGAGCATTTTCGGATAGGGGCTGGACATGACGCACTCCTGATGTCTGGCAAT